>Ga0310124_10002224_pt1 | contig 13399 bp, 10 predicted proteins | sample CB11b_AW_Bot5_MG_FD_203507 | JGI IMG/M metagenome (GOLD analysis project Ga0310124, IMG submission 203507) | Marine microbial communities from Western Arctic Ocean, Canada - CB11b_AW_Bot5 | ecosystem: Environmental > Aquatic > Marine > Oceanic | place: Canada: Western Arctic Ocean | collected...
TCACTCACGCAAGAAAAGGTCAATATCCGTCGGTAGTAATCAATTTTGCTACCTTTCTGGGTGAAGGAAATCGGCGGTCTGACTATGATTACTTCTATTTTCTCAATCCGGATCTGGACACAAATTCTGCAGTGACAGGCCTCCTTTCTGGTAGGTTCATGCCCTATCAGAAATTAGAGTTTCGAGCAGCCCTGAAGCGCGGGTTCACTGGATCGAAAGTCGAACGTCTACCTAATTACTTTGCAAGCAAGCGCCACGACTCAGCCCTAGTCTTATCAGCACGTTACCAGCCATTCAAATATGTAACCGCATTCGGCGAATGGGCTAATTACACTTGGGGGCCAACACAAACTTCCGCAAAAATGTTGGGATTTACTACCAAGCCGATAGAGAAATCTGGTTATTACGCAGGGGCCGACATCTCAGCGCCGGTAACAGACGCACTTACCGTCGGCATGGTGGTGACCCGCGAAGAATTATCGCGTGACGACTCCCTCATCAAGTTCTTGGCGGAACAGGATCGCCTAAGGGTCTCGATGGGAAAAACAGAACGCTCCACGGTATTTCGCTGGTATGCACAAATCGCCAACAGTGTCACACTAGCGTTCTATCGCAATCTATTGTCAAACCCATTTCCATGGGTTTCAGGCATTGAACCCATCAGTGGACCGCGTGCCTTCACCGGCCGCGGTACCGACAAATGGGGCATCGTAGTACGTTTTCAAGTTCCGTAATACCAACCACCCCTGTGCCGTTTAGTGCCGCAGCTTACTTGACCGCAATGAAATCGATTTCGACTGCCGCGCCAATTGGCAATGCGGCCACACCAACCGTCGAACGAGATGGCTTGACGTCTACTTCCTCAAAGAAGGCACCATATACGGCATTCAACGCGCCATAATTCTCGATATCATCAAGATAGACCGTCGCTCGTACCACATGGCTTTTCGAAAGACCTGCTTCGGTCAAGAGCTTATGGAGATTCTCTAAAGCTTGATGGGCTTGAGCCTCAACACCGTCGTGTAAACTACCCGTTTCTGGATTAATTCCTACTTGGCCTGACAAATACACGGTCTCACCAGCGTCAACCCCAGGCGAGTACGGAGCGAGAGGCTTAGCGCCACCATAGATGCCTTTGTGTCCGGATTGTAAGGTCAGCACTGAAGCAGCAGACTCCGAGCGGTCCATTGTTTTTACCGCGTCACCACTAACGGCCTTGCCAACAAAAAATACTGACACCAAACCCACCACCAATCCACCGATTACATAACTTTGAACTCTCTTCATGACTTTCTCTCCAATTGTCACGCCGTTTATTATTCAGGCGATCGAGGTTGTGCTAACCAATGACAACAACTTGACACGGGCGTATCACACGGCTGTTACGCATGTGTTACACTCGGGTTTTTAGTGATCTCGTACGTATCATATATGGTGAGTGTAGCTCAATGGTAGAGCGCTGGACTGTGGCTCCGGATGTTGCGGGTTCAATCCCCGTCACTCACCCCAATTTATGAGATTGAGAAATACACCTTACTCCTCAGGTCGCCGCACGTACTTTTTCAGCGCTCGCGGACCCACTTCGGCACCATAAATATTGCCTTCGTAATCAACGGCAACACCTTCCGCCGCACTTGTTCCTGTTGCATCTTCGTCAGGATCTGGAATGAAATACATCACCGTGCCATCAACGGCACTACCAATACGGATTCCCCGCTTCCATGCGCCTTGGCTAGGAGCGACAGAACCGGACTCCGAATCAGCTACATAGATCATGTCATTCTGATCGATGTAGATGCCGCTTGGCCGACTGAATTGATACCATTCCTCAATGAAGTTACCGTCCTGGTCAAGGATCTGGATCCGGTTGTTACCCCGATCACCCACGAACAGTCTGCCCATCGAATCCATAGCGAGCGCGTGGGGACCATTAAACTCTCCAGGACCGGAACCCTTCGTTCCGAACGTTGTAATGAGCGTCCCATCACTCGTAAACTTCATGATGCGTGCGTTACCCCGACCATGACCGTCAGCGACGAAAATGGTACCGTCGGTCGTCACAAGCACATCGGATGGCTGATAAAAGTAGTTAGGCTCTGCAGCACCACCAGGCTCCCCTAACGTCATGAGTAGTTCACCATCCTCACTGAACTTGAAGACTTGGCTACCCTTCGTGGCACCTTCTGGCGGTCCTTTTCTAGCCTGCGCTTCGGCTCGCGCCGCCACGCGCTCTTCATCTGTCTCCGGACGAGGCGCACGAGGCGCGTTATCCATCCAGTCAGTCACCCAAACGTTACCTTCAGCATCCACGAAAATTCCGTGAGGTGAGGCAATCAATCCCGCACCGAAACTCGCAAGAAGGTTACCCTCTTTATCGAAATGCAAGACAGGTGGAAGATCGGATTCAAGACAGTTGTTGGTCCCACAACGCTCAGCAACCCAGATCGTTCCATCGGGGGCGATGTCAACAGCACTAGTGGAACCCCATTCCCTCCCCTCCGGCAACTTTGCCCATCCCTCAACCGTCAAATAAGGATTCTGAAGGGAATTCGTTAGTTCTGTTTGTGCCTGGCTTGCAACCTCGGTCTCGGCGTTGCTTTCAGCGCTATTTTCAGTGCTATTTTCAGTGCTATTTTCAGCGCCAGCACAGGCGAAGGTAACAACCAGCACCGCTATGGAAATTCCGTATGAGACGAAAATTCGACCAGCCTTTGTCATGGAAATGCTCCTTTAACATCCTATTACGTAATCCTATCTAGACGATTCTCTGGCCCCTCAGCGAAAGAGTCAACCGGTTCCTAAGTTTGTGTGCAAATTTAACAATACAGCTAGTCTCTTATTGGGCCCAACTTAGGCCATAATAACTTAATGCGTGGAACCCAGGCGTGGCGGTGGACCCGCCGGTGGTCTTCGTCGATATCCCTCCTAGTACTTTTATTGCTGAACTGCAGTTGGGATCAGAATCGGTTCTTGTCTGTGCACGCACACGAAAGTCAGGATGTCATGACCGGTCAACTCCCAGGAGCTTTACCTTTCGACAGCGAATTGGTTGCATCGCTCGACGCAGCATGGGTTGCGCGCAACGCGGATTACACGCCACGTACACGTCACCTAAATGACGACAAAACACCGAAGTTTACAAACCGGCTCTATCTCGAAACGAGCCCCTACCTGCGACAACACGCTCACAATCCCATGAATTGGTTTCCGTGGGGCGATGAAGCATTCGACCAGGCACGCAAACTGGGGCGACCGATACTTCTTTCGATTGGTTATTCAACCTGTCATTGGTGCCATGTAATGGAGGAGGAATCATTCGAGGACGAAGAAATCGCGCAGTACATGAACGAACATTACATTGCCATCAAGGTGGACCGGGAAGAGCGCCCAGATATCGATGCGGTGTACATGAGCGTCGTGCAAATGCTCACTGGTCGAGGTGGATGGCCGATGACGGTTTGGCTGACACCCGATCGAGAAGCCTTTTCGGGTGCAACCTACATTCCTGCCCGCGATGGTGACCGTGGTGCCCGCATTGGCTTTCTCACGATGCTGAAGCAGTTGAAGGCAGCCTATGACAGCCAGCCTGATCGAATCATGGCGGCCTCTGCAGAAATCACTAAACGAGTCTCCGCGCGATTAACACCCCCGCCGGGCGAGCGAGGGTTGGCCGACACAAGTGCGATCGATGCTGCTGTTGCAGCCTACGGCCAAGGATTCGATGCCACGTACGGAGGGTTACAAGGTGTTCAGAAATTCCCCAGCAGCCTCTCCATTCGTCTTCTGCTGCGCCATTACCGACGCACGAACGACGAACAAGCCTTACATATGGCCACGCATACACTCGAAAAGATGGCAAGCGGTGGAATGTACGACCATGTGGGCGGAGGCTTCCATCGTTATGCGACCGATCCCCAATGGCTGGTGCCACACTTTGAAAAAATGCTCTATGACAACGCGCTTCTCGTTACAGCATATCTCGAAGCCTATCAAGCGACTGGCCTCAAGAACTTCAAAGGTGTGGCGCAAGACATATTGCGCTATATCGAACGTGACATGACCTCGCCACACGGTGGATTTTATTCAGCCACTGACGCCGATAGTGTTGGACCAAGTGGAGACCGCGAAGAGGGATGGTTTTTCACGTGGACCCCAGACGAATTAAGCTCAGCGTTACCTAAAGAACAGGCTCAATTAGTTTCTGCATACTACAACATCACTGCTGCTGGGAATTTCGAAGGTCGAAATATTCTGAATACACCCAAGCCGCTGTTGGAAGTGGCGGAGGAACTCAATATTCCACTCGAACATGCGGAGTCATTACTCAATACGGCACGCGAAACACTGTACAAAACACGAACCACCAGACCGGCGCCACTCCGAGACAATAAAGTTCTGACCTCCTGGAACGGCTTGATGATCTCAGCCTTCGCGCAAGCCTCTTTGATCCTCGATCGGCCAGACTACGCAGAACGGGCTGCCGCGGCTGCTAATTTTCTATTGACGCATTCGCGCGTCGATGGACAATTGCGTCGTACTCATGCCAGTGGCCAAGCTCGAATCAACGCATACCTAGACGACTACGCATTTCTCATAGCCGGACTTCTCGATTTATACGAAGCCACAAGTGAGCCACGCTGGCTCGAAAATGCATTTGCGCTCGACCGTGTGCTGGAAAGTCATTTCGAGGACGAAGACGGTGGATTCTTCATGACGAGCGACGATCATGAAACCTTGCTGGCACGTGAAAAACCAAATTTTGACGGTGCTGAACCATCAGGGAATTCCGTACAACTCCTTAACCTGATGCGCCTGCATGAATTCACTACGGACGACCGTTACCGGCAACGGGCTGAACGTAGTCTACGTGCGTTCGATGGCACTCTGTCGCGAACGCCTGTGGCTCTAGCGGAGATGTTACTTGCGGTTGACTTCCACAGTGATGTACCAAAGGAAATTATTATCATTACACCTCAGTCGCGTGATGAGGCCGCACCGTTTCTTATGAAATTACGGAAGACCTTTCTACCAAATCGTGTTTTAAGTGTGGTTGCCGAAGGCGACACCTTTAACGACCACGCGACTCTCATTCCCCTAGTTGAGGGTAAGTTTGCCCGTGACGGGAAGGCTACAGCTTACGTCTGCGAAAATCGAATCTGCGATCTGCCAACAACTGATCCTGAAGTCTTCGCTCAACAGATCGAACGGAAAGCAGAATTTTAGGAACCGCAAGACGTGAATAAGCACCTCGTTAATCATCATTTTTGTTCTCTTTGCGAACTCTAGTGGCCAACGCACGTATTGGTATCGATCTCGGCGGAACAAAAATTGAAGGGATTGCCCTTGTGGATAGAGGCACCGTGCTATTGCGTGAACGGGTGCCTACGCCCAAAGACAATTATCAAGATGTCCTGCAGGCGATCGCGACACTTGTAACATCTATCGAAAAGGAGATCGACGCAACCTGCACGGTAGGTGTTGGTACACCTGGGGCCATCTCTCCAGCTACTGGATTAATCAAGAACTCAAATTCCACGTGTTTAAACGGCAAGCCACTTGCTAAAGACCTATCACGCCTACTGGAGCGACCGCTCCGTTTCGGCAATGATGCAAATTGTCTCGCCCTCTCAGAAGCTACTGACGGAAACGCTGCAGGGGTAAGTGTTGTCTTTGGTGTCATTCTTGGCACCGGCGCCGGCGGTGGAGCAATCGTTGACGGCCGGCCCATTATGGGAATTAACGCCATTGGAGGTGAGTGGGGACATAACCCACTGCCATGGCCACAGACCGACGAATTGCCAGGGCCTAGCTGCTACTGCGGGAAGCAGGGCTGTATCGAAACGTTTCTCTCAGGACCTGGCCTTAGCCGAGATTACGAATCAATCACGGGCGCACAACTCGAGGCTGAGGCAATCGTTGTGGCAGCTGAAAAAGGCGACGCTGCTGCGGAAACAGTACTCACGCGTTACCAAGACCGACTTGCCAGAGGCTTGGCCACTGTTATCAATGTTCTCGATCCAGACGTCATTGTCCTAGGTGGTGGTATGTCCAACACTGAACGGCTCTACGACCACGTCCCGCGATGTTGGGGACAGTACGTGTTTTCTGACCGAGTGGATACGAAACTTGTCAAGCCGATGCACGGTGACTCGAGCGGTGTGCGCGGCGCAGCTTGGCTGTGGGACAATCCACCACGCTTGAAATAAGGCAGCGTCACAAAAGTCGGGTCACCTGGAATACGCGTCACACCGATTTTACAAGCACTGTTATGATGGAGCGTTCTACTGTGTAATTATTTTCACCTTGCGCGCCCGTAGCTCAACTGGATAGAGCGCCGGGCTTCGAACCCGTAGGTCGGGGGTTCAAATCCCTCCGGGCGCGCCATTATTTTCTCAGTGATCAATAAAGCGCCCGTAGCTCAGCTGGATAGAGTGTTGGCCTCCGAAGCCAAAGGTCGCAGGTTCGAATCCTGCCGGGCGCGCCATTCTGATGCAGGAAAGAAGCTCCGCAAGTCAGACAAGGTAATCGAGAGAGTCAAATAAACTTGCAACGGACATCACCAATAACTGGACGCTTCTGCGTCACCCGTAGTACATTGTCCGCCGCAAACCGTTCGAGGTGGGCCGCTAGCTCAATTGGCAGAGCAGCAGACTCTTAATCTGGAGGTTCCCGGTTCGATTCCGGGGCGGCTCACCATTTTTTTAAAAGTGCAAACACGACAAGATGATTTACCTCGTATCGGAATCTCGACCTGCCTTCTCGGGGAAGAGGTCCGCTACGACGGTGGTCATAAGCGCGACCCGTATATCGTTGAAACACTAGGCCCATTGGTCGAATGGTTCCCGGTCTGTCCAGAGGTAGAGCTTGGCCTCGGAACACCCCGTGAAGCGATTCGTCTCATTCGCAATCCGAAGGATCCCGAAGCTATTGACCTTGTGAGTCGAAGTGGTAACGATCTCACAGTTAAGATGCGTCGATTTGCTAGACGACGGGCACGCGAGTTAGCGAAAGAGCATCTGAGCGGCTATATTCTGAAAAAGGACTCTCCTAGCTGTGGGATGGAGCGTGTAAAAATTTGGAGCGAGCGTAATCAAAAAACATCGGAACGTAAGGGGCGAGGCCTTTTCGCAGACGAATTACTTCGTCAGTTTCCGAACCTGCCAACTGAAGAAGAGGGGCGTTTGCACGATCCACAACTTCGCGAGAACTTTGTCGAACGCGTGTTTATTTATCGTAAGCTTCGGGCGCTGTTTGCAACGCGGTGGACTGTTGGTGCTATTGTGAACTTCCATACGGCTCACAAGTTGACATTGATGGCACATGCCCTCAACCGGTACCGAGAACTGGGGCGACTAGTCGCCGACGCGAAGGCATTCCCCCGCTCAGAATTGGCACGTCGCTATGAGGACGAATTCATGGCAGCGATGAAAACCCGGGCAACGCCTGGCCGGCATGCTAATGTGCTGATGCACGCAGTCGGTCATTTCAAACGAAACCTCGACCAGGAATCACGCAACGAATTATTAGCGGCGATTGAAGATTATCGTCAGCGACTCGTGCCCCGCATCGTGCCCTTGACCCTTGTCCGTCACCACGCGCGAACGCTTAAGGTGGCATACCTCCTTGGACAGGCTTATTTGAATCCACATCCTAAAGAGTTGGCACTTCTGAACCACGTGTAGTCGAGTTTTTCGCGCGCCGGGCAATTCCGTGTAACATGCCACCAAAAATTGCTGCATGGAGTGGGTAGATCGCATACCAGTAGCAGAGCCCGAAGAGTCCCGCAGGATCAAACACCGCGGTTTGACGAATAATTGAACCTGAACCCGTGCCGGATTTAACTTCAAATTCCAACCATGCCCGACCTGGCAACTTCATTTCCGCGACCAGTCGTAATCGGCGATCCGGTTCATAGGCCTCCACCCGCCACCAGTCGAGTGTGTCACCAACCGCCAATTCTTCGGGGTTGCGACGTCCACGCCTCATACCAATACCACCGACGAGCAAATCCATAGCTCCGCGTAGGCGCCACAACCAGTTGAGACAATACCAACCGTTGCGTCCCCCAATGCAACGAATTGGTGCGAACGCTTCTTGTGGTGGTACAAAAACATTCACTGAACGCAAATCGAACAGCCGGCTCCCCAAGCGAATACCACCCCATGACATTTCAAGGCCGGAGGACGATACCGCGTCTGACCATCGTGTTGCCGCGAGTTCAGCGTCTTCGTTACGAAAAGCTCGTGCGATCGACTCCTGTAAACCCATCGGATGGATTGAAAACAGAGTCCGTGCCCCTTTGTCCAGGACGATCGTTGGGTTGCGTAAGCTCTCGACCAATTTTCGACCAATACGTGCATAGATCGGAGTCGTCAGGCCAAGCCACAAACTTGACAACCTCGGTGTTAATAACGGAACTGGAATTAACCATCGTCGCAATCCTCGCTGCCGAGCGTACTCGAGCATAATCTCGCGGTACGACACCTGATCGGCACCGCCAATCTCAACCACTCGACTTGTTTCATCGTGTGGCAATTTAAGGGCTGCGAGACAATATTGGATCAGATCCTCAATAGAAATTGGCTGTGTCGGTGTCCGAACCCAGGTTGGACAGACCATCACGGGAAGTCGCTCGACTAGCGCGCGGATCAGTTCAAATGACAAACTTCCTGAACCAAGTACAATTCCACTTCGAAGCTCAATCGTGGGCACGCCAGAAGCGCGTAATACTTCACCGGTTTCGTGTCTGCTTCGCAAGTGCTTGGACAGTTGTTTGTCGCTGTCCCCAAGCCCTCCAATGTAGATAATTCGTCGTACGCCTGCCGCACACGCTGCGGCCCCAAAATTCTTAGCCGCTACACGATCTTGGTCTTCAAAATCCTTGGCTGACCCCATCGAATGGACGAGGTAGTACGCAGTATCGATTCCCTTGAAAGCTTTGCCCAGTGAATGCGCGTCAAGGCAGTCGCCTTTCACAACATCTGTTTTTAAGCCGACACGTGGTAGCAAGTGTTCAGGACGCCGCGCCAGACATCGAACTGAATGACCACGCATTTCGAGCGCCGCAAGTAATCGCCCGCCGATGTACCCCGTCGCCCCAGCTATAAGAATCATTGTTTTCGTAACAATCGTGATGGCGAACGACCGCTGGAAATTGTCACGAACGAAAAAAGCGTCGCCAAGCCATCGCCAGACCTGTCCAAACCAGCACGACACCACCCAGCGAAGCCACCCCAGCGATGGTTTGTCCCGCGAATCCGTAAACTTCACCCGTGTGGGCGTACCTGAGCCAACTACGTAGCTTTTGACCACGGCTGTACGTGGGATATCCTCCCATCACGTAGGCCACACAATCCAAGCGTGAGAAGGTCAGGTCTAGCCGTTTTGACGGCTGGCCACCATCGCTTCGGTCAACAGTAAAAACTACTGGTGCATCGTTCGTTTCTGGAACTGTCAAGGTAATGCTTTTCCAATCTGGCACCATTTCGGCTACACGCTCCACGAGTGTTTGATAGCTACATGGTGTAATAGAAGCATGCTTCGTCTGCACGTTGGTCCTTACATCGCGCACCGAGATCGAAACGGGAGGGGTTTCACCAACTGCCAGATACACAAGGTCGCCTGCCCAGCCATAGGAAATTACTAAACCGCTCGTCACGATAATCAGTAATGGCACAAACAACCAGAACCCGACCACATTGTGCCAGTTAAGATCTCGCGCTCTCTCCTTCAGGTCGCTGCGGAAGATAATAATGTTGCGAACCGACTGCAACGTCCACGTCCGTGGCCACAAAAGATAGCACCCACTCACCAGAAGGAGGAAAAATCCAAAATTCGCAGCACCGGTAATCGCGCGACCAAAATCCCGGTCAGAGCCCTGTAGGGCGAACCAGCGGTGCCAATACATAGTGCTTCGTAAGAAGTGCCGCATCGGGCTGTCCCCATCGTTCAGGAGCGCACCGGTGTAACGACTGGCGTAGAGATAGTCGCCCCGACCCACATTCAAGGCAGCAGGTTCCCTTGGATCGGCACGCAAGGTGATCGCAGATAGGGCCATTTCAGACTCGTCTCCGGCCACACGCTCAAGCAACTCGTCGATCGAAAGCGGTGTTGTCTGTGAACTCCTAGCCGGAGCATGGTACTGGCGGTGCGCCCAGTCAGTAAGCTGTCTGTCATAGGTAAGCAGGACTCCGGTGACCGACAGCGTTAGGATGACCACCGAAACCACGACAGCCACAATGAGATGAGTCCAGAAAATAATCTTGTGCAGATTCATAATCTGCTAGCAGTCCCCTTCGAAAGTTTGAAAAAACTCGCAACACCAGCCTTTATTGAATACGAAGTTCATTCTAAATGAGACTGGGTCTCACTATTATTTATTAGTCTATCTGATTGTAGGATCGCCAAACAACTGCAAATTGCTGATGCCCTGCCCGCCTTCTTGAGCACACCTCTCAGGGTCGTCCTGTCTTGCCCTCTCTTTAGAATCTTGAAATGTCATCAAAAACGTAGTCGAAAACCAACTGTTGGGATACGAGGAAACCCCTGCGAAGCCACTTCGACGAGCCTGGGCACGGTTGAATCGGGATCATTGACGAGTTGCGGTTCAAGGGCAACTGGATTATCACGACCCAATAAATTAATGACTTCAAAATAAAGCGACCAACGCCCGGCACTACCTCCAGGTTGAAATGTAGTTCTGAAATCGACCCGGGCATAGTACGGCAGCTGGCCAGAATTCAGATTCTCCACATTGCCATAATCAACGGTGTACATGAGATTTCCATCTGGATCAGTTTCTGGTACAAACTTTCCCCGACTATCTTGCTTGGCAGACACCCGCAGACCAACCGGTGCTGTATAGGGAAAACCACTGGCAATCCGAGCCGTGGCCGCCATGTACCAGAAACTGGTCAGACGGTAGCGGCCAACGGCATTGAATGCGTGACGTCGATCATATTCAAACGCGTACCGCCGACCATAACTTTCCCGATTGGCCCGAGTCCAAGCATACGAAAGCCAGCCGGTTAGCGGTGCCGCCAGGTTCGTGTGATTGAGGTAGACATCAAAACCATACGCATAGCCACCCGCCTCGTTTGTCGGATTACTCGTGATGAGTGGCGCGGTAGGAATACTTTCCTGCAAACTTGTAGAAAAATCATATTTGGAAACCCGAGCGGTTTGTTCAGCCTTCGTCTCAAGTCGACCAATGAGTAGATCGTCGAATTTCTTGTAATAGCCCTCGACCCGCGCTGCCATCTTTTCTCCTAGGTCCTTTTCGACCCCGAGCACAACGTGAATCGCTTTTTCGTATTCAAGTTTCAACTTCCGGGTGGCTGAAAGGTCGATGAAATAGTCTGACTGGATAAGCTTTTCATAGCCTGGACTTTGCGTGTACAACCCAGTAGCGAGGCGCATCCTCGTGCCGCCACCTGGTGCGTAGCTCAGCGCAAAACGTGGCGAGAGAGTGCCTCGTCCATTGATAGTGCTCCAATCCACCCGCAGACCGGGCTCGATGGCCAGCCGCGAGGACGGTTTATAGGTGTCCTGAATCCAGAAACCGCCACGCATTCCAACGAGCAAGGAATCAAGATTGTCAGGTAATCCCACACCACCGCGAATACTCGATCCATTAGCTTCGATTCCGTTTCGGTCACCGCTGGTCGCAAACTTCACTCTCGTGTTCAAGCGATGAAGTTCAAAGCCTGTATTAATCAAGTGTTTTGGTGTCGCCTGAATAGATAAATCCTGTCGCACTGATAGGTCGCGCACCGAAAGCAAGCGATCGAACACGATTGTGGCAAATCCGAACGCGGCACCATCGTTCGTGGAGTTCGATCGTTTCGCATCTGCCCGTATCTTTCCGTTGAAGTCAAGAAGTTCCCGATTACGATACCAAGACACGATCGTCGTTGACGTACTGCGAGATCCGAGAACTGCGTCGAAGCGGGCCGACGCCAGATCATTTTTCACATCAGACTGGAAAGCCGCTCGTTGGCCAGACCCAGTCCAATTCTTGCTAAAATCTGCATCTTCAACACTGCGAAGACCCGTTACGCTGAATCGATGGCCCGGCCCGAACTCCCAACCAGCCTGTAGCTGAAAGTCGACAAACGCGGGCAAATTTTGATCCGTTAGGCGATTGAGAACAATGTCATAGTAGGTCCGACGTGCGCTGAACAACCACGTCCCGTTGTTCGCAAAAGGCGTCGCCCCCTCTAGCACGAAGTTCCCATCAGTGATGCTCAGCGCAGTGGCACCTTGAAACTTTTTTTCACCTGGACGATTATCGACAATAAGCAACGAAGACAGACGGTCACCATAGGCAACACCGAAGCCACCCGCGGTGAGTCTAAAATTCTCAACAGTTTCTGGGTTGAAGGCACTCGTGATACCAAAAAGTCGGTACGGATTATGGATTTCAATGCCATCCATGAGGGTCAGATTTTGATCAGGAGTACCTCCACGCACTGCGAGTCTGCTGGAAAAATCATCCGTCGATGCCACGCCTGGAAGTGTCTCAAGCGCACGGAAGATGTTATCGATACTTCCAGCAACTTCAAAAACCTCCTCCGGCGCAATGACATTAGAGGAGCCTTGTTCTGGTTCAACGGCCTCGCCCACAACTTCGACAGTTTCAGTAAAAGTGTTTCGGAATAACTGGACCTCGAGCTCAAGATTTTCAACCAGTAAGATCGTCACCAAATAACCATCGACCTGAAACCGTAACCGTGGCTCTCCCTCACCAATCAGCACAGAAAAACGGCCAGCTTGATCTGTCACGACCGTTTCTTCTTGACTAACAACAGATACCTGGGCAATCGGGGCCAGCGTCACACCGTCCATGACAATACCCGTAACTCTGATGGAGTCTTGCGTCATAGCCAACAGTGGCCATGTGAACATTCCCCACATCAACGTCGCAACACTAAGGAAGAAAAGTTTCGTCAAGAGATTCGAATATTGTTAGGTGCCGAGTTATTTCAGAATTGTACAGCCAATAGTGAAGTGTTCGTCAATATGGCAAGAGTATTTCCATCGGAGACTCTTGATTTGTCAAAAATCTGTGCCAATTTTAAATCTTCGAGAAAATCGAGACCAATCGAAATGTCAAATCTAATAGACAAGCGTTGCATCAAAAAATTGAACGGTCTAACAACCACAGTAACAGTTGGACTTCGGTGGATGTAGCTGTAGACTACGAGACGTTTAGACATTGGTTCTGTGCGGATAGAAGGCGCCAAAAGTGCCGATCAAGTGAAAGTTAATGTGGAGTGAACGCTATGAAACTAACCCGTCGACAAGTAATGCAATTGGGACTAGGTGTTGGAACTTCCCTGCTACTTCCTGAGGTCTCACTGGCAAGGCAAAGTGCACCCCTTATCCAACGCCCGATACC
>Ga0310124_10002225_pt1 | contig 13393 bp, 12 predicted proteins | sample CB11b_AW_Bot5_MG_FD_203507 | JGI IMG/M metagenome (GOLD analysis project Ga0310124, IMG submission 203507) | Marine microbial communities from Western Arctic Ocean, Canada - CB11b_AW_Bot5 | ecosystem: Environmental > Aquatic > Marine > Oceanic | place: Canada: Western Arctic Ocean | collected...
ACATCCAACCCAGTCTCTCTGAATGGTCTTCAACAGTTGGATTCATTCGCAGTCGCCTCAAGCAAGAAATCTTCAATCTTGCTTTCAGTGTGGAGAAAGGTGACGAGATTGGCGCGCGCCGCGATCCCGTCATCCAAGCTGCGTTGCGCAATCTCGCCCGGCAATCGCACGATTCCGCAAAGCCATGAGCCGGTTCCAGTTCTTCCTCCCGGCGGCTCTCTTGCTGTTTATCGGGTGCTCGCTGGACAGCGGAGGCGACGCGCTCCCGCCCCAAGACACGAACCAGCGGGCCGACGTAGTCTTCACCGATGTGACCTCCGCTGTCGGGATCACCTTCGAGCACCACAACGGCCGTTCCGGCAAGAAGTATCTCCCGGAAACGCTGGGCTCCGGATGCGCCTTCTTTGACTACAACGGCGACAATCTGCCCGACATCTTCTTCGTCAACAGTCGTAGCTGGGACTTAGCGCCCGGCCGGACGACCACGCCAGCGCTGTACAAGAACAATGGTGACGGCACTTTCTCTGACGTCACCGCCGCCGCGGGCCTCGACATCGAGATCTACGGCCTGGGGACCTCCATCGCCGACTATGACAACGACGGCGACGCCGATGTCTATATCACGGCGCTGGGGAGCGACCGGCTGTTTCGCAACGACGGCCAAGGCCGCTTCGCCGACGTCACCGCTGCCTCGGGAATCGAGAACAACGATTTCGGAACAAGCGCCGCTTGGTTCGACTACGATCACGACGGCCGCCTTGATCTGTTCGTAGCCAACTATGTCCAGTGGTCACCGGAAAAGGATTTGTGGTGTTCGCTCGACGGCGAGACGAAATCCTTCTGTACGCCGGAATCCTACAACGGCGTCACGTCGCGGCTCTTCCACAATGCCGGCGACGGTCGCTTCGAGGATGCCACCAAGGCGGCGGGACTCTTCGATGACACGTCGAAGGCTCTTGGGATCGCGGTCTTCGACTACGACCGCGACGGCTGGCTCGATCTCTTCGTCGCCAATGACACGCAGCCCAACAAGCTTTACCACAACGAACAAAAGGGAACGTTCCGCGAAGCGGGGCTTGCGGCCGGCATCGCTTTCGGTGAGGACGGCCGGGCGCGCGGCGCGATGGGCGTCGATGCGGCGGACTACGATCGCTCCGGCCTCCCGCATCTCATCGTCGGCAATTTCTCAAACGAGATGCTCAACCTCTATCACAATGAGGGCAAAGGCCTATTCGTCGACGACGCTCCCCCTTCGGCGGTTGGGCGCGCCAGCCTGCTCTCGCTGACCTTCGGGGCCTTCTTCTTCGACTACGACCTCGACGGTCTGCTTGACATCTTCGCGGCCAACGGACATCTCGATCCGGAAATTGAACGAGTCCAGCCGAAGGTGCGATTCGCTCAGGTTCCGCTGTTGTTCCGGAACCTCGGCAGTGGCAAGTTCGAACCAGCGCTCGACGAAGTGGGGAAGGATATGACGCAGCCGCTGGTGGCGCGCGGCGCGGCGTATGCCGACTACGATCGCGACGGCGACCTTGATGTCCTCGTCACGACCAACAACGGGCCCGCTCATCTCTACCGCAACGACGGCGGCAACGTGAATTCACACCTCCGCCTGCAACTCGAAGGCTCGCCTTCGAATCGAAACGGCATCGGCGCGGAAGTGACCGTCCGCAGCCCTTCCGGAGAACAGTGGCGTACCGTGCACACCGGGTCGAGCTATTGTTCGCAGAGTGAACTACCGCTTACGTTCGGTCTCAACCAGGACCTGGAGATCGACTCCATCGCGGTGAAGTGGCCCAGCGGCCAGATTCGGACCTATCAGGATGTCGAGCCAAACAGGGCTTATCTTGTGCACGAAGAATTCGGCTTGCAGCCGCTGCCCTGAAACTTGCCTAGTCCATCAGCATCCCGCCGTTGATCTCGATGGCTTCGCCGACGATGTGACTGGCTTTGTCACTCGCCAGGAAGGTAATCATCCCCGCGATCTCTTCCGACTCGCCAGCCCTGCCCTGAGGGATCGTCGAGACCATCGCCTTCATTCGTTCGTCCGGCGTGAAGCGCTCGTGGAAAGGGGTCAGGATGACGCCGGGATGCACCGCGTTCACACGGATGCCGTGTCCAATCAGTTCCTTCGCCAGTCCTTTGGACATGCACGTCATGGCAGCCTTCGCGGTCGAGTACGGGATGGCGCCGGGGCCGCCGCCGTTGCGCGCCGCGATCGAGCTGATATTGATGATCGTTCCCGAGCCGTGTTCAATCATGTGGGCTGCAACGGCCTTTGTCACCCAAAACGCGCTGTTTAGGTTCACGTCCATCACGCGCTGCCACAGGTCATCACTAATCTCAAGCAGATACTTTCGCTCGAGCAAAGACCCTGCGTTATTGACCAGGCAGTCGATGCGGCCGCTTCCGGCCAATACGTCCGAGACCAGTTTGCGGGCGCCCTCCGCTGTCGACAGGTCCCCCTGATAGAGCCAGGCGGTGCCGCCGGCGGCCTCGATCTTCCCCGCCACCTCGCGGGCTGCATCCGCGCTGGTGTTGTAGTGGACGGCGACGCGCGAACCTTCCCGCGCTAGGTCGAGCGCGGCCGCGGCTCCAATCCCTGTACTGGAGCCGGTCACAAGCGATACGTGCGATGATGGAAAGTTGAGCATAGCGGATCAATTGTAGTACAAAGATACGTCTATCCCGTCCAGCGCAAGCCGCACCATGTCAGCGGGCCGCGGCCCGCTCCCCAAAGCGAAGCCGAGGGCATCACCGAGTACGGAGACAAGCCTTCGGCCGCCAAGTTTCTGGAGATACCAATGAGCGAAGCAAGAACCTACGCAAACTACATCAACGGCGAGTGGGTCACCTCCGACCGGACTTTTGAAGTTCGCAACCCTGCCAATACGGACGACGTGGTGGGGGTTTTCTCAAAAGGCAGCCCCAACGACATCGCCAACGCGGCCACGGCGGCGCAAGATGCATTCGCCGAGTGGGCGGCGCTGCCCGGCCCGGCGCGCGGCAAGTACCTGTTCAAGATCGCCGACATCCTCGAGAGCAAGCTCGATCAGCTCGGCGAAGAGATGACCCGCGAGGAAGGGAAAACGCTTCCCGAGGCCAAAGGCGAAACCATGCGGTCGATCAATATCTTCCGCTACTTCGCCAGCGAAGGTTCGCGCGTTCCCGGACATATGGTCCCGTCTGAACGCGACCGCGTCTTCATGTACGCCTTCCGCAAGCCGCTCGGCGTCGTCGGCCTCATCACGCCTTGGAACTTTCCGAGCGCGATTCCCGCCTGGAAGCTCGCCCCGGCAATGGTCGCGGGCAACACCGTCATCATGAAACCGGCTTCAGCCTCCCCGTTGAGCGCTTGGAGCATCATCGAAGCCTGCCACGAAGCGGGCGTACCGAAGGGCGTTGTCAATTTCATCGCTGGTTCGGGCAGTGAGTTGGGCGATGCTCTCGTGAACGCCGCTCCGCTCAAGGCCATTTCGTTTACAGGCTCGTGCGAGATCGGCAACCAACTCCATGAGCAAGCTTCGAAGCGGCGTCTCCGTATTCAGCTTGAAATGGGCGGTAAAAATCCGACGATCGTACTGAACGACGCCATCTTGGCGAAGGCCGTGGGCAATACCGTCAACGCCGCGTTCTTCTCGACCGGACAGAAATGTACCGCCACCAGCCGCGTGATCGTTGAGGAAGGCATCTACGACGAATTCGTCGCCGCCCTCGTCGAAGCCACCAAGAAACTGAAGGTCGGCAACGGACTCGAAGCCGGCGTACAGATCGGACCCGCCATCGATAAGTCGCAGCTTGACACCGACCTGCGCTACATCGAGATCGCCAAGAAGGAGGGCGCCAAGCTCGAGTGCGGCGGCAATCACCTCACCGGCGGCGACTATGACAAAGGCTTCTTCGTCGAACCAACCGTCTTCACGGGCGTTAGCGAAGACATGAGGATCGCCCAGGAAGAAGTCTTCGGCCCGGTTCTCGCCGTGATGAAAGCCAAGGATTACGACGACGCCATCCGCATTGCCAACAACGTCGCCTTCGGCCTATCCGCTTCGATCCAGACCCAAGACGTATCACGAATCTTCGAGTACGCTTCGCAGATCGAGGCCGGCCTCGTCACCGTCAACCTACCGAGCGCGGGCGTTGAGTATCAGTTGCCTTTCGGCGGCACCAAGGACTCTAGTTTCGGTCCGAAGGAGCAGGGCCCGGCGGCGCTCGATTTCTACACCGACTATAAGACCGTCTATCTCGGCTACTAAGAAGGGGCTGGCCATGAAGCTCGCCCAAGTTCGCGTTTCCGCCATCGGCGTCCTATCGGCTGCCATCGTTCACCCGAACGGCTATCGGCTGATCATCGGCCACACCGTGGATTCGCTCATCCGCCAGGCCGAAGAAGAAGAGCGTAGCCTGGCCGAGTTGGCGGAAGAGTTGGCTCTTGTCGACCCGGTGGCCATGGAACTCGCCATGCCGGTGACTCCGAGCGAGGTGTGGGCCTGTGGTTGCTCCTACGCGCCAAGCGCCGAGTTCAGAGACGGTGAGTTGGGCGAAGGTGAGGGACCGTACGCGTACGTCTCCGACCCGGCCCATCGCCCCGAGTTGTTCTTCAAGGGCACCGCTCGCGTTTGCGTTGGCCCGAACGAGCCGATTGGCATTCGTCCCGATTCGACCTTTACCGCGCCGGAGCCTGAGTTAGGTCTTGTTCTGAACAGCAAGGCGGAGATCGTCGGCTACACGCTCGGCAATGATGTATCGGCATGGGACATTGAGCGCGAAAACGCTCTCTACCTGCCGCAGTCAAAGGTTTACGATAACTGTTGTGCGTTGGGTCCGTTCCTTGTAACACCCGACGAGATTGATGACCCGTACCAGTTAGAAATGACGTGCTCGATCCGCCGCCGCGGAGAACTGACGTTCGAGGGCAAGGCCTCGACGTCTCAGCTTCGGAGAAAATTCGAAGACCTAGTCGAGTACGTGCGCCGCGGTAACTCCATTCCCGCGGCGACCATCCTTCTAACCGGCACTGGTATCATCGTTACGCAAGAAGCGGCGCTAGCCCCCGGCGACGTCGTAACAATCGATGTTCCCGAAATCGGGAGCCTCGTCAATTCAGCTATTTTCGTATAAGATATACGAGGAGCTGGGGGCGGTCGTGATCGGACTCGGTATTACGGTCTGGCTCTATCCGCCGCTATTCCCGTGGGGCTTGGCTCAGTTAGACCGCTCGCCTTTCTGTCCCCGCGACGAAGCATACCGTGCGTCGCAACGTCGCTACGACCTGGTGAAGACGATAGGTAAAGTCCAGGGGGGCTTCACTTACTTGAGACGGATACGGAAGGCTATGAACTCTGGCAGACTGGCGCCGGCAAGTTCTGGATCCCCGAAAGGCAGGTGGGTGCGCTCTCCATCGCAATCGCCGAACAGCGGGTGGATCTGTATGGCGGGTCCGCATTCAGCGTTCGAGAGGGCGACGTAGTACTGGATTGCAACGCCGGGACGGGAGCCTATGTTCGCGAAGCCCTGCAAGCCGGCGCGGCTAAGATCGTCGCGCTGGAGTACGATCCGCGGTTGCGCGAAAGCCTCCGCCGCAATTTTAAGGACGCCATCGGCGAAGGTAAGCTGGTCATCCATCCCGAAAAAGACGCAAAACCGGCTGACTCTGGGATGAGAACCTCCTCCTTGCAACTTGTAATTCTCACGCCGGAAGAAACGTCGAGCGCGGAAACGATTGCTTCCCTGAAGATCGACGCTCTCGTTGAAGGGTTGAAGATCGAACGCGTGGACATCATCAAGATGGCCACTCATGGAGCCGCGCTCAAAGTTCTGGACGGAGCCCGAAAGACGATTCGGGAGTATCGGCCTCGCTTAGCGATCGCGACCCAAGAGTCCGAGGATGACGCGAACAAGATCACGGAATGGCTCGCGGCCCTGAACGTGGACTACACGCCGGAGTGCCAGGTTTGTGGCATCGACACCGAGCTTTTCATTCGGCCGGATATCGTTCTCTTCCAGGCTCCGGCTCTCTAATCCGGTCAGGTATTCGGGGTCGTTGCGCGGCGGTAGCTGGGTAGATTCTCCTGCTCGGCGTTCTTCCATATGTCTTCATCGCCGCAGTCGAGGCTCGTGAACCAGTCGTCCATGCGGCGTTTCAAGCTCACCCGCTGGTCGGCGCACTCATCATCCTTGGCTAGATTCGTGCGCTCTTCCGGGTCGTTGCGCAGGTCGTACAGTTCGCTGTCGAAGCCCTCCGTACGATAGACGTACTTCCAGCTTTCGTCGCGGATCATGCGGCAATACTGATACTCGCCGTAGACGACGTTGTCCCACTCCATCTCGGCGCCGCGAAGGGCTCCCACGTAGCTACGCCCAGCGAGCGGCTTACCGGAGTCGAGCGCCGGCAGTCCGAGGTAATCGAGGACGGTCGGAGCGAAGTCGTAGAAACTCGTAGAAATGCCGCTGGTTCGACCGGCGGGGATCGAGCCCGGATGGTGGAAGAACGCCGGCACGAGCATCGACTCGTCGTACATGTTGTGCGGCCACGACGTATTGCCTTTGCCCCAAAGGCCGTGCTGTTCGAGCAGAAAGCCGTGATCGCTCAGGAAGATCACGAGCGTGTCCTCGGCGATCCCCAGCTCTTCGAGGCGGTTGCCGATGCGTCCTACGTTGTAGTCGATGGCGCTGACCATCGCGTAGTAGTGCATCTTGCTTTCGCGGTTGCCGACGTTTCGCTTGGAGAGGTTGTGAGCAATCGGCTCATTGAGAGGTTCGCCGGGAAAGGTTTCGAACGGAGAATCACGGTAGAGGTCAAGATATTTCTCGGGCGTTCCTGAGTAAGGAGTGTGCGGAGCGTTGTAGGAGACGAAACAGAAGAAGGGGTTGTCTTTCGATTCGTCGATGAACTTGAGAGCTTTGTCGGTGACGACATCGGTCGTATAGCCGGGGTACTCGCGTTTCTCGCCGTTGAAGTACATCGGCGGGTTCTGATAGCGGTTCCCACCTGTAGGCATGGCGAACCAGTAGTCGAACCCTTCTTGCGGCCGTGCATTGTCGCCCATGTGCCATTTACCGCTGAGCCCAACGCGGTATCCGTTCGCGGCAAGCACCTCGCTGAGAGTGGCCTCGTCAGAGAGGAAGGCGTGGGCTTTCTCTCCCTCGTTCTCGTCGCGGATCCAATCGTGGATCCCATGCTGCGACGGAATTTGACCTGTGAAGAGGGTGGCCCGGCTGGGTGAGCAAACAGGCGTCGTACAGAAGGCTCTTGTGAAGAGAGTTCCCGCACGAGCGAGGCGGTCACAGTGCGGCGTCTGGATCTCGTTGTTACCGTAGACGCCCAGCGTGTGCGGCCCCTGATCGTCGGTGAGGATGAAGACGACGTTCGTCGGGCGCTTGGGCTCAGGCGGCTCGGCGCAGGCGGCGAGGCCCGCGGCGGCCGTGGTTCGAATAAAGTCGCGGCGATGCATAGCGTGATTCTAGATTGTTAGAATCAGCCGTGCACGGAGGGTTAGAAGCTTTGGGTCAAGAAGTGAAAGTTTCGCTCGACTTCTCCAGTAGTAATTCCCAAAGGCACGTGACGTGCTCCTCGCGCGTGTAAATATTGCCGATCGCGACCCGTAGGGTGAACTGGTCATGAAGGGCGGTGATCTCAATGGGTCGATGCAACACCTTTCCTGGAAGGAAAGGTGAAGTATAAGCCTAAGAAACTAAAAGGGTGACGATGAGGATACAGCGCCTCCCTCTGGATCCTGTTGAAGTACAAGAAGTTACGTGGTTGCGGTTGGGGCTTCGGATGACGGGTAAGCCACTTGTCCCTCTCGGCTTTCGGATACTCCAGGCAAAGGACTTAACGTGGGTGTTGCGTTGACCGGTTGAGTCGGCAGCAGTGCTCGACAGGAAGAACTCACCAGTCGCGTTGATCGCCTTGATCAATCGTTGATTGATAGCATTGAGTTGCCCGGCGTCAGCCCCCGCAGGCTTGTATCGGAAACAGACTACCGAGAACGGCGCTGTAGCGAGACGCTCGAAGTCGGGGTGATCGTCAACCCACTTGGCGAAGTCATTGGCAAGGCGGATGTGTTCGCGGAGATTGGCCATCAAGCCTTCGCGCCCGAAGTAGCGCATCACGAACCACAGCTTGAGGGCGCGAAAGCGGCAGCCGAGAGGGAGTGCATACTCCATGAAGTTGACGGCCCGCTCATCCTGTTGGCTACGTAGGTAGGCGGGCACAAGCGAGAGAGCCTGGCGAAGCTCTTCCGGCCGGCGATAATAGAACGCCGTAAGGTCCATCGGCGTGAACAGCCATTTGTGTGGATTGAACAGGAACGTATCAGCGCGCTCACAACCGTCGAGGTAGTGTCGCTTCTCGGGCAAGATTCCCGCCGCGCCCGCGTAGGCTGCGTCGACGTGAAGCCAGAGAGAGTGGCGCTCTGCGATGTCGGCCAGAGTCGCGATCGGGTCGACGCTGGTCGTCGATGTCGTGCCGACCGTCCCGGCGATGCAGAACGGCTGGAGGCCCCCGGCAAGGTCGGCCTGGATGAGGTCCTCGAGCAAATCGGGACGCATCCGGAATTCCTCGTCGACGCCGACCTTGCGGCAGTTGTCACGCGGAAGTCCAAGTACGAGCATCGTCTTCTCGATCGACGAGTGCGCCTGCTCCGAGGTGTAGAGAGTGAGCTTGTCGAGATCAAACGAGCGGCCCGTCGCGCGAGCCTGTTCACGGGCGGCTTCCCTCGCGCCGATGACGGCGTGCAAGCTGGCAACCGACGCGCCGGCCAGGGTCATTCCGAACCAACTCCTGGGAAGATCGAGCCATTCGGTGAGCCACCCCATAGTGACTTGCTCCAGCTCAGTCAGAGCCGGAGAGGTCTTCCACAACAACCCGATATTGTTGAGACCAGCGATGAGCGCTTCGGCCAAAACTCCCGGCATCGATCCGCTCGTCGCAAAGTAGCCCATGAACCCGGGATGGTTCCAGTGTGTGACGTGCGGGATGACCTGCCGCTCGAAATCCGCCAGGATGCGGTCCATGGGCTCGCCCCGATCTGGCGCGGAGGTGGGGAGCGCGTCGACGAGCGCACCAGGTTTGACATCGGGTTGAACCCGGTAGCGCTAGGGATGCTCGAAGTAGTCCGCGAGCCAGTCGATGACCTGATGACCGAAGCGGCGGAACTCATCCGGAGACATGTCGCCGATGAGTTCGCGCAGTTCAGGCTCGGGCGAGCCACCCGTCAGATCGAGGGCCGTATTGCTGTTCGGAAAGCCGTCGCTCGCCTTGGTCGCAGTCGGGTCATCGGCCATGGGTGGGACCCTTTCTCAGCGTACCGTCCACGCGATTCCGCGCCGTGCATCTCCCCGCTACGGGGCGATCGTCTTGTAGACATAGGCCGCGACCATTAGATCCTGGATGGCCAGACCTTGTGACTCAAAGAGGGTGATATCGTCGGTGGACTTGCGTCCTGCGATCCCCCCGGAGGCAATGGCGGAAAAGTCTACGACCTTCTCCCAATCAAGCACGCCGGCTTCATGAACTTGGATTAGGTCACCTGCTTCCATACGCGCCTGCTCGATCGAGTCCGCCGCGATCACCGCGGACCGGGCCACGGTATCGGCGCCGATTTCGGCGCGCTTGGCGTGATTGCTGCCGGCCGCGTTGATATGGCAGCCTTGTGGCACAACAGCGGCTGGGAACAGCGGCTTGCGAGCCGTGGTAATCGTGGTGACGATCTCGCTCTGGGAAACCGCCTCTTCCACGCTATCGACCGCTCGAACCGCCAGGCCCAAACGCTCGGACATCTTCTTCGCAAAGCCCTCCCACCTCTCGGGCAACCGGCTGTAGACGAGCGCTGTCTCCAAGTCGCGAACCGCCGAAACGGCTTCAAGCTGTGTTTCGGCCTGGAAGCCGCAACCGATCATTCCGAGCCGCCGCGCGTTGTCGCGGGCCATGTGGCGAGTCGCGACGCCCCGACGCCCGACGCCGCACCAGTTCGAATCTGCCCTAATGCGTTGGCGTCGATGGTCGCGAGTAGCTCGGTGGTTTCGGCGTCTAACAACAGGACCGCAAAGCGCGCGCCGACGCGCGGACGGGTTGCATAAACCTTGGTGGCCAGATAGCCATCTTCGTTGTCGCCGGCCGCCATGTAGTGGAGCCAGGCGCCGTTGTCGAGCATCACGCGGCGGCGGGGATGATTCACCGCACACGGCCATCATGGAGTCGCTGGAAGGACTCCTCGACCAAGTCGACGGCCCGTGCCATCGGCAGTGCTTCCCGGACTTGCTCTTCACTGATGTGGATCATTCGCTCATTATCTGGGGCAGAGGCGGCGAAAGGCAGACCACCCGGCTGGGGAGCGGCCCTAGGGCTTTGGCCTGAGCAGATTCACAGAGGGCCCTGGGGTAAAATACACCACGTAGCTACCACTGCCCTTTCCTGCTTCTGAATAACTCGGTCTGTTATGCCGACCATAGCTTTTAGCGAACAGTTGGCGTTTCGAGAACACCGTGTCCGGCACGTCGGCCTACTCCGGCTGTTTCTCGCAGGCGCCTATTGCGCCGTCGAAATCCTTCCGCGGGTCGAGGCCACATCGTCGATCAAGTGGTTTTCGACCGGGCTGTTCCTTATCTACGCTGTTCTTCTCGTCATCCCCCCGTTGCAGGCAAGGGTACGGAGCTACGGCCCCTCGATCCAGCTCATCGACCTCGTTGTGATCGTTGTGCTCGTATTTTTCAGCGAGTCGGACGAGGCCATGTTCCCGTTGCTGATGTTCTACTTTCTGTTGGCGGAAGCGGCCCTGCTGCACGGCGCTCGAGAGGTTCTCCTGGTCTCGGTTGTCGGCCTCGCCTTCTATGCGGTTTGGATTGCGCAGGGGAATCCCTCGAACTTCGAGTTCTCCTATGGCTCGTTCCTGCTGCTGATCGTCGGAGGCGGACTCGCTTATTCCTTCTCGCATCAGAGCTGCCGAAAGGAGCAAGGAGTCTCAGCGGCCCTCCGGCAGGCAGAGGGCCAATCGGAAGCCGAAATGGTCGAGGCCGTGGAGGGGGCGCTACGGCAGTTGGCGGGTTGGCTGAAGTGCTCGGGCGCGATTCTGGCGATCTGGGACGAAGATCTCGACTTCAACACGATTTGCCACTTTCCAGCGCGCCGCGAGGACGGGGAGGAACCGCCCGTCCGTTTCGAGGATAGCCACGAGTGGGCTTGTTTTCGCGGAACCCGCCTCGACTTTTTCTCGAATGATTTGTCGGAGGTTGACCGTCTCGGCAACCGTGTCTCTCGCGACTTCGATCTGCACCCATACATTATTCAGAAGTTTGAGATGTATAACTGCATCGGTCACGGCCTGCGTGACGGTGACCGCACGATGGGGTGCCTGGTGCTCTACAACAGCGTGTCGGAGGTGCGGCGTACCCACTGGAAGGAGTTGCAGACGGTGGGCCACTTCTTTCGGGGTCTGCTGCTCCATTTGCTGCGACTGAAGAGAACCGAACTGGAAGCGTACCAATTTGAGGGTGAGCGAATTGCGCACGACCTTCATGACGGGCCGCTGCAGAGCATGATCAGCTCCGAGATGCGGCTCGAGATCATCCGGCGCCTCATTCATCGCAACCCGGATGCCGCGGGGGAGGAATTGGGTTCGCTGCAGCAGTTTTCGCATAAGCTGGTTTCAGAGATGAGGACGTTCGTCCGGCGCATGCGGCCGATCGAGGCGGATAGCTCTTCACTGATGGCGTCGACGCGCCGGGTTGTTGACGCCTTCTAGAAAGAAAGCGGGATCGCGATCACGTTTGTGAACGGGCAGAACGGTGATCTGCCTCTGAGTCCAAAAGCGTCAACAGAGGTTTTGCAGGTGGTGCGCGAGGCGCTGAGCAACATCTATAAGCATGCCGAGGCAACGCACGTACTGTTTTCGGTCGAGCAGAAGAACGCGCGTCTGTTCTTTTCGGTCCACGACAACGGACGTGGCTTTCGCTTCGGGGGGCGCTTCAGCCTGGAAGAGTTGGAGTTGATGCGGCTTGGGCCCCAGAGCATCAAGCAGCGCGTTCGGGCCATGGGCGGCGACCTTAGTTTGGAATCGCAGCCGGGGCAAGGCTCAAATATTCGGCTTTCGATACCGACGGACTAACACGATGGGCTTTCAATTGATGGTCCTCGCCGAAGCCGCCGCGGGCTTCTCGACCGCCGACCGCGCAGATTCACACTTGCCGCCTCTTTCGGCTCTCGCGGCACTTGTGCAGGTCGCTATCATAGGGCTGTGTCCACGATAGGAAGGAAGGGGTCGATGCCGGGATTGTCTCGCCGCCGCGTGCTGGGTCTGACGTCACTCGGGTTCGGCCGCGTGGTCCTCTCCCATCTATTCGAGGGGAGCAACAGCACCGCGATAGGTGCAACTCCAATCTACAGCGATCTCCGCGCGAGGGAAGGCCACTTCCCCGGGCAGGCCAAGGCGGTCATCCAGCTTATTCAGAACGGCGGGCCGAGCCAGATGGATCTTTTCGATCCAAAGCCGATGCTCACGAAGTTGGCCGGCCAGCCCCATCCCGACGGCGTTGAGATTCATCAGCCGGGCAACAAGAACACACTGCTGCCGTCACCGTTCACGTTCCGCAAGTATGGCCAGTGCGGTATGGATGTGTCAGAGGTGCTGCCACATCAGGCCGAGATCGTCGACAAGCTCTGCTTCATCCGCTCGATGCACACCGAGCACAACAATCACCTGGAAGGCTTGAACGTCCTGCTGACGTGCAAGATCTTTCCCGGTCGGCCGGTGATGGGCTCATGGATCAGCTATGCCCTCGGGACGGAGAACCAGAATCTGCCCGCGTACGTGGTGCTACGCGACCCGAAGGGTTACACCGTCGGCGCCAAGCAGCTTTGGGCCAACGGATACTTGCCGGCGCTTTATCAAGGGGTCGAGTTCAACATGAGCGGGTCGCCGGTGCACCACCTGGAGCCGGCCGAACCGCTACCCCCCGGTGTGCAGCGGGACAATCTCGACTACCTGGCGCGCCTGAATCTCATCCACAGTGAGGCACGGCCCGGCGAATCGGAGCTGGATTCGCGCATCGAGAATTTCGAGTTGGCCGCGCGCATGCAGGTCGAAGCGATGGACGTGTTGGATATGAAGAGCGAGCCGGAGTCGATACGGAAGCTCTACGGCCTGGACGACCCCATTCGCGGCAGCTACGGCAAGCGTTGTTTGATGGCACGGCGGCTGGTCGAGTCCGGCGTGCGGTTTGTCCAGGTGACGACCAGCCCGGGCCAACCTTGGGACCACCACAGCAAGATCAAGCAGGGCCTACCGAAGATTTCCACCGAGACGGACCAGGGCACAGCGGCGCTGGTGAAAGACCTGGAACAGCGGGGATTGCTCGACAGCACGATCGTGATGTGGTCGGGTGAATTTGGGCG
>Ga0310124_10002229_pt1 | contig 13386 bp, 10 predicted proteins | sample CB11b_AW_Bot5_MG_FD_203507 | JGI IMG/M metagenome (GOLD analysis project Ga0310124, IMG submission 203507) | Marine microbial communities from Western Arctic Ocean, Canada - CB11b_AW_Bot5 | ecosystem: Environmental > Aquatic > Marine > Oceanic | place: Canada: Western Arctic Ocean | collected...
CTGGGGCGGTTTAGATTTTCTGGTCCATGCCATTGCCTATTCGGACCGGGCCGAATTAAGCGGCCGTTATGTGGATACCAGCCGGGATAATTTTGTCCAAACCCTATGCATTTCGTGTTTTTCCTTCACCGATCTGGCCTGCCGCGCTGCCGCCCAGATGACCGACGGCGGCGCCCTGGTTACCTTGAGCTTTCTGGGTGCCCATCGGGTGATGCCGTCATACAATGTCATGGGCGTAGCCAAGGCGGCACTGGAAACCTCTGTCCGCTATCTGGCCGAGGATCTGGGCAAGGATAACGTCCGCGTCAACGCCATTTCGGCCGGCCCAATGCGCACCCTGGCCGGCGCCGTCATAGCCGACGGCCGCTATGTCCATAAATATGTCGGCGAACATGCGCCCTTACGCAATGGCCTGGACCTGGACGCCGTCGGCAACGCCGGCCTGTATCTGCTTTCGGATCTGTCCAGCGCGGTAACCGGCGAAGTGATAAATGTGGACAACGGCTTCAGTCTGATCGGCATCCCGCGCCCGGGCGGCAACGGCACTTGACGCCACCCCAGGAAGAGGCAACGTGATGCGCGCCCGCCGGCATTGGTTTCTGTTACTGCCGTTTATCGCCTGCTTTCATGCCGGTGCGGCGCCGGCCCGGACCAGCGCCATACTCTCGAACCAGGACCGCCACCATCCCATCTTTGCCGCCAACGGCATGGTCGCCAGCCAGGAGGCGCGCGCCACGAATGTGGGCGTGGACATCTTGCGCCAGGGGGGCAACGCCATCGACGCCGCCGTGGCTGTAGGTTTCACCCTGGCCGTCACCTTGCCCCGCGCCGGCAATCTGGGCGGTGGCGGCTTCATGCTTGTGCATCATGCGGCCAGCGGCGAATCCCTGGCCCTGGATTACCGCGAGAAGGCCCCGGCCAAGGCCCACCGCGACCTCTACCTGGACAAAGCAGGCAATGTGGACAAGGACAAGGCGCGATTTTCCCATGCCGCCGTCGGCGTACCGGGTACGGTCGCCGGCCTGATCGAGGCGCATCGCCGTTACGGCCACCTGCCCCTGAGACAAATCATGGCACCGGCCATCGCCCTGGCCGAAAACGGCCTGACGGTCAGGCCCGGTCTGGCCCGAAGCCTGGAGAAGGGACGGAAACGCCTGTCGAAATGGCCAGCCAGCGCCGCTATTTTTTATAAGACCGATGGCGGCCTCTTCCAAGTTGGTGAAACCCTGGTACAGCGGGATCTGGGGGCAAGCCTGCGGCGCATCGCAGCGTCCCAGGGCACGGACTTCTACAGCGGCGAGACCGCCCGGGCGATCGCGGCCGAGATGGCGGGCCAGGGAGGCCTGATTAGCCTGGACGATCTGGCCGCCTATCGCCCGGTCTGGCGCCAGCCCGCGCGCGGCAGCTATCGTGGCCATGTGATCGCATCCATGCCGCCACCGTCGTCAGGCGGGGTGCATCTGATCCAGATGCTAAACATGTTGGAAACTTTTCCCTTGGGCCAATTCGGCCATAACGGCGCCGACAGCCTGCATGTGATGATTGAAGCCATGAAGCTGGCCTATGCGGACCGGGCCCGGCATCTGGGCGATCCCGATTTCTGGGCCGTGCCCGGCAAGGGCCTGACCGCCAAGGCCTATGCCCAAAACCTCGCAGCGGGCATTGACCGGCGCCGTGCCCGGCCGTCGGCGGAGATCAGCCATGGCGACCCCACACCATACGAAAGCAACGAGACCACCCATTTTTCGGTCATGGACCGCGCCGGAAACGTGGTCAGCAATACCTACACCCTGAATTTTAGTTTTGGCAGCGGCATCGTCGCGACAGGCACCGGCATTCTGCTGAACAACGAAATGGATGATTTTTCCGCTAAGCCCGGCGTGCCCAATGCCTTTGGCCTGATTGGCGGTAAGGCCAATGCCATCCAGGGCGGCAAGCGGCCGCTCAGTTCCATGACGCCCACCATCGTCTTCAAGGATGGCAAACCGTTATTGGCCACGGGTAGCCCAGGTGGTTCCCGCATCATCACCATGGTGCTGCAAATCCTGCTCAACGTCATCGACCATGGCCTAAATATCGCCGAGGCCACGGCGGCAGTGCGGGTTCATCACCAATGGCTGCCCGACAAACTGTTCGTGGAACCGGGCCTTGGTCCGGATACCTTGGCCCTGTTGCGCCAGCGCGGCCATGATCCATTGCTGTCGCGGTTGGCGGGAAGCGTGCAATCTGTGATGCGGCTGCCCGATGGCAGCGGATTACTGGGCACCTCCGACCCGCGCAGCCTGGGCGCCCTTACCGCCGGTTATTAGCGCTTTTCGCCATGGGTGACCTGACGGGCCGATAGCCTTATGGTAGCCGCTCTTGGAAGCGGATGCGAGACAAAGACGGGAACAGCCAATATGCGTCTAGAGAATAAAGTCGCTGTCGTCACCGGCGCGGCATCGGGTATCGGACGGGCATCGGCGGATTTGTTCGCTTCGGAAGGGGCGAATATCCTGGCGGTCGATCTGCCGGGCCAGGGACTGGGCGCGGCCCACAAGGAACGGGACAACATTGCCACTTTCGAACAGGATGTCGCCGCGGAAGGCGCGCCGGGCCGCATTATCGAGGCGGTGATCGAACGCTTCGGCCAATTGGACATCGTTTTCAACAACGCTGGTATCTCGCGTAACGAACTGGCGGAACTGCAAAGCGAGGCTAACTGGGACCTGACCCTGGACGTCAACCTGAAGGCGCAGTTTTTGATCATTCAGGCCGCCATCCCCCACCTGAAGGAAGCGATGGCGGGACGTATTATTAATACTGCATCAGTGATGGCGCGGATGACCGATTATGGCCTGATCGCCTATTGCGCCTCGAAAGCTGGGGTTGCCGGCATGACCCGCACCCTGGCCCTGGAACTGGGCAAATACGGCATCACCGCCAATTATATCGAACCCGGCGCGATCTATACCGGCCTGACCCGAAATAATTTCGAGGACGAGAAAATTGCCAGTATCTGGGCCAAGAAAGCCGCCCTGCGGCGCCTGGGCCAGCCGATCGATATTGCACGCGGCGCTTTGTTTCTGGCCTCCGAAGACGCGGGCTTTGTCTCCGGCCACGGCCTGGTGGTAGACGGCGGCCTAACCTTGCGGACCTGAACGGAGTTAAGATCGTGGCATTCAAGGCATTGTTGTTTGATGTGTTCGGCACCGTGGTCGACTGGCGTAGCAGTATCATCGCGGAGGGCGAGGCATTTGGCGCCGCCCGGGAGCTAGATATTGATTGGGCCGCCTTCGCGGACGGCTGGCGGGCGAAATACCAACCGGCCATGCAAAAGGTGCGCGAGGGCAATACCGGCTGGGTTAAGCTGGACGACCTGCACCAGGCCAACCTGCTGGAATTGCTGGATGAATTTTCTATATCCGGCCTGTCGGAAGCGGAAATCGATGATTGGAACAAGGTCTGGCACCGCCTGCACCCCTGGCCTGATTCGGTCACCGGTCTGACCCGGTTGAAACGTGATCACATTCTGGCCACCTTATCCAACGGTAACGTGGCGTTGCTGGTCAGCATGGCGAAGCGGGCTGGCCTGCCCTGGGACGCGGTCCTGGGGGCGGAAGTCGCGGGCCATTACAAGCCACAGCCGGAGGCCTATTTGAAGACCGCCGGATTTCTCGGCCTGGCGCCGGGGGAATGCCTGATGGTGGCGGCCCATAATGGCGATCTGCTGGCCGCAGCCGCCTGTGGCCTGGGTACCGCGTTTATCAGCCGGCCAACGGAATATGGTCCGGGGCAGAAATTCGACATGGCACCGGAAAACGATTACGACTATGTTGCCGACGATCTCCTGGATCTCGCCAGCCAGCTTGGCTGCTAAAATATAGGGCGCATAAGCTGAACAATACCCCGTTACAGGGCGATGCGATCTCTCCATTGCGGCGGGGGATCATCCTTTTTACCCTGACCTCCACCGTGGCGCTCTATGCCTTGACGGTAACCATCGCCAATGTCTCCCTGCCCCAGATGCAGGGTGCTCTGTCGGCGACCCAGGATCAGATTGCCCTGGTGATTACCTTCAACATCGTCGCCACCGCCGTCGCCACGCCGATGACCGGCTGGCTGACCGCGCGTTTTGGCCAACGGCGCGTGCTGTTGACCTGCGTCACCGCTTTTACCCTGGCTACCTTTATGTGCGGCTTTTCTAACTCGTTGGAGATGCTGGTCTTTTTCCGCGTCCTCCAAGGCTTATGCGGCGCGCCCCTGGCGCCGCTGTCGCAATCCATCGTTCTGGCTTCCTACCCGCAGCATAAGCATGGCACGGCCACCTCCATATTCGGCATGGGGGTTGTTCTGGGGCCGCTGATCGCGCCGACCATTGGTGGCTATTTAAGCGAGGAATACAGCTGGCGCTGGGTTTTCTTCATGATAGTGCCCATGGGCATGTTCTCGCTGCTGGGCTGCTGGGCCTTTGTCATGGATGGCGTGCGGGCGGCGCGTATCCGCCTGGATTGGACCGGCTTTATAGCCCTGTCCGTCGCCATCGCCTGTTTCCAATTGCTCCTCGACCGGGGGGAACGCAACAGCTGGCTGGAATCGACCGAAATCGTGCTGGAAATCTGCGCCGCTGCGCTGTGTTTCTATATCTTCATCGTCCATACCTTTACCGCCGAGAAACCATTCCTGAACCCTCGCCTGTTTCTGGACCGCAACTTTGTTCTTGGCATGGCCCTGACGCTGGTTTTTGGTCTGTTGAACTTCACACCCATGACCTTGCTGCCGGGCCTGTTGCAGAATCTGCGCGGTTATCCCGACGGTATCATCGGCCTGCTGCTGGGCGCGCGCGGGGTGGGCACCCTGCTAGGGTTCTCCATTCTGTTCTTTGGCAATAAATATGATCCGCGCATATGGCTGGTCTGTGGTTTTTTGTTGCAGGGCCTATCCGGCCTGATGATGGCGCAGTTCGACATCAACCTGACCACCTGGGACGTGGCCTCGGCCAGCTTTTTGCAGGGCCTGGGCACGGGATTTCTATGGGTGCCCTTAACCTTGGTGGCGTTTAATACTCTATCGCGGGAGCTATTTCCGGAAGGCTCGTCGATCTTTCATCTTATCCGCAATATCGGCTCTTCGGCCCACATCTCGATCAGTGTCGCCCTGGTTCTGCACAGCGCAAAGATTAATTACGGCCATTTGTCAGAGTCGGTGACGCCCTACGCCAAAGCCTGGCAAATCCCCTCCATGGCGGGGGGCTGGAGCATGGGGTCGGCACAAAGCCTGGCCCACATCAGCGGCGAGGTACAGCGCCAGGGCCTGATGATCGGCTATATCAATGCCTTCTATTTCTACGCGCTGACGGCCGTGGCGGCGCTACCCTTGATCATGATGGTACGCATGAAGAAAACAAATCCGGCGCCCGCCGTACCGCCGCCAAAGCTGCAGCCGGTAAAAAGCGCGTAGCATCGCTTCGCGAGTCTCATCCACACTACACAACACTACGTCACCTTCGGGCGTAGCGAAGCGGAGAACCGCGGATCCAGAGCTGCAAACACTTGAATTTTCTGCCCTGGATTGCCGGGTCAGTCCCGGTAATGACTATAAAAAGGCTGTCTGTCGTATGGTATGATTATCATTAATTTGGATTTGTTCTAGAATTAATAGACCGTCAAAGCCTCCTGGAGGCCCCTGATTTGTTTTGGGCCCAGATCTCGGCACCCTGGATACCGGCGGCATCATGGGTTGCCTGGGACAGTAAAATGGTGACCGCGGGGTTCGGGTCGGGCAGTGCGCGGCCCTGTTCTTCCAGGTGGTGGCTGATATTCATGCTATCGCCCACGATGGTGTAGTTCATACGCTGTGGCGCCCCGATATTACCAACAATGACCGGACCCGTATGCATACCTTACTTGCGGCTAAGTTACGCTTATCCCCCGCCTCGACCGCGGCGCGGATAGCCAGGGCCGTCTGACAGGCACGGGTAGCGCTAGCAGGCCGGCGAATTTGCCATCCATGCGCACCGGGCGGCGCACGTTCAGAACGGTGAGAGGCACATCGGGAGGCCGTATGACCCTGCCCCAATAGACCCCGCCGGGATTACGACTGCACAATCTGGCGCATGATTTTAGTCGATTTGTGGTACTGCACGGCCTCGCCATCGACGCCATCATCTTCGCGTATCGCCTGCAGGCCCTGTTCCTGTTGATCCAGAAACAACAGGGCCCCGACCTGAGGCATGCTGGCCAGAGCTGCGGTCAAGTCCTGGGGCTAGGGGTGCCAAGGCGGAAACCCACCAGAATCCAATTGCGCCCGCCAATTTGCGCGAGGCGCTCGCTTGTAAATGGCTTAAGGCCCGCGTTGCGATATGAATCGGAGCGGCCTATTCTTGGGGGCATGAAGTCGGGTGGCGAATTAATTGCAGGGAGAGCTGACGGTGAGCCAGGTATTGGACGGTGTGCGGGTATTGGATTTCGGGCGCTATATCGCCGGGCCATGTTGCGGCATGATGTTGGGCGATTTAGGCGCTGACGTGATCCGTATCGAGAAGATCGATGGTAGCGAGGATCGATATACCGCCCCCGTCGGCGAAGGCGCGGAAGGCGAGGCTAGTGTCGGCTCAAGCTATCTGCATCTCAATCGCAACAAACGGGGTATGACCTTGAACCCCATGAAGCCCGAGGGACAGGGAATAGTGAAACGCCTGGTGGCAACGGCGGATGTGGTGATAGCTAACCTGCCGACTGAAACTCTCGGCGCCATGGGCCTGGACTATGACAGTCTGCGGGCGGTGAAGGAAGATATCATCCTGACGACGGTTTCTGCCTTCAGCTCCGTCGGTCCCTACAAGGACCGGGTTGGCTTCGACGGCATTGCCGCCGCTATGTCGGGTATGATGCATTTGTCCGGCCATGCCGACGAACCCATGAAGGCGCACACCCCTTGGGTTGACTTCGGCACCGCCTCGGCCGCCACCATCGGCACCTTGTCGGCGCTGCTGCACCGGAAGGCGACCGGCGAGGGGCAGCGGGTGGAAGGTAGCCTGCTGGGCACCGCCTTATTATTCAACAACGGTGCACTGATAGAACAGGCCATGATCCATGCCGACCGCGTTGGCTCCGGGAACCGGGGCCAGACCGCCGGCCCGGTCGATGCCTTCAAATGCAAGGATGACTGGATCATCGTGCAAGTGGTAGGGCAACCGCTATACGAGCGTTGGGCCCGACTAATGGGCGACGATTACTGGCTTAACAATCCGAAGTTCAAGGATGACCTGGCCCGCGGCGATAACGGTGTCGAGATATCCGCACAAATGCAGAAATGGTGCCAAGACAAGACCCGCGAGGATGCCATCGCTATTCTGTCAGAAGCGCGCATCCCCACCGGTCATATCTACAAGCCGGCGGATACCCTGACCGACCCCCAAGTTCTGGGCGGTGACTTTTTACAAGACGTGGATTACCCCGGCACCCCGGGCCCCGCACCTCTGGCCAAACTGCATATCCGCATGTCTAAGACCCCGGCCGGTATCCGCATGCGCGCGCCGACCCTGGGCGAGCACACCAACAACATCATGCGCGATTTGGGCTACGACGATGCAACAATCGCCGCGTTGCGTGAAAAGCGGGTGATTTGAATATCTATTTTCTCTCACAGACAAAAAAAGGCTCCGCCTCCATAAAGGAGAGCGGAGCCAATTTTTTCCCGGTGATCAGGAAGGTTCGTCGAATTCGCCGCGTTAGTCGCCGACAGCGTCTTCTACGGCATTCTCCTTGCCGGTTTTCTGATCGACCATTTTCATGGACAGGCGAACCTTGCCGCGATCATCAATGGCCAAGCATTTGACATAGACTTGATCGCCTTCATTGCAAATGTCGGTCACGGTCTTGACCCGGTGCGGGGCCAGTTCCGAGATATGGCACAGGCCGTCCCGAGCGCCCATGAAGTTCACAAAGGCGCCGAAATCAACAACCTTGACCACCTTGCCCTTGTAGATCATGCCAATCTCCGGCTCAGCGATGATGCCGGTGATCCACGCCGTGGCTTTGTCGATGTTTTCTTGGTTGGGTGAGGACACTCGCACAGAGCCGTCATCGGCAATATCAATCTTGGCGCCCGTCTCTTCGGTGATCTGACGAATAATCTTACCGCCCGTACCTATAATTTCACGGATCTTGTCCACCGGTACCTTCATCAGGTAGATTTTTGGCGCGCTGTCACGCAATTCGCCGCGATGTTCACCCAGGGCCTTGCCCATTTCATTGAGTATATGGTTGCGGCCCTCGTTGGCCTGGGCCAGGGCATCACGCATGATCGCTTCCGTGATGCCGGTGACCTTGATGTCCATTTGTAACGCGGTAATACCGTTTTCCGTGCCGGCGACCTTGAAGTCCATATCGCCCAGATGATCCTCGTCGCCTAGAATATCCGACAGAATGGCATAACGATCACCATCCAGGATCAAGCCCATGGCGATGCCGGATACGGCGGCCTTTAGGGGCACGCCGGCGTCCATCAAGGATAACGAAGAGCCGCAAACAGATGCCATCGAGGAAGACCCATTGGATTCGGTAATCTCGGAAACAATGCGGATGGTATAGGGAAATTCTTCCTTGTCCGGCATCACCGCATGCATAGCCCGCCAGGCCAGCTTGCCATGACCGATCTCGCGCCGGCTGGTGAAGCCAAAACGGCCGGCCTCACCCACGGAATAGGGCGGGAAGTTGTAATGCAGCATAAAGTGCTGACGGTATGAACCGGCCAAAGCATCCATGATCTGCTCGTCATCGCCGGTACCCAGCGTCGTCACCACCAAGGCCTGAGTCTCGCCGCGGGTAAACAGCGCCGCACCATGGGTACGGGGCAGCACGCCAACCTGGCTTTCGATTTTCCGCACGGTGCGGGTATCGCGGCCGTCGATCCGTTTGCCGGAATCCAATATCTGGCCGCGCACGATATTTTTTTCCAGCTTTTTAAAGGCGTCGCCGATAGCGCCAGCATCCGGGTCGTCGGACAGGGCCGCCATGGCCTTGCTGCGGGCTCCCGCCAGCATATTGGTACGGGTCTGTTTCACCGGTTCCCCATAAGCGGTAAGCACGTCCGCCTCTATCAGATTGGCGACCCGGCTTTCCAGCGCGGAATGATCCACGGGCGGGGGCAGATCCCAGGGTTCCTTGGCGGCGACTTCCGCTAGTTCGATGATCGCCTGGATCACGGGTTGAATTTCGCGATGGGCGAACATCACGGCGCCCAGCATGACGTCTTCGGACAATTGGCTGGCTTCCGATTCCACCATCATTACGGCGTCGGCAGTGCCGGCCACGACCATGTCAAGCTGGCTATTCGCCATTTCGTCAATGCGCGGGTTTAGAACATATTCGCCATCGATATAACCAACCCGGGCGCCGGCGATCGGACCCATGAAGGGGATGCCCGATATGGTCAGCGAGGCGGATGCCCCCACCAGGGCGGCGATATCGGGATCGTTCTCCAAATCGTGGCTCATGGTGGTACAGATTACTTGGGTTTCGTTGCGGAAACCGTCGACGAACAGAGGCCGGATCGGCCGGTCAATTAGGCGCGATACCAGGGTTTCCTTTTCCGAAGGGCGCCCCTCGCGCTTGAAGAAGCCACCCGGGATTTTACCGGCAGCATAGGTCTTTTCCACATAATGTACGGTCAGTGGGAAGAAATCGATGCCCTGCCGGGCCTCGCGCGCGGCGACAGAAGCGCACAACACAGCCGTTTCGTCATAAGTGACAAGCACGGCGCCATCAGCTTGGCGCGCGATGCGTCCGGTTTCCAGAACCAGCTTGCGCCCGCCCCACATAATTTCCTTGCGATGAATATTAAACATCTCGTTCTCTCTTTCTCATCAGCCATAGTCCCGTTCTAATCCGACGCCATCGCCGGCGAAAAATGACTGCGCTTACGTTTGATTTCAGTTTGCCATAATCCCGAATGAATCATGGCCGCCGTCTGGTGCCGACGGGCATAGCGCTAGCGCCTGCGATGGCAAAGCCGCGCAGGAGTCTATTTCGATCAGCCTTGATATGCCTGCAGAATATTTAACGGCGCAGGCCCAACCGTTTGATCAGAGTTTCATAACGCGTCCGACTTTCGCGTTTCAGGTAATCCAACAACCGCCGCCGCCGGCTGACCATTTTTAGCAGGCCGCGTCGGGAATGGTTGTCCTTTTTGTGTTCCTTGAAGTGATCGGTCAGGGTTACAATCCGGCTGGTTAGAATTGCCACTTGCACTTCCGGCGAGCCAGTGTCGTTTTCCGTTTGCTTAAATTCGCCAATCAATTCGGTCTTGCGTTCGGCCGTAATCGACATCGAAATCTCCTATTTGAAAAAAGTCCTACAGATTAAAAACGCGAACCGGTCGGACTTCGCCAGCATGAATATTGGCCAGTGCTACCGGCCTGCCGTCGGTCGTCGCGTACACGGTTCCCTCGGCGCTATGCGGAACCCGGATGGCTTGTCCAAATCGTAGTCGTTCAGCTTCCGGACCGGTCACGGCCAGCGCCGGGATGTCGGCCAGCGCAGCCTCGACCGGCAAAAGCAGGCCGTCGAGCGCCTCCTTATGCCCCATGCCATCAAGTTTATCCAGCGAAATCGCCATGCTTTCGTCGAAGTGTCCGACCCGGCTGCGGCGCAGTTCGCTGACATGACCCAGACAGCCCAGGCAGCGGCCCAGATCCCGCGCCAGGCCACGTACATAGGCGCCTTTGCCGCAGACCATTTCTAGCACAGCGTGGTCGGGATTGGGGCAATTGCGCAAATGCAGTTCATCGATCCGGATCAGGCGGGCGGGCAGTATCGGCGGTGCACCACCGCGGGCCAGATCGTAGGCCCGCGCGCCATCGACCTTGATGGCGGAAAAGGCCGGTGGCACCTGTTCAATCTCGCCAACAAATTGCGCCAGGGCGGCTTCAATCTCTACCACCGATGGCCGGCTGTCATTGCGGCCAATAACCTGGCCTTCAGCATCGTCGGTATCCCGTTCTTCGCCCCAGCGGATCGTGAAACGATAGGCCTTGGCCCCATCCATCGCCTTGGCCACGACCTTGGTCGCCTCGCCCAGGGCGATGGGTAGAACACCGCTGGCCAGGGGATCCAGCGTGCCTGCATGACCCGCCTTGGCGGCATTGAAGGCGTGCCGTACCTTGGCCACGGCTTGGGTCGATGTCATGCCTAGGGGTTTGTCAAAAATGAACCAGCCGTGCACCGGCCGGCCGTGGCGCTTACGCCCCATCTTCGCCATCGCCCAATTCCGCCGCTTGCTTCCGGGCTAAATCCGGGGCGACATCGCCACGCTGTAGCAAACGCCCGATATGGTCGGCGTTGTCAAAGCTTTGGTCAATTTGGAAGCGCAGCCGCGGGGCGAATTTCAGGCGCACGCGCCCGGCCACCTGGCCGCTCAACCATGGTCCCGTGAGGTGCAACGCCGCCAACACCTTATCGGTATTCTTGCCGCCCAGGGGCATGATGAAACAAGTCGCCTGGCGCAGATCCGGGCTCATTCTGACCTCGGCAACCGTAACGGCAATGCCGGCCAGATCCTCGTGATGTATTTCTTCGCGGGTGAGAACTTCCGCCACCGCATGCCGGATCAATTCACCGGCCCGCAATTGGCGCTGCGAAGGGCCGCGCCCCCGCTCCCCGGTTTCGCCTTGCCTTGCCATTATCCTGCCTTATGGATTGTCATTTTCAGTTGCCGAATATTAGCTAGAGGCACGCCGCCTTAAAGCGAGCGCTCTATTTCCTCGACCTCGAAAAACTCCAATTGGTCGCCGGCCTGCATATCCTGATAGTTTTCCAACGCGACGCCGCATTCGTTACCCTCGCGTACTTCGTTGGCGTCATCCTTGAAACGTTTCAGGGACTTCAAATCGCCGGTGTGGACGACCACATTGTCCCGCAATAGGCGCACGCGGGCTTGGCGGCGGGCCATGCCGGTTCTGACCTGACAACCGGCGATTTTGCCAAGCTTGGAAATATTGAAGACTTCCATCACATCGGCGCCACCGATAATAGTTTCGCGCATTTCCGGCTTCAGCAGGCCGCTCATGGCCTTGCGCAAGTCATCGACCAATTCATAAATAATCGAGTAATAGCGAATTTCGACATTTTCCTGGCGGGCCATTTCCCGCGCCTGGGGATTGGCGCGCACGTTAAAGCCGATGACCACAGCGTTCGATGCCCGGGCCAAATCGATATCGGATTCGGTAATGGCCCCCGCGCCGCCATGTAGCACCCGTGCCGAAACTTCATCGTTGCCCAGATTTTCCACCGCCGATATGATCGCTTCTAGGGATCCACGCACATCGGCCTTGAAGACCAGGGGGAATTCCTTCTTGTCGCTGTCCTGCAGATTGCTGAACATTTCTTCCAGACTGCCCCGGGCACCGGCGGTGGCGCGGCGATCCCGCTCCACCCGCTGGCGGTACTCGGCGACTTCGCGGGCCCGTCCCTCGCCCTCCACGACGTTGAATTCATCGCCGGCGGCCGGGGTGCCGTTCAAACCCAGAACCACGACCGGCATGGAGGGGCCCGCCGATTCCACATCGTTGCCGTGATGATCCTGCAAAGCCCGCACCCGGCCCCATTGCGGCCCGGCGACGAAAATGTCACCGACCGACAAAGTGCCCCGTTGCACCAATAGGGTGGCGACCGCACCGCGGCTACGGTCCAATTCGGCCTCGATCACCACGCCATCGGCGGGGCGGTTAGGATTGGCCTGTAATTCCAAAAATTCAGACCGCAGCTGGACAATTTCTTCCAGTCCGTCCAGGTTCATCTTTTTCGTGGCGGAAACTTCAACAATTTGAACATCGCCGCCCATTTCCTCCGGGATGACCTCGTACTGCAATAATCCCTGCTTTACTTTATTAGGATTGGCGTCGGGCAAATCCATCTTATTGACCGCCACGATCAGGGGCACATTGGCCGCCTTGGCATGGTTGATTGCCTCAATCGTTTGCGGCATGATCCCATCATCCGCGGCCACTACCAGAACCACGATATCGGTCACCTTGGCGCCACGGGCCCGCATGGCCGTAAAGGCGGCATGGCCCGGCGTATCAATGAAGGTGATTTTCGCGCCACCCGGCGTGGTCACCTGATAGGCGCCGATGTGCTGGGTAATGCCACCCGCCTCACCTGCCGCGACATCACTTTCCCGAATGGCATCCAGCAACGAGGTCTTGCCATGATCAACATGGCCCATGACCGTGACCACCGGCGGCCGTAGTATTAGATCGCCAGCGTCATCGAGATCACCTTTCAAGCCAATCTCGACATCCGACTCCGATACCCGGCGCAGCCTGTGGCCAAATTCCGCCACCACCAATTCGGCCGTATCCGCATCGATGATTTGGTTGACCGTAGCCATGACGCCCAGGCCCAT
>Ga0310124_10002230_pt1 | contig 13385 bp, 12 predicted proteins | sample CB11b_AW_Bot5_MG_FD_203507 | JGI IMG/M metagenome (GOLD analysis project Ga0310124, IMG submission 203507) | Marine microbial communities from Western Arctic Ocean, Canada - CB11b_AW_Bot5 | ecosystem: Environmental > Aquatic > Marine > Oceanic | place: Canada: Western Arctic Ocean | collected...
TGCAGTATATTCCCAGCATCACACGCCATCCTGTGCGACATGAAGCCGCCGTTCGAGTGGCCGATGAGCATCACTCGATTCTGGTCCGCTCCATGATCGGATATTGCAGTAGAAATGAGTGATGTGAGGTAACTCACGTCATCGATGTTCTGGTTGTAGAAATCGCAGCAAGCTGGGGGGCCGTTCCAGAAATAATAGCCGTCAGGGTTCTCAGTTCCGTACGGCGTCAGAAGCAGATGTCTGTTGTCATCGACACTGTTGACCCCTTGGAAATAGTCGTACACATACCAAGGATATTCGGAAAAGCCATGCAAGGCAACGACTAACGGTAGTGTTTCATTCTCTCCTATATCTCCGGGAATCCTCAACTCCGCCTGCCTGTCCGAGGGTCCGATCGATATCACGGTTTGTTCGGGTTGGCGCGCCTGGGTGGATGTGTCAGGGTCCTCGAGATCGAGTGCGCTGGACGGAGAGAACGACAGGATGCTGAGCAGCACCAAAATGGACAACAGCACCTTCAGACGATGTGTTCTCATTGACACCGGCTGATGCTCTGAAGGTGTCAATGTTCCGATAACTCGTGGTTTCCATCTTCAGAGCAGATCCTTGTGAGTCCGAACTGATGAATTTCCATTCAGCGGCGAAAGTTCGGCTTCATATTTTTCTTGCCGCCTCTGTGTTTCCCGCCGCGGTGGTTTTGAGTTCCACCGTTACGACGGTTGCCATTTTGCTGATTTCTACCATGGTGACCACCGCGCTTATTCCTACCATTCCTTTGCCCACCGTTTTTTTGCGAGCGGTTGTTGTTTCGCTGTCCGTTACGCTTGGAGGATTGGTTTCTATTCTTTCTCTTCGGATCAGGTGGAGGAAAGAAACCCACTTCGTTATTGGGTAATTGGGAAAAATCTGGTGGTGTGATCTTGTAGTTGATGCCCGCCCCTCTTTGGATGTGATGACATGCCTTTCTCTGAGGTTTCTGCACCAGAGAGATGACGGTACCTTGTGCGCCGGCGCGAGCCGTACGTCCGCTACGGTGCTTGTACGCCTTGCCGTTCTCGGGTGGATCGTAGTGGATCACGCTGGCGACGTTTTCTACATCGAGTCCTCTCGCCGCCACATCGGTGGCGATTAGTGCGATGCAATCTCCCTCCTTGAAGCGCTTCATCGCTCTATCTCTCTCGCGCTGTGAAAGTCCGCCGTGCAGGGTGGCGACACTCAGACCGTTGTCTTCGAATTCATCACCGACACGATCCACTCCCGCTCTAGTTCGACAGAAGACGATGCTGCGGCCGCATTTGCGGACCGCCTCGGTAGCGTTGTTAATTTTCATCGAGCCTTGCATCAACCAGAAGAGGTGCTGCATGCTGTCCATGCTGACCTCCTTTGGTCCGACCTCGATTGTTACCGGGTCATGGAGGTAGCGTCTTACCAGGTCGTCCACCTCATCATCCAGTGTCGCACTGAAGAGGATTGTCTGGCGCTCTGGATAGCACTGGTCGAGAATATCGCAAACAGGCTCCATGAATCCCATGTCCGCCATGCGGTCAGCCTCATCGATGATGATGATGTCAACATCCTCTAGGCTGAGGGAACCTTTCTGCATCAAGTCGATCAGACGACCTGGGCAAGCGACGACGATGTCTATGCCGCGCTCGAGAGCGCGAATCTGCTTTCCATACGATGCGCCGCCGTAGATCGCCAGAACATCAAGATTGACCTCCGAAGCGAGCGGAGTGAGCACGGAGTGGATCTGTACGGCCAACTCACGCGTTGGAGTTAGTATCAGGGAGGTCGGCAGTTTGGGGCGGGAGCGCCTGCAGCGAGTGATCAGTGGTAGGCCGAAGGCGAGCGTCTTTCCCGAGCCCGTCGGAGCACGGCAGCAGACATCTCTCCCGAGCATGCCATCGGGGATAGCCTCTCGTTGAACCTCGAATGGTTCCGTGATACCCTTCTTGCCGAGAGCTTGCACTAGGCAATGCTCGACGCCGAGGTCGGAAAAGCTCACAGTGGAGGCCATCAGGTGCACGCCGCCGGACAGCCATATTTAATATTCACAGGTCGGACGCTTGTGCATCTGAACCCCTGCGTGAGCATTTTGAAGGAATAGCACCTACTTGGAGAGCAAGTAGCGATGATATCCCAGCGAACCGTTCCGGAAGGACTCGTACACTGGCGTACCGCGCACGCCGGCGAAGGTCTCGAAGCTGCGTCTGATGGCTAGCGATGTACCGTTCTTGATTCGAGCCTGCTTGTCGTCGCTCATCTCGTCCAAGGCCTGGAGCACCTCTGCTGTGACGTCCGACTGCTCGACGATTACGAATCCGGTATCGAGGAAGATATCGTGGACCTCGCGCATCCCCGATTCATCTCTGAAATCGGTCCAAGCGAACATCCCACCGGAGCGCAACACGCGATGAGCCTCACTGACAAAGGCACCCATATCACTGTAGCAATGGCTGGATTCGACATTGTAGATGACATCGAAGGACGCATCATCAAAGGGCAGGGCCATCGCGTCACCCTCGACGAAATTGAGGTTACCCTGTCCGGCATACAACCGTTCACAGAGTTGGACGGCCTTGGCGGAGTAATCCACGGCAGTAAGGGTTGAAGGAGAATAGGTTCGGGCGATCCAGTCCGCGCCTCCCCCCCTTCCCGAGCCCACTTCGAGGACTTGCTTGCCCTCAAGTTCGATGTCCCGGATGTTCATGTGATAGAGTTGGATGAACAGCCGGTCGCTCTCCTCCTTCTCGTCGAGAACTGGCTGGTCTGCATCGGTGAAACCGTAGTTCATGTAGTTCAGTTCGCCCCACGCCTTCGTCTTCGCCAGACGCTGGTACCACAACCGCCACATCCCATCTCCCATCCTGGCGGGAAGAATATGGTGGATCGTTGCAAAGATGCGCGCTGGAATGCCGAGTCGCAGATTCCCCACCCGTTCTTCGGACCCACTGCAAGCACATTTTGATATGCATGCCTGAGGCAACATCACTCGAGCATGCTGGCGACGGCGGCGACCGCGTTGCGGGCGTGCGGTTCGAGGCGGGGCGGGATGTGTTCGGGATCGGCGCCGGGACCGATGATTCCGAGCCCGATCGGTTTGCCGGTTTCGAGTTGCAGGCGTATCACAGCATCCGTGACGGCATAGCCCATCGTCGCTCCGTGACCGGTCTCGCCCTTCTCGATGATTCCCAGTACTATCGCTGCGTCGATCTCCCAGTTATCCAGCAGCCTCTGCAGGGCGAGCGGAGCCTCCATGCTGCCGGGAACCCAGACCACCTGGGTGACCTCGAGGTTCTGGGCGGTTGCCTCGGCTTGGGCGAATTCGAGCATCTGCTCGACTTCGTCACGGTGGAACTCTCCACAGACGATTGCGATGTTCCGTGCCACGCTCCTGCCTCCGTTCACTCGGCTCCGCCAGCCTCGACCGCTCTCTTCGCACCTTCGATGGCGGCTACTGTCATCGGATCCAGTTCGATGTTGACATTGTCTCCCACCTGCTTCTCGGCGATGGTCGTGATGCGCAGAGTCTCCGGGATGAGATGCACTTCGAATCTCCCTTCGAGTCCGTCGACCACGCCCACGGTCAGGCTGATCCCGTCGATGGCGATGAATCCCTTGGGGAGGATTCCGCGCATGTGCGCCTGTGAACATCCGAGTGAGAGTGTACGTCCGTGCTCTCCTTCATCGATCCTTTCGATGGTCGCTGTTCCGCTGACATGGCCGGCTACCAGATGGCCGCCGATCTCGTCGCCGAACTTCATCGCTCGCTCGATGTTGAGCCGGCTTCCCGGGCCCACGTCCGCAAAGGTGGTGCATGAGAGCGTCTCCTCGATCAGGTCGAAGGTGACGTTAGTGTCGTCCACGGCTGTTGCGGTCAGGCATACGCCGTCGAGCGCGACGCTGGCGCCTTCGACCAACCCGTCGACGAGGCCATCAGGGAGGTTGGCGGTGAACGTCAGCACGTCAGCGCGCCGCTCTGTCGCTTCCACCGTGGCGACACCTTGGACGATTCCAGTGAACATGGTCAGTCCTCCGATTCCGCTTATTCAAGCTGCTTCTCTGCCGACCAGAGGTCGAGTATGCGGGCGATGATCTTGCGCGTGCCGTCGAGATCGTCCGAGAGCCCTTCGACGCGCACGACGGTGATCTCCGTGTGGCCGCGGGCATCGAGTTCGTTGCGAATCCAGGTCTCGGCGTGTTCCTGGTCGTAGCCGAGCGCGATGATGTCCGGTTTGGCAATCTCCACTATGTCGAAGATCGGCTGAGACGGGGGTGAGCCGATGAGCGCTTCATCGACCGGTTTCAGGCCGGAGACCATGCGTTGCCGCAGTTCCATTCCTGTGATCGGCTCATGTTTGCGCTTGCGCACGGTGTCATCGTGTGCCACGACCACGGTCAGGTGGTTCCCCAGTGCCTTCGCCTGTTCCAGGTAGTGAAGATGGCCCGCGTGAAGCAGGTCGAACACTCCGACGGCCATCACTCTCGTCATGTCGCTCACCGCTGGAATCGTTCTGTCGCTGATAACCTCACGCACGTTGGCGACCGTTCATTCATCTCCGGCCGCGTCCAGCAGGTCCGCCCCGGTCAGGAAGGGGATTCCGTGCCGCTCACCGTAGGCGCGCGCCTCCTCCACCGGTAGCGCCCCATCACCGTCCGGTTGCAGCATCTCGGCACCGATGGTGCACGCCACTCCACCGGCGAGTCGAGCGATGGCAACCGCCAGTTCCGTGTGTCCTTGCCGGGTCTTGAAACCGCCAGGAGATTCGCGGCAGACCGGAATGTGACCCGGAGTGCGGTATTCTGCGCCCAGCGCGGCAATCGCCTGCTGCTGATCGGCGCCCGCGGCGAGCAATTCCTGTGTGAGCTCCGCGAAGCGTAGGGTGGTGAGCGCCCGGTCGCGGTCGGTGATTCCGGTGTAGGTCCGCCTGTGATTCAGTGAGAGGGTGAACGCCGAGCGGCTGTCGTAGCGCAGGTCGTCGGTGACGAGTGTGCCGAGCACAGGGTGTGCGGCCACCAGACCCGCATCGGTGTGCAGGTCCTGCAGGAACGGCAGACCGAACAACTCCCCTATCTCCTCCCCGATGGCGAGGAACAGCAGCCCGCCGCAGTCCTGGCGGAGTTGGCGCATGACCTCGGGAGTGGCGGCGGCGGCGGGCCACAGCAGGTCGGTCTCCTGCTCGCGAAAAGCGGAGTCGAACAGCAGCACAGGCTCTCCGGCGACGAACGCGGCGACTGCTGCATCCACCACTGATTCGGACATGAGCAGCCGACTGAGCCGCCGTTCTCAATGCTTCGTACGCTCCTATGGACCGAGCATCGGTGACTATTCATGTGCGGACACGCTCGCGCGAGCGTTCCAACAGTGAAGGTGTCAGCATGCCAACCGGATGTCTCCGCAATCAGGGAATCGTTCTCCTGCTCGTGCTGCTGCTCGCTGCCAGCCTGCTTCCATCACCGGGACAGGCGGGCGCTTCGGGTAGGGCCTACGAGGGAATCGAATTCACCGATGTGACCAACGAGAGTGGATTTGGAGCCATCTCGCCAGGTGGCACTACGGAATGGGCGGCTTACGGACCGGGAGTGGCGTGGGGCGACTATGACGGCGATGGGGACCTGGATGCCTATGTGACGGCGCGCTTCGACCACCTCGGCTTCGAGTCGGGCACTTTCACCACCGGGCGCACCTACCTGATGCAGAACTCGGGCGCTCCCAACTACACCTTCACCGATGTGTCTGATGAGGCGGGTGTGGGCCTGCTCAACTCGACGGCGATCGGGGCTTCGTGGGCGGACTACGACAATGACGGCGACCTCGACTTGTACATCTCCAACTACGGATGGGCTGACTTCCTCAACCTCACCACGGGAACACAGGGTGTGCCGAACATCCTGTTCGCCAACAAGGGTGATGGGACATTCAACGACGTCACCTCATACGCGGGTGTCGGGAACCCCGGCCATTCCACCAACGGCATCTGGGCTGACTACGACCACGATGGCGACCTCGACCTCTACTCGATGAACGCCGGAATCGTCGACGAGCGGGACTTCGTCCTGCACACCGAGACGAACATACTCTACCGTAACAACGGCAACGGGACGTTCGAGGACTACACGGCGGAAGCGGGAGGGGTCTCGGGCCAGGACTTGCAGCCGGAAGCCGACAACACGCCGAAACTCGGTCCGATGATCTCGATTCACGGAACCGCCCCGACCAACCCATCGGCACAGGTGATTATCCAGGGCGAACTGGGAATATCGGGTGCCGGCAGCGGCATCTCGTGGGCTGGTGTCTGGTTCGATTACAATAACGATGGATGGGAGGACCTGTTCATCGCCAGCGATTTCGGTATTTCGCCGCTGTATCAGAACGACAAGGACGGCACGTTCACGGTAGTCACCTTCGACGCGGGGCTGAGCGACCCTGGAACCGGGATGGGAACTCACCCCGCCGATTACGACAACGATGGCGACTTCGACCTGTGCCAGACCAACTTCGGTCCGAACTACCTCTGGCAGAACCAAGGCGATGGCACCTACATGGAGATGGGTGACGCGCTGCTCGAGCGGGAGCCTGAGAAGATTCCCATCGTCAACTGGGACTGCCACTGGCTGGACTACGATCTCGACGGGGACTGGGATCTGTGGTACGGTGCCGGCCGCATCAACACCTACATCTGGGTGCAGAACAACTCGCTCTACCAGAACATAGGCGATGGCGTGCTCGTCGATGTGAGCGATCAGCTCGGTCTTGGAGGGCACACCAAGACGATGGGTACGTCGATGGCCGATTACGACAACGATGGGGACATCGACATCCTGCTCGGAGACGCAGACGGTCCCATTCGCCTGTTCAATAACAACGCAGCGCAGGTCTCCGGCAACCACTGGCTGAAGGTCTCACTGAACGGTTCGGCGTCGAACATCAACGGCATCGGAGCGCTGGTGACGCTCGAATTCGAGGATGGCAGGACCATTCAGCAGCAATCCTACGCTGGTGATGGGTTCCTCGGGAGCAGCGACCCTGCAGTGCACTTCGGGCTTGGACAAGAGACGAGCGTGGCCGAGGTGCGCGTACTGTGGTCTACCGGACACACGCAGATCATTGAGAACGTCGCCGCCGACCAGACGCTCGTGGTCGATGAGCAGCTGCCACCCTCGCTGCAGGCGGGCCAGATTCAGAACATCATCCTGGGATTGCTGGGGTTGGCGGGGGTAGCGCTGCTCTACCGCAACATGCAATCGAGTTGAGCAGCACGCTCATTCTTCGAGGTCGCCTTCGGATTCAGTCTCCGGTTCATCCTCATCCTTGGCAGTGAGCACCAGCACGACCGCCGCGGCGATCATGCCACCTATGAGCAGCAGCATCGGATCGAACTTGACACCGCTCTCATCCTCGGTCTCCGGGCCATCGGTCGGCTCGCCGTTGCCGGCCACATCCTGTACTGGCGTGTGCGGAGCGTTGTTGCCAGAGCCGGCGCAATCCATGTTGTTGACATTGGTCTCGGCGAAGAACACGTCACATTGCAGGTCCCTGATGTCGGTGTTGCGCAGGATCACGTCAGAAAGTGTGGTGCCTCTGAGGTCATCGCGGATCGACTCCAGTTCGGGGTCTGCTTCCCACCAGTGCGAATCGCCGTCGCGGATGCGGCCGAACTGGTCCATGATGACCGTTTTCATCGTCTCTCCGAGCACGCCGTCGGACGGGTGGTCCTCGGCCAGCATGCCGATGAGCGGGTCGATGTCGTCGATGTCCCCGTAGAGGGTCTCGAGTTCGGCGTTGGTGGCGTTGTCCGAGGAGATCTGACTGAAGTTGGTGAGGGCGGGCAGACCGAAAGCCACCCTGATGGTGTTGTAGTCAGGTACTCCGTGATCCCTGCCGCGCTGGATGTCGATGGCGCACAGGTCGGCTCCGAGCCCTCCCGGGAAGCCGAACAGCTGGTTGCGCAGGTTGTCGCCGAAGAGCAGGTCGTTGGCCGGTTGGATGTTGGCGGCCAAGCCTCGGAGAAGCGGGTCGACGCCGCCTTCGTCGGTGACCGGCGAGGTCGTCCAGAACCCGTCCTTGAGTTTCAGGTTGCCAGCAGCGATAGGTGAGCGGTCCTCCTGCAATCGCAGCAGGTTGTCGCCAATCTGGCTGTGACCCATGCGGAAGGCGACTGTGGCGAACACGCTGCGCATCGCCGGGTCAATGCTGGCGTCGAAGCCGGAGTAGGCAGGCATCGTGATGCCGAGCGACGGCAGGAATTCCTCGAAGGTGATGATACCTATCTCGGCGGCGACGATCTTGCGCGCCCGCTGGTAGATTTGCTCGTCGCTCCATTCAGGGTTGCGCGCCGCGATTTCGTCCGCCAGCCGGTTGTGCTCGCGATGGAAGACGACGTGCATCGCCAACAGCGCGATGTGCTCGTTGGCGCGAACGTCGCCGGTGACGAACTTCTTGTCACCGCTGAAGCCGGCGAAGGACATCCCGGGCGCGGTCACATCGTCTGGTTCAGCGAGTGGCAGCAGGTCACCCTCAGTCCAGTTGGATACCTTGAGGTGCCCTCCTTCGAACGTGCGCAGCCAGTCAGCCCTCCCCTGAGCGGAACCGTAGATCACACTGGCATCAATCCAGGTGGTGATGTTGTTGGGGTGCTCACGCGGGTTGCCCTCGGACGTCCCCGTCCCTTCAAGGTAGACTGAACGGAAGAACATCATTTCCGCCCACTCGACGCCATTCGGATTCATGATCGGGTCATCGATGGGCACAGATATGTGCGCGAATTCGACAGCATCCGTGGTCCTGCCATTGGAGGTGGTGGTGAAATCGACGTCATGCGTGATGAACTGTCCCCACAGCCAGTTGTAGTCGGACAGCCCGGTCTCATCGGTCGGCCCGCTCCCTGGGGTCGCGCACACTGCATTGCTAATCTCACGAGGTCCCGGTCTGTTCGGCCCCGCGAGGCTCGAGATGTTGTCCCCGTGCGCTGCTGGAACCGCTCGTCCGAGGATGCTGCCGGTGGATCCCCATTCCAGATGGGTCGGATTCACCCCCTCGCCGTTCGCCGCCCTCCACGACATCGGCACCGGTTCGTCATCGACCGCGTACGTTGTGTCGTAGGCGGCCGCATGTGCAGAGATACCACCTGCCTCGAGCAGCAGCGTGCCACTTGCTTGGGTGAGCATCAGGCAGACGGCCAGCAGCGCTGAGACGTTCAACGGCCGGAAGACTACTCTGGAGTTCACGCTCTCCCCACTCGGCGAGCATGAATAAATGGTGTCCTGCACTGACGCGACCGGTTCCAGACTCCATTTCAGGAAAGCAGGAATCGTCGCATTAAGATGGGTCGGGGTGCACTGAACATCATGGTGAGCATGAAATTAGATTGGCGGAAGCAGCAGGAGAGTGCTTCAGCGCATCATTATCAAGAGACAGTCATTCGGCCGGGAGGCCGGAGGGGGGATGCACTGTGTCTTTGAAACTCGGACCGGCCGGAGTGCCGCTCTCGTGCAAGGGGCGAACCATCGTCGAAGGGATGGATGACATCACCGCGCTCGGGCTGGACACGATGGAGATTCAGACGGTCCGAATCGTCCAGCCGCAGCACTTCGACCAGTACTGGCAGGCGGGCATCCTGTCGTGGAAGACTGAGTTCGAGATGAATCTCCACGGGCCGTATTACGCTGAGATCCTCGGTAATCGCAGGGAGCGCAATCGCACATTATCCAAGATGGAATCAGCCATTCAGGCTGCCAAGGTGATCAACGCCCGGCACATCACCTTCCACGTAGGGCCGTACGGTTCCATCTACTCGCGTGGTCCCGAAGCCAATGAGCAGGTGGCCAACGTGTTCTCCGGAGTGGTCGACAGGGTGCGAGAGTTGTGGGGTGACGAAACCAAGGACGAAGAGCACATCGCCTTCCCGTGGCTGATTGAAAATAATCCGGCACTGGTAGGCGTCGAGACCAGCGGTCGCCAGGAACTGTGGGGCACGCTGGACGAGGTGCTCGAGGTGTGCAATCACGTCGACGGCACTGTCCCCGTACTGAACCTAGGTCACATCCACGCCCGCGGGCATGGGAGTCTGAGGACTAGTGAGGACTTCGGCGAGTTGTTCGACGAGGTGCGCGAGAGGCTAGGTGGCAAGAAGTTCTTCTGTCATTTCTCAGGCGTTGAGCATCGGATGGGCAATGCCCTGCACTACACGCAGATCAAGAAGTCCGATTTGAAGTTCGAGCCGCTCGCCGAGTTCCTCGCAGAGGAGGGCGACTGGCTCGATGTCACCATCATATCCGATTCGCCTCTGCTCGAGCACGACGCCATGTTCATGCTTCAGCAGTACGATCGAGCCAAGCACCGGTTGTTGGAGAAGAAGGCGCGCGACGAGCGTAACATCGATCTGGCACTGAAGGCGGGGCTTGACCCAGAGGAATTGGCGGCGCGCACGAAGGCCGAGAAGGAGAAGCGCATCGCCTCCGAGCAAGAGGCGAAGAAGTCTGCAAAGGACGCTGCCGAGAAGAAGACGAAGAAGACGAAGAAGGCGAAGAAGGCGGATGAGCCGAAGGAGAAGGCGAAGCCGAAGAAGTCGGCCGCCAAGGGTGCGAAGAATGCGGACCTGATGGATGCCGGCGGCTCTGGCGATGACGATGACGACATCTTCTGACACCTCTCTTGCGAACACGAGCGTCTTGGTTCGGAACATTCCTGACCGAAAGACGGCTTGTGCGGATGCGCGCGCGAACCGGTCGCACTACCCTGTATGCACCCCGAACGCTGAAAGGGCCATCGTCTGAGAGACGCGCGGATGGAAGAAGACGAGCAGCGCCCGAGGTACACCACCTTGGAGCGTCCCAAGTGGATGAATGACATCGCGTTGCTGTCACTCACGTTGGTGTCACTGACCATCATCGTCTACGACACAGAGACATCGCTGTTGTCCACCAATCCCGGGCGCTGGAAACTGCTTTCGTTCATCGACCTGCTGCTGATCGCCTACTTCGTCGCGGATCTCGCCGAGGACCACACGAGGTGCCTTGACAGAACTTACTGGTGGCGGCGCAACGGCATCCTGGTTCTGGCACTCTTCCCCTTGTTCGCCACCGCCATCCCTGGCTTCGGTTGGGCTGGGATGCTGCGCTTCATCCGACTCGTCCCGGCGTTCATGGCGATCCTGCGACTGCTGAATGTCTCTGGTGATGAGGAAATCACCGTTCAACGTCAGGTTCAGCACCTGTTCACCATCGTCTTCATCCTCATCATTTCAGGAGGTGTTCTCGCCCTGATGTTCGAGACTCAATATACGGAGGAATGCACTGCGGATCCAAGGTGTGCAGAGGGCCAGATGGTCCAGACGGTGGAGGACGCGATCTGGTGGTCCATCGAAACTGCCACCACTGTCGGCTACGGAGAGTTCGCGCCGAAGTCCATCGGTGCGAGGGCGGTCGCTACTGTTCTGTTGTTCGTGGGCATCGGGTTGGTCGCCACCTTGGCGGCGTCGCTGTCGCAGTTGTTCTATTCGGCCGCACATCGCGATGACAGCAACGGTGGCAGGGGTGGGGAAAGGCTGCTCGGACAGTTGGAGATGGTCACCGAACTGCGTGACAAGGGTATGCTCACCAACGATGAGTTCGATTCAGCCAAACGAATGTTGTTCGGGACTGAAACCTCAGATGGGCCCGGTGACAGCCTGCCGCGCGCACTGGCCCGGGCGAAGGAGATTCGCGGTCAGGACCGCAGTCAGCACCGCTCACGGGCACTACAGGCCCGCAGGGCACTAGAAGAGGTCGCCTCTGACTCCGATTCCGAGTGAGGTCGGCGCTACCCCGGATTTCAAAGCGAGCGCTGTTGCTCGGCCAGCCGATGAGCGGACCTTCCTTGGCCGGTGGCAGCCCCGACTCGGTTGGTGACCTGGCGCTCGTGGGCGTGCTGACAGTCAGTGACAGGGCCAGTTCAGGAGAGTATGCCGACCTCTCTGGACCGGAGGTGCTGGCATTTCTGGAGGGTGCGCTCGATTCCGAGTGGCAGGCGGAAGTACGGGTGATTCCGGACGAGCGAACCTTGGTGGAACAGACGTTGATCGAACTGGTCGACGACATCGGCTGCTGTCTGGTGATCACCACCGGTGGGACCGGCCCCGCTCCGCGCGACGTCACACCCGATGCGACGGCCGCCGTATGCGATCGCATCCTGCCCGGATTCGGCGAGCAGATGCGCGCCATCTCGCTGAGGCACGTGCCCACAGCCATTCTGTCACGTCAGATCGGCGGAACCCGTGGAAGTTGCTTGATCATCAATCTCCCCGGTGCCCCGAAGGCGATTCGTGAGACGATTGACGAGGTGTTCCCAGCAGTCCCCTATTGCATCGATCTCGTCGGCGGGCCATACATCGAGACGACCGACGGACCGTGGTCCGCGTTCCGCCCGAAACACGCGCGTAGGTAGCCAGAGCCCGAGAGTGAGCGGGATTGGGCCGCTCGTTGGATTGAAGAGAGAGGTGCGGGTCGGCGTGAGCCATGGGGAAGTTGAAGAGCGGGGATTTCGAGGCGACCAGAGCGCCTGATGAGATGCGTGAGGTCGATGTGACGCTCGATTTCACTGACAACGCGCTCGCAAGCGTGCTCTACCGCCAGGGTGAGACCACCGTGCTCGCCTGTGCCACGAAGGCAGACCGGCTGCCGCGCTGGTTCCCGCGCAACGCCAACCGCGGCTGGGTGCATGCCGAATACTCGCTCCTGCCCGGCTCCACCGACTCCCGCTTCCAGAGAGAGCGCCGCGGTGCCAAAGGTCGCACTGCTGAGATAGAGCGTCTCGTTGCTCGCTCGCTGCGCGGCGCAATCGACCTCGATGCGCTCGGACCGGTGGCACTCACCGTGGATTGCGACGTGCTCAACGCCGATGGCGGCACCCGCTGCGCTTCGGTCACCGCCGCCAACATCGCGCTCAGGCTGGCGATTCGGAGGCTGATTGCCTCTGGCGACTGCCTTCCAGCGGATATCCGGCCGACCGAGGATGAGCGTCGCTCTGGGGCTGAAATTCCAAAACTTTCTGCCGAGTCCCGGGCTGCTCACGAGCGAGCGGTACTGCCGCACGACATCGCCGCCATCAGCACCGGCTTGGTAGGAGGAGTGGCGCGCCTCGATCTCGATTACGTTCTCGACAGCGCCGCGGACGTCGACATGAACGTCGTGATGACCGGTGACGGGCGCTTCATCGAGGTGCAGTCCACCGGCGAGGAGGCGACCTACTCCAGAGAGGAATTGGATGAACTGGTCTCCTTGGCCGAGCAGGGCAATGCCAGCCTGCATGCCATGCAGGCGCAGGTGCTCGACGGCGTCGAGTGAAGCACTGCGCTTCTCCGCGCCCACGCCAAAGAGTTGAAGTCGAACAGCCAGCGCATCGCGGT
>Ga0310124_10002235_pt1 | contig 13377 bp, 13 predicted proteins | sample CB11b_AW_Bot5_MG_FD_203507 | JGI IMG/M metagenome (GOLD analysis project Ga0310124, IMG submission 203507) | Marine microbial communities from Western Arctic Ocean, Canada - CB11b_AW_Bot5 | ecosystem: Environmental > Aquatic > Marine > Oceanic | place: Canada: Western Arctic Ocean | collected...
GACAGAGGGGCCGGCCACCACAAGAGGCACGCCCACCGACGGCTGATGCCAGACATTTTTGCCCCACAGTCCGTGATCACCGAGCATCTCCCCGTGGTCGGAAGCGTAGACGACGATGGTATTGTCGAACTCGCCACGCGCCTTGACAGCCGCGAGGAAACGCCCCATCTGGGAATCGATATTCTCGATCATGGCGGCGTAGTTCTGCCGGTTCCGCAACAGGCCGGTGCGATCCGCATTGTCATTGGCGTGGGCTTCCGGAAAATCCACTCCTTCCCACCGTGCCCGCATCGACTCGGTTACGTCCATCGGGTTGTGTGGCCCGGTGAAATTGACCACCAGATGCCAGGGCCTGTCGGCAGGAAAACCGCGCAGGAAGCGCAGCCCATTCTCGGCGACCCAGTTGTCACAGTAGGCGTCGTCCGGCAGCGCCGTGGTATAGGCGCCCATGTGACGCTTCAGATCGGCATGTTCCTGCAGGTAGATCTCGGCGAGACCCCGTTCTTCGAGAAAGGCCAGATACGGTCCACGAGGTCCCCCGTGGATTCGATAGCTGCCGGAGCCATCAAACTTGCCCTCGTTGTCGATGCCCTCGGTGAAGCCCCACTCCGACAGCAGGCGCGAACCGTCCAACTCCCACCAACGATTCTCCGGATCCGTCAGGTCTTTGTGCAGGTCGAATTTGCCGACGCCGGCGACGTGATAGCCGGCATCGCGCAGGCCCTGAAAATACGTGGGTTGATCGAGGGGGTAGTTGGCGCCATTGTCGGGCACACCGCAGCGGTCGTAGCGCCGACCCGACGCCACGCAGGCCCGCGAGGGTGCACATAGCGGCGACGAACACCAGGTGTGCGTGAAGTTCGTGCCTCGTGCGGCAAGCCCGTTCATGTGAGGTGTGCGTAACGGCAGCGCGGGATTGAGCCCCGTCCAGTCGTGACGCTGCTGATCAGGAAAGAAGAACAGGATGTTCGGCGGACGGCTGCCGCCAGCGATTGCCGGCATCACGTTGACCTCGCTGTGGGGGGACACGTTCCTATCCTGCCCCGGGAATCCGGTAGATGTGCACAGCATAATCGCCAGCGAAATCGTCCTGGAACTGTCCGTCCGTCATCGGCAATTCACGCCCTTCATCGACGACCTCAACCGTACCCGAGCCAGCACCCGCCATGATGAAGGTCGCTGTCGTTTCGCCCTGGCGCATGGCTGTCGCGAAGATCCAACGATCCCCTTGGGTAGACTTGACCAGAACGTCTACGGGCACACTCACGTCCGTGCCGGTTACCTGAACATCGACGGTCAGCGTTGCGGAATTCAGCACGGGTGCGAGACGCTGAATCTGCGCATTCACCACGGCCACGGCGTCGCGCATGCCGACGTCCTCCAGCAATCTGGCCTCACGGAAAGTGGGATTCCACTCGTGGCAGAAATAGAGGATACCCGTCGACCCGTGGACGATCGACATCCACACTTCGGAACGGACTTGCGCCGGTGTCGGCCCCCGCTCGGAATTGATCCGCGTCGTCTCGATCACATTCCACACGGGCTGGCCCTTCGTCGACCAGTGACGCAGGCTGTCAACACCTTTCGCCACATACCACAGATACCGTTCACCGTCACTCTTGCGGATACCGGATATGGGATACACGTCAAACGACACGATATCCGTCGTCTCTACGTATCGCGGGTAGTTCTCCCGTGGCCCACCGATACCGACCCATTCCTCATTGGCCACGCCCTGACCTAGATTGAGCCACACGGGGCGCGTCGGGTCCGCCGCTTTCATGCGGTCGTAATCGGCCTGCAACAGGGCAGGATCAACGGCGGGGCCATACCCCTGCTCCCCCGGGATCGCCTGGGCGTTGTCCGGCTCATCATCGTGCATCCACCCGGCGATAATGGGGTCGCCCACATGGGCGAGGCCGACCTCGTTCTGATTGCAGATCACGCGCATACCCGCCGCGGACAGATCGGTGAGTTGTTGTTCCGTCGGCCCCTGCCAAAGCCCGATGAACAGGTTGACACCGATCTGCTGATAACGCACCGCATTGGCCGGCGTCTGCACCCATACGGCAATGGGGAAGTATGCGGGATCGGTTGCAGGGCCATTCGGCCAGGCCGCATACTGACTGGTTGGGTATTCTTCGCTCGGCGGGCTGACGCCATCGCCATCAGCACAACCGGTCGTGCACATGATCATCACGATCACCCCTGCATACCGCATTCGTCAGCCATCCTCCGCTCGGGGCTGCAGACCGATCCGTTGTTCGAGGGATCGGGCGCTCTTGTCCTGGTCCCCCATCCAGGCCACATCGGAGTCGTCGTCATCGAAACGTTTGATGCCCACCTCTTTGATCGCCGTGTCCGCCACCTTGTCCAACGGTGTGTACCGGGGATGGTGCGATTCTTTGTACGGATTGTTGCGGGCCGCATTGTAGCAGCAGATGAGGGTCCAGCGCGGATCGGGTGACTGATTTCGATCCGATCGGTGCAGCAGATTGCAGTGAAAGAACAGAGCGTCACCAGGATCCATCTCCACGTGCACGAGGTCGAGCACTTTCCGCGCTTCCTCCACGTGCTCGAGGTTTGCACCGGCCTGCTCACCAGTCAACTCGTGGTCGATGCGTCCCATTAGATGGGACCCCTTCAATACCTGTAGACAACCATTGTCGCGGGTCGACGGATCGACAGCGATCATGACACTCGACATCAGCGGAAACAGCACGCCATTCTGATACCAGTAGCCGTAGTCCTGATGCCACGTCCAGGCGCCCCCTACCTCAGGATCCTTGAGAATCATCTTCGAGTGGTAGTGGTAGACCTCGCCGTCGAGAAGACGTTCCATGGAATCGACGATGCGCTGACTGCGGGCGACCATACCGTAAATGCCATTGCCAGGCTGATTCCATAACGACATTCGAACCGACCCTCCCTCCCCATCCTTGCGTCCCTGGCTGCGACGGTCAAGTTCCCGGTCTTGCCGCGCGGAGCGTCCGAGCAGGTCGGTTTCTTCCGCATCCAGCATTTCGCGCACCAGGACATAGCCGTCGCGGTGATAGTCGGTGATCTGAGATTCTGTGAGTACCGGCATCGTTGTCTCCAGAGAGGTGGACCAGATTACGTGCGGATCTCGAATTCGGCCATACTCAACCGACCACTTACTTCGCTCGAGAATCCGGCGAAGGAGAAGCCATAACTCGCCGCGGTCCCCAAGACATCTGTGAGGGGTGTTGGAAGTCGTTATGCACCTGACGAGCCACGTTCAAAAACGGTCCGCGAGCATATCGTCCACCACCTCCACGAGACTGTCAATCACAACCTCGAGCATACGTTTCCCCTTTTCGGCGCTGCCCACCGTAGGGTTCCCGTAGACACCACTCTCGGTCTGCTCGTCGATACGGCGGAAGCGTTGCACGCGGGCACCATGGGGTGATTCCGGTGACCAGCCATCCGCCTGCAGTCGGTCGGTGCGCACCAGGTCGGGATGCAGGGCAAGCATCAGCGATGTCTCCATCTCTCCCGCATGTCCCGAGCCGGTGGGTCCCGCCTCCTTGATCGCATCCAGTTCTTCGGCAGCGATCTCCCACCAGGAGGCACCCAGCACACAGGCGCCGTCATATTTTTCCTTCAGATTCTGCTGCGCAACCTTCAGGTCCGCCTGATTGCCACCGTGTCCATTGAGGATGAGAATCCGTGGAAACCCTGCCTGTACGAGTCCATCCACGGTCTCGACGATCATGCGAATGTGGGTTTCCGCCGTAGCCGTAAGGCTGCCACCGAAACGCATGTGGTGAAAGGAATAACCCAGCCACTGGGTCGGCAGACACAGCAAGCGGTCGCCAATACGTGCGTCCAAGCGGTCGACGACGCCCGTCGTCTCCATCGTATCGGTGAGAAAGGGCAGGTGGTGACCGTGTTGCTCGAAGGAGGCGATGGGGAACACGGCGACGATTCGGTCACGATCGAGATCCGCTACATCCGGCCAGTTCATCTCGCCGAGTTTCATCTCTAACTCCGTTCTTTCATGGCCTCGAAACGATCGAAAACCGTGCGGATATCGGGATTTTTCTGGATGTAATCCTTCACTTCCATGACGATGTTCTCCTGTAGCTGAATGGACAGACCCCCATCGACGGGCAAGGTCACGCCATTGATAAAACTCGCTTCAGATGAACAGAGAAAGGCAACGGCATTGGCAATATCTTCGGGCCGACCCAGACGACGCACCGGATACTGTAGTTCGAAGAGTCTGTGGCCTTTCTCGTTGCCGAATTCCCGCCACATGGCGTCCAGCTTTTCGGTGATGATGTGCCCTGGCGCGATGGCATTTACCGTAATCCCCAGCGGCCCGAAATCGATGGCCATCTGCCGGGTCATGCCGATGACGGCTGATTTCCCGGCCTCGTAAACGAGCATACCCGACGCCTGCAGCAGGCCGTGCACGGAGGACATGTTGACGATGCGACCCACCTCGGTTTTGGGTGGCTCACCCGTGTGCATGCCGATCTGCCCATATGGGGCCGTATCAAATCCCTCCGGTACACCGGACGCCTCCATTGCCGGCACCGCATACTTGGCCCCCAGATAAAGAGCACTCACCAGCACGTCGATGCCGCCCTGCCAACCCTCTGGTTCGACCTCGAGGGCGCCACCACCGAAGGCCGAGCCGCCGACGCCAAAAGCATTCTGCACCAGGATATCGAGCCTACCATATCGTGACACGGCTTCCTCCACCATGCCCTTTGCCGTCTCCTGTTTGGAGATGTCGCCCACAAGAACAGCCACCGTTCCGCCACGCTCCGTAATGCCCTTGGCCGTAGCCTGGGCCAGGTCGCCATCGGTGTCCACAATCAGCACCTGCGCGCCATCAACTGCCAGGCGCCGGGCACAACCAGCGCCGATCCCCTGTGCCCCACCGGTCACGATCGCCGCCCTGCCCGCAAGTTTCCCTTCGCTCATTCCATTTTCCTTTTTCTATCTGTAGAAGGCGTTAACGTCATAAATCTTCATGCCCACCTCGGAGTCCCGTGCCCAGCGTTCGTTGTCGCGCGTGTAGTACGCGATGATGACTTCGTCCTCGTGGAAATACGCTGAAGGATAAGCGACGTGAAAGTTCTCCCGGTCATCGATATTGCCGACAATGTCCCAGCTGTCGCCCTCGTCAGTAGAGATCGCCGCCGTCAGCGGCGTCCGTGGTGTGCCACGTTCGGAGGGTACATTGTTCCACAGTAGTAGCAGATCCCCGGTAGAGGGGATGCGCGTCAACAGCGACTCCGCGTCAGGTGCATCCAACTCCGTCGGCACCGGTTCCGCCCAGCTCTGACCACCGTCGTCGGACAGTGTGCGCCAGATTTTTGTCGTCGTCGTGCGCAGAAAGCACAACAACGAACCATCTGGCCGCTCAACGATCGTCGGCTCGTGGGCGCCACGACCAGGTACGGTGACCTCCGCCCCTTTCGTCCAGGTGCGGAAACCGTCCTCCGAATACCAGACCCACGAACACAGTTTAGAGTCTCGCCCGAGGTAGGGGCCGCCGCCGACAACACCGTGAGCGGGCAACAGAATTCGCCCCGTGGACAGGGTCAGGGCTCGATCGTGGTTGTTGCAATACCAGCCCGGTTCCGACACCATCTCCGGCTCCGTCCAGCTCTCACACTCATCCGTCGATCGACGCAGAAAGACGTTGCGGTATTGCTCCGACTCCCAGGCGGTGAAGGTGAACAGAATCTCGCCGTCGGGCAGCCGGATCAGGTTGGGGTGTTTGGCGTTGTGGCGCCAGCGATTCGCTTGCAAGGTGAACCTCGGTCCCCAGGTGTGGGCACCGTCTTTCGACATCTTGGCCGAGATTCGACAGGGCGCTTCATCGCCAAATCCGGTTTCGATTTCCGTCGGATCACGGGTCACATGCGACGGTCGATCCGCATAATATTCACACCAGACCAACAGCAGGGAGCCATCTGCCATCGGAAAGATGAGCTGATGGTCATGCCTCGAATTCTCCTGCGTCCAGGGACACGGGATGGAATCGAACTTTGGTACGAGAAGTCTTGTCACGCAAACAGCTCTCGCAGCGGCACTCGTGTCATACCAGTAGCCTCCATTTCACCATCCTCTTCGTCGTCGTCATCGTCGAAGGACAGATCATCGCGGCCATCGAGTTCGCCCTGTATTTGCACCAGTTCCCCTTCCGCCCAGCCGATACGCCAGCAGTCGGCGGCGGGCAACTCGACGATTGGCGTGCCCTCCTCGTTGAGCACACAGATGTCGCGTCTGTCAATACGCCCGCCCCGCTCGTCCACCTCCTCCCAACGCAGAGGCAACCCCTGGGTACGGCACACATACGGACGGTGCGCGTAGATACGGCATGCACCCTCCCCGTCCAGAAAGGCACACATACCGACTTCATGCGGCGTACCATTGCTCAGCAATTCTTCGTTTCCGGCGCGGATATGATCCGCCTCGACCTCGGCGACGGTGATGTCATCGACGCAACACATCGAGCAACCACGTCGACATTGCAGACGTTCGTCGTGCAGCACCGTCAGACGGGAGGCCTCTTCATCGATCCGGTCATATAGTCGTCGTAGTTCAACCTGTGCCTGGGCACGCTGCCGAGTATCTGTCATGTCAGGAAGCTACGAAACCTGTCCGACACTGCCGAGTTGGTAGTCCGGCAGAGCACGGACTATCTTCGGTCCACTCACAAATCCACAGCCACGCAGAGATGGCCATCAATCCGGAGACCGCCGTACCATGCTGAAGCTTGGTTGTATGTCCCTGAGCTACAAAGATGAATTCGCCGCCGGCAACCTCGATCTGGACGGCTTTATCGATCGCGCCAACAAACTACGTCTCGACGGCATCGACCTGCACACCCGCGCCTTCGCCTCCGAGGATCCCGACTATCTGCGCGGCATCCGCATGCACGCCCTGAAGAAGGGCATCGCCCTGTCCTACATCGGCGTCAGCTCCAACTTCGGTGTCCCTGCCGGCGAGAAACTCGATGAGCAGGTGACGACCGCCAAGCATTGGATCGACGTCGCCTATTTCATGGGCATCCCACTGGTTCGTGTCTTCGCTGCCTGGGTCCCCGAAGGGGATACCGAGGAAGCCGTCTATGAACGGATGATGCCCTGCCTGAAGGAGGTCGCCGCCTACGGCGAAGAAAAGGGTGTGGTGTTGGGTCTGCACAACCACAACCACGGTTGTGTGACACGCACGGGGAAAGATGTGCGTCGCATCATCGACGGTGTCGATAACCCCTACTTCTCACACATTCTCGACACGGGCCAGTATGTCGGCTCACCAGGCGCCTCTGGCGCGCGCGGCACAGAGGATCCATCGCTGAATTTCTACGGTTCCATCGAAGAGACGGCGCCTCTGGCGGTACACGTGCGTTGCAAGATTTATCGGATCGAGAGTGGCACCGAAGAATGGCTCGATTACCCACGGATCATGGAGATCCTCAAGGGTGTCGATTACAACGGCTGGTGTTCCATCGTCTATGAAGGCCAGGATGCCGAGGCCGAAGCGACGGCGGTGCCCAAAGCGGTTACCTATCTGCGCAGCCTGATGGACTGGTAGCACTTCTGGCGCCGCAATGCGGCGCTGTCCTGGTCCGCTATCAGGCACCACCCACCGGTTGTGGGGCCTTGGCAGCCACCGCGATCTGACGAATGAAGTGCATCAGCGCAGAGAGCTCCTCGTCGGTTATGTCAGGGAAAACGGGCATGCCCATGGCTGCCCGTGCGCCATCTCTGACAGTTGTAGTAAAACCGTTTCACGCATTGCCACCGCCATCGCCTCACTCTCGAAGCCGTCGGCCGGATTTCCAGGGACGATGAAGAACCTCCACGCCTGTTCTCCCGTGTCGGCTTCATAGGCGGTCACGTATCCACGGGAGGGCCCATTCTCGGTGCCCCCATTGACGATCAGAACCTTGCCCTTGAAGGCCTTCGGCGCTCCGGTGAAACAACGATGACTGAACAGGACGACCGACTTCGCCAACTGATCCGCCTGATCCCGCCGGCGCACTCAGGGAGGAGCTTGAGAAGAGCCTCAACCTGGAGAGTCATGGAGGCATCGGCGACACCGCCACGAGGAGCTATCGCGGACTGCAACAGGCGGTAGCCACACTCACGGACGACCCGTATGTAGTAACCCTGGCTCTCGATGACGCCGAGGGCTCCGAAAACAATCGTGACAAAGTCGCGAGAGCAAACCTGCTCGCAAGCCAGCTTGTCGCCTATCTGGAAGGCCAGACCGGCTTGGTCGGCCTGGGCGGTGACGCCGGCGGCGTCAAGCAGTATGCGCCGTGGATCAATATCGCCGGGATCAATGCTTCCGCCAGCGTGGTTGAGAAGGCGATGTCAGTTGCAGGGGCCACCGGTGATGGAGCAGTCCCCCAGCGTCACCTCGCGTGGGTGGATGCGGTCCAGACCGATGACCTCCTGCGGTGTGATGGCACCGGTCCTGTGTGGGTAACGACCGGTGAGCAACGCCGCTCGTGCCGGCGAACAGACGGGAGATCCGGAGTAGTGCTGGGTCAGACACAGACCCTCGTCGATCAACCGGTCCAGTGTCGGCGTACGGGGCCCCCCGTCGCCGAAGCGACCGAAATCACCATAGCCCATGTCGTCGGCGACGATGAGTAGAACGTTGGGTTGGCGTGCCATATGGCGGGGGACAATAAGTGCGACGCGGGCACGATGCAACGCGACTGGCTTACATCCGCACCAGGGACGATGCTATGCTGACCCAAACGAAGGGATCGACATGGCCACTATCGAGCGCATCGAGTTGTTTCGCCTTGAACCGCCCCCCGCTGAACGGGCTGGAACACCACCCACCCGGCAGAGCTGGCACCACACCCTCCGTCAGGCGACGCCCTTCGATCGTTTCGACGAGCCCGTCAATCGCCGCGAGCCGGGGGGCATGATCTGGGTCAAAGCCACCGCCAGTGACGGTACCTACGGCCTGGGCAGTACGGACACGGGAGAAACAGCAGCGATCCTCATCGAGCAGACCCTGGGACCTGCCGTCACGGGCCAGCAGGTTGGCGCAGTCGATGCCTGCAACGACCGCATGTGGCACGCCTGTCTGTCCTTCGGCATGGAAGGTCTGGCGGCGCGCGCCATCGCCGGCGTCGATCTGGCTCTGTGGGATCTGTGGGGCAAGTCGGTGGGTGAACCGGTCTATCGCCTTGCAGGTGGTCCACAGCGGCAATCGGTGCCCTGCTATCTGACAGGCAACGATGTGGACTGGGGCAGGGAACTTGGTTTTCGCAAGTTCAAGTTGGCCCGCCCGCACTCGGTCTACGACGGGCAGGCAGGGATCGAAGGCACTGTCGAGATGATCGCCAAAGCACGGGAGACGGCAGGTGCTGATGCGGACCTGATGCTCGACTGCTGGATGGCTTATGACGTCGACTATGCCGCCCGCATGTGCGAAGCCCTGCGCCCATTTCGTATGGCCTGGATGGAGGAGATGTTGCCGTACTGGAACTACGATGGTTACAAAGCTCTGCGGCAGCGTGTCCCCTGGCAGACCATGGCGACAGGCGAACACTGGTCGACGAAACATCCCGGCATCCGTGCGGTACAGGATCGCCTCGTCGATCTCATCCAGGCGGACCTCAAGTGGATCGGCGGTTTCACCGAGGCGATGAAACTCGCCCACGCCGCCGATGCCTGTGGTATCCCCATGTGTCTGCATACGGGTGGTAATGAACTGTATGGACAGCACTGGACCTTTGCCGCACCGAATGTGCACCTCATCGAATACATCCAGTTCTCCGACCCCGGGGTGCCATTGGAAGAGTGTTACGCCGGCTCACCCTCCGAGGCGGGACGCAAGGCCTACCGTGCCACACCGGGCACACCCGTGCCGAAAAATGGCACGATGGCTTTGCCACCTGGACCCGGATTCGGCGTGCATCTTCCCGAAGACTGGCTGATACCATGGAACGTCGACGCAGGCCACAACCAGAGAGGATGACATGGCGGGCAACCCCTTCATCACCCCGAAACTTTTCTCCTTCTTCCGCGACCTGAAAAAGAACAACACCCGCGAGTGGTTCGAGGCCAACAAGGACCGCTACGAAAGTGATGTGCGCGAACCATTGCTCACATTCATCGACTCCTTCGCCGAACCACTGTACAAGATCAGTCCCCACTTCCGGGCGGACGCGCGCAAGGTGGGTGGCTCCCTGTTCCGCATCTATCGAGATGTGCGCTTCAGCAAGGACAAGACGCCCTACAAGACCCAGGCAGGTGTGCACTTCCGCCACGAGCGGTCCAAGGATGCTCACGCGCCGGGATTCTACCTGCACCTCGATCCAAAGGAGGTCTTTATCGGCGCCGGCATCTGGCATCCCGACAAAGACGCCTTGCTGCAGATTCGGGGGGGCCTCATGGACCGACCCGCCGCCTGGAAGAAAGCCATCGGTGGCGCCCCCTTCCGCCGTCAGTTCGCTCTGGAGGGAGAGTCCTACAAACGGCCCCCTGGTGGCATCGACAAGGAACACCCACTATTCGAGGACCTCATGCGCAAGGACTTCATCGCCGTCACCGAGACCACACGTGCCGATGTTCTTGCTGCGGACTTTCCAAAAAAGTTCGCCGGCACGTGCAAGGCCGCCGCACCATTGGTAAAGTTTCTCGCCGAATCTCTGAGTCTCGACTTCTAGAAGCTGGAGTATAGAAATGACCTGGCTGAAAAATCTGCTACCCGGCTCCAGCGGCGCTAAATCGTCCTCCGGTGCGTCTGGCCCGACAAAACTCGCGGACACAGATTACGAAACGACTTCCTCCGGTCTGAAATACCACGACCTGCAGATCGGCACGGGCGCTGCGCCAAAAAAAGGCGCCAAGGTCACCGTGCATTACACGGGCTGGTTAACCAATGGCAAGTCCTTCGACAGCTCCAAAAAGCGCAATAAACCATTCACCTTCGAGATCGGCAAACGCAAGGTGATCCGCGGCTGGGATGAGGGTGTCATGACCATGAAGATCGGTGGCCGCCGCCAACTCAAGGTGCCATCCGCGCTTGGGTATGGTGCCGTCGGCTCGCCCCCGGTGATCCCCAAGAATGCGACTCTGATTTTTGAGGTGGAACTGCTCGAAGTCGCCTGACCTGCCAGCGTCCACTTTTTTTCCGCCCCCATTCACTCGACCAGAGGGAGTCAGCCAACGTGGCCACAGAGACCGAGAAGGCAATCCAGGAAATCGACGTCTACGGCTTTACCATTCTCGAGTCGGTCCTCAGTGCCGATGAGGCCATCGCCATGCGCCACGCCCTTATCGAATGCGAGAAACAGGAGGGCACCGAGTCGAAACACCGCGGCGCTGCCAGCCACGTTGCCAATCTGCCCACCCTCGACCCCATCTTCTTTTCCACCATCGATCATCGGCGCACACTGCCCGTCCTTGAGCACTTCCTCGGTACGTCGCTGATTCTGGGTAGCCTCAATTCGCGCATTGTCCGCCCTGGCGATCCGGAGCAGAGCCTGCACTCCGACATTCCCACAGATATGCTCAACCCCAATTCACCGGTCATGCTCAACACGGTATGGATGCTCGACGATTTCACCGAAGAATTGGGTGCCACCCGCGTCATTCCAGGGACACATCGAAGTGGCCTGCAGGAGCCACCCAAGGATTTGGAACTCAAGCACGTCGTCACCGCCCTGGCCCCCATCGGTAGTGTCCTCGTCTTCAATGGCCAGACATGGCACGGTGGAGGCGCCAACCGCGGGGACCACAATCGCCATGCCCTCTTCGGGCACTACCGCAAGCGTATGCTCGTATTTCAATGCGACCCGCACGATGATTTTCCGGCGGCGTGGTACGACAAGCTCAACGATCGTCAGAAGCAGCTGCTGCGTATGCAGAATGGTCCAGGAGCGCCGCACTCCGCGGACGCCCACATGCGTTAGGGAATCCGAGGTTAGCGACCTTTGTCCGAGTGGCCCCGGCTCGCCGTTGCATTGCCGTAAACCACTGAGGGGAAGTGAGCAGTGGAAACAGCCAGTACCAGGCGCTGGCGACGTCGTCGCCTCCCCCTGCTGCTGACATGAGGACCTCTCTTGAGAGGAATCGGCGCGGTGCGACCAGCATCGCCGCTTGCAATGGCTTGACGGCGAACCCATCTCCCCAGCGCTTTGAGAGCGCCCTTGACCAGCTGATCGAGGAGGTCCAGCAGGACCGCCACATCCTCGCCGCCGTCCTCTGTGCCTGTCCCACGACGAGGTCTACGACAAATCCGACATCGATCTGATCCTGATCTGTACCGACGACAAGAAGACCAAGGGTCATGGCGTGTCACTGGTAGTTGATGACATCAACATCCACACTTCCATTACCCCGCGGACGGAGTTCAAGAAGGGCATCGAGGGCGCGACGCGGAACTCTTTCGCCCACTCTCTCTATGCCAAGAGCAAGTTGCTGTTCACCAAGGATCCGACGATCGAGTCGCTCTTCGATGAGATTCAACATGTCGGTGCCCGTGATACGGACTTTCAACTGCTGCGCTCCGGCTCCGGCGCCGCCTACGGACTCTACAAGGCACGCAAGTGGTTCATCACCCGCGGTGATCTCGAACTGACGACGGTATGGCTCATCGGCGCCGCTACCTCCCTGGCGCAGATCGAGGCCGGTCTCGCTGGCGAGATCATCGACCGCGAGGTCATTCCCCAGGGCCAGCGCCTGAATCCCGAATTGTTTCAGGTCATCTACACGGATCTGCTGAACAGGAAGAAGACGAAGAAGGCCGTCGGCGCAGCACTCGATACGGCGGAGCAGTATCTGCAGCGCAAAGCGCGACGGCTGTTCAAGCCGGTCCTCGAATACCTCAAGATGGAGGGGGAGGAACGCTCAGCGACGGCGATCAACCACCACTTCGATCGCAACCACGGCATCGACAATGCCGTCATGGCTTGTGAGTATCTGGCCGACATCGAAGTCATCGACAAACTCTCGACACCGGTGCGTCTGACGACGCGCAGTCAACTCGAGGTCGACGAACTCGCCTTCTTCTACGACGGAGAGAACTGATCTATGGGCAAAGCCGCCCCAGGGGGGCGTCGCTCCACCGTGGCGATCCACGGTGCCCGCGTCCACAACCTCAAGAACGTCTCGCTCGAGATTCCCCGTGATCAGCTCATCGTCGTCACGGGCCTGTCCGGTTCAGGCAAGTCCTCCCTCGCCTTCGACACGCTGTATGCCGAGGCGCAGTGTCCGCGCACCGGGGAAGCCTACACCGGTTGTCACCACCGGTCGGATTCTCGAGGCGATTCTGGCCTTGCCGAAGGGCGCCACCATCGAATTGCGCGCTCCCGTATTTCCCTATTACGACGAGGAACTCGAGGTCCTGTTCAACGAC
>Ga0310124_10002236_pt1 | contig 13373 bp, 4 predicted proteins | sample CB11b_AW_Bot5_MG_FD_203507 | JGI IMG/M metagenome (GOLD analysis project Ga0310124, IMG submission 203507) | Marine microbial communities from Western Arctic Ocean, Canada - CB11b_AW_Bot5 | ecosystem: Environmental > Aquatic > Marine > Oceanic | place: Canada: Western Arctic Ocean | collected...
TCCAGGAGGTAGTATAGATCAGGCTACGATAATAAGTACCATTGGACCAGAAAATAGAACATTTACTCTTCCTGGTATTCCTTGGACTCCAACAGTAGATGGTGATGGACCAGGAGCAGAAAAAAACTGGAAAACCCCCGGGCGGGATCATAAAATACGACCAATGCATACACCCATAATAGATTATTTAAAAAAACAAGGTATAGATGCAGATGGTATTAGAGGAACAACCACTAGTGGAACACATAGAGCATATCCGTATCCTACTAAAGCATATGGAATAACAACACCAGCTCAACATCATTTTGTTATGGATGATGGCCATAGTGACCCGCCGGCGGGAAAAAATAAACAATGGTGGAATCCAAGACCGGGTTATCCAGGAGATCATAATAGTTTAATTCGTTTACGTACAGCAGGCGGCGGACAAATATTATTTCATGATACAGAAAAATTAATTTATATTATTACTCCAGATGGTGAAACATGGATAGAAATGAGTGATAATGAAGGGGACGGTAAAATAGATGTTTATAGTTCGGGAGATATATCTATTAATTCTGAAAAATCTATTAATTTTAGAGCAGGAGATAGAATATCTTTAGAAGCAGTAAATGAAATAGATATTAAAAGTTTAGGTGCTGGAGGTGTTAAAGTAGAAGCACTTACAGGTAGCATTGAACTTGCGGCAGCTAAAAATTATAACGTAACAGCAGACGGCAGCGGTAATATTTTAATTGCCGGCGATTATAAAGAAACTGCACAACGTATCGATATGAATGGTCCAAAGGCAGCAGAAGCAGAAGTGCCTGAAATATTTCCTTTGCCCCATAATATAACTGTTAAAGAATCTATTGCAAATCGTGTACCAGAACATGAACCATGGCAAGAGCATTGGATAGAACTGCCAACAAACGTATATCCATATGGCGGTATATCAACTGAAACAGATGATCTAGATCCAGACGCACCGGTGGACGATTAAAATGCCTTTACCAGAAGAATATAAAAAAGATTGGGATAGTAGAGATTTATTAGGAATAGATCCCGATGTTGATATTACTACTAAAATAGCAGTAAAAAATAATGCACCTAGTGATTTACTTATAGGTGTGTTACTAGCAACTACTGAACTTAATATTGTTCCTATAGGTAATACTATAGGATATGGAACAGTATATGATGCAAAAGATAAAGCAATGTCTTCAGGCATTACAGAAAAATTAGCAAGAGAAGTATATACAGATAACGTTACAAAAACTATACAAAAAGTTTTTGCAAGAGAACTACCTGCAGGATTAGAAATTACACAAAATTATTATGATGCATTAGCACTTAATGCTTTAAAAACTGGTTATGCAATTTTTACATTAACAAATAAAATAACATATTCTTGTATTAATGAAATTTTAAATGATGAGTCGTATGGACTGGCAGATAAATTAGCAAACAATAAATTGTTAACAGGATTAGGAATGAATGCAGGAATGATTGCCGCATTAGGTAGGTATAGTCCAAAATTAAATGTAGACAATAAAAGAATAAATGCACTTAATAGACTTAATCGTAATTTACAAAATCCTAGAGCAACATCAGATGAAAAAATACAAATAGCAACTGCTTACTTTAAAGAATTGGGAGAATTTCCTAATGAAGGATTAACAGTTGCAGAACGAAAAAAAGCAATAACATTGGTCGAAAAAACAACTTCCTTATTTAATGGGCCTACTAGTAGAACTCCTACTGTTAGAAATAATAATCCTGGAGGAATGTGGCCTGCTTCTTTAACAGGTGCAAATACATGGCAAGATCAATTTGGTGCTTTGGGTTATGAAACAATTAACACAACTGATGAAAAGTTAGTACGATTTCAAACATTAGAAGGTGGCATGGCGGCACTATTTTATCTATTAAGAGTTAGTGATCATTTTAACAGTAAACCATGGAGTGAAGCATTGACTATATATAAATCTAGTACTAATATTGCCGGTCTTTTAAAAAGTTTAGAAGCAGAGTCAATTGATACCACAGAAATTATACTTACAACATTGGCAGATAGAAGTAAATCCATTATAGTTGGTGCTATTCTTGCCAAGTGGGAGGCAGAAACATATCAAGGAGGACCCAATCCAGGTACGCAACGTCAGTGGAATGAAGCATGGGATTGGGCAAACACAGTTATAACAGCATGAGTGATTCTTTAATATTAAATGCAGACGGCAATCCTCTTTGTTTAGCACCGTTTAGTGCGGTCCCTTGGCAAATATCTATTAAGGCTTATTTTAGTGAATCAATGGGTGTAGTTAATACATATGATACTTGGGTTGTGCATACACCAAAGGTTGCTTATAAAGTTCCATCTGTTGTTATTTTAAAAAAATATATATCATTTGAAAGAACAATTCCTTTTACTAGGAAAAATGTTTTTATAAGAGACAATTATACATGTCAGTATTGTGGTATTAAACCTGATAATAAAACACTTACATTAGATCATATTATTCCTAGAAGTAAAGGCGGAGCCTCTGTATGGGAAAATGTTGTTACATGTTGTAAACCATGTAACCAAATTAAATGTGATAAAGAAATACCTATTGGGCATAATTCGTTTATGCCTTCTTATTGGGATATAGTTAAACTACTTAAAAAGCGGCCAATTAGTATACATCATCATTGGTTACCTTACATTGATTGGCCAGAAGATTTAATTACAATAACAAAGCGAGCTGCATAATAACTTCATTATATATGTAGTTAATAAACCTATAAATACATACATTATGCGATATAAATTTTTAGGGTATAGTACAATAGGCAATATATCCTTGCCAAAAATATTACATGATAGAGATATTGCTCAACAAGATCTCTTAAATGAAATTTATACCCGTAAAGGTGAAAGAGTAATGTCTCCAACTTTTGGATGCATTGCATGGGACATATTATTTGATCCATTTACAAATAGTTCCGAAGAAGAGATTAAAAAGGATTTAGCTCGTATTGTAGCAAAAGATCCTAGGTGGGAAAATAATAGTATTAAAGTAAGAGAATCGCAAGAACAAGGAATTGATGCAGAAGTATCTCTTACATATGTACCTACAACAGAACCAGTAACATTGAATATAAAATTTGACGAAAATGCTACTGTTGAATTTTAATAAAGGTGAATAACTAATGGCACAAAACGTAAGACAAGATAACCTTTTTGCAGCTGAAGATTATCAAGTAATATATGAAAGTTTCCAAAATTCAAATTTTCAAGCATATGATTACGAAACTATTAGAGCTGCAATGATAAATTACATTAAAAATAACTATCCAGAAGATTATAATGACTGGATTAGTTCAAGTGAATTTATCGCATTGATAGATTTAATGTCGTTTTTAGGACATAATTTAGCATTTAGAATTGATCTAAATACTAGAGAAAATTTTCTATCAACCGCAGAAAGAAAAGAAAGTGTTTTACGTTTAGCAGACTTTTTAGGTTATAATCCTAAAAGAAATATTAATCTACACGGGTTACTTAAAATAGTAGGAGTTCAAACATCTGAAATACTTACAGATTCAGATGATAAAAATCTACAAAATGTTATGGTTAGATGGGATGCTATAACAGATCCTGATGTATATGAACAATTTATAACTGTTATTAACAGTGCATTTGAATCAAATTATCAATTTGGTACACCGAGTAATGAAGGTACAGTTGATAGTATTAAAACTCAAAGATATGTTGTTGATACTCCGTCCCCCAATGATATTACATACTCTGTACCAGCCATGATTAGTAACATAGCAACAGATTTAGAAATTGTTAGTTGTGACTTTGCAGACAAAAAAGCTGTTCTTGAAGATAACCCCGATCCAAATGGTAATTTAGGAATACTATATCGTGATGATCTTTTAGGAATAGATTCTGCAAATACCGGATTTTTTGTAATGTTTAAAGAAGGAACATTAGCAAATGCTGATTTTCTAATTGAAACACCTATTGAAAATCAAACATTAGATGTTAGTATAGATAATATCAATGAAGGTGATGTATGGGTGCAAAATATATCAGAAGCAGGTACTATAACAAAAAAATGGGCAAAGGTAGATAATCTAGTAGGTAATAATATTGCTTTTAATTCATTACAAAAAAATATTCGTAGAATATTTAGAGTTGTAACACGTGATAAAGATCAAATTACTGTTAAATTTGCTGATGGAAGATTTGGTGATGTTCCTACTGATATAATTAGAGTTTGGTATCGAACAAGTGCAGGACAAAATATAATTGTTCATCCAGTGGACGTGACAGAAAAACGAGTATCCATTCCATATACAACTAAAGCAGGTTTAACTGAAACATTAACACTATTGGTAAGTTTACAATCTACAGTTAGTAACAGTAGCACTAGTCAAAGTATAGCAGACATTCAGTTGGCGGCTCCGCTAGTATATGCAACACAAGATAGAATGATTACGGCGCAAGATTATTCTGTTTACCCTTATTCAAATGCGGCAAACATAAAGAAAATTAGAGCAATTAATAGAACACACAGTGGACATAGTCGCTATAGCGATATTAATGATCCAACAGGAACATTTAAAGATTTAGACATATATAGTGATGATGGATTTATATATAAAGAATATAAAGAAAATCGTTCTACTATATTATTACCTTCAGTTAAAACTGCACAGGAAATTACTGATATAGATATTGTTAACTATGTCAAAGATGATGAAGTACTTAATTACTACTATGATAAATTTCCAATTATAACTGCTACAACATCTGGTATTACATGGAATAAAGCTACTTCTAATAATAATCAAAGTACTGGCTTTTTTACTTTGAGTAGTGTAGTACAAAAGGTGGGAGCAACAAGTACAATAGATACAAAGCATTTTAGGAAAGGTGCATTAATAGAATTTGAAGCGCCAACAGGATATTGGTTCTCTAATGATGGATCTACTTTGATTGCAAGTGCTACACAACCAGTAGACACACATCAAACTATATGGGCAACTATATTAACAGTAGACGGTAGTGGGTTAGGTGTATTGGACATTAACGGAAATTATACTGGATTAACAGTATATGGAGAAGGCACAATTGGACTAAACAGAATTGTGCCCAGTTATACTGCTAGTCCGGGAATTATTATTAAAAGAGTGTTACCTCGATATAATTCTACATTTACAAGTACAGAGGTGTCGGCAATTGTTCTTCAACTAAATTTAAAAACAAACTTTGGTATAAGATATGATTATCTATTAGGAACATGGCATGTTATTACTGCTACTAATTTAGGAACTAGTGCATTTAGTTTAACAAATGCAGGAGATACAACAAATACTAATTCTGATAATAGTTGGTTAGTAAAAGTAGAATATACTACAAATCAATATACCCTAATTAGTAGAATTACAAGATATGTATTTGGTAGTAAATTGGATGTTAGATTTTTTAATACTCGTTATTTAGAATTATTAGATAGTCAAACACTTAAAAAGAAACGAGATGATATACTTGTATTAAACATTAATAATAAACCAGCAGATATTGTACCTTTTATTAGTGATTTTAATTTTAAAATTACTAAAAACTTTGTGTTTGCAGACGGTTATGTAGATCCTACTAAAGTTATTATTACTGTAGCAGATCCAGAAAATGATCGTGTACCTAACGATCCAGAAATGTTTACTGAACTAGTTGGAGCAACAACACTAGATTTAACAACAAAAACATTTGATAAAAATGATTATACAATACCAGCAGAAACTGGTGATGTAATAGTAGAAACACATCCAGGACGAAAGAATTTAAAATTCCAATGGAAGCATGTTGCATTAGAAAATCTAAGAATAGATCCTAGTGTTACTAATATTATAGAAACATATATATTAACAAGCACATATGATACATTATTTCGAACGTGGTTAACAACCGACGGTAAAGAAATAACTCGTCCGCTTCCTGCTAATCCAGCACAATTAAAAATAGATTATGCCGCTCTAGAACAATACAAAGCATCTAGTGATCATATTTTATATTTTCCAGCAAAATATAAAATTTTATTTGGAATAAGTTCTGATCATGGATTAAGAGCAAAATTTAAAGTTGTAAAAACAGCAGGAACTTCTTTAACAGATAATGAAGTTAGAGCCAAAGTAATAGAAAAAATTAATGAATTTTTTGCAATAGAAAACTGGGACTTTGGTGAGACATTTTATTTTACAGAATTGAGTACGTACGTCCATAAAGAAATGACCGGAGATGTTGCTTCTATAGTTATAGTACCGCAAGATGCTCCGTCATTGTTTGGTAATTTATTTCAAATTACACCAGAGCCTGATGAACTTTTTATAAGTTCTGCAAAGGTTGCTGATGTGCAAATTATAGATCAAATTACAGCAACTAATTTAAGAATAGGTATTAGTACAACATGACAAAAGATTTTAAATCAACTGCAACAGCAGTCGATAAAAATTTAACTATTCCTGGCAGAACAGGACATGATCACGGCTATAGAAAAACCGTTGAACAACTACCTGATTATTTAAAATCTAATGTTAATAAAAAGTTTTTAGATGGTACATTGGATCAATTAGTTAGTAACGGTAGTGCAATACGAGCAAATAGTTATTATGGTAGTAAAAAAGGTTTAGTAAACAACGGTGTTGATCTTTATTACGATGCTAATTCTACACTTAAGAATCAATATCAATTTGATCCTGCTGTTACTAGTGACTATAAAGGTATAGACGAACCTAAATTACATATAACATATGACGATATTCTTAATAATATGCGCCGCGACGTTGAAGAAATGGATGCTACTTCGTTTGATTATAATAGATTTTTCCAAGGAGAAAATTTTACATGGCGGCCTCCTATATCAGAAAATAAATTTCTAAATTATAATTTATATTATTGGTTCGAAGCAGGACTTCCTACTATCGAAATAGACGGTAGTTTTAATCCTGCAACAGAAATTGTAGGTAAAGCATTTTATAATTATACCAGTGGAACAAAAAATATTTCTTTTCAAAATGGTATGAAAATTAAGTTCGGTTCCACTATTAGTGGTGCCCACCCAACATTTGCAAACAAACATTTTATTGTTGAAGGAGTAGGAACAGAAATGTTTCTAATAGATTTATCTATTACGCCATGGATGGGCGAATATACATTTGTTGCATCTATTGATGAAACAGAAAGAGCATATTGGGATATAATTGGAGGCGCGGTTGCTCCGGCCACATATATAGATTTTTCTATAAACGAACATGTAGCAAACCGTAAAGAATATATTGTAATACAACGAGGTACCGGAGATAAAAGTATTTGGTCTCGTATAAATCAATGGTATCATATTGATACTATCAATGATGTATTAACATTTCTTGGTAAGGAAATTGATGTAACTATTTTAGAAAAACGTAAAGCTATACGTCCTATTATTGAATTTGAACGTAATATACAATTATATACCCATGGAGATTTTAGTAGAGCACCAATTACATATAAATGTGACACAGTACAATCCCCTAGTGCTTTTGTAGGTACTACAAGCATAGTAATAGATAGTATTACATTTTTAAATGATAATACAATTTTATTTAATAATACATCTGATCTAACATTTAAGAATAAAATATTTACAGTAGGCGGTGTAGGTACTAGTGTTACATTAACATTAGTTACAGATTCTCGAGATGGTACTGGTACACCTTCCGAAGGAGAAGTAGTTTTAGTTACAGGTCGATCACCATTTACTCCAGCAACAGTAGGACAAGGCCGCGAATATCATTTTAATAGTACTACTTGGGTAGTAGCTCAACGAAAATTAACAACTAACCAAGCTCCGTTATTTGAATTATGGGATGATCAAAATCGTAAATTAAGTGATGCATCTATATTTCCTAAAACAACATTTGCAGGAAATAAAATATTTTCTTATGTTGAAGGGACAAGAACAGATAAAGAATTAGGATTTAATACAAAGTATGGTGTTGCTGATACAGACAATCTTCTTAATAAAAATTATCAAAATTTAGTTTTTAATTGGGATCAAGGAACAGAAAGATATGTACATGGTGAATTACCAAGTCAAACTAAAATGATTGGTTATTACTATCTTTATAATTATGGATTTGACGAATATGATAATGGTTGGAAAAAAGGATCTTTAAGATTACCGGTTACCAAAACTGTTAAGGTTAAAGATGAAACATCTTTAAGTATAGATTTAGAAGATGTATACGGATTTTCCAATGACATCCATTTTCTAGTTACCTTTGACGATGGTAAATTTACATGGTATGAAAAAGAAGCTAATAAAGCATTAACAAAAATATATCCAATGCACGGAGATATGGCAGATGTTTTTGTAGTACAAACTAGAGAATATACAATAGAATTCCATCATCCTACTGAATCATTAATTATAGAAACAGAAGCCGGTGTTAATATTACCACATTAACTGATGGTACTTTTAATTTTACACCAACAAATTTAGGCAGGACAATTTATCGTAACAGTACAAGTTCTGCAAAAGGTAATCTTTATTGTGCGAGGGAAGGCGAACAAGCCGATCATCTTCCTCGTGTATATTATAATGGTCAGGCAACAATACATGGACTTGATTGGACATTAACAGAAAATCTTACTACTAATAAGAAGACAATAGTAGAAATTGCATTGCCAGATTGCCCTTGTGAAGATCCTGTCGAGGGTCGCCAAATAATACGAGAATTAAAAGAAAATGATGTAATAGATATTGAATGGTATACATCTACGGATAGTAAGGAACGAGCCGATGTTGCCCATCAATTACAATCTAATCCATTAAATGCTGAACCTACTGAAATAAGTTTTCATCAAGTGTTCGATCACTTTGCTGAAGTACTTTTAAATCATAGAGGATATTCAGGAGAATTATCACATCCTGGAATAGATTCTAAGTCTCATCAATTAATTAAACAAAATGTTCAAGGTACTATTCAACAACAAAACTTTCCTTTTGTACTTAATTCGTTACTTTATACTGACAATAATTATAATATTACTAATAGCATTAGATATGTTGCAGATGAATGGGAAAGATATCGTAACAAGTTTATAAAAACAGCAAAAAATAAAGTCAATACATCTGTTACAGGAACACTTGTCAGAGATATAATTGATAGTACATTGGCACAATTGAATGTTGGTAAAAATGTAAATTTTATTTTTGCACATAGTCATATGGCTTATTATAATTCATATGAAGACAGCACCTATACTGCTGATGGGATATTAGTAGATTTTGATCTTGGCATAGAAATAGACATTACAGATGAATATACAAATCATGTTTATGTATATGTAGACAATGTATTACAAATTAAAAATGAAGATTATACTTTAGCAAATAAAACAGTTACATTTATTACTGCACCAGCTGCAACTAAAACAGTTTTAGTAAGAGTTATTAATAATGTTCCTGCTGCCACACCAAGTTATGTTCCAACATCACTTCAAAAGAACGGACTATGGCAAGTATATAAACCAGAATTAACAGGTTCACATATACTAGGACACGATGGTATTAAAATTCCTCTTACAGGAATTGGCGATGCAGATAGTGCTATATTTGAATTAGAAAATAGAATTTATAATAATATTGCAAGTAAACATGATGTAATTCATTATGATTATTATAATATTATGCCCGGTGCAGAAAGAGCGACATGGGCCACAAGAACACAATGGAATGCTATACAAGAAGATAGATTTAATAGTTGGGCACATGAAAATAATGTTAGTATAAGCAATACAGCATTTAAAAATACCGATTATACATTAGGAGATCCTCTTACACACAATTATAGTTCGTTAGGTATACCGGGACATATTCGTGGAGTATTCAATTGGTTCTATGATACACAAGATCCAGTTGCAACACCATGGGAAATGTTAGGATATGGACAAAAACCAAGCTTTTGGGATACACAGTATGATTGGCGTAATACAGCAAATGGTGGAAATGATGCCAAACGAGCTGCATTAATTTCTGCACTTAAATTTGGTATGACAGGAGCAACCGGCAGCTTAATTCATAAAGTACAATTATCGCGTCCTGGATTTATCACTCCTATAGGAGTAGATGGTGTATTATTAAATCCAGTTACGACAGGTTTAGTTACGGCACCTAGTGCAATAGACGCTCAAGCAGATTTTAAATTTGGTGATCTAAGTGATGTAGAATTAACATGGTGGAACGATGAAAAATTTCAATGGGCAGTATTTGAAACACTTTATAAATTTAGATCAAATGATTTGTCTCATTTAAAGTGGAATCATACAGATACAGAAACTATTAACAGTGAATTATTAGATAACGTTACTAGAAAACGAGTACGTCCAGAAGATATGGAAGTACATTTAGAATCAATAGCAGGTGCAGATCCCGATGATTGTAGATTTACAACCATTGATAAAGTTCTTATTCAACGTAGTGGTATTAATAATTTATTAATAGAAAATGTACATAATGTAAATGTTACAGAACCTGTAGACTTTATAAAATATGTAGAAGCATTAAATGTACGTTTAGCATTTAAAGTAGAAGGATATACAGATAAAAATTCTACTAGATTAGCAGTAGATACATTAGGAGTAACCAATGAAAAGTTTATTCCTGAAGAAGATTTTCATGTACATTTTTATAGGAGTGCTCCGTTAAAACAAGTTAGTATAAGTGGAGTACGTGTTATTTTCAATGGAACAGCATTTGAAGTACACGGCGGTGATACTATTTTATCTTCATTCCTTGTAACAGAAAGTAATAAAGGTGGTCCTTTTGATGTAGTTGAAGTTTCAAATACTTCTCCCACTGTTACAGTGTCGAAATATAAAAACACAACAGGCAATATATTAAAAATACCATACGGCACAGAATATACAAAAGTAGGAGACGTATATGATTTCCTAATTAATCTTGGTAGGTATTATGAAAGTATTGGCGTTATGTATAAATCATATGATACAGAAGGTTATCATAATTGGAATAGAGCGGCTAGCGATTTTATAAGTTGGCATGCGGCATTTACCAGTCCACTTGTTGCAGGCGATGAAGTATATCTTTCTCCACATAATAAAGAATTAATATTCCGAGATGCTGATAAACGATTTATAGATCATGCAGTAAGTAAAGTCAATGAAGTATTTAATATTGCTGATAAAAATGGTAATAGAATTAATAATAAGTATATCGATGTTAATAGATTGGATAATATATCGCATGGAGATACTCCGGCGGCACGAAAATATGAATTTGTTATAACTGCGATTGAAGAAAATACAGAATTATTTTTTGTACGATTAAATGTGATTGAATATGATCATGTTATAACTGTTAATCGTTATACAGTTTTTGCTGATATCGTATACGATACTTTACTTAATTCTAGAATATGGAGAGCAAAGTTTATAGGACAAAAAACAGGAGACTGGACAGGTCTTCCAAAGGGCGCAGGTTATATTGTTACAGATACTAAACTAATTCCTAACTTTGAAAAAACAATTAATGATATTGATAGAGGATATTTTTCTACTGAAGAAACTGTTCTAAATCAAGCACTTGTAGATGCAAGTAGAGCAACCTTAGGTTATAATACAAAAGCATATCTTAAAGATTTACTTTATAATAAAGATGTTGCATTTGAATTTTGGAAGGGATTAATTCATAAAGCAGGTACTCCTAGCGTCAATACCAATATTGGTAGAAGTGCTGATATTAATAATATATTAACTGATGTAAAAGTCAATGAAGAATGGATGTTTAAATTAGCAGATGCAGGTTCTATAGAAAAGAATTTAGTGTATGAATTCCAATTAAAAACAGATGAAGTAAATTTAGATCCACAAATAATAGAATTTCCACTGGATGCATTAGCAACCGGTATAACTCTAGACGAAGTTCCGTACGATGAAAAGATTACTATGTCACAAAGTGATCCTAGGTGGGTACATAAACCAACAGATCGTATAGAATTTTCAACATTAACAAGTGATGAATATAATGCAACTAGTATATATTGGCCAGGAATGCCTTTATTAGATGAGACAACAAATCAAACTTTATATGAAAAAGATTTACCTACATTATTTGATTCTAGCAAATTTGAATTAGATTCCTATAATAAATTTAATAATTATACAGTAGGAGACATTGTTCGTCATGAGGGTAAAGTTTTTACAGCACAAACAGATATTGTAGGAAGTGTAAGTAATGGTACATTTGGCGGTATACCACTACCGGTATCACAATGGACAGAAACAGCAGAACCATATAGACCAATATATTGGATTGCAAAGAAAACTATTGCAACTTCAGCAAGTTCAGAATTTTCCGGCGGACAGCCAATGGTGTTTAAAGCGTTTGATACAAATATAAGTATTGCCCAAATTGGCAAAGGTATTAATACAATAGATAAGGCAGAAATTACAACGGTGGCGGCACATAATTTAACTGTAAACGATTATTGTATAATTGTAGGAACAACAACACGCCCAATATTGGATGGTATATTTAAGGTTGATAGTTTGGCAGTTGATAGTGAAGGTACACTAGAAGATGAATCTAAAACTGTATTTTATATCGATTCGTATACAGATACTAATACTTTATTTGGTAAGGTATTACCTTTAATGCCTGTTATGTTTGATACTATAACAGAATTGAATGCAACAATAACAGATTCTCGTTATGCATGGAAAGCAGGAGATATAGGATATACTCTAGACACTGCTTATAAATTTAACGGAGTATCTTTTGATGTAGAACGGCGTAGTTGGATTGGAGCATTTAAGATTGATAAAGTTAATCCTAGAGCATTGAATAATGTTAATAAAGTTTATAATCCAAAAACAAAACAACAATTAGCAAAATTTGAAACATATGATCCAATAAAGGGTGTCATTCCTGGAATAGCAGAAAGAGAAATTGATACTGTAGGTACATTAGATACAGCAGTTTATACATATTCAACAGATCGTAGTGGAAATATAGATGATAGAGATTATTGGGAAAGGAATGAGATAGGTACAACTTGGTGGAATACTTCTACTGCTGTTTTCATTGACTATGAGCAAAGTACTAATTCATATAAACGCAATAATTGGGGTAAATTATTTCCTGGTGCAAGCATAGATGTATATGAATGGATAGAGTCGCCAGTAGAACCCGGCGATTGGGAATCTAGAGCAGGAACAACAATAAATGGAATTAGTATTACTGGTACACCTTTTTCAATTGTAAACGAAGAAGAAGAAACAGTATACCGATATAGTACAAAACAAAAATATAATAGTAATACTTTGCAATTAGAA
>Ga0310124_10002237_pt1 | contig 13372 bp, 6 predicted proteins | sample CB11b_AW_Bot5_MG_FD_203507 | JGI IMG/M metagenome (GOLD analysis project Ga0310124, IMG submission 203507) | Marine microbial communities from Western Arctic Ocean, Canada - CB11b_AW_Bot5 | ecosystem: Environmental > Aquatic > Marine > Oceanic | place: Canada: Western Arctic Ocean | collected...
AGCGTAAGGGCTTTCGTAGTCATTGCGCCAGGCTTCGAACCTACGGCCTTCTCACCCCCAGTGAGAAGTCATAGATGCGATAGCAGGCCGTGTTGATGCCACCTGGCCCAGAATACTTTTGTTTCACCCCGTTGCACCCTGTTGCCCGGGGTCACAAGCCCTAATTAGCCAATGACTTATCCCCCAGCACTACTACAGTCAGGGGGCGGAGACACCTCCGCCAGCGCATCAACAACGCGTCAACAAAGGCCCTGCTCACGAGCAGAACGACCTGCCCACACCACCCCCTGTCATGCACTACTCTTCACCCTTTCGCCTCTACCTGATCACCGACCCGGAGACGGGCCGTCGATACCAGAGGCATGGCAGAGAGAAGGGCGTGGCGCTGGTTGCTGATCGCCCGGGGCGTTGCTGCGGGTGCTTAACAGGCGAGATTCTTACGCAGGCACCTATTGTGTCTTGCCCTCGCCTTCGACCACAGAGATGACTCGATCGACACCAGGGACGGCAAAGGTCTCCTCGCTGCCTCCGAGCCACTGGACAGTCAACGCCTCAACCGTCGTCGCAGGGCCGAGCCCGAAGCGCGCCACGGTCTCGGAGTGGGACGCGTAGCTCGACCCGGCACGCAGACGGCGTCGTTGCGTCTTGCCGGAGGCCCGGACCGTGACGATCGCACCAAGCGCATCGCGGTTTGACTTCGTGCCCCGGCAGCGTACGCCGAGCCAGTGATTGGTGGGCCGTCCTGTGTTTTCAAGCAGTGTCGGCCTGTCGTCGATGTTATTGATGACGAGATCTATATCACCATCGCCGTCGAGGTCGCCTGAGGCCGCGCCGCGCGAGGACTTGATGATCGCGAGACCCGGGCCCGAGCTCACTGAGGCGTCGCGGAACTTACCGCCGTTGACTTGCAAGAAGAGCTTGTTCGGTTGCCCATAGCCCGGCGACGAACGGATACTCTTCGCTTGCGGCACGACGTGTCCCTGGGCTATGAACAGATCTTGATCGCCGTCGAATTCGGCGTCGAAGAATACCGTTCCCCAGCCCAGGTACTTAAAGCACGGCGCGGCCAGGCCCATCGGACTGGTCATTTCGGAGAAGAACAAGTCGCCTTCGTTACGATAGAAGGTGTTGTTGTCGTCTTCGTAGTTGACCACAAAAAGATCTTCGCGTTCGCGCGAGCCAAGGTAGACCGCTTCGACGCCCATACCTGCCTGCGCTATCGCTTCGTCGTTGAGAGCCACTCCACTTCGCAGGCCGACCTCTTCGAAGGTGTTGTCCCGGAGGTTGCGAAAAAGCAGGTTTGGCTTGGTGTCGTTGGCAACGTAGATGTCGAGCCATCCGTCACCATCGGCATCGAGTACACAGACGCCGAGACCGTAGGTGGCATCGCGCAGTCTCACCTTGCGGATGCCCGACTGCTCGCTGACGTCTTCGAACGTCCCGTCACCGCGGTTGCGATAGAGGGTGCAGGGAGCCGGGGGAAGCCCGACAGGGCCGCACAGGATCGGCTGGCCCTTGTACTCGCAGGTGGGGTCGGTGCCGCGTCGCTTGACCGCGGCCGGGTCGAACTCGAGATAGTTCACGATGAATAGATCGAGCCAACCGTCGCGGTCAAAGTCGAGGAAAGCACAGCTCGATCCCCAGCGCGGGTCCAGGGTGCCGGCAGCTTCGGTGACGTCCTCGAAGCTGCCGTCGCCTCGGTTCTTCCAGAGAGTATCGCGACCCCAATTAGCGACGAAGATGTCCGGGTCACCGTCATTGTCGTAGTCGCCCACCGTCGCACCACAACCCCACGCGGATTCGATGAGGCCGGCTTTTTCGGTGACATCGCGAAAGCGCAGGCCGCCGAGGTTCTCGAAGAGCGCGTCGCCTGGCGGAGGGGATCCCGGCCCTGACCCGTACGGTTTCGGCAGACGCGAGCCGTTGACGAGGAATACGTCGAGATCGCCGTCGAGATCGAAGTCCAGCAGAGCGACGCCGGAACCGTTGACTTCGAGTACGTAGTCCTTCTGCGAATCACCGCAGATGGCGACGAACTCGAGACCTGATTCTTTTGTTCTGTCCCGGAAGCGCGGGCCTTCTCCACTTTCGTCCGTCCTCGATGTTTTCGTCGACAGCCCCCCCCCCGGTGATCCCTGCTCCTGGTTGCAGCCGGATAATACGAGCAGCCAGAGAGTTATCGTTGCGGACCAGGCGGCAGCGCGTCGGCGGCGAATTGTCGTCATGGCGTTGTCTCCGTCTGCTTCTCACGCAACGCGCTGCGTAGCTCGAGGACGAGCTCCCGGCGGCTCGGGGCCTTCGATTCCGGGTCGACTTTGGCGAGTTCACGCTCAAAAACGAATCGTTGGAAGGTGTCGGCCGGAGAATCGAGGGCGGCGATGAGCGCGCGCAACACCTCGGGCGCGTCCGGCGCGGAGGCGCGCGCGGCATCGAGCTGTTCGCGCGCCCCGGACCGGTCGCCGCTCTGCACGAGCTCGGATGCGACGACGATTCGTGCGCGCGCGGACTGGAGCCCCGTCGTCGTCGCCGCGCCTCGAAGCAATGCCAGGTGCCGCTCTTTTCGAGACTTCGCATCTGCGGCTTTCTCGCGGACGAGCACGGCGATTGCGCTAATCTTGGATGAGGAGGTGCCAGGGGGCAGGAGAGGCCTGAGAGCCTGGAGTCCGGCCTTCGCTTCCAGCAATCGGGACACGAGCGACCAGAACTCGGCAGGGCGAGCGTCCGATGGTGTCTGCCTGGCGTACCGAGCGAGAGCCTCGCCGGCCTCGAATGACTTCGATTGATCGAGATGCGCTCCCGCAAGTGCCAGATCGCCTTGCCGCGCCGCCCACTCGTGATCTTCTCGATTCTGGCCGGATAGGAGCGTGAGCGCCAAGCCGGCATTTCCCAACAGCTGCTCGGTGCGCGCGAGGAGAATAGAGGCTTCGGCGTTTGGACCGAATCGCAGGAAAGCCTGAATCCACTTTCGTGCGTTGACAGCATCCTGGAGGTCTTCCAGGAAGAGATCAGCGAGGCGAAGTCCCCAGATTTGAACGTATTTCGGATTCTCAACCAGGAGGTCTGTGAGACGTTGTGCCGCTTCACTACTGCGGCCTTCGGCACGCAGCACCATCGCCGACCAGCCTCGGCCGGCGGGCTCGGTCTTGCCGACCCGCGCGCGGAAGGCTTCGACCTCCTGGCGTACCGTGGAGATCTGCCCCGTGTCGTACAAGTACTCGATGAGATAGATGTGCATTTGTGGTGAACCGCCGCTGTTGCGCAGCGCTTCGCGAAGCACGCTGGCGCCTTGCGCGTACAGCCCGCGCAAGCGAAACGATTCCGCCTTCGCGCGCTCGGCCCGGGCTCGATTCCCGATGCCGCGAAGCTCGATTTCGCGTCGTTCTTCGCGGTTGGCCGGCGCGAGCTCCTGCGAGCGTTTGAAGAAGGCTTCAGCACGAAGCGGAAAACCCAGGCGTACGAGACACCTTCCAAGTTGAAAGTGCGCTTTGGTCGCGCTCGGATTCGCGGTGAGGAGATCGACGAGTGACGACAAGGCCGCGCCGGCGTCGCCATGCTTGAGCTGGGCAAGAGCCAGTTCAAGCAGCGCCAGCTCGGCGTTTTTGGAGGACTTCCCGCCAGTTTCTTCAAGGAACCTGAGGAGAAGCCCTGCCGCCTCCGCGTAATTCCCGAGCTGGCGTTCCGCGACCCCCAGGGCCATGAGCGCGTCCTGCGAGCGCGGCTCAAGCTTCAGTGCCGCGCGAGCGAGTGGCGCCAGGCGCTCGTATTCGTAAAACCGGTGCGTCACCTGGAGTGCGAGCTGGATCGTTGGGACAGCCTCTCGATGTCTTGCATAATTTCCGTCGGGGTAGGCAATGAGACGGAGCATCTCGGCTACCGCGGCGAGACCTTTCTCCTTGGCTCCGAGCGCCTGGTACGAAGCCGCCAGCTGGCGCCATGTGCGGAGGGACTTCGGTCTTTCAATGACGTATTTTTCGAGCATCTCGATCGCTCCGGTAAAACGTCCCGCCTGGTACTCTGCCTTACCAACCGTCTCAAGGTGGTCGATCGCAGCGGGATGCTCTTCGATCCAGCGTCGGCCCTCGACAATCGTCGTGCGAAGATCTCCGTTCTTCTGGCATGCGATGAGGTAGAGGTTGTGGAAGGGGCTGAGTTCATCCGGAAGCCAGCCCGCCCGCGCGAAGGCTGCGAGCGACTGACGAGCGAGTCCAGCGAACGCAGCAACATCGCGGCTGCGGAGGGCTGTGATCGATTGGCCGTAAAGCGCAATCGCGCCATGCGCTTCCGTAAGTCGCTGGGACGGTAAGTCCGGCGGCGGTCGAAGCGCCGACACGTCGATGGGTTGCACCGCTTTGTAGACGACCGTCTCGAACGTTGTCGGCCCTCGCGCCTGGGACGGTTCCGAGGAGTCAGGCTCCGCGGCCGGCGAGAGGAAACGCCAAGTCAGGAATGCGGCGACGAGAAGAGCTCCGACACAGGCCGCGATCGCAACAGACCGGCTCTTTCGCTGCGCTCCTGGTTTGTCTTTCGCGTCGCTCCGACCCATGGCATTCGTGCATTCCCAGAAAAGGAGTATTATATACCCTATTATCAATCAAACCCAGCCAACAGCCTATGCGAGGCCATGGGAGGGGGCAAGGAGAGGGTGGAATAGTCAACTCAGGGCAATCGACTTCTCAGTGCCAGGCCTCGATGGCTTTCCTTAGTCGTCCCACAATCTGTCGGTGTTTCCCGGACAGATCGTTCTTTTCGTGCGGGTCATCCTTGAGGTTGAACAGGCGGACGGGCGGCTTGTCCCAGGAGTGCACGTTGCGATATTTTGTCGTGTCCTTGCCTGAATAACGCACGATCAGTTTCCACTCGCTCTCCACGCACCAAAGATACTGCTGGGTGTCATCAGGATCGCCAAGCGTCATGTTGTGGATCGAATGCGTGACCCCGAAGACCTGCTTGCGTCCCTTCCGCGCATTGGGATCCAACAGATTGATGCCAGGGAGATTCGCCGGAGACTCCACGCCGGCCGCCGCGGCAATGGTTGGAAAAAAGTCGATGGCTTGTGCAAGGTCGTTGATTCGCTTCGGCTTTAAGCGACTCGGCCATGAAACCATGATCGGCGTGCGAATGCCGTTCTCATAAGGCGACCCCTTGGAGCGCAAGGCAAAGCCTCCCCACTGGCCCTGGTTCGGATCATCGGCATTGGTGCTCACGGCCGACCAGCCGTTGTCACAGATGTAGAGAACCAACGTGTTGTCCGCAATCGCCCTCTTGTCGAGATGGCCGAGTAATTCGCCGCAGGTTTCGTCGAACCACTCGCACATGGCGTAGTACTTCGTAACATCGTTCGCACGACCATCTTTCCTGTATTTTTCCAGCAAACGCTTTGGCGGATTGTGTGGCGTGTGTGGCAAAAACGGCGCGTACCAGACAAAGAACGGCTTTTTCTTCTCGATCGCCAGGTCGATAAAGTCCGTTACCGGATTCATTCCTTTTCGTCCGATGTTCAACCCGGTATCACCATGCCGCCCGCCACGCTTCGGATCGCCATGGGTCATGCCATGGGTGAATCCACCATCCTTCCACGACCCCTCCCACCACTTGCCTGACTGGTGGGCGAGGTAACCGCTGGCCGTTAGCGCCTTGATAAAAGTTGGATGTTTGTGGAATTCCGCACGCAAGGGAATGTCCAGCGCGGCGCGGCTATTACGACCATCGACATCATTGCCCGTGACTCCGTGCTGGAAGGGTTGAAGTCCGGTCGCAATCGAAGCCAGGGATGGGCGACAAAGCGGCGAAGCCACATAACCGCGGCCAAACAGCAGACTCCGGCTGGCGAGCTTGTCTAGGTGGGGTGTGTGAATCGCCGAATGCCCCATGTACCCGTAGTCGGTCCACGCCTGGTCATCACTGATAATCAGAACGATATTAGGCAGTCGATCGGTATCCCGTGCGTGCAGAAATCCGCCAAGGAAGGCGAGCGCGAATACAACAATGCGTTTCATGTCTGTACCCTCTCCAGAGACCAGTCAAACCCAGCCATAGCCTATGCGAGGCCATGAGCGGAGGCAAGGAGAGGGTCGCCCCGGTTGCCGATCACCCACCGCATCTTGAGCCATGAGAAAAAGCGCCTGCCCCCCTTGGACCGATAAGAGCAGATGTAGAATAATCGGTTGTCCTGCCCCTCCAAGGGGGGCAGGATGCTCTTGCAATAGAGGATGAGCAAGTTGTGAAAACACCCACCATAGCAGGATGGATCATCGCAGGAGTTGTGCTAGCGGGCTGCTCTCCGCCGCCCCCCGCTGTTCCTACCGCCGGCACCAAGGCCATGGCCCTTCGCCTCGATGGCGTAGTCGGCAAATGGGAGGCCGCCCCGTATTCGCCAACGGAAGAAAAACCTTTCCGGGCCAACCGCCCCGGCTGGATCCCGGCCTACCGTCAGCGGATCGCCTCCAGCCAGGAGGCCGGCAAGATGCTCGAATTTCGCCATCGTCTCGCCCGGGAACTGCTCTGGGATGGGCAGACGAAGGCCGCGCTGGGCGAGCTGAACAGGCTTTCCGCGATGGTGGGACAGTCGACCGCTCCGGAGCGGGTAAAGGAGAGTTTTTTCAGCATGCTCAGGACCGATTTTTCGATTGGTTTTCTGCGCCTGGCCGAACAGGAAAACTGCCTGGCGGGTCACAATCCGCAATCCTGTATTTTCCCGATTCGAGAAGCCGGTGTACATCGTCTCCAGGAGCCCTCCAGCGCCGCCATAGGGGTCTTGCTGAAAAGTCTCACCGCGAATCCAGATGACCTCGGCTCCCGGTGGCTGCTCAATCTCGCCTATATGACTCTTGGTAAATATCCGCAGGAGGTTCCCCCTGAGTACCTGATCGATGAGAAGATCTTTCAATCCGAACACGACCCGGGGCGCTTCCGGGACAAGGCGGCCAAGCTCGGAGTCGCCGCAGTGGGGCTGGCCGGCGGTTGCTGCGTTGATGATTTCGACGGGGATGGAGACCTCGATATCGTGGTCTCTTCCTGGGGACTTCGAGATCAGCTGAGGTTGTTCTCGCAGAACGCCGAGGGAAGCTTTGATGACCGCACCCTTGCAGCGGGCCTCTCGGGAGAAGTCGGCGGACTCAACATATGTCACGCCGATTACGACAACGATGGAGCGCTCGATCTCCTTGTCCTGCGCGGAGGGTGGCTCGACGGAGCCGAGCAATTCCCCAATTCACTCCTTCGCAATCTTGGCGGAGGTGTCTTCGATGACGTAACCGAAAAGGCGGGCCTGCTCTCGTTTTCCCCAACCCAGGTTGCCGCCTGGGGAGATTATGACAACGATGGCTGGCTCGATCTTTTCATAGGCAACGAGTCCAATGCCGCCGGCTCCTACGACAGCCGTCTCTACCACAACAACGGCGATGGCACCTTTACCGAACAGGGCGCGGCCAGCGGCCTGTCCAGCCTGGGGTTTGTCAAGGGCGCTGCCTGGGGAGATTGCGACAACGATGGGTTCGTCGATCTCTACATCTCCAGGGCGGGAGCGAAGAATCTTCTCTTTCACAATGAGGGCCGGGAGAGCCCCGCCCCCGGAGGATGGAGCTTTCAAGAGCGAGCGGCATCAGCCGGGGTAGAGGAGCCGGTCAACAGCTTTCCCGCCTGGTTCTGGGATTATGACAACGATGGGTGGCTTGATCTCTTCGTCGCGGGCTTCGATGGGACGGGAATCGATGGGGTAGCGGGCGACTATCTCGGCCGCCCGCGGCTCTCAGGGCATCCGAAGCTTTACCGCAACCGAGGCGATGGGACCTTCGATGATGTGACCAGCGCGGCCAGGCTCGACCGGGTTCTCCTGGTCATGGGCGCCAACTTCGGCGATCTCGACAACGATGGACACCCGGACCTCTACCTTGGCACGGGAGCTCCAGACTACAGGACCCTGATGCCCAACCGGATGTTCCGCAACAACGGCGACGGGGCCTTCCAGGACGTAACCACGGCCGGCGGCTTTGGCCATCTCCAGAAAGGCCACGGGATCGCCTTTGCGGATGTGGATGCGGATGGAGACCAGGATGTCTACGCGGTGATGGGCGGCTGGTATACCGGCGATGTGTTCCCGAACGTTTTATTTGAGAATCCGGGACACGGCAATCACTGGATCACGCTGAGGCTGCGCGGCAACAGGGCCAATCGTTCCGCCATAGGAGCGCGGATCAAGGTTACGGTGAGGGTGCCGAGTGGTTCCCGCCAGATTCATGCGCTGACAGGAACCGGCGGCAGCTTCGGCTCGGCCAGCCTGCAGCAGGAGATTGGCCTCGGGAAGGCTGAGGCGATCGAGGAGATCGAGATCTGGTGGCCGGGACAAGAGGGTCGCCAGGTCTTCAGGGGCCCCGAGATGGATCGGGCCTACCTCGCCGAGGAGGGAGCCACCATGCTGCAACCGGTGAGGGGAGGGGACTCATGAAAGGTGCCTTTTCCATGGTGGCGATCCTGTTCCTGGCCGGCACGGCGCTCTGCGCTGCAGGGCAAGGCCAGGTTGACTTCAAGGCCTACGCCCGCAGCCTGGAGATGGTCAGGGAGGAGCTTGCCAGCCAACCGGACAGTCCGGCGCTTCTTGTAGCGCTGGCGGGAGTACATGAACGCTCTGGAAATTACAGTGACGCTATCGAGGTGCTGTCCGAGGCTGCTGCGAAGCACCCGCGCCGCGCCGACCTCCTGCTTCGCCTGGGCGCCTGCCACCTTGGGACCCTGGATTACCCGGCCGCCATCAAGGTCAACACGAAGGCCGTCTCTCTCATGCCGCGGCAAAAATCGGCTCCCGCTCGCCTCTCCCTGGCACGGTCCCTTGCGGGCCTGAGAAAGTACGCCGCCGCGGTCGCCGAACTTCGCCAGGCCATCACACTGGGAATGGAAAACGCGGACGTTTTTTTCAGGTTGGCGGAAGCGCAGGATGGGCATGCGCGCTCCCTGCGCGCCTCCGGGGCAGAGCGAGAGGCTGCCGAGGGAGAGAAGGAGGCTGTTGCCGCGCTGGAGAAAGCCATTCTCATGGAACCCGGACATCGTAGCGCCAACTACCTGCTGGGGCGTCTGCTGGTACGATCAGGGCGGCGGGCGGAGGGCAAAAAAGCACTTGAGCGTTTCCGCAGCCTGCAAAAGACCAGTGCAGAGGCCAGGCGCCGGGCCTTTTCTGAAAATATGAAGACAGCGCCGGGCCGTCTCGAAGCGGATACTGCGCTCGAGCTGGCCAGGATTCGCCGCAACCGGGAAGATATTGCGGGAGCCCTGACTTTTGTCGAGCGGTCCCTGGCGGCGTATGCCGGCTACGACAAGGCCCTGGCCCTGAAGGGCTCGATCTACAAGCGCTCCGGACGCACGGCCGAGGCGGCGGCGGTTTATTCCGAACTCCTGTCCTCGAGCCCGGAACACCCGGAGGCTTTATGGAATCTCGGCCTGGCTGAACTGGGCCGCAAACGTCTTGGTCCGGCGGTCGACCTCCTGGAGCGTGCCGCGCGCGTGAGGAGATCAGCCGATGCCTGGGAATTCCTGCGCGGCCTTGCCAGGAGAGAAAAGAGTCTCGAGGGCCGCCGGGTGGAGTTTTCAAGGCAAGCCTTACGGTTTCGATCTTCGCCGGAGAACTATTTTCAATGCGGGGTGTCGCTTATCGAATCAGGGGACCGTAAGGGCTGCCTCGAGGTTCTGCGAGAGGGTATCGGCCGGCATCCGGGAGACTCGCGACTGCGGGTTTTCTTTGCCCAGGCCCAGGAGCCTCCAGGAGGTGGAGGACGATGAGGAGCCGACTTGTTGTCATCCGGGCCTCTGCGGCCGCCGCCCTGGCGCTGGCGGCGGGTCTGTGCTCGTGCAACCGGCCGGGGGGAGAGCCTGGCCCCCTGGCGGCATCAACCGCAGTGCCTTCCTTCGAGGATATGACTCCATCTTCCGGCATCGACTTCGAGCGGGATAACGGACACGACACAAAGAGCTGGCGGGTAGTGGAGACTGTCAATGGAGGCCTGGCGCTGCTGGATTTTGATTCCGATGGCCGCCTCGATATCTACTTCACAAATGGCAGGCCTCCCGGGTCGGCGACGGCAGCCGGGAACCGGCTGTACAGGAATGCCGGGGACTGGAAATTCGAAGATGTTTCGGCAGCCTCCGGCACCGCCGATGATTCCCTTGGACTGGGTTGCGCGGCGGCCGACATCGACGGTGACGGGCTGGTGGATCTTTACGTAACGAACCTCGGGCCAAACAGGCTCTACCGCAACCTCGGCGGCGGACGCTTCACCGACATCGCCGCCAAGGCGGGAGTCGCTGGGGACTCTATGGACGCCGGGGCGGTTTTCTTCGATATGGACCGTGATGGAGACCTTGATCTCTACGTCGCCAGCTACATGGACGACACCAAGGTTGAACATGCGCCCCTGGTGTATCGCGGAGTTCCCGGCTACTGGCCGCCAACAAGCTATGAGGCCGCCCCTGACCAACTCTATGAAAATCTCGGAAATGGCTCCTTTGTCGACGTCTCCGAGACTTCAGGAATCCGGACAGTCCTCCCTGGCCGGGGGCTGGGAGTGTTGTCCGCGGACTTCAACGGCGATGGAAATGCCGACCTCTATGTCGCCAATGACATGTCGGAAAATTTCATGTTTATCGGCGATGGGGAAGGGGGCTTCGAGGAGCAGGGACTCTTCAACGGTTCGGCGCTGGGGCAGGATGGAAGTCCCCTGGGAAGCATGGGCCTCGACTCAGGCGACTTCGATGGAGATGGACACTCCGACCTCTTCGTGACCAACTACTACTCCCAACCCAACAACCTCTACAGGTCCAGGGGCGGCGCTGACTACGAGGACTCCGCCGATGTAACCGCTGCCGATGCCGGCAGCCTGCCCGAGGTCTCCTGGGGAGTAGGGTTTTTTGACTTCAACCTCGATGGGTGGCTGGACATCTACGTAGCCAATGGACACCTGAACCCCTTTGCCAGCGACATCGTTGACACGGCCAGCTATGCCCAGGGCAACAGGCTCTACCGAAATCGCGGCGACGGTGGTTTTGAAGACCGCACCACCGCAGGCGGGAAGGCGCTGGAAGTTCGCCAGGTGAGCCGCGGGGCGGCCTTCGGAGATCTGGACAATGACGGGGATGTCGACATCGTAGTCTGTAATTCCCGCGGGCTACCGCAGCTCCTTCGCAACGCGGGCGTCTCCATGGGACATTGGGCGCAGGTGAAGCTGGTCGGCAAAGGTCTGAATACCGGCGCAATAGGCGCCCACGTGAGTGTTTCCGCTGGCGGCACAGAGCAGCAGAGAACCCGCCGCAGCGCCGCCAGTTACCTGTCTGTCAACGATCCCCGCCTTCACTTCGGCCTTGGCCGGGCCGCGAACATCGAGCGCCTCACGGTCAGCTGGCCCGGGGGAGAGAGACAGGTACACGAAGGCCTGCCGGCCGATCGGCTGCTGGTTGTTCGCGAGGGCGAAACCGAGATTGAGATCATCGATCCGGGTCCCCAATAATGCAGGGCGCTCGATTTCCTGAATGAACCGACGCCCTAGCCCAAGGCCGCTATTGGCAGACAGCCGCGGTAACTCCGCAGCCGATTCCGTCCTCGGTTGGGTCTGTGCCGCACTCGGCGAACGAATAACCGGGACTCTCAGGAGCCGGTGGAGCCGGGGGCGCGCCGCCGGCAAAGAGCCAGCTGAAGATGATGATGGAATCGGTAATCTCGATTCCTCCGGTATCGTTCGTGTCCGCGGCATCGGCGCAGACCGGGGGCGGGCCGCCGCTGAAAAGAAAGAGCAGCGGTATGACGCCATCGGTAAGGTTCACGCTACCATCGGAGTTGGAATCCCCTCGCACAAAGAGCACCCCTGCAGGAGCCTTGCAGGCAGCCTCATCTGAACAGTCATCATCATCACAGTCGGCGTTCCCATCTCCATCGTCATCGATTCCGTTATCGCAGATCTCGATGGCCGGCTGGCAATTGGCAACCTCAGCGCAGTCGGTATCTTCGCAATCGGCAAGACCATCTCCGTCATCATCTTCGCCGTTGTCGCAGATCTCATCTTCAGGCTCGCCTACGCACGGGTCCGGCCCGAGATCTGGCATCAGGGTTTCCGACACTCCCCCGGCATCATTCCCTATGACCTCCCCGTTGATGTCGTTGAAATCATCGTTAACCGATGTGTAGACTACCGTTTGCGGGATCGCTCCATCTGAGTTGTGATCGCTGTTGGCGAAACCGACGAAGACGAACTCAGGCATCGTAGGTCTGTTTTCCATCGCCCCCGCAACCCAGGAAGCATCATCGTAAGGATCGTCGGGAAGCTCAGCGGCCCACCAGGACTGGAAAACGTCACCCCGCCTGGTCAGCCGGATCGCAGCCGGGCGCGGTCCCGCGCCGTCCATGAGGATCTCGTACATGCCGCCACCGGCGACGCCGTGCTCACGGCGACCGGCCTGGCGGGACACATCGTCGTTGGCGGGCCCGTGGATCTGGGTCATGACGAATTCGGAATCGCGGGTCAATTCACGGCGAGCCATGAGACCTATTTTCCCCCAGCGGCCGGCGCCGGTTTCGTGGAAATAGTCGAGGATTCCTACCGCGACATCAAAGTCCCCGCCGAGTTCAGTATAGTCGAAGTTGAAATCGTCTCCGCCTGTCCAGATATCTCCGCCCGTGGAGCTGGTATTGATAACCTCACCACGCTCGAAACAGGGTTCACCGACCGGGCCCCCGCCGCCCGGATCGCCGCCGCCTGGATCACCGCCGCCGGCAGGTTCCCCATCTACCAGGGTGACCGACCCGCCGCCCAGATCATTACCCACGACCGCGCCATTGACCTCGTTGAAATCATCGTTGAAGGAGTTGTAGACCACCGTCTGGGCTATGGCGCCATCGGAGTTGTGTTCTGAGTTCGCAAAGCCGACAAAAATGGTTTCCGGCATCGTGGCCCGCACCTCACGGGGTCCCGCGATCCAGCCGGCATCATCGAAGGGATCATCAGGCACCTCGACGGCCCACCAGGACTGGAAATCGTCTCCTCTTCGGGTCAGGCGAATCACCGCGGGACGGGCCCCGGGATTCCCGGCCATGAGTATTTCGTACATACCCCCACCGGCGTTGCCATGCAGGCGTCGTCCGGCCTGCCGCGCAATGTCATCATTGACCGGGCCGTGAAATTGGGTCATGAGGAATTCCGAATCCCGGGTCAGCTCCCTCCGGGCCATCAGGCCCATCTTTCCCCAGCGGCCGGCGCCGGTATCATGGCTGTATTCGAGGATCTCCATAGCCACATCGAAATCGCCGGTAAATTCGGTGTAATCGAAGGTGAAGTCATCTCCGCCTGTCCAGATATCCCCCCCCGTTGTGCTGGTGTTGCTAATGACCCCCCGGTCA
>Ga0310124_10002239_pt1 | contig 13370 bp, 6 predicted proteins | sample CB11b_AW_Bot5_MG_FD_203507 | JGI IMG/M metagenome (GOLD analysis project Ga0310124, IMG submission 203507) | Marine microbial communities from Western Arctic Ocean, Canada - CB11b_AW_Bot5 | ecosystem: Environmental > Aquatic > Marine > Oceanic | place: Canada: Western Arctic Ocean | collected...
TGCCGATGTAATCGTTGGAGTCGCCGACCAGCTTCATGGTGATGCCCGGTGCCAGCCAGGCCCCGAAACTCTGGCCGGCTGATCCCGACAGCGTCAGCTGGATCGTCCCGTCGGCCAGGCCCTCGGCTCCCCAACGCTTGGAGACCTCGTGGCTGAGCATCGTGCCGGTGGTGCGATCGGTGTTGATGATCGGCAACTCCAGCTGCACCACCTCGCCATCCTCGATCGCCGCGGCACACTCGGAGATCAGCCGCCGATCGAGGACGTCGGCGAGACCATGATCCTGGTCGCGTGTGCAGTAGACATCGACCGCCTCGTGAGGTTTCGACGCCGGGGCGAGCACCAGCGAGAGATCCACGCCCTGGGCCTTCCAGTGATCGATCGCGTCGTTGACCTCCAACGCGTCAACACGCCCAACCATCTCGTTGATCGAAACAAAGCCCAGCGATGCCATGATCCGCCGAGCCTCCTCGGCCACCAAGAACAGGTAGTTGACCACGTGCTCGGGCTTGCCGGTGAACTTCTTCCGCAACTCAGGATCCTGCGTCGCAATTCCGACCGGGCAGGTGTTCAGGTGACACTTCCGCATCATGATGCAGCCCAGGGTGATCAACGGTGCCGTGGCAAATCCGAACTCCTCGGCACCCAGCAGAGTCGCGATCACCACGTCCCGACCCGTCTTCAACTGACCGTCGGTCTGCAGCCGCACGCGGCTGCGGAGGTCATTCATCACCAGCGTCTGATGCGTCTCGGCAATCCCCAGCTCCCAGGGCAGCCCCGCGTGCTTGATGCTGGTCAACGGACTGGCCCCGGTCCCCCCCTCGGACCCAGAAATCAAAATGTTGTCGGCATGCCCCTTGGCGACTCCAGCAGCGATCGTGCCCACACCGACTTCCGAAACCAACTTGACGCTGATCCTCGCGGTGGGGTTGGCGTTCTTCAGGTCGTAGATCAACTGGGCGAGGTCTTCAATCGAGTAGATATCGTGGTGAGGCGGAGGGCTGATCAGGCCGACTCCCGGAGTCGAGTGCCGGGTGGCTGCGATCACCCTGTCGACCTTGCTCCCTGGCAATTCACCTCCCTCGCCCGGCTTGGCACCCTGGGCGATCTTGATCTGCAACTCGTCCGCGTTGGTCAGGTACCACGCGGTGACACCGAAGCGTCCCGAGGCAACCTGCTTGATCGCCGACCGCTTCGAATCACCGTTCTCCAGAGGCTCGAACCTGCGGTAGTCCTCACCCCCCTCGCCGGTGTTGCTCTTGCCACCCATCCGGTTCATCGCCACCGCCAACGCCTCGTGCGACTCGATCGAAATCGACCCGTAACTCATCGCCCCGGTGCAGAATCGCTTGACGATCTCCGAGGCCGGCTCGACCTCCTCGATCGGCACCCCCGGTCGATCGGCAAATCGCAACAGGCCTCTCAGATGACACTCGCGAGTGGTGTGCTCGTTGACCAGCGTGGAGAACCGGTCGTAGGCAGTCTGGTCGCCGGTGCGAGCCGCTTCCTGGATCTCGGAAATCGTAAACGGGTTCCAGGCATGCTTTTCACCCGTCTTCCGCCAGTGGAACAGGCCCGGGTTGGGCAGGCTGCCCGAAGAACTCGAAGAGCCCTCTCGAGTGGGATACCCCAGCTCGTGACGCCGCAGCGCCTCGTCGGCCACCATGTCGAACCCCACCCCCTTGATCCGGCTGGCCGTGCCGGAAAAGCAACGGGAGACGACGTCGTCATCCAGGCCCACCGCCTCGAAGATCTGTGCCCCCTTGTAGCTCTGCAGGGTCGAGATCCCCATCTTGCCCATCACCTTCAGCATCCCCTTGGCGACGCCCTTGCGGTACACCGACACGATCTTCTCGTCGGTCCACGACGCCTCAAGCAGCCCGTCACGACGTGCCTGGACAATCGCTTCGAAGGTCAGGTAGGGGTTGATCGCATCGGCGCCGTAGCCGACCAGCAGGCAGTGATGGTGAACCTCCCGCGCTTCACCGCTCTCAAGCACCAACCCGATGCGAGTCCGCAACTCGTTGCGGACCAGGTGGTGATGAACCGCTCCGCAGGCCAACAGCGAACTGACCGCCACGCGGTCCGGGCCGGCGTTGCGGTCGCTGAGCACCACGAAGCTGTCACCAGCCTCGATCGCCTGCTCCACCTCGGCACAGATCCTCTCCAGGGCCGGCTGCAATCCTCCGATCGCCTCGCCGCGGGCATAGGTGATGTCGACGGTCCGAGTCGTCCAGCCGGCAGAGCTGAGCGAACGGATCGAGGCGAGTTCTTCGTTGGTCAGGATCGGGTGAGGCACCGACAGGCGATGAGCCTGAGCCTCGCTCGTCTCCAGCAGGTTGCCCTCCGGTCCGATGTAACACTCCAGTGACATGATCACCTCCTCGCGGATCGAATCGATCGCGGGGTTGGTCACCTGGGCGAAGAGCTGCTTGAAGTAGTCGTAGATCATCCGCGGATGATCCGACAGACACGCCAGCGCGGCGTCGTTGCCCATCGAACCGATCGGATCCTTCTGCTGGTCGAGCAACGGCAGCAACATGAACTGCAAGGTCTCGGTCGTGTAGCCGAAGGCCTGCATCCGCTTGATCAGGTCCGCTGACGAATAGGCCTCGGGAACTGCGGCCGGCGGGAGCTCACTGAGCTGGACCCGTTGCGATGCAAGCCACTCGCCGTAGGGCCGACGCGTGGCGACCTCGCTCTTGAGCTCCTCGTCGGCAATGATCCGGCCCTGCTCGAAATCGACCAGGAACATCTTGCCCGGCTGCAATCGCCCCTTCTCACGCACGTTGGACGGCTCGACTTCCAGCACGCCCACCTCGCTGGCCATGATCACGCGGTCATCGTGGGTCACGTAGAAACGGCTGGGCCGCAGGCCGTTGCGATCCAGCACCGCGCCGATGTAACTGCCGTCGGTAAATGAAATCGACGCCGGCCCGTCCCACGGCTCCTGCAAAGCTGAATGAAACTCGTAGAACGATCGCTTCTCCTGCGACATCGAGTGGTGGTTCTGCCACGCCTCGGGGATCATCATCATCACCGCCTCGGGCAAACTGCGGCCGGCGTGATAGAGGAATTCCAGGGCGTTGTCGTAGTTCCCCGAATCAGAACACTCGGGCTCGATGATCGGAAACAGACGCGACAGATCCTCGCCGAACAGCTCACTGTGCAACACGCCCTGACGTGCGTGCATCCAGTTGGCGTTGCCGCGCAGCGTATTGATCTCACCGTTGTGACTCATGAACCGGTTCGGCTGCGCCCGGTCCCAACTCGGAAATGTGTTGGTCGAGAACCGCGAGTGAACCATCGCGAGATGGCTGGTGTAGTCGGGGTCGGCCAGGTCAAGGAAGTAGCGGGGGACCTGCTCGGAGGTGAGCATGCCCTTGTAGATCAGGACCTTGGTCGAGAGTGAACAGATGTAAAACTGCAGCGCCTCGGTCAGATCACTGCTCCGCAGCAGGTGGCTGGACCGCTTGCGGATCACGAACAGCCGTCGCTCCAGTTCCTCCTGGTCCAGGCCCGCAGCAGCCCCGATCAACAGCATCTCGATCACCGGCTCGGCGGCTCGAGCCGATGGACCAATGTCGGCACCATCGGGATCGACCGGAACCTCCCGCCAACCCAGCAGCGACTGGCCCTCCTCCTGGATCACCTCGTTGACCGCCTGCTTGCAATGGGCCCGTTCAACCTCGTCTCGTGGCAAGAACACGATACCGACGCCGTAACTTCCTCGTTCGGGAAGGGTCACGCCGAGTTCGCTGGCGGCGACCCGCTCGAGAAACTCGTAGGGCAGGGCGGTCAGGATCCCGGCACCATCGCCTGTGTTCTCTTCACAACCGCACGCGCCACGATGGGTCATGTGGTTGAGCATGTGCAGCGAGTCGTCGACGATCTGACGTGACCGCTGGCCCTTGATGTGAGCCACGAAGCCCACGCCGCAACTGTCGTGCTCGTTGGCCGGATCGTACAGCCCGTACTTCCCGGGAACACCGTTCCGGTAGACCGGCCCGGGAGTCACCACCGCGGGTGACAACGAGGACCGCGGGGGACGACGACTACTTGGCATGAGTCGTCTCCTGCAAACGCTCGATGAATCGCTCGGCCGCCGTGCTCAACTGGCGGTTGCGACGATGGATGAAACCCAGCGGCCGCTTCCAGTCGGCGTCGACCGGAGACAGCGAAACCAGCGAGCCCTGGGCCAGCTCCCGACGCAGCGTCGGCTCGGGAAGGATCGACAGGCCCGACCCGACCTCGACAGCACGCTTGATGTGCTCGCAATTGTCAAACTCGTGGACCACCTCAACCGAAACCCCCGCCGACTTCAGCCAGCGGTCGATCCGGCGACGAACTCGCAAATCCGAACAGAACCCGACAAACGACTCGCCGTCTAGCCACTCGACAGAAACCGGGCCGCTGGAACCGTTCCGAGATGCCAGGTGGTGATCCGGAGACACGACAATCGACATCGACTGCTCGAGCCATCCCACCACGGTGAAATCGCCACCGCCGCGAGGAAATGAGACGATGCCCAGGTCTGCCTCGCCAGAGAGTACCCGCTCGGAAACTTCCTCGGGATGCAGGTAGTCCACTGTCAATGACACGTCCGGATAGGTCTCGCGGTAAGCCGATGCCAACTCGGCCATCTCCAGCAACCCGACCGAATAGATCGCCGCAACCCGCAGGCGACCGGTCACCCGATCGCTGATCGCAAAGACCTGCTCCTCGACCTGACGAAACGACTCCAACAAACGACGACAACCGTCGTAGTAGATCTGGCCGGCTTCGGTCAGAGACAAGGGCCGCTGAGATCGGTCGATCAGGACCGCACCCAGACGGTCCTCGAGAGTCTGAACGGCCTGGCTCGCCGCCGACTGTGAGACCTGGTGCGTCTCGGCCGCCTTCGAAAAACTGCTCCGCGATACCACCTCGCAGAACAACTCGACGTTTCGCAAGTGCATCGCGCAGTCAACCCGTCCTAGGGACCAATCATATAAGTGAAACCGATTATGTTTGCGCCACAGTATTAACGGCGCAAGGGCACACTCTAGAGTGAGTCTCTGACGTTTTCAAGCAGACGCAACCGACACCAAAACGGAATTCTTGGACCGAAACCGCTTCTGTGGTCGAGGAATGCAGGATAGGATGGCGCCGGGGTCGATCGAGCGTGGCGGGGAACGGTCCTGATCGAGTGCAACAGCGACGAGGACGACGGATGAAACGGCGGGGACGGCTACTGACATGGGTTGGCCTGTGTGCCTGCGGCATGATGGGCGCGATCGGAACGGTCGGCGTGCTCGGCACGATCGGCTGTGGGGGCGAGGGATCTGATTCGATCCCATCGGCTGCCCCCGGTGGCGGAAGCCAGTCCGCGACCGGCAGCTCCGCAGACCCGCAAGCCGAGGCCTCCGCGAAGGTGGACGCCGGCGAGCCGGACCAGGCTGTGCGTGCCGTTCTGGAGGGTGTCCGCGACGGGAAGGCATCGCCGATCTGGACTTTTCTGCCGTCCCGTTACCAGCGAGACATCAACCGGCTGGTGCAGGACTTTGCCGGTAGGGTCGACGCCGAGGTCTGGGACCGCGCATTCGTGACGTTCAAGCGGCTTCTGGACGTGGCCCGATCCAAGAAGGACCTGTTGATCAACAACCCGGGGTTGGCCTTGCGAGAGATCGACCAGAAGCAGCTCGACGAGAACTGGCCGGCTCTGCTGGGGCTCTTCGACACGCTGTTGACCAGCGAATTGAAGGAGGTGAAGACGCTGAAGACGTTCGACGGCCAGAAGTTCTTTGCCGGCACCGGCACCAGGTTCCTCGATCAACTCCGCACACTCTCCTCGACCGATGCCTCAGATCCATTGGGCGACCTGGCCACCTCAAAGATCAGCGTGCTCGATCGCGGCCCGGAAACGGCTCGGCTGCAGATCGGTGCGGCGGGCACCCCCGAGACCCCCTCACCTCCTCGTCAGTTCATCGTGATCGACGGGCAGTGGTTTCCTTCCGAATTGGCTGCGGACCTCCAGGAGGCTCTGCGTCTGGGACGCGTCTCGGTCGAGGCGATGCCCAGGGCGGGGACGGCCGAGTCCCGCAAGAGTTGGCTGGCGGTGCTTGATGCACTGGACACCGCCGCCACGGCTCTCGAAAAGGCCGACACGGTCGAGTCGTTCAACAAGGCACTCGCGGATGCTCAGTTGAAGGTCATCCCGCTGCTGGCCACCTCCAGCAGCGACGAACCTCGCAATTCCAAACTGGTCACCTCGATCACGGTCGTCCTACAGGGCGCGATGGATGAAAAGGCCCGCCGCGACCACATCGCGGCGCTGCGGACCCTTTCCAAGAACCAGGAAGCACCCGACGTGACCTCGAGCAACGACGCCACCACGGTGATCCTGACCACCACCCAGTCGATCCAGTCGATCGTCGACGGCATCAAGTTCGGCAAGGTCACCCGCATCGACGAACGCAAGCGGACCATCACCATCCGCCCCGGCCAACTCAACAACAAGCCAGGCACCTAGCAGCCACCGCCCGCCAGGGACTGGTTCGCCGCCCGGTTCGCCGAAGGCGGAGCGAGCGGAGTGCCTGTCGCCGGGGCAATCGCTAGACGATCTCCAGCGGCCGGAATCCCTTGCCCACGGCCGGCACGGCGGGGATCTTCAGCCAACGCTCCAGCAGCATCGCGTACACCCGTCGGAAATCGGTGTGGTGCTTCAGGTCGCCGTCGTCCAGGTCGGACAGGCTCGGATGGTCGCCGACAATCCCCCCACGCCCCGGCGGCGTCACCACGAACAACTGCGACGCCGAACCATGGTCGGTGCCCAGGCTGCCATTCTCCTTGACCCGACGGCCAAACTCCGAATACGTCGCCAGCAACACGCGGTCGGCGATCTTCGACTTCGACAACCGGCGATAGAATGCCGCCACGGCATCTGAGAGCTCTCCCAGCAGTGCAGCATGAGCTCCCTGCTGGTCGGCGTGAGTGTCGAAGCCGTCCAGTGAAACAAAGTAGATTCGGCTCGAAAGACCCGCTTCGATCAATCGCACCACCGCCTCGAGCCGCCGACCCAGCCCCGTCGCCGGCAAGCCGGTCTCACCCTCTTGAGTCAATACGTCACCAATCCGACGCGACACGTCGATCGCCGAACGAGCCAGGTTGCGGACAAACGACGCTTGCGAGCCGCCTCCTGAATTCTGTACCGCCAGGTTGCGAATCACATCGCGGCCCGCTCGACCCCGCGCCTCGACCGCAGGACCGGGTCGCAGCTTCAACTGGGCCGGGTCCTTGATCACAGGCACCGACACGCCCGCTCCTCGCAACGCCAGAGGCAGTTGATCGAGTCCCAACGCCATGGCCGGTGTCGGATTGTCAGGAAACTGCGACCTGTCAATCACGCGACCCAGCCACCCCTCAGAAAATGTCTCCGCCTGGGGCTGGGCCGATTCCCAGATGTCCATCGAGCGGAAGTGCGAACGGTTCGGGTTGGGATAGCCGATGCCCTGCACAACCGACAATCGCCCGTCGTCAAACAGCCCCTTCAGGCCACCCATCGCTGGGTGGAACCCGAGACTCCCGTTGAGCTTCAACAGGCTGTCGCGATCCAGGCCCACGCCCGGCCTGTTCTGGGAATAGAGTGGATCGGTGAAGGGCACCACGGTGTTCAACCCGTCGTTGCCTCCGGCCAACCGCACCAGCACCAACACGCGACCGTCGCCGCCTGCAGCTGTCCCCGGTGCCGCCACGGCCCGCGACAGGCACTCGGGCAGAGACCCGCCCAGAGAAACCGCACCCACTCCGGCCAGAGCCTTCAACACCTCGCGACGTCGTGGCATGACTCCCCTCCCCAAACTCCAACCCCGACGCCCCGCGCCGGCGGTCCCACTCGAGCACTATCCCAACTGGTATTCCGGAAGCGACACCACCATGTGCCAGGCAACCCGTCGCTGCCGATCCGCACCACCGGCCGCCTCGACTTCCTTGATGATCTTCGCACGCGTCGAGGCAATCAACGGACGCCGGAGCACCGACCTCGTCAGCCGATCAACTCGCGACACCGCCGTCATCTCCCGAGCCGGCCCATCACCCAGTCGACCCAGCCCGCGGCCGCCGGTCACCTCGCTCGCGAAGTTCAGCCGCAGGATCATCGACGCCGTGTTCAGCCAGCCACGGTCCCCATCCCAACCCTTGACACTGGGAGGAGCAAACAGGTCCTGGCCCAACCCGGCGGTCACTTCGATCATGCTGCTGTAGGCCGCCGTCCCGCCCAGCTGACGAAACGTCCCCACCACCAGCTCCACCGGGCTCTTGATCCGTGCCCCACGAGATCGCTCACCAAAGAACAGCTCAGACCGGAACAACTCGCCCAGTACCGGTCGAAGCTGCCAACGATGGTGCTTCAACCGACCGGCCAACTCCTCGACCTGCTCCGAACTCGGACCCGGTGCGACAAATTCCTCGAGCAACCGCCTCGCGATCAACCGCGAACAGGCCGGTTGATCGAGCGTCACGCGGATGACATCCTCGCCACCCAGTTCCCCCGTCTTCCCCAACACCTGCTTCGAGCCTCGGTCGCACTGGGCCTCGTTGAACCAGTACCGCCCGTGTCGGACGTGCCAGCCGCTGAAGGCACGAGCCGCCTCCTTGATGTCCTTCTCGGTGTAGTTGCCCAGCCCCAGGCCAAACAGCTCGAACAACTCCCGAGCAAAATTCTCGTTGGGCTGACGCTTGCGATTCAGATTGCTGTCGAGCCAGACGAGCATCGCGGGGTCGCGAGCCACCTCGAGCAGCAATCGGTCGAAACGCCCCAATGCCTCGCGACGGAACAACCGGTTCTGGTCGGCCATCATCCGCACCGACTGCACCTTCTGGTAGGACGTGGCAAAGTGATCGTGCCACAACAGGGTCATGCGTTCTTCGAGCGGGTGAGGCGACTCGGTCAGCCGGAAGGCCCACCAGGCCTTCAGCGAATCGATGCTGTCAGCTTCCAGGGCGGCTTTCTTGAGCAACCCATCCGTCTCGCGGAACGTCGCGCCGGGCTTCTCGCCGGTCAGCACCCGCTGTACCGTCCGGTCCAACCCCTCGCCGACCGCCTGCTTGAGACGATCGAGACCGACGCCGTAACCGGCTCGGCCCAACAGGTGCCCGGCCGCCGCAACATCAAACGCCTCGGGCCGACTCCATCTCGACAACGAGCCCATCACTTCCACCTCCACGACCAGCTCACGCGGGCGACGTCCGCCTGGAACCCCGATGTGATCGACATCGACTGGATCCCGGCCAGCCACTCGACAAGCTCGGCCAGGTAGGCCTGGGCTTCGGGCAACGATCGTCCGTCGCGGACCGCTGCGGCGATCACCGGATCGCGGTTCCGCTGCAGTGCCTCAACCGCCGCGGGCACCGACAGCACGGTGCGGGTACCCGAGGCCACCGCCCGCGACTTGCCGGCGGCATCGAGATGCTGATCGATCAGGCGACGGCAGGCGTCTCGTGACGAACAGAACACAAAGCGGCTGCCGATTCGTGCCGCCGCCGGCCGCAATGCCGCCAGCACCGCGTTGCCCGAGTTGGCCTCAGATGACAGCGGCCGGCCATAGGTCATCTCGATCTTGCGGTAGGTCTCGTGTGAGAGCACCCAGGGCTGAGTGCCCTGTTCGCCGGCCTGGAAGTTCAGGATCGCCACGATCGTCTGGAACAACAGCCGCATCATGTCGTCGGCCTTCTGAGGCTCTGCCAATTCGACCACCACGCCCATGCCCGGCAGAGCCAGTCCGCTGCCGCTGTCGGTCTTTGACGCAGCAGGCGGCGTCATCACGACCAGGCTCAACTCAGGGCCAAACAGCGGGAGTATGTCCTTGGCGAAGTCTCGACCGGGCACCAGGTTCCCGATGCTCGCCTCGAACTTATCGAATTCCGGCAGCACCGAGGCCTGCATCACCGTCTCACGCTGGCGGTACCAGGCCGACCAGTCACGATGCATCGAAAACGAAAACAGCGTGCCACGAGCAGGCTGCAGAGGCGAGGTCACGCGAACCGTTGCCGGAAACGCAGCCGCGGCGGAGGCCGAGGGTGGCGCTGCTCGCCGCTGCCACAACGACACGTCCACTCCTCGATCATCAGCCCGAACCGTGACCGCGGCAAATGCACTCGAGGACGCCGCCAACAGCAGGTCGCCGAAGAGCAGCGACGCCAGGGCGTTGTCGGATTGGGTGGGGAACTGCAGAGGTTGCTGGTAGGCGGCGGCGGCCTGCTTCGGGAACGCGTACAGCCCCATCAGCGGACGACCGGCTCCGCAGGTCCGTTGGGCTTCGACAAGCAGCTTGCCGTCGGCCAGTGAACCGCCCGGTGGGGACTTGGCGGTGGCACGGACCAGGACGTCGTCGAACAAACTGGTGTCGGTCGCCGCGACAATGTGCTGGGCCCCAAAAGCCAGGCGGAAGCCGTTCTTGAGCCAGATGCGGTTGAAACCTCCGGCCTGCTTCCTGGACTTCGTGAGATCCTCTGCAGCGATCAGCAACGCGCTGGCCCGTAACAGCAGCTCCCGCAATGCCTCCTTGTTGCGAACCTCGGCGATGACCGCCACTCGAGGCATCCCTGGCTTCTGCTGGCTGGGAGAATACGCGGCGGCGACAAAACGGTCTCCCAGCAGAGTCTCCAGCTTCTCCCAGGCCGGGTCACCCAATGCGGCCGAAAGGCCTCGTGAAACCTCCGCGGCCTGGCGAGCCTGTTCCGAGTCACGCTGCTGATCGACCAGCCAGATGGGAAACCCCGAGAGCCTCAATTGCTTGACCCGGGCACCCAGCCCGTTGACCTCAGCAGCCGCCACCGCGCCGTCGGGCAACAGCTCGAGCAACGAACCACCGGGCTCGGCCGCAGGCATTGGGAGTGCCAGGCCCGGAGCCAGAACCAGGCCCAACACCAAGACCAGAACCAAGCCCATCCAACCTGTCAGGATACGTCTCATCACCCGGCTCCCCGCTCTATGATTCGACCGCACACGTGGCGGAACCTGGATTGCTCGCGCTCATTCTCTCGCACCCAAACGCCGGACTCAACCCGTCGCCTGTCACAAAAAAGAAACGGGGCACTCCTCGCATGGAGGAGTGCCCCGCTCACTTTACGCTGTCGCTCAGGCGACTGACTCTACTTCTTCTTGGCTACGACATAGCCCTTGGCGAAGGCCTTGTCGCTGAATGCGAGAGCGACTTTGTTCTTGGCCTTCAGAACCTTGCCCTTGCACATGTTGCAGCAGAAGCAGATTGTGACGCCGTTGACCTTAATCTTGGTCGCGGTGTTCAGAGCCTTGCCCGTGAACACGCACTTGGCGAGCTTGGCCTGGCCCGTGGCAGCCAACTGGTGGTTGGCGTTGTGGGCGTTGGCGGCACGACACTTCGCGTCCTTGGCGAACTTGCCCTTGCAACCGCCGCAGCAGAAGTAAACCTTCGCGCCCTTGTAGGCGACCGAAAGGGCGGCCTTCACGGGGATCGGCTTTCCATCCTTGGTCTTCTTCAGGAAGCAGTTGACGCCCTTCAGGGGCGACTTCTTCTTGTCGGCTGCGTTGACCTGGTAGGTCATCAGCACGGCCACGCACAGCGACGCAGCAATCAGGAGTCTACGTGTCATCTTGGAGTCCTCACGGTCTTGGGAAAACGGGGAGTTGTGTCAACGTGTCCGGTTCGTCTCTCAGAGCCTGCCTCAGCCGTCGATGGCCGATTCCGCTCCAGAAACGGAGTCCTCATGAAATCACTCGTTCACATGAAGTTGTGATTATATGATCGCCGGAATCAGAATGTCACGGCCGAAATGCAAAAAACTCTCGCGAATCGAACACCACGACTCAGGCCCGTCCGGTTGAAGTCGAGCGTCGGGCCGCGGTATGGTCATTTCAGACCGACCCAGCCGACCACAGCCGTCCGGCCAGCATTTCACAGGGATCCGACACATGCACCGTTCCTTTCTGCCGCTGCTCCTTTGTGTCATGGCCTGGACAATGCTGTCGCATCCGGTCGACGCTGGAGACTGGGACCAGTTCCGCGGCCCCAACGCCACGGGGGTCTCACCCGACAGCAAGAACCTGCCGGTCCACTTCTCGACCACCGAAAACGTCGCCTGGAAGAAGACGCTGGGCACCGGAGTCGCCTGCCCGATCATCTCCGGTGGCCGCTGCATCGAAACGGCAGTCACCGGCAAGAAGGGTGCCGAGCAGTTTACCGTCTTTGGGTTTGACGCCATTTCCGGCAAGGAACTCTGGAAGACATCTTTCCCGGCCGGCAAGTTGCCCGAGATCACCTGGCCCAACCAGCACGCCTCGTGCACACCCTGCTCCGACGGCGAGCGAATCTACGTGCACTTCAGCACCATCGGCCTGATCTGCCTGGACGCCAGCAGCGGCAAGCACCTCTGGACCCACAAGACACCGATGCCGTTTTACCTGCTCGGCTGGGGAGCGGCCAATTCGCCGATCCTGCACGAAGACAAGCTGATCTTCTGCCTCGATGACGACCTCAACAGCTACCTCGTCGCACTGGACAAGTACAGCGGCAAGCAGAAATGGCTGACCAGCCGACCCGAGATGCTCGGCGGCTACTCCGTCCCGGTCGTCGTCACTTCCGGCAAACAGACCGACATCGTGATGGCCGGCAGCGGCAAGCTGAAGGGCTACGACCCACAGACCGGCAAGGTCCGCTGGAGTTGCCATTCGCTGCTGAGAACCATCATGACCACGCCGGCTGTCGTCGGCGACAAGATCTACGTCTCGGTCCAGAGCTACGGCGACACCGCCCGCACGCTCAAGTTCGCCCTGCTGCAATGGCGAGACACCAACCAGGACAAGAAACTCGACAAGACCGAACTGGGCAAAGTGTTCTGGAAGAAGTTCGACAAGGGCGATGCCAACAAGGACGGGTTCCTGGTCGATGACGAGATCAACGACGCCTTCCAGGCCAAGACCAACCGGGTCGGAGGCGGCAACATCATCCAGATGGTCCGAGGCGGAGGACGCGGCGACGTGACCAAGACGCACCTCGTCTGGAACCTCGACTCCAAGGCCCCCTCCAACATCGCCTCGCCACTGGTCGTCAACAACCAACTGTTCGTGGTCAAGGAAGGTGGCATCTCGGCCGCCTTCTCCGCCGCCGACGGAACCACCCAATGGCCACGCCGACGCATCCGCAATCTCGGCCACTACTACGCCTCACCGGTCTACGGCGACGGCAAGATCTACGTCACCGGCGAAAACGGCTTCATCGTCGTGCTGCAACAGGGACCGAAACTGAAGTACCTGGCCAAAAACGACGTCGGCGAAAGCTGCGTGGCCACGCCGGCGATCGCCGAGAACCGGATCTACGTCCGCACCGTCAATACCCTGTACTGCTTCGCCAACA
>Ga0310124_10002240_pt1 | contig 13370 bp, 10 predicted proteins | sample CB11b_AW_Bot5_MG_FD_203507 | JGI IMG/M metagenome (GOLD analysis project Ga0310124, IMG submission 203507) | Marine microbial communities from Western Arctic Ocean, Canada - CB11b_AW_Bot5 | ecosystem: Environmental > Aquatic > Marine > Oceanic | place: Canada: Western Arctic Ocean | collected...
TGGGTGGAGCGGGACTTTCTGTGGGCGGCGTCTGACCCCGGAGTCCGAGTTCTTTCTCATGAGTGGGCTGACCGCTGTTGTCCGTCGGGTGACGGATTCGTAGATTGACTCTACCAATTCAGCAACGGGAGCCTCCGTCATGCGTTTGCCGTCGAGTTTCGGTCTTTGTGTCTGGGTGTTGACGATGGCGTTGGTGGGGGGCGTGGCCGAGGCCGCCGATTCGCCGGCCTTCCGGGGGGTCCGCGGAGACGGGCACTCCGACGAACAGGTCCCGCTGAAGTGGAGTGCCACAAAGAACGTCAAGTGGCGGATCTCGCTGCCGTTCCCCGGTCACAGCACCCCGGTGGTGTCTCGCGGGAAGGTCTTCCTGACCTGTGCCAGTCTCAAGGGCCGCCAGCGGGGCCTGTACTGCTACGACCGAGTCACCGGCAAGGAACTCTGGAAGCGTGTCGTGGAGTTCTCGGTGGTCGAACCGACTCACAAGACCAACCCCTACGGCGCGTCGTCTCCGGTGTCCGACGGCAAGCGAGTGGTGGTCTGGCACGGCTCGGCGGGATTGTTCTGCTACGACCACTCGGGCGAGTTGCAGTGGATGCTCGATCCGGGTGATGTGACTCACATCTGGGGCTACGCCTCGTCGCCGGTGATCTACAACGACCGGATCTTCCTGCACCATGGTCCGGGGGTCCAGACGTTCATGCTGGCCGTCGAGTTGAAGAGCGGCAAGGTGTTATGGAAGACGAAGGAGGCGGGCGGAGCCAACGCCCGCGATCCTCGGATGGTGGCTTCCTTCAGCACTCCGGTGATTGCCCGCGTCGGCGGAACCGACCAGTTGATCTGCAGCATGCCCACCCGTGTCGCTGCCTTCGATCCCGGGACCGGCGAGGTGCTGTGGAGTGTGGCGGGTCTGCCGTCATCTCGAGGCGACCTGGTGTACACCTCGCCCCTGATCGCCGGTGAGATCGGCATCGCGATGGGTGGATACCAGGGCCCTCGGATGGCGTTCCGGTTGGGTGGCAGCGGCGACGTGACCAAGACGCACCGGCTGTGGCGAGTCGCGGCCAAGCAGCCTCAGCGGATCGGGTCGGGTGTGGTCGTGGGCGAACACGTCTACATTGCCAACGCAGGTCCGGGGACTGTCGAATGTATCTCGGTCAAGACCGGTGAGTTGGCGTGGCAGGCCCGCCTGCCGTCGGGCAACGCCTGGAGCTCAACGGTGCGGGCCGGCGACTACCTGTTCGTGACCGACCAGTCGGCCGCGACTCATGTCTTTCGTCCCTCGCCGAAGAAGTTTGATCTGGTTTCGAGCAACCGGCTGGGTCCCGGAGAAAAGAGCAATGCGACTCCGGTGTTCTCCGACAGCGAGATCTTCCTGAGGACGCAGGCCGGTTTGTACTGCATCGCCGCGGGCCGTTAGAGCCGACTCTACTCGTCGCTGCGGAAGTCCGAGTGGCAATCGGCGCAGGCCTTGGCCGCTTTGAGGTACAGCGGTTTCACGCGTGCCGTGTCTCTGGCTCGCAGGGCGGCGGCGGTGGCCGAGGCATTGAGTTGGAACTCGACCGCGTATTTCTTCCAGGTCGGCAGCTGGGCCTTTTGCTTGACCTCATGTGTGTCGGCGGCCACGACGACTGCCAGCAGCGCCATGGTTGCCGCGTTGCGGGCATCGAGTTCCGGGTCGCGAGACTGTCGCACGGCGCGGCGGAGCCGGCTGTTGCGTGAATTGAGTTCTTCCATGATATGGTCGAGCGAGATCAGGCCGGTCCACGGTCGCGGGCGAGTCTCGTTCCGGCCGGATCGGCCGTTGACGACCGCCTGCAAGGCGGGCACGGTCTCCAGTGCCTGAGTGTGAGTCTTGCTGGCTGCCAGTTTCAGTGCCACGTCTCGCAGAGCCGGTCCATGAATGGGTGGCCGGTCTGCGGACTTGCCGGCGGCCGGTTTGGAATCGTGCTCGGTGATCGCCTGACCTATGACCGCCAGTAGGCCCGCCGCCCGAGGCAATTCGTGCTTGGCAGAATGGGCGTAGGATTTCTTCGTGTCCAGGTGCTGCTTGACCAGGGTGAGTTGAGCAGCGGCTTCGTCGTGGAGATCGGCGAGCGAGATGACTTTCGAGAGCCGCATAGGTGGTGTCGCCGGCGGTTCGGCCATCGCCACGGTCAGCCATGCCAGCCCACTCACCAGGCTCGTGGTGGTCAACGCGATAGTCGAGAACAGGCGAGTTGAGTGTGACATGGAAATACCCTGTCGATGGGGTGAGTTGCGGTGATCGTGAGACCGAATCTCGAGAGAGTCTGAAGCATGCGGGATCGCTATGTCAACGCGTGGCCGAAGGCGGGTTGCCCTGGTTGACTTGTACCAGCACCACGACTCGCACCCCGTGCACGGTCCATTCCCATTCGGGGTCATCGTGCAGGAAGCGGGAACCCGACGGGTGCACTCGTGGATCCAGCAGTCGTCCCATCCGGGCATACATCACCATGTACTCGGCTTCGGCGGTCCCGACCAGCTGGATGTCATCTCGGAGGTGGCCCCACTTCTTGAGCATGTGCCGGCCATAGTGTTCGGGAAAAAACGTGAGCCGGGCCCCGGAGGGCAGTTTCTCCTGCATCGAGTCAATGGCATCGCGGTTGAACAGCTCCCACCAGTAGCTGACTTCGTAAAGCGGTCGGTTGAGTTCGGGCAGGGTACGTGGCTGCCTTACGGGCCTCGCGGCTTCGGTGAAGCCTCCGACTGCGACGTTGTAGTAGGAGAGTCCGGCGGGGTGGATCGAGGCGTGGGTCCATAGGGCTGCGATCCCCAGCACGGCGGCGGCGGCCCAGGCGAGGTGTTGCTTTGAGTCGGCCAGCCAGCGTCGTCTGAGTCGTTCGAATCCGGCGGCGGCGATGAGTGCGGCGAAGTAGAAGGCGGGTCGGTACAGTCGGGTGCCGTCGTGAGCGGGAGTGACGGGGAGCATCACCACCAGGGGCAGGACCAGCGCGGCGATCAGCCAAAGGCCTTCCAGGGCCGGAGGTGCGTGTGGTGTGGGGAGACCGAGTTCGTTGCCGGCGGCTTGAGCCCGGCGGGTCAAGCGGACCGCCAACTGTCGCAGGCCCAACCCCAGTACCTCGATGGCGATCAGCACCAGGATCCAGGGCGGAGTGGTGATCAGGCTCAGCAGCGGCACGCTGTGCCAGGGAACCGGCACCGGCTCGGTGCCGGGAGCCAGTTCGGCCTGGAAGATGTGTCCGAGGTAGTAGACGTCGATCTTCCAGCCGGAGGGGTCATCCAGCAGCATGTTGATGTAGTCGAGAAAACCACCCAGCGGGTTGCCCCACCAGGGCGGCATCAGCACCAGGGCTGCCAGGGGTGCGACGGTGACCAGGCAGAGGGCGGCCTTGCGGTTGAGGCGAGGTCCACTCAAAAGGCCCCAGGCAATCCAGGCCGGCACGATCAGCCAGAAGGTGGGCTTGGCCATGGCTCCGACTCCGGCGAGCACGCCGAAGGCGATCGGCCAGCGCCAGGTGTTGCCGCGGGAGGCGTCCTGGGTGCTGCGACTGCGCCAGAGTGCCCAGCAAGCGAGTACCTGGAACGAGGCCACCAGCGGGTCGATGCTCATCAACAGTGCCTGGGTCCAGACTCGGGGCATCCCGACCAGGGCGACGACGGCGACGGTGGCCGCCTGGGGCGAGAGTTCCTCACGGATCCACGAGAAGACGACTCCGCAGGTGACCGCCAGCACCACGAGGTTGCCCCAGCGGTAGGAGTGTGGTGGCGAGTCGAACAGCCCGAGGGTGTAGTGGCCGAGAGATCCGACGAGGCTGACCAGCGGCAGGTTCTTACTCTCGGGCCGTGCCCAGTACCAGCCCTCGGCCATGCGGTTTTCGTCAAACGCGGCGGAGGGTCCCTGCGTGAGGAGGTCGGCGAACCAGGCGTGGAGTCTCTGGCTGTTGTCGATATAGCGAGGTTCGTCGGTGGTGAGTCCGATGTCTCGGGCGGCACAGGCTGCGGCGACCAGGCACAGGAGTGCGACGGCCAGCGGGGCCAGCCGCCTCGGCCAGGAACTCAGCCGGGGCAGATCGAGCGTGGGGGTCTTGGTGGTGATGGCGTCACCGGGCGCGGTCACGACGAGGGCTCCGGGTCAGCGGAGGCCTCGGGGCCCCCAACCAAGTTGTTGTCGAAGTAGTTGACACCCATCCCGGCGTCGACGACCAGGCCCTGGGCGTTGATTCCCGCGGAGCGGGGCGAGAGCAGGAAGGCGACGGTGTTGGCGACTTCGACGGTCTGGACGGCCTGTTTGCGGAGCGTGGCTTCTTCGGCGTAGAGGTAGCTGTCGACGTAGCCGGGGATGCCGGCCGAGGCGGACGTCTTGAGCAGGCCGGGGCACACAGCGTTGAAGCGGACCCGGCTGAACGCCGAGAAGCTCTTGGCCAGGAAGCAGACCGAGCTGTCCAGTGCGGCCTTGACCGGTGCCATGTAGCCGTAGTTCTCGGCGGTCATGCGGGTGGTGGAGATCGAGACGGTGACGACGCTGCCGTGGTCGGGGTCGAGCAGTTCTCGCAGTGCGTTGGAGACGGCCACCAGCGAGAAGCAGCTGATGTCGACGGCCTGCAGGAAGGCGGCGCGGGGTGTTTCGTGAAACGGCAGCCATCCGGCCGAGTAGTCTGCGAAGGCGATCGAGTGGACCAAGCCGTGCAGGCGATCGCTTTGGCCCGCGAGCTTTTCCGCCAAGCGTTCGATTTCCTCGGGCCGCTCGACATCGCAAGCGATCACGATCGCGTCGTCGCCGGCGAGTTCGCGGACCGCCCGGGCCCGCTCGTCGCTGCGGACCGCGTAGATCACTCGCGCCCCGGCCCCGGTGAGCACCTGGGCCACGTGCCACGCGACGCTCTTGCGGTTGGCCACCCCCATCACCAGGACGTCGCGGCCGGCGAGGTCGAGAAAGTCAGCGGGCATGATGCGCGACACTGTGACACAATCGCCGGGGGAACGCAACGGGCGCCTCGAGCCGACTGCGGGTGGCGTTGACGGACCCCTCGGGTGCCCTGAGAATCGGGTTGGGGTCCTGTGTGACCGCAGGCGGACCGCCCGGCGGCGGACGGTTCCGGAGTTTGCGTCGAGGGTCCGGGGAGCACGATTCGTGTTGAGAAGCCAGATTCGCAAGACCGCACTGGCGATTGTCTGCCGCAACCTGGCCACCATGCTCTACGCGGGCGTGCCGGTGGTCCGAGCGCTGGAACTGGCAGGGCGGAAGGTCCGCGATGAACGCTGTCGCAGTGCGTTTGCCGACATGTCGCGGTTGGTGCGGCAGGGTGAGGAGATCTCCGAAGCCATGGCCAGGCAGGGACGCAGCTTCCCGCCCCTGGTGATCGACATGGTGCGGCTTTCGGAACACAGCGGGGTACTGCCGGAGGTCCTCGAACACCTGGCCGATCACTTCGACAACACCGTCGCGCTGCGACGACGGTTCATCTCCCAGATCACCTGGCCGTCGCTGCAGTTCGTGATGGCCACCGGAGTGGTGTCGCTGGTGATCCTGGTGCTGGGGATGCTGCCCGGTGGCGAGATGGTCTCGGAGATCACCTTCGGGCTGCGGGGACCCGGCGGAGCGATCACGTTCCTGGCGTTTGTCTACGGCACGCTGGGCCTGCTGGTCGGCGGCTACCTGTTTGCCTCCCGGGTCGTTGCCGCGCGACAGATTGTCGACCGACTGGCCCTGGCGCTGCCGGTGGTGGGGAGCTGCCAGAGGTCCTTCGCGATTGCCCGCTTTTCGTGGGCGTTTTACCTGACGCAGCAGACCGGGATGTCGATTCGCCAGAGCCTGCAGGCGACGTTTCAGGCGACCGGCAACGGGGCCTTCCAGGCCAAGTGCGAGTCGGTCTGCCAGTCGATCGAGGCGGGTGACTCGCTGACGGTTGCCCTGGCAGATACCGGGCTGTTTCCCGAGGACTTCATCGAGATGGTCGAAGTGGGGGAGACGTCCGGGACGGTGCCCGAGCAGCTGAACCGGTTGAGTCCCCGCTTCCGCGAGCAGGCCGAGCGGTCGCTGCGTGTGCTGTGCAATGCCATCGCCTGGGCTGTCTGGGGAGTCGTGGCGACGTTCATCGTGTTCTTCGTCTTCCGCTTCTTCATGTGGTACGTGGATCAGATCAACAACGCGCTGGAGGGAATCCAGTGAGCGGCGGGGGCGGGACGTTTGGATTCGAGATCACAAGAGCGAGTGCGAGCACGGCCGCCCGCTGCGGGGCCTGGCACACGCCTCATGGCACGGTCCAGACACCCGCCTTCATGCCGGTGGGGACCCGGGGAACAGTGAGGGGGCTGTGGCCCGAACAGTTACTCGAGACCGGTGCCGAGATGGTGCTGGCCAACACGTATCACCTGGCTCTGCGTCCGGGTGCGGAGGTGGTCGAGGAACTCGGGGGGCTGCACCAGTTCATGCAGTGGGACGGGCCGATCCTGACCGACAGCGGCGGATTCCAGGTCTTCAGCCTCGCCGAAATGGCTCGGCTGACCGACGAGGGGGTCTCGTTCAAGTCGCACATCGACGGCAGCTGGCTGGAATTGACTCCCGAACGCGCCGTCGGACTTCAGGAACAGCTCGGAGCCGACTGCATCATGTGCCTGGACGAGTGCCCGGCTCATGATGTGCCGCCCGAGCGGCTGCGTCGGGCTGTGGACCGCACGACCGACTGGGCCCGGCGGTGCCGTGATGCTCAGACACGGACCGACCAGGCGTTGTTTGGAATTGTCCAGGGTGGGACCGATCCGGCGTTGCGTCAGCGATCGGCCGAGGGGCTGCTGGGTCTCGAGTTTCCGGGTTACGCGATCGGAGGCCTCAGCGTGGGGGAGTCACCCGAGTCGATGTATACGACGCTGGACGTGACGGTTGAGTTGCTCCCGGAAGATCGGCCGCGGTACCTGATGGGGGTCGGCACTCCCAGGGATCTCTACGAGGCGGTCGTGCGGGGCGTGGACCTCTTCGACTGCGTGTTGCCGACCCGCAACGGCCGCAGTGCCTCGGCGTTCACCTCCGAGGGTGAGGTGCGGTTGAAGAACCTGAAGTACCGCAGCGACGAGCGGCCACTGGATCCCGGCTGCGAGTGCACTGTCTGCAGCCGATTCAGCCGCGGTTATCTGCGTCACCTGTTCCTGTCGCGGGAGATGCTGGGTCCGATCCTGGTCTCCTACCATAACCTCGCGTTCTACCAGAACTTCCTGCGATCGCTCCGCGAGGCGATCCGCACCGATGGGCTCGATGAGTTTCGATCGGTTCACCTTGCTGAGGTTCCGGCATCTCTCTAGGATACGGGTTTGACCCTTCTTGAGAGCCGGGCGCGAGAGTGGTCCGACGACGTCGGCGGGGTGATACGAGACGGGGTGCGTGGGATGTTTCCAGCGCGTGGGCGTGGGTTTTCGAGTGGCATGGCAGTCGCGGCTCTAGGTGGCCTTCTGCTGGTGATGTTCTGCGCGAGCCCGCTGAGGGCGCAGGACACGTCCGAGGCCAAGTCGGCCCCGGCGGCCAAGTCGGCCCCAGCGGCCAAGTCGGCCCCAGCGGCCAAGTCGGCCCCGGCGGCCAAGGGTGCTGGCGACGGAGGTGCCGCCGAGGAGGCCGGGGCGAAGGACGCCGCAGCCGGGGACGGCGAACCGCAAGATGAAGGTGGCCCTGGTCTTTCCGACATGGTGGTTCCGATCGTCGGTATGGGGCTGATCTTCTACTTCATCGTGCTGGCTCCGCAGAAGAAGGCACGTAAGAAGCAGCAGTCGGTGGTTGAGGCTCTGAAGAAGCATGACCGCGTGGTCACCATCGGCGGGATCATCGGCACCATCGTCTCGATCGATACGGTCAATGAAGAGGTGGTGCTGGAGGTTGGGCCGGACACCCAGATGCGGATTCTGCGTCGCAGCATCCAGGGTCCCAAGCCGTTTGGCAGCGATGACGAGGGTGAGTCGGGCGAGAAGAAGTAGTTCCGCTGTGACGGGACACGGACACTCTGGCCCAGCTAAGGACAGAACACGGCGATGGACCAACTCGGATTGCCACTGCTGCTGGCCGAGATGCCCGTGTGGGTTTCCGGACTGGCGTTTGTGGGCGCGATCGTCGGCGGCATCCTGGTTTCGCGGCGGTTTGCTGCTCGTGAAGCGTTTGCCGACAGCCACATCACGATGGGGGTGCTGGGCTTCGTCGGCCTGATCGCAGTGGGTTCGCTGGTCCCGGGTCTGTTCCTTGAATTGGACAACGGAACCCGCTTCCTGCTGGGCCTGGGGCTGTCGATGATCGGCCTGGGCGCCTGGCTGGCGTCTCGTGAGATGTTCCGCGGCCGCCTGATGGCGATGCTGTGCCTGCTGTACGTAGCGCTGGCGGCGGTGACCTTCTGGCTGCAGCCTCAGTTGTATCTCGACAGCGGCGAGGGGACCCGAGCCCTGCTGCTGATCGTCTCGACGTTTGTGGTTCCGTTGAGCCTGGGGCGGTTGGTGGCGATGGGGTTGGGAATGCCAGACCTGTCGTTGCGGATGGGGGCCGTGCTGACGGCGATCACGCTGGCGCTGTGGCCGATGGCCAAGGGAGTTGTCGTGCAGTCTGCCGAGAAGTGGGCACACCGGGAAGCGGTGAAGAAGTGGGAGGCGGGCAGAAACAATTACAAGGTCACTAAAAAGGGCAAGGAAGCTCTCGCGAAGGTCCGTCCCAAGTTGACTGTTCACTTCGTGGCCGCCGGCAAGGATTCCGTCAAGACAAGACCGGCGAGCAACGCAGCGGCGTCGGTGGGCAAGCCGGTTGAAAAGCCTGTGGAAAAGCTTGAGAAGAAGCCAGATGCGCCGACAGAGAACTGAACGGGGTCAAGCGGTGAGTGGTGTCACGATGAGCAAGTCGAGCAAGTCGAGCGTGATCGGCCGCTGGTGGTGCCTGGCCTGCGTGCCGGCGCTGCTGTTGGTGCTGACCGTGTCCGGCTGCAGCGACACCGATCCGATGATCAAGCTGCGTCGGGCCGGCGCGGTGCTTGAACAGGACGACGAGCGTGAGAAGATCGAGCGGGTGGTGCTGTCGCGATTGGCCAGCCCGTCGGAGTTGAAGGCCCAGTTTGCCGATCTCGCCCGCGTGCCCCGTGTGCTCACTCTCGATCTCTCCGGCTCCCAAGTCCAGGACGCCCATCTCGAGCTGCTCGAGACGCTCGACGAGCTCCACACTCTGGACCTCTCCGACACCGCAATCACCGACGCGGGGTTGCCCGAGTTGGCCAAGCTGACCGGACTCCGCAAACTGACGCTCTCCAACACCCGGGTGACCGACGCGGGTCTCGAGCGGCACATCCCTGATTTCCTGGCTCTGGAGACTCTCGAGCTCTCGCCATTGAAGAAACCTCAGCGTGAGGTTGCCTCCGGCGGCGACGACCTGTTGGAGACGATCTTCTCGGGCATCAAGCTCGGAATCGATCTCGGCGGCGGTGCGATCCTATTGCTGGAGGTTGACGAGGAATTGCGGGCGAAGCAGGGCAAGGATCTCTCGGCGGACGTGATGTCTCAGATGGCCACCGCGATCAACAAGCGGGCCAATCCCGGTGGCAGCAGGGAACTGACGGTGAGGCCAGTGACGAACCGGATCGAGGTGATCATTCCCAAGGCCGACCCGCAGGTCGTCGAGCAGACCAAGCGGATGATGACCCGGCTGGGGAGTCTGGAGCTGGCGATCCTGGCCAACACCCGGGACGGGAAGTTCGGATCGCTGGTCCAATTGGCCCAAGCCCTGCCCGACGGTGAGACCCAGGTCATCGTGGTGGCCGGTGAGGGGACAGGGCGGCAATCGAGGCTGCTGGGCGAGTGGTTGCCCGTCGACCCCAACGGCGAGGTCGACAGCAGTCACCGCGTGCTGGTCGAGCAGCGCAGCAACCTGCAGGGCGAGATGGTCGACCACGTGCTGGTCTCCTACGAGGCCGAGAACCTGCGGGTCAAGGGCGAGCATCTCTACCGCGTCTACCAGACCAACGATGACAACGGCAGCCTGGCCGTCGGTTTCACTCTGAACATCGGCGGTTCGAACCGTTTCGCCGACCTGACCGGCAGCAACGAGCCGGACAAGGCGGAGGGGTTTTACCGTCGGCTGGCGATCATTCTCGACGGCAAGGTCTTTTCGGCACCGACGCTCGAGAGCCGGATCAGCAGCAGCGGGATCATCCGCGGCGACTTCACTCGCCAGGAGATCAACGAGTTGATCGGCGTGCTCGAGGCCGGGGCACTCGAGGTGCCGTTGCGGGAGGAGCCGATCAGCGAGATGACGATTTCGCCGACTCTCGGTGGTGACGTTCAGAAGAAGGGCGTCGTGGCGATTTCGATCGCTTCGATCACCGTGGTCGTGTTCATGATCGGCTACTACCGCTTCTCGGGCGTGGTGGCGGTGATCTGCCTGATGCTCAACCTGGTGCTGGTGATGGGGACGATGATCTTCATCGAGGCGACCTTCACACTGCCGGGGCTGGCGGGGCTGGTGCTGACAATCGGAATGGCCGTCGACGCCAACGTGCTGATCTTCGAGCGGATCCGCGAGGAGCAGCGTCGCGGCGGGGTGGTGCGGATGGCGATCCAGAACGGATTCGGCCGGGCGTTCACCACGATCGTCGACGCCAACGTCACCACGCTGCTGGTCGCCGTGGTGTTGTACATGATTGGCACCGACCAGGTCCGCGGCTTTGCCGTCACGCTGTTCATCGGGATCGTGATGAGCATGTTCACCGCGCTGTTCGTGGGGCGGTTGCTGTTTGACATCTGGGAACGCAGCAAGCCGCGCGAGCAGTTGAAGATGAACAGCCTGCCGGGAATCACCGGTCGCAATTTCGACTTCATCAGCCGCCAGAAAATTGCGGCGGTGGTGTCGCTGCTAGTCATCGTGTGCGGAATGTCCGCCCTGATTTCACGGGGAGCCAGCAATTTCGACATCGACTTCCGAGGTGGCCGAGCGGTCAGTTTCGAATTGCTGAAGACACCCCAGGGGGCCACCACCGATACGGTGCGTGACAAGCTGCTCGGCGTGACCGAGGCCAAGACGCTCAGCGATTCGATGTCGCTGGAGGAGTTGACCGGGATCGGGGTCGAGGACGCGGCCGTGGGGTCCGATGGCCGTCGACGGTTCCGTCTGCGGACCACAACCACCAAGACGACGGGCAATCGCGGGGCTTCGGGAACTGACACGGTCAACGAGGCGATTCAGAAGTGGATCTCTGACGCGTTCAAGGGAGACGCTCAGTACCAGTTGGCGACCATGTCGGTCCAACCCGGGGAGATCTCCCCGATCGACGACCCCTCGGATACCGATTTCCACCAGGGCCACGAGGTCACGGTGTCGTTTCCGAGCGCTGACCAGATCGAGGTCCAGCGTGAGAACGTCCAGGCGTACGTGGCCGAGGCGCTGGCTGGGGCGGAGGGGGATGCAGTCCAGGCCGAACTGGAATTCGCGATTTCCGCAGGCGGCGCCGACCCGCTCGCGGCCCGATCAAAGACCTGGGTGGTGCGGTTCAAGAAGTCGGTCACCGCCGTGGAGATCCAGACAGCCCTGGACGGGATGGTCGCCAGCCTGGACGGTCAACCACGTTTCGACGAGGTCACGTCATTCGACAGCGCGGTGGCCAACGAGATGCAGCAGTCGGCCGTACTGGCGATGCTCTTCAGCCTGGTGGCGATCGTCGCGTACATCTGGTTCCGCTTCCAGCGGATCGATTTTGGTCTGGCGGCGGTGGTCGCCCTGGTGCACGACGTACTGGTTGTGCTGGGAGGTGTCGCGTTGGCGGGGCTGGCGGCGTCGGAGATGGGCATGGATGGAGGAGTCCTGCTGCTGCAGGACTTCAAGATCAACCTGCCGATGGTCGCTGCCTTCCTGACCATCGTCGGCTATTCGCTCAATGACACCATTGTCGTCTTCGATCGCATCCGCGAGGTGCGAGGCAAGAACCCGTCGTTGACCTCCGAGATGGTCAACCAGAGCCTGAACCAGACGCTGGCCCGCACCCTGCTGACCTCGGTGACCACGCTGATCGTGGTCGTGATTCTCTACTTCGGCGGCGGCGATGGCATCCACGGGTTCGCCTACTGCCTGGTGCTGGGCGTGGTGGTGGGAACCTACAGTTCGATCTTTGTCGCCAGCCCGACGTTGCTGTGGATGATGAATCCCGACAGCCTGTTCAACCGCCTGGTCGGCAGCCTATCGGGCACCTCGAAGGCCCCGTCGCGGCAGAGTCCGGCGACGCAGCCTTAGCGCGACGGGTTCATTGAACCCGGCGGGAACTAGGCGGGAACTAGGCGGGAACTAGGCGGGAACTAGGCGGGAACTAGGCCGACCACGCCTGGTGGCCGCCGTCGACTCGGATCACCTGCCCGGTGACGAATTCGCCCAGCGGCCCGGCGAAGAACTCGACCACCCGCGCCACCTCGTCGACGGTGGCGATCCGTTCGAGAGTCCCTTCGGTGACCATCCGCTGCTGGTCAACTTCGCGGGTATTCATGAACCGGCCGGTGCGGGTGTCGCCTGGTGCGAGGCTGTTGACGGTGATGTTGTGGGGCCTGAGTTGCTGGGCCAGGCTGCGGGTGTAGGCCACCTGTCCGGCCTTGGCGGTGGCATAGATCGCGCCCTGGGCGCTGCCCCGGAAGGCTGCGATCGAGCTGATTGTGATGATCCGACCTCCGCCGCGTTCGATCATTCCCCGCGCCACCGCGCGGCAGACCAGGATCGTGGTCAGGAGGTTGCGATCGAGCACCGCCTCGATGTCCTCCTGCTTGATCATCACCGCGTCGTTGGGGTCGGGCTTGCCACCTTCTGCAGCGATGTCGCCGCCGGCGTTGTGGACCAGGATGTCGATCGGGCCCAGTCCGTCGGTCACCTCATCCACGATCCGCTGAACCTGTTCCTCGTCTCTGAGGTCGGCCAGGACCTTCAGGGTTGCGACCCCGCCGTGTTTGCCGATTTCCCGGGCCGTGTCGCTCAGCGTGGTCCCTTCGCCGTATTCGCTGGGGCCATGCTCACGCATCCCGTGCACGCCCACCTGGGCTCCAGCCGCGGCCAGGTGTTCGGCAAAGGCCCGGCCCAGGCCGCGGCCGGCTCCGGTGACCAGGGCCACCTGGCCCTCGAGAAATCGTGTCATTGTCGGGTGAGTTCTTCGGGCGGCGGTCGCGGTGAGGGTGGCGCGTCGGGATTCTTGCGAATTCGGCTACTTGTTTGCTGAGGGGTCTGCGAGAGTTCGCAGCGTCTTGGGTTTGACTCCGTCGAGCAGCAGGTTGGCCAGCACCGGGCCCTTGGCGGTCATCGTGACCCAGACGAAGTGGTCGAACTTTCCGTCCTTGACCCCGCTCAAGGACGAGCCTCCACCGGTGGTCGCCAGCATGTAGTATTCCTGTCCGCGGCGGATGTAGCGGGC
>Ga0310124_10002241_pt1 | contig 13367 bp, 7 predicted proteins | sample CB11b_AW_Bot5_MG_FD_203507 | JGI IMG/M metagenome (GOLD analysis project Ga0310124, IMG submission 203507) | Marine microbial communities from Western Arctic Ocean, Canada - CB11b_AW_Bot5 | ecosystem: Environmental > Aquatic > Marine > Oceanic | place: Canada: Western Arctic Ocean | collected...
TCGAAGACCTTGCCACCGGGCTCGATGCAGTACACCGCCCGGTGCTCAAGTTCTCGCTTCTCATCGCCGACATACCGCGGATCGGAGAAGTAGATGCGTCCTTTGGCGTCCAGGCACAGGTCGTTGGGAGCGTTGAGTCTTTGGCCGGAGAAGTTATTGGTCAACGTGGTCTTCTTCTTCGACTTGACGTCGGTCCGCGAGACCTGGCGTCCGCCGAACCCGGCCCCTTCGCAGGCCAGCAGTCGGCCCTGGGAGTCGAAGATCAGTCCGTTGGACTTTCCGCTGTCGTTGCTGAAGACGCTGGTCTTGCCTGTCTTGGGATCGAATCTCTGGATCATCCCGTTGTCCTTGCCGAAGGGGATGTCGGAGAAGTAGATGCTGCCGTCGGGTGCCACGGCAGGGCCCTCGGTCAATCCCCCCTCGATCTTAGCGCTGCGGGTGAAGAGCAGTTGCAGCCTGGCGTTGTTCTTGACGAGCTTGTCGCCTTCGGGAGCGGGGATCTCCTCGGCCGTGAGTGACGTGGCGGTCAGCAGCAGGGTCAGCAGGGTCAGCGGTGTGGCGGAAAACGCAGGCAAGCGAGTCGGTCTCATGGTGGCAGTCTCCGGGGGTTTTCTCGGTGTGGTGGGTCGGTGTGGTGGGTCGGTGCATCAGCGGTGGAATCAGCGGGTCCGTTTGCCGATGCAGTAGAGCGTCTTGTAGGTCCGAACGAACAGTTGTCCATCCGAGGGAGCGACGGCGGCCTTCATGTGTTCGGCCATGCGGTTTCGTGCGAGCAGTTTGAATTCCGGAGAGGCGGCCATCACAAAGATGTCGCCTTCCTTGTTGCTGACGTAGAGTCTGCCGTCGGCGGCGAGCATCGTGCCCCACAGCGTGCCTCCCAGTCTCTGAGCCCAGACCACCTTGCCCGAACGGGCTTCGATGCACTGTGCGATGCCGGTGGCGTTTGAGAGGTAGAGGTACTTGCCGACGATGACCCCGGACCCGACCCGCTGGTGGTTCTTGGCGGTCAGCCACAGCCGGTTCGAATCGGTCAGGTCCCCTCGTCCTCCGAGCTTGACTCCGATCGCCGGTCCCTGGTGACCGCTGATGCCCACGACCATCCCGTTGCCAACCGTTGGCATGGTGTAGATCTCGGTGCCCAGCCCGCCGCACTTCCAGAGTTCCTTGCCGGTGGCCGGGTCGTAGCCCTTGATCTCGCGAGGCATCGTGACGATCAGCTCGTCGTGGCCGGCGACTCGGACGATGACCGGAGTCGACCAGGACCCGTACAGGTTGTTGTTCTTGGCGAACTCGGGTGTGTCCCAGACGGTCTTACCGGTTTTTCGATCGAGTGCGACGAGGTGGGTCTTGTCGCCGGGTCCGCGGTGAACGATCACGAGGTTCTTGTAGAGCACCGGGGTAGTGGCCTGTCCGAAGACGTGAGTCAGCTTGCCGAGCTTGCGGTGCCAGGCAACGTGACCCTCGAAATCGCATGCCAGCACGCCGGCCGAGCCAAAGCTGGCATAGACCTGCTTGCCGTCGGTGGTGGGCGAACCCGAGCAGAAGGGGTTGTCGCGATGAGTCGTCTCCTTCTGCGGAAACGGGACGTCGTGTTTCCAGATGATCTTGCCGCTTTTACGGTCCAAGCAGATGAGTCGTCGGACCTTGCCGGCATCGACCGGGCAGGTCACGAAGACCCGGTTATCCCAGGTGATCGGTGTCGAGTTGCCCTCGCCGGGCAGCGTGGTCTTCCAGGTCACATTTTCGGTGGGGCTCCAGGAGACCGGCAGGTTGCGTTCGCCGCTGCGGCCGGTGCCATCGACGCCTCGCCACGCGGGCCAGTTCGAAGCGATCAGCGGTGCGGCGGTCAAGAGGGTCATTGCCAGGGCGATGAACAACTGTCGTGTGACCTGGTAAACGGGCGACATGGATACTTTCCTCTGGTAGGGGCGTCTGGTGTGGGCGTTTGAATCTGGAAGAGAACCGACCGCGTTATTGTGACTCAGCCTCGATCGCCTCGCCACACTCGCGGCACTTCAGTCGTTTCCCCGCCAGCCTGGCTCGGACCTTGTACGATCGGCCGCAATTCTTGCAGCGGATAATCAGTGGCCCGTCCCCGGCGGCCGGCTTGGCAGGGGCCTCATCCTCGAGAGTGAACTCACCGGAACTTTCGGCCAATGCGGCCAGCACCGAGTTGCTGACTTCCTCCTGGACCAGCGTATCGGTGTCGAGATCCTCGAGCAGTTCTTCAATCGACTGATGCCGGCGATCGGGCGACTTGGCCATCATGCGATCAATCACCGCGGCGAGTGCTTCAGGGACATCGGGGTTGAGGTCCCTGGGGTTGGGCGGTGGCTGTGTGGCGTGGGCGTTGATCTTGTCGGTCAGACTTCCATCGGGGAACGGAGGTGACCCGGTGAGCATTTCGTACCAGGTGCAGCCCAGCGAGTAGATATCGCTGCGGGCATCGGCGGTGTGGCTGTCGTCGGCCTGCTCGGGCGAAATGTAGTCGACGGTGCCGACAACGGCTCCGGCCTGGGTCAACTGGCTGCTGTCGGAGTCGGCCTCGAGTGAGCGGGCGACTCCCATGTCGGCCAGCTTGGGTGAGCCGTCTCGCGAGATCATCACGTTGGAGGGTTTGATGTCACGATGGATGATCTGGCTGCGGTGCAGGTAGGCCAGGCCTTCGGCCAGCTGACGGATGATCGAGACGGTTCGTTTCAGCGGCAGCCGGCCTCGTTGCTGGATCACCTGCCCGATGTCGGCGCCGTCGACGAATTCCTGGGCGATGAAGTGTCTGCCGTCGGCGGTGCCGGTGTCGAGGACCTCGACCAGGTTGTCGTGCTTGAGACCCTGGGCGAACTCGCCTTCGAGTTGAAAGCGGCGAACGAGTTCGGGGTTTTTCGACTGGTCGGGATCCAGCACTTTCAGAGCGACATCCTGCCCGGAGGTCTTATGTCGGGCCAGGAAGACCGACCCCATGCCGCCGGTGCCCAGCGGTCGAGAAATCACATAGTCGCCGATCTGTTGAGACGCCTCGGGAGCGTCGTCGCTGTCATCGGTGGGTTCGGTTTCGCCGGGAGGCCTCTCGACCAATCGGAACACGGTCCGCCCAATCCGGAACGCCTCGTCGTATCCCAGTGCACAGGCCGGGGTGGTTTCCCCATCGAAGTGGATCGGGTTGCGGGCGGCCTCGACTTTCCGCACCGTCAGCATCTCGTCTTCGTAGAACAGGTCCGCGTGTTCTCTCGAGATCTGCTTGTCCCACTCAACATCCCACCCCGAATGCGGGGACCGACCCAACCGCAGATTGACCCCGGCCGGCAATTCGCGGCACCAGCGTTGTCCGGATTCGGGTCCTTCGGCCACCAGGTGAGCCATCTCGGGGTCTCTGTACCTCGTCCGGAGAACCGACAATCTGAGCGGGATGGGACGCACGAGGATACTCGATTCAAACCTCCGATGCGTCGCCGGGAACAGGGTGAGAGGTTAGTCTGGCGTCTGAGTCGTGCAGGCCCATTCCCGATCGCAACGCGAAAGAGAGTCCATGTCGCATTTCCCGATCGGCAACCTGATCGATGGTCAGTGGGACCCCGGCGAGGCCCTGCCGCGGCTCGACGTCACCAGCCCACTTGACGGCTCGGTGCTCTCAACCGTCCCGCTTTCGACCACCGACGAGTTGGACCGTGCGGTCGAGGCCGGCTCGGCTGCCTTCCTCGATTGGTCGTCGCGGACCATTCGTGAGCGTGCCCAGGTGGTCTACCGCTATCGAGAATTACTCGAGCGGCACATCGAGGAGTTGGCCGAGCTGGTGCACCTGGAGAACGGGAAGACGATCTCCGAGGGTCGTGCCGAGGTGGCCAAGGCGATCGAGGTAACCGAGTTTGCCTGCTCGTTGCCGCAGATGACAGCCGGCGAGGTGCTGGAAGTCTCTCCGGGTGTGGAGTGTCGGGTCGAGAGTTGTCCTCTGGGCGTGGTAGCTTCGATCACGCCGTTCAACTTCCCCTGCATGGTGCCTCACTGGACCATCCCGATCGCGATCACCCTGGGCAACGCCTTCATTCTCAAGCCCTCCGAACAGGTCCCTTTGACGGCCCGTCTCACCGGCGAACTGTTGGCCGAGGCGGGCTTGCCCGAGGGGGTCTTCGGGATCATCAACGGCGACCGTCAGATTGTCGAGGCGATCTGCGATCATCCGGGGATCGCGGCGGTTTCGTTTGTCGGATCGACCCCGGTGGCCCGTTCGGTGTACGCCCGGGCCGCGGCCTCGGGCAAGCGAGCCCTGGGGATGGGTGGTGCCAAGAACCACCTGGTGGTGTTGCCCGACGCCGATGTCGAGCTGACCGCCGAGAACGTGACCGAGTCGGCGATCGGGTGTGCTGGACAGCGGTGCATGGCCGCCGCGTCGCTGGTGGCCGTGGGCGAGGTCGACCACATCATCGAACGGGTCTGCGAGCGGGCGAGCGAGGTGGTTGTCGGTGAGGACCTGGGTGCGGTGATTTCGGCTGCAGCTCGCGATCGGATCGTGGGGTGTATCGATGAGGCCGAAGCGGCCGGAGCGCGGGTGATTGTGGACGGACGCGGGGCGACGGTCGAGGGCTGCGAAGGGGGCTACTACGTCGGAGCGACGGTGATCGATGGGGTGACGCCCGAGATGGCGATTTCGCACACCGAGGTCTTCGGTCCGGTGCTGGCGGTGTTGCGGGCCGCGGACATGGACGAGGCATTGGCGATCGAGCGGCGGTCGCCGTTTGGCAACGCCGCGGCGATTTATACCCGGGACGGCGGTGCGGCACGTGAATTCGCGGCCCGGGCCGGTTCGGGCATGGTCGGTGTCAACGTTGGTGTGCCGGTGCCCAGGGAACCGTTCGGTTTTGGAGGCTGGAACGACTCGCGGTTCGGGGCGGGCAATATCACCGGTGCCGAGTCGGTCGCCTTCTGGACCCAGTCAAAAAAAATCACCTCTCGCTGGCCGGTGGAGTGAGCCGGGATGAGAGTCCTTCGCGTGGCTGTCTGCCGGCTTGGGATGGCACTGCTGGTCGTGGCGATGGTCGTGGGACCCGGCAGGGTGAGAGCGAAGGATCCGCCGCGAGCGATTCCCCGGGACACGTTGCCCGGGGACTTGGCGAGTCGCAAGTCACCGGCCGGTTTGCAGCGACCGGATCGCAGCAAGCCGATTGACCAGCGGGCTCTCGAGCGAGTTGCCCTGGGTCGTCGCCTGTTTTTTGACCCGGTCCTGTCCCGGGACCGCAGCGTGGCGTGTGCGTCGTGCCACGATCCGGCTCACGGCTTTGCCGATACGCGGCCGGTCTCGGTGGGGATCAACCAGGCCCGCGGCCTCCGCAACGCTCCTTCGCTGTTCAATGTTGCGATGGGCCGGTCGTTCTTCTGGGACGGTCGTGCCGGGAGCCTGGAGGAGCAGGTGCGGTTCCCGATCGAGAATTCCAGGGAACTGGGTTCGAAGCTCCAGGAGGTCGTGACCCGTCTGAAGGCGGATCCGGGCTACTCGGGGGCGTTTGGCCGGGCATTTGCTGACGGAGTCACCGCCGGCAACCTCGCACGCTCGATCGCCGATTTCGAGCGCACATTGCTGCTGGGCAACAGCAAGGTCGATCGATTCCGTGGCGGTGATGCCGAGGCTCTCAACGATGCTCAGCGTCAGGGATTGTGGCTCTTCGAGAGTCGTGGCCATTGCTGGCAGTGCCACTCGGGACCGAACTTCACCGACGAGCGATTTCACAACACGGGTGTCGCCGCCCGTCGAGCGGTCGGGGATCCAGGTCGGATGGCCGTCACCAAGCGAGCCGCTGACCGGGGCCGTTTCAAAACACCGACCCTTCGCGGCGTGGCTCGCACGGCGCCCTACATGCACGACGGCAGCGTGAAGACACTGCGTGAGGTGGTCGAGTTCTACAACCGGGGCGGTGTGAAGGGCCCGGGGCTGGATCCGCTGATCCGGCCACTGAAACTGGACCAGGCGGAAGTCGGCTTCCTGGTCGAGTTCCTCAAGGCCCTCAGCGGCGAGTGGCCGTAGTCTCTCGGGCGGCAGCCAATAACCCGGCGTGTAAATGCCGGGTTCCGTCTGGTCCCGCCCCCCCGGTCACGCACCATAAGAACCCGCCTTCGTCGGGTTTGGTGGTTGGGGGAGCCGACACCGGTCTTCCATTCGTCGCAGGCAGGTTATGTGCCCTTCAGCTTGTGGATCCCTTTGGGCTGGGGCACGTCGGGAGTGAGCAGCGTCCAGGTGGCTCCCATTTCACGCATGGCGCGGAAGTCGGTCGGTTCGTAGGTGATTCCCAACTCGGGCGTCTTCAGCGGTTTGCCCGGCTGCTTGGTGGCCCGCATGACCGCCTCGAGCGTCCCGGTCACCAGCAGCGTTCTCTCGACAGGGTACGGTGCCTGGCGGTTCTTGAAGTGGGTTTGGATCGAGTGTGAGAGTGCCTTGAACAGGTTTCGGTTTTGCCAGGGGCCGACGTAGAAGGCGGTCGAATGGATGGTGGGCTTGCCGTTGATCCGACAGGCGAAGTTCCAGCGGGTGCTGTTCTGCCCGATTCGCAGCACGGTGGCCCGGGTCCCGTCGCGGTAGGTGACCAGCAGTGCGTGAGCGGGTCGCTTGGGTTCGCCGGGTACGAATTTCAGGTCTTCCAGCGGCTTGCCGAGTTCGGCCTTCATCGCTTCGTGGGCCAGGTCGATCGACCAGCGACCCTGCTTGGCCGCCGTCCAGACATCCTCTCCGGCAAGGAATTCGACACTGGCCACCCCCGTTTCGCCTCCCTTGCGTGACTCGATCATCGACTGCAGCAACTCGAGTCCGTGGAAGTCGTAGGATTCCAGCGGCCCGCCGTGGATCGAGATCGCCTCGTCGATGACCTGGCCGGGGGGCAATTCGAGGTTGGGACGTCGGGTGGCCAGTGGCACCGAGCTGCCGGCCAGGAAGGGGATCTTGTGTCTCCTGGCCACCTGGTACATCTCCAACGCCCAGTCCCATCGATACGAGAGGTGCTTGTCGTTGAAGATCGGTACGAAACGGTCCGAGCGTTTCATGGTGTCGACGATCTGGTCGAAGAACCGCTTGCGGGGGTACTTGACCTGGCCCAACTCGGTACGCGGGTAGCTTCCGTGTTCTCCGATTGAGAGCACGGCATCGACCGCCAGGCTCTTGCCGCCGACGCACAATGCGTCGTTGATCGTCTTGAAGACCGGCAGCTTGTAGGCCTTTGAGATCGAGGTGGTCATGTCACCTGTTGCGGGTCGCTGGTCGGCGTAGATCGAGACGATGTCGACACCCGGGTCGGTGGGGACTCCGTTGAAGAGGTAGGGGCCCAGGAAGTTTTCGAGGATGACGTGTGCGTGCGAGCGGTGGGTGCAGATGGTGTAGATCGCAGCCACGCGAGGACGCCGAGGTGCAGCGGCGGCCAGGGCAGCACCGGCCACCGGCAGCGTGAGGGCAGCTCCGGCTGCAGCCCCCAACAACCGGCGGCGGGTGAAGCGATCGTGCGCGGGTGTGAGGTGGTCCAGGGAGGTGCTCGGAGAATCATTCATCGCTGGCAGTCTCGTTGTGGCAAGAACTCATTCCGGCCGGGCATTCTACGCCGCCGGCTGGACGGATGCATCCGAGTGGACGTGTGCCGGGTGGCTAACCCAGCAGCATGCCCGCGTAACCGACCACTCGAGCGGTATCGCAGGTGGTATCGGCCGAGGTGGCGTAGCCGGTTCTGTGGCAACGCGAGAGCGTACCGCGTCGCCTGAGCGTTTCCATCACGATCACCGCCGGCAGCACGCCACACATGCTGATGTTGCCGTCGCGGACGGTCTGCAGCAGGGTGCCCGGATCGAGCGTTTCCATGGCGGCGAGTGCTGTTTCATCCAACCGGCGGTTCTCGGCGTCCGAGGCGAAGTGGTTCATGTCGCTGGAGATCAGCAGCAGGGGTGGGGAATCGAGTTGATCCAGCACGGTGGCAAGATGTTCGGCGAAGCCCAGGCATGCCTGCAGGTCTCCGCTGCCGATGGCGATACCGGTGACCCGGGCCTGCGGTGCCAGGTGTCTGATCAGCGGCAATTCGACCTCGATCGCATGCTCTTCGCGGTGTGCCTCGGCGTCCAGTTCCAGGCCGGGGATCGCATCGACCAGCCGCCTGGCCAATTCGGGATCGGCGGCCATGTCGCCACCGGGCAACTGCCAGGCTTCGTGGGGAGAGACGGCCCAGGCGACACCGTGGCGGGTGTGCTTGGGTCCGATCACGATGACCGACCCGGGGATTTCGAGTGATGCCAGTGTCCGGGCGGCGACGGCTCCGGAGAACTTCAGCCCGGCGTGAGGCAGCATGGCTGCGGGCCATTGTCGTGTCGTGGCATCGGTCGCCTTGATAGAGGAAGCCGCCTGGTAGCAGTTCTCGACCTGCTGCTTCAGGGAGTCTGGGTCGTCGGGGTAGAATCGCCCGGCGACTCCCGCGGGTCTCGCACCGTCTGCGACGACGGCACGGGGCACGTGGTTCATGGTGGCGGCCTTGTGGGTTCCGACTCCTTGCAGGCTGAAGACGCTGCCTCGTGTCCCGGCGGGCAGCTTCACGTCGGCCAGGCACCGTGATGTCAGTTCCTCGGGCGTGGCGGCCTTGTCCCAGTGCAGTGCGAATCGTTCCGGTGTGGAGACGACGATGGCCCGCTCGCCGCGCTGGGCGCCCTCGAGTTGCACCGCCCCGGTGTGTCCGTGCATGGCGGTGTCGGCCAGGACCAGCAGGTCTGTGGAGAGGCCGGGTATCTGCCTGGGCCGCACCTGTCGCTTCAGGCGACCGGCGATGCTCTCGGACAATTCAAAGAGGCTCGATTGCAGCGGCATGCCCGAATTGAGAGCCAGTCGGCCCTGTACGACGGGGACCGCGTGGCCCAGCCAGTTGGTTTGCAGCACCAGCCCCTGCACCTCGCAATCGGGTACGTCGGGCAGGTAGGGACTGGCGACGCCGCCGGTGAGCAGGGCCTTGATGTTGGCGTTGCAGAATTCGGCGTAGGCGGCGACCTGGGCGTCGTCGAGGGGGTGGTTGGGTGAGTCGCTGAGTTGTGGGGACGAGGCGACTTGACCGCTGAGGCAGTCGCCGACGAAGGTGAACAGCCGGGTGTCGTCATTTCGCCATGCGGTGGGCGGGAGTCCTGCCTTGATGCAGACCTGGTCGAGAAACGTCTCGGCGTCCCAGTCGTGATCGGTGGCCACGCCGGGCAGTAGCAGGCCACGCTTTTCACCGGCGATCACCTGCAGCCCGTGTCGCCCGATCGTCACTCGCTCGATTCTCGCCTCACCTCTCTCGACAACTTCCCTGGGACCGTAGAGCAGCCAGACGTCCATCTGAAGTTGATCGAGTTCGTTGGGCGAGATCGGTGGGAAGCGAGGGTCCTCGCGGGCCGCATTGTGAGCGGCTCGCTTCAGCGCCTCGTCGAGCCGTATGGGTTGGCCCTGCATGCCCATGCAGCTGCGGAGTTGTCCGGCTCGTTTGAGGCTGACGAAGGCCCCGGAGAGGACCTGGGCGGCGGAGTTGGCCAGCGAGGGATCGGGCCAGTCGAGCGGTTGTTCGAGCACGGTGGCCCGGACCGCGGAGGCGGCCGCGTCGACGATTGCCTGTTGTTGCTGAGGGTCGGGGGACCAGGGCGTGGTGTCAGCAGGCGGAGTCTGAGACATCTGGGGGAGTCCCGTGGTGAAGACGGCGTCGATCTGGCTGACGTTGCTGTTGGTGTCGGCCTCAACGATCGGCAGGGCGAATCGCGTCATATCGACCGGCTGCCGCTTGCGGCCCCAGTCACCGGGTCGTGCTTCGAAGAGACCGTCGATGGACGTACCGCAGAATCGACAGGCTCCGTCGTCCAGGTTCCAGGTGCCCAGTTCGTGCCAGTTTCGTTCGATCAGCAATTCGCTGCAGTTGGGGCAGTAGGTGCTTTGTCGAGGCGTGTCGTTGACATTGCCGACGTAGGCGTACTTCAGTCCAGTGGCCAGGGCGGTTTCGCGGGCGGCGATCAGGGTTTCGTGAGGCGTGCGGGGTGTGTCCTGCATCCGGAAGTCGGGATGGAAGGCGGTGAAGTGGACCGGCACGCTGTCGCCGATGTGCCCCAGGATCCAGTCGCACATCTGTTTGAGTTCGTCGGGACTGTCGTTCTCGTCGGGGATCAGCAGGTTGGTGATTTCGAACCAGATGTCGGTTTCGTGTTTGAGCCAGGCGAGCGTGTCGAGGACGGGCTTCAGGTGCGAGAGCGTGACGTGCTTGTAGAAGCGCTCGGTGAAGGCCTTGAGATCGACGTTGGCGGCGTCGAAGCACTCGAAGACCGGTTGGCGAGCAATGTCGGTGACATAGCCGGCGGTGACGGCGACGGTCTTGATGCCCTGTTCGTGGCAGGCGGCCGCGGCATCGATGGCGTACTCGGCCCAGATCACCGGGTCGTTGTAGGTGAAGGCCACGCTACGGCAGCCGGTGGCCACGGCGGCGTCGGCGATGGCCTGGGGAGTGGCATGTTCGCTGAGTTTTTCGATTTCGCGTGACTTGGAAATCGACCAGTTCTGGCAGAACTTGCACCCGAGGTTGCAGCCGGCGGTGCCGAAGCTGAGCACGGCGGTGCCGGGCAGGAAGTGGTTCAGCGGTTTCTTTTCGATGGGGTCGATGCAGAAGCCGGTACTGCGGCCGTAGGTGGTCAGTACCATCTCTCCGCCGACGTTTTGTCGCACGAAGCAGAAGCCACGGTCGCCGTCCTTGAGCAGGCATTCCCTCGGGCAGAGTTCGCAGAGAATCCGCTCACCCCGACGGCTCCACCAGCCGCCGGGTTTCAGCCCATCGGGTCGGGTTGTGGTCGGTGGCAGGCGTACCGAGTCGATCATCACCGCGAGGATACCGGGAGATCAGGGGTGTTGTCGACGCGGATCGGCCTGCCGGCTTCGCCGCCGCGCCTCGTCGGCCTCGGCTCCCCGACCCACGGCGACCAGGCAATCGGCCAGCACGATCCAGGTACCCGCTGCGTCGGGGTGTCGTGCAACAAAGTCTCGCAAGCGGACGATCGCCCTCTCGATTTGCCCCTGTTCCTTCAGCACCCCGGCCAGGCTCTCGATGTACTCGCTGCGATCCGGATCGATCCGACAGGCGGTTTCCAGGTGAGTGATAGCCTGGAGCATCATCGCGGGGTCGGAGTCGACGCGGGCGGATTGTCCGAGCAGCATGCCGAGGTTGTTGTGCACTCGAGCGGTCTCGACGTGGCCGGCCCCGAACTGGTGTTCGATCAACCGGAGTGCCTCGAGGTAATGTTGCCTGGCGTCGTCGACCTTCTGGCTGGAATTGACCAGGTTGGCCAGTTGGTTGTGAGCCAGCCAGCAGCCGGGGTTCCTGGCCAGGGTGTCGCGCCAGAGCTGTTGCGGGGTCTGGTAGATGTCGACCTGTTGCCAGGTCAACCCTCCGAGCACCGCGACGAGTCCCAGCGATGCCACGCGCAGCGTGACACGGTCGATGGTGTGGCGGTGGGCGAAGCGGGCTGCCGCAGCGACAACGAGCACGATGAGGCCGGGCATGGCGACGTACTGGTAATGGTCGGCGACGAGCGAGTAGCGGAAGTAGTAGATGTCGACGAGTCCCAGCACTGGTCCGAGGCAGAAGAGGGTGTAGAGCACCGCGGCCAGCGGTCCTCGATCCAGGCCCTTTCGTGTGGCCCAGATGAGGGTGCCGAGCACGGCGAGTCCGGCGGCCAGAGGCAGCCACTGCGCGGCCTGGGAGGTGTCGAATTGCCAGAGTGGGTAGACGAAGGCCAACTCGATTGGCAGCAGTGCCTTCTGAAGATAGAACCAGGCGACCGGCCCGGTGGCCATCAATCTCTCGACCAGCCCCGCGTCTCGGATCGTCTCCTCGCCAATCGCCTTGACCTGCTGGAACCAGATCTCGACTCCGCTCATCACCACGGCCACCACCAGGAAGGGGATGCTGCACAGGAGGTCTTTGCGGGTCACTCGACCGCGTCGCCACCAGGCCAGGAGCAGCAGCACCAGCGGCAGCGCCACGACGGCTCCCTTGCTGAGCATGGCCAGCAGAAACGCTGCGACGGCGGCCACGAGGCGGAGTGGTCGGTTCGTGCGTTCGAATTCGAGGAACTGGCACAGTGCCAGGAGGTAGAAGACCATGGCCAGGACGTTTTTTCGTTGAGTGATCCAGGCGACCGATTCGACGTTGACCGGATGGACGGCGAAGACCGCCGCGGCCAACCAGGCTCCGGGGATCTCCAGCCGCAGCAACACTCGCCACAGCAGCAGGCTGGCGGCAGCATGCAGCAGGACATTGACAACGTGGTAGCTGGTGGGATCGGGCAGGCCGGTGGCCGGATCGTTGCCCAGCAGCTGGTGTTCGATCCAGTAACTGGACCAGGTCATCGGCCAGTAGTTGAAGGCTTCGGACGAGAACCACACGGCCGAGAGTCCCTGCTGTTGGATCAGGGCCAGGATTGCGGTCAGGTCGTCGTCGTTCCAGACGAAGCCGGCGCTGGCGACGGGGAGGTAGGCCAGCAGGGTGATGGCCAGCAGTGCCACGGCCTGCCACAGGGTTGCCGGCTGCTGGGGATTGGCGTGAGAGGGCGTGAAGTCGGTCATGGCGACTGGGACGCTTGTGGCAGGGATGCGTCCGCGGCAATCAGCGTGCGAAGGAACTTCTCGAGCGAGGCTGCGGCGAGGTCGTGAGCGATCTCGTTGGGGTGGTGGTCGGTGGGGTGAACCCAGAGCTGGTGGTCGCTGTGTCCCTGGAAGGCACTCAGCAGGTCGTGGACGGGCATCCCGATCTCTTTACAGGTCTCCTCGACAAACGCGTGGATCGCGGTGAAGGGGTAATCCTCAAGCGACATCAACTCGGGGAAGATGGCCAGTCCGACCTGGAACCCGTGTGTCCTGGCCAACTCGACGATCCGCACCAGTGCGGCTCGAGATGCGGACCAGTCCATCGGTTGCGAGCGAGAGACGGGCTTGGCGAAGAAGGACCTCGGATCGGTGAAGTAGGCCTGGCTGTAGTGAGCGATCATTCTCTGTCGCAGCTCTTTTGCCCGCCACGAGTACTGGCACCAGTCGATGAGGTGCGAGTGTCGAGCGAGTCCGGTGGGTTGCAGGTAGACCCCGTGTCCCTCGCCATTGTTCCAGAAGGCGACGGCCGATTCGTCGCGGTAGATGTCATTGAGGTAGAAGACGACGAGCACGAGGTCGGGCTTGAGTTCGAGCCATCGGTTTTCGAGGGTGATCTGTTGATCGCGTGTGTTGTAGCCCTGGGTGCCGGCGTTGAGTACTTCGACGAGTTGGTATTGGTTGAGGCGGCCTTCGAGTCGTCTGAGGAAGGTGTGTTCATCGCGGACCCCGACGCCGAAGGTGAACGAGTCGCCCAGCCCGATCACGCGCA
>Ga0310124_10002245_pt1 | contig 13351 bp, 14 predicted proteins | sample CB11b_AW_Bot5_MG_FD_203507 | JGI IMG/M metagenome (GOLD analysis project Ga0310124, IMG submission 203507) | Marine microbial communities from Western Arctic Ocean, Canada - CB11b_AW_Bot5 | ecosystem: Environmental > Aquatic > Marine > Oceanic | place: Canada: Western Arctic Ocean | collected...
AATTATCAATCTTTGATGATAAAACTAGACCGTCGTATTTTTCTAAGATTTGCAAAACCTTCTTTTTTTCACTGCAAGGCACCAAAGAAAAGATGGTTTCACCAAACAACGCAACGCCGCATTTTATGCCATTTTTACGAAGCTCACTAACCACCTTTTCCATTTTTGGGGTTACGATCTTGATGTATTTTGCAAATTTTATCGATTTATCCTGAAACTCGTTTATGTCCTTAGACTTGATCAGTTCGTGAACCATCTTGCCTCCCAATCCATTAACTAGGGAAATTTTCTCGCCCAGGAACTTCTTGGTAGAGATTGGGTTAAAGCAAACTATCAGGGCATCAAGCTTCTCCTTGGGATCTATTTTTTCTAGTTTGCCAACCCCAGGTGCGCCAGATTTGGTACGAATCTCGAATCCACCGTGGTATGATGCCAAGACATCACCAAGACCAGTCTTGCATCTTATTTCAGCCAAGTGAGCGATCTGTGCTACCTCAGTTTTTGAGTAGCCTGTATTCAGTGCCTGATTCAGCGCAAGTGCCAATGATAATGCAACGGCGGCGCTACAGCCAAGACCGTATCCCACAGGCACATCCAATTCGTGAATCACATCAACAAAATAACCATCATTGTCGGCAAGAAACTCGTTTAGTACATATTCAGAAACTCTGACATCGCCAGTCTTGAATCCCTTGATTTGGATATGGAATTTTGTAGCATTGCTAGGATTCCTAGAACTTAGAATGACTGTTGTCTTTACTCCCTTTTGAATTGAAAACCCAGCACCTAATGAACCAAGACGGATTGGATCATTCCCCTCAAGCTCCGCCTTGAAAAAACCTGTAATGTGAGCTGGACAAAATGCGCTTGCCATCATGGATCGATTTAAACTAAAGTAAAAATATAAAAATATGGCTTATACTAATTAAACTAGTTTAAATTGTCTAAATTTACACGACGTCTGCAGAAGATTGGTAGCAGCATCTTGGTATCACTTCCAAAGCAGTGGGTGGATGACCATAATCTGGTCAAGAGCGCACAGGTCCAGATTGAGACTTTAGAAAACAGCCTCTCAATCACAGTAGGCGAGGGTAGGAAATTATCTAAGGAAATTGAGATAGAATATCCGCTTCCAAGCGAGGAAAACATAGCGGCTAACATTACCGGCGCATATCTGCTTGGATATGACACCATCAAGATTAAAGGCAAATCTACAATCTCAGTCAATGACAGAGAGATCATACGTGAGTCAATGAGAAGATTGGTTGGCATGGAAATTCTAGACGAAGATGCTTCAAACATTACCGGTCAGTTTCTACTTGATGAGACGTCGCTCAACCCGAAAAAAATTTTTAAAAGAATGAGCTCAATCGCGCTTGGCATGTTTGATGAAACACTATCCACCCTAACAACAGGTGATAGCACAAACCTTCAAACAATTCCAAACCGTGACGATGAGATAAACAGGCAGTACTTCCTCCTAGTTCGCTTCATCAGAAGCACGATGGTTGACAGAAGACTAGCGGGAATTTTTAATCTGGAAAATATAGACATTCTCGATTACAGGATAGCTGGGAACATACTTGAGACTGCTGGTGATACTATTGTTGACCTGTCAAAATCCATAACGGGCACTTCCCTATCAGGTACTGATCAGAAGAAGATATACGAAATTGCAAAAGACATTGAGAATATTCAAAAAAAGGCAATTGACGCATTTATCACAAATAATCGTTCTCTGGCAATAGAGGCAATAAAATTACATGGACAGCATAAGGAAAAAGTCTCTAAAATTCGCTCGTCACTTGAGCATAAAAAACAAACACCTATTGCGTTTTTGGATCTAATTTACATATTTGAAAAAATTGCACAATCTTGGTCAGACATATCTGATCTGGTCCAGCCAACTTATCGAAAATAAATTACAGCAGTTTTTTCTTTGCCGCATATACCATAACCGCCACTATTGTTTTAGAATCGATTATTTTCCCAGTTTTGATCATGCCTATTAGTTTCTTAATATCCATTTTTACTACTGTGATGAACTCATCATTATCCAACTCTAACTCAAATTTCTTTTTCAGACCAGACGCAACAAAAATGTGAATTTCCTCTTTGTTATAGCCAACTGATGGGAAGTAAGAAATTAATTTAGCCATTTTTTTCGCTTTATATCCAGTTTCTTCAATTATTTCACGATATGCACAATTGATTGGTTTTTCACGTTTTTCAAGTGTGCCTGCAGGAATTTCCAGAATATAGCCATGCGGAAATCTATGCTGTTTTACTAAAATGACTTTACCATTTTCATCAAATGCCAAAATTGCAGCAGCGCCTGGATGCTGAATTATTTCACGCCGAACCTTTCGTCCTTCTACTGTCAGATTGTAAACATCAATGCTGACTGGTTTTCCAGCATAGACTCTTTTTTTTCTCATTGCTGATTGCTTACAAATTATCTATTAATTTGTTTGATGGGTACATGAAGCCTTTCGGATCTTAATGCGTTTTTGATCGAAGTGGTTATCCAGTCTGTAGGCATCGTTATCTTTTTCGGGAAAAATACCTCCGTAAGTGCAACGCCATCAAACCCCTTGATCTTGTGGCGCATTGTGTCTGCATTGTAGATGTTATCACTATACATGAATAAAACTAGCAATTCTTTGGCAGTGAATGGAACCTGCCAGAAATGGTCACCAAAAGCATCCTCTATTTCTTTTTTAATTTTTTTAACATCATTTTGCACCATCGCAAGGACCGCAAATGCAACAAACTTTTCCAGTTTCCTTGGATCATAGATTATGGTAAATTGAATAGCTGGATTTTTCTCAAATTTTTCAATCGTTCTTGTAATGGTTTTTGTAGATAGTTTTGTAGATTTGGCCATCGAATCAATTTTTTCTCTTGGATTTTTCAACAACTGATCAAGAATCTTAAAGTCTGTTTTAGTTAGATCCGCCCGAAATTCAGATTCTGTTGGATCCAAGGTTAGAACAATCCTAACATTGCTGATGAGATTTTTTACCAACTCTGTCTTTTTTTTCACATCTTTTTCAACTACAATTCCACAGGCTATTATGTCACCAAGACATGGGACAACAAAAAATGGTTCTCCAATTAGTTTTAGCTTTTCTACTATACCAACCTCATCGTCACTTGGTACTACCAAGTAGATTATACCATATCCCAAAGATGGAGGTTCCACTTTCATGGTAAAGTTCTGAATAACTCCCGCTCTTCCCATTTTAGATATTCGCGATTTTACTGACACACCTGACAAGCCAACTTTCTTGCCAATTTGCCTATCTGGTGTTCTACAGTTAATAGTTAAAATTCCGAGAATTTTCATGTCATAATTGTCTAATTTGTTAAGTTTCAATGTATGAATATTATAATTAGTGGTTATTATAGTTAATTATGTCCTATATGTTAGTACTATGATACAGATCCTTTATATTTTGTACAATTAAATTTTGTACATGGATTACCGACTTCATCTGGCGAAGAGGATGCTGGTAAACAAAAGGGGAAGTTTGATTGGGGCCGTACTAGCTGTATCGATTGGAATTTTAGTAATTAATGTAAATTTTGTAATTTTTCAGGGAATCTATGATGCCATAGTCCGTGATATGTCTGAATATCGTTTTGGAGACATTTACGTTTATGACGAAGAGAAATCTACAATTGAAAAATCAGACATTGTTTTAATTAATTGGTTTGAACGAATTCCGGGCGTTGAGGCAGCAACGCCAAGGTTAGAAGCATCTGCTACTGCAGAAACTAGAATTTTAGGACAGCAACATGAGAAGTTTAACGTACCTGTTCTTGGCGTTGATCCCATTTCTGACATTAGGACATCAACTATCCACGAAACGGTAGGTGATGGGCAATATGTCTATGCTCGCAATTCAATTGTTGTTGGAGAATCAGTTGCATCTGATCTTGGAGGTTGTTCCCAAGGCGATTCTTTCATGTCTAGCGGAACTGATCCAACAGTAACAGGAGATGTCGACATGGGTGAATGCCAACCAGTCCGGGTTGGTGATAGTGTAAAACTTACTATAACAGATCAATGGGGCATTGACCAAAAAAAGCGATTTGTTGTAACTGGCATTTCTGGAACTGCAGGTGGGCAGGGATTTGACAGAAGTATCATCATTCACATAGACACTTTGCGTGACATGTTGGATAGACCAGGTGAATCAAGATCAATTATGGTTAGATTACAAGAATCAGCAAGCCCCTATGACGCAAAACAAATTAAAAATCAATTCTTACAGGCATTTCCAAATGATAACCTAAGGGCTGAAACTATTGAAGAATCTGCAGAATCAACTCTTTCAGGATTTAGATCGGGAATTGCAATGATTAATTTAATTGGCTATTTCGGAATGGGGTCATCCGCATTTGCCATCCTTACCATACAAATGATGTTAGTAAACAGCAAAACAAGGGAAATTGGCATTATGCGAGCCATTGGTGCCAGACGCAAAGACATTTTGATTCTGTTCATCATGCAGGGAATGATTATTGGTGCAATGGGTGCTGGTACAGGTACTGCATTAGGACTGGGTTATACTACATATGCCAAAATAACAAATATGGAGTTTCAGGGCAGTTTGGCATTAGAGGTTAACTACAACTGGTATAAAATTGGTGAGACAGCTTTCCTCGCATTCATTTTGGCTATGATTGCATCAATATATCCCTCGTATCGTGCTACGAAAAAACAACCAGTGGAGGCGATGAGATCTGTCTGATGTTGCATTACAATTAGAAAACTTGACCAAGATCTACGGGGAATCGGAAACCAAAGTTATGGCACTGAATAACGTTTCATTTACTGTAAAAAAGGGCGAATTCGTATTGGTTATAGGAAGCTCTGGTTCCGGAAAATCTACTTTACTAAACATGGTTGGATTATTGGATAGACCAACAGAAGGCAGAGTTCTGGTAGATGGATTTGACACAAGTGATTTGACTGATAACGAGATCTCTGCATTTAGAAATAAAAAACTAGGCTTTGTTTTCCAGTTTTCCAATCTTCTGGCTGATCTTACGGTGTTAGAAAATGTCCTTCTTCCTAGCCAAATACAGTTTGATTCTACAACCAATAACAGGGCAAAGGAGATTCTTGAAAAAGTTGGCTTGAAAGATCAATTATTCAAAAGGGCAAACAAAATTTCTGGCGGTCAGGCTCAGAGAGCTGCCATTGCGCGCGGACTAGTCAACAATCCAACAATAGTTTTAGCAGACGAACCTACGGGAAACTTGGACTCCGCTACTGCAAAAAACGTCGTAGAACTAATGAAGAAAATGGCAAAGGATTTGAGGCAGACCTTCATCGTTGTGACTCACGAGAGAGCACAGTTTGGAGACGTTGATCGAGTTATTACAATTAAGGACGGTCGTGCATTTGAAGGTGAACACTCCCCAGAGCTGGAGGTTGTTGCATAATGAGTTTTGTAAAATTTGCCTTTTTACTGGTGCTAGTTTGTAGCATTCCAGTATTTTATGCATATGGACAATTGGATGATAAACCTGCGCAGGGAATTTTGCGATCGGGTATAGTTGGAGTAAAATTGCTTGATGCCTACTTCGGAACTTCAACAGAGAAGATGGAAGTTGGACCAGGCGACAAAAATGTACCATTTACAGTAGAATTTGCTAATATATCAACAACTGACATAGTTGGCATTAAAGGACAACTATCTGTACCAACATATTTCCATTCACCACAGGGAATAAACTATCCAATTCTTGCGGATAGTAATACAAAAGCAACGACGGGGAGCAATTTTCATCTTACATTTTATGTAGACATATCTGACGGCGCATTAATCAAAACTTATCCTGGCGCTGTAGAAATAGACTATTCAAGATTAAAATCATCTGGGGTAAGAGAGAACTCATTTCAGTTTACTTTTACTTTACCAGGAGAAAGCATTCTAAACCTCAAATCTCTCACTCCTGTGATAACCTCAATCACAAATAACGATGTAATCCTTGAAATTTCGAATTATGGTTCCGCCACCTTGTCAAACGTTAATGTTGTATTACAAAACACAGACACATTAATTTCTTCTGCAAGTACATCTACTACAAATGTAGAGAAAGTAATTTTTGATCAAAATTACTGGAAAATAGGAAACATTGATCCGAACTCTGCGAAGACATTTTCATTTAATGTGTTTGTTCCAGAAAGTTTGAAAAACGAGCCATTGCGTATTCCCATGAAGATAACTTATTCCAATGCACATGGAGATAAACAATCGCTGATAAGAGTTGCAGACCTTTACATTAACGGTTTGATCAAACCGTCGATTTATGGGGTGAAGGTGATCGAACTGTCAGGAAAGAAAACTGTAATTGGCGAAATACTAAACGAGGGAAACGCTGATGGTTTGTTTGGATTTGTCAAATTACTGCCACGAGGTGATTCTAACATCAAAGAGTCTTCCCAGTACATAGACGAAATAGAGCCTGATTCACCAATTCCATTTAACATGCCAATAGAATCTAACGGCTTGCTTAGTTTTGGAGAACATGACATTAGGATCGTAGTTTCATACAAAGATGCAGTTCGTGATGAACATACTGTTACGTATGATACCACGATTACAATCGTTCCATTTGATGATAACACTGATTATGGCTCGATGATAGGAGGATTAATTTTTCTAGTAATTGTGATTGCAATTGGCTATAAACTATACAGCAAAGACAAGATTCCGTTTATCAAAAAAGGGAAAATTCCATTCATTAGTAAAAATACAGAATCTTAGGCGTATTCATTTTTGATCACAGGTATCAGGATCTGTTGTCTGAAATGTTTTTTAATATGTGTTCAAGAGGTATGATGGAAAAGAGACAGTCAGATTAAGATTATCTTGATTGACTTATCTCTTTCTCCACCTTCTATTAACATTAATTTCCAAAATGACATAGATCGCCCAGCTAATAATATAAGCAATTACAGAAATACTCGATCATCAAAATGAAAGAAATTGAAGTCCCAAAGCATCTAAGACAATTCATGTTGGAAGGAGCACAAGAGACCAAGCTCGGCGACAAAAAGGGTGCAAAAAAACAATATCGTTATGGAAACTTGCACATACGTGAATATGATGACAAGTATACTGTCCACATGGACAAGTACGACCCAAGAAGTGATCCAATACGTCATTTGGTTTGGGATGCTCCAGAAGTACTAATTGGATTGGCTGGCGCAGTTATTGTAGGCATTAAGGTTGGATCTTATCTTTATAACAAAAACAAAAGCACAAAGCAATTATCAATCTTTTCTGGCTTGGTTGCTTCTTTGGTGACAGGTTATGCATCATACGTTGTTTCAAAAAAACTAAAGGAGTGAGACCTTGGTACTGGTAAGAACAATTCATGTGTTCATCAAACTGATTCCGGCAATACTAGCTCTAAGAAAGGACCGTATTCTTTGGATCTCGCAGGAAGGAAAAAACATTGATGAAAAAAGGTTTCGAAGAAACGCACAAAGACTTCTAAACACGTGTATCTCACTTGGTCCTGTCTTTATCAAATTTGGACAGTGGCTTTCATCACGTGCAGACATCTTACCACAGCCGTATCTAGAGGAATTATCTAAATTACAAGACAGCGTACCGGCTGTTTCATTTGAGAAAATAAAACCAATAATTGAGAAAGACATTGGTAAGATTGAAGAAAAGTTTGATGATCTGGATCAAAATTCACTGTCTGGAGCGTCACTTGGTCAAGTGCATCTAGCAATAAAGAACGGACAACAAGTAATAGTCAAAGTAAAGCGACCCGGAATTGAAAAACAAGTAGAAAAAGATCTCAAAGTTTTAATGAAGATAATTCCTTTTGCAATGAAATTCGTTGACCCAAACTTGAGATTCTCAATCATTCCGATAATGAAACAGTTTGCCGAGTCGATTCACGAGGAGATGGATTATTCCAAAGAGTCTGACAATCTAAAGAAAATAAAAAAGAATATGGGCGCATATGATAACGTTGTAATTCCGAACGTATATGATGACTATTCAACAAAAAACGTGCTCACGATGGAATACATTCCAGGAATCAAGATTACCAATATTGAGGAGCTTGACAAAAAGGGAATTGACAGGCAAAAACTAGTCATCGACGTACACAAAGTCTTCTTTACAATGCTTTTGCGACATTCCATATTCCATGCAGATCCACATCCAGGAAACATCTCAGTCAAGGATGATGGAACATTAATCCTGTATGACTTTGGTATGATTGGAAGGCTAAACAACGAGACTAGGCTACGTCTTGTGCGCCTCTATCTAGCCCTTGTGGAAAAGAACCCTCCAAGAACTGTAAATGCGATGGATGAGCTTGGCATGTTAGCGCCTGACTTTAACCGAGAAGTAATAGAGCAAGGAATTGATATGTCTATAAAATCAATGTATGGCAAAAAGCCAGACGAGATAGAAGTTGAAGCACTGATGGCTTTAGCCAACAGGACAATGTCAAAGTTCCCATTCAAGCTTCCAAAACACCTTGCATTGTATCTTAGAATGTCAACCATCATAGAGGGAATTTACCATACACACAAGGTTGATTTCAAGTTCATCAAAGTTCTAAGACAAATTCTAGAAGAGGAAAATTTGATCAAAGATGCATACATCGAGGAGATCAAACATTCATTCAAAAGATTTGCAAAGACACTTGATGACACTCTCACAATTGCGCCGGAGATAAAAAAATTCATGGATGAGAATCGTGTTCTGCAGCAAAAAAATAAGCACGGTTCGAATACATTATTGTCGGGAAGCATTTTGTCTGGTGCCGTGTTTTTTGGCTCTACATTCTTGTTCCAGTCAAATGAAACACTTGGAATAATTGGAATGATTGCATCTGCAGCAATAATGGGAATATTTGTAGCGTCTAGAAATCGTTAATCTAATGAGATTTCTTTTCCCTTCTTTGTAATTGGGATTTCAATTGTTAGTACACCATCAGCATATTTTGCAGAATTCACTTTCTCTTCTCCCTCTTTAACAGTTATTGGCAGCCTCATTTTTTTGTCAATTACACGTGGACGTTGCTTCATTATGGTTCTACCATTTTTGTTGTCTTTTTTTTCTGCGTTGATAGACAGCACATTACCATTCATTGAAACCTTGATGTCACTCTTATCAAAACCAGGAATATCTACCGTAACAACTAGGTTGCCATTTTCCTCATGCAGGTCAATAGGAGGCAATACAAACTCAAAAAACTCTCTCGACTTGTCATCCACCTCCTTAAAAAATTCCTTGGCTACGTGTTTTACTAGTCCCATTTTGTTAACTGATTTTTTTTGTGTTATAAATTTTGATAGATTTTTAATCCTAAAGCATTAATTTTATAATATGATTATTACACTTGAGGGCACAGATCAGGCCGGAAAGAAAACGCAAACTGCAATGCTAGCCAAGGCACTAAAAGCACAAAAAATCAAAACAGCAGTATTTGATTTTCCTGATTACTCAACTGTCATTGGCAAAGAAATCAATAGCTATCTTCATGGTAAAAGAAAATTTCCACCCAAAATTATTCATTATCTATATGCAGCAAACAGATGGGAAAAACTAGAAGAGATTAAAAAATCTGCTGCAAAAAATTCTATTTTAATAATGAATAGATACTATCATTCTAATCTTGTTTATGGTATTGCAAATGGTTTGAAAGAAAAGTGGTTACAAAAACTTGAGGAAGGTCTCCCAAAAGCTGATCTTGTTATTGTTTTAGATGCTTCGCAAAATGACTCATTTTCACGCAAAAAATCTAAAAGAGATAGATTTGAAAAAAATAAAGATTTTTCAAAAAAAATATCTCAAATATATCGTAGGTTGGCAAAAAAGCATAGATGGAAGATAGTTAATGCTTCAGGTACTAAGCAAGAAGTTCATAAAGAAATTCTCAAGATTATTTTCAAAAAAATAGGATCATGAAAAAGACACACCTTGACATAATTGATCCGATTCATAATTTTGTTAGAGTTTATGATAGCGAGCTGAAAATTATAGACACACCAATTTTTCAGAGGTTAAGAAGAATACGCCAACTTTCAGGCGCTCATTTAATCTATCCAGGTGCGCAGCATACCAGATTCGAACATTCTCTTGGGGTAATGCACATTGCTTCAATGGCGGGTCATGCACTTAATGAAAAGGGACTAATCTCTGTTGATAACATTCAAAATTTACGATTTGCTGGTTTGTTACATGACATAGGGCATGGTCCATTTTCACATATTTTTGAGGAACTTTTACAAAAGAAAAAGCATTCACATGAAGACATAGGAAAAGAGATCATACTAAAGACAAAGATTGGTGATTTGATTTCAAAAAATGGATACGATAAGAGATTCATAACTAAAGTGGCTTTCGGTGACTCCAGATTACAGTTTTTGAATGAAATAATATCTGGGGCTTTGAGCGCCGACATTATGGATTACCTACTTAGAGATGGATACTTCACAGGTGCTGAACACGCAAAGATTGATCACAATAGGCTGATGCATTCTTTAGACGTATACAAGAACAAACTTGCACTTGACAAGTCAGCATTAGTAAATTTTGAAACTATGATGACATCCAGATATCAAATGTTCAAGGCTGTCTATTTTCATAAGACAGTTAGGGCTGGTGAAGTAATGCTGTTAGAATCAATGGATTTAGCAGAAGAAGAACTCAGGCTTACTTCAATGAGTCTTGATGACTACCTGAAATTATCTGACGAAGTAATTCTCTCTAAACTTCTAAATCTGCCTGAACATAACTCCAAACTAAAAACCGCAAAAAAAATTGCTACAGATTATCAAAATAGAAATTTATTCAAATCAGTCTTTGAACTGACTCTAACTAAAAATACAATAACAAAGAAGCGTATGCGAGATATTAGAGAAGAGCTTTCAAAAAATTCCAAAGTAGACATTAACGAAATTTTTGTTGACAGCTCTAATACATCTTCAATCCCATTATCTCCTTCAAAAAAGGAATCCAAATCCATTATTCTCTTGGAGGAGAATAATAATAAAACAAAAGCAAAAGAAATACAAATTTCAAGCATTCAGCTTGTTTCGGTGATGTCTGGATTTATGAAAATTTTGAGGGTTTATACTTCTGCAAAAAATAGAAAAAAAGTTGAAATTGCAGCCAAATCAATCCTTGGTGATCTAAAATAATGAAAAAGAGAATTGTTGTCAAACTTTCTGGTCAGGTATTTAGCATGGATGAGACAAAAAAGTTGAAGGATTATGCAACATTTTTTGTAAAGAAAAGCAAAACACACCAACCGATAATAGTTGCTGGAGGTGGAAAGATCGCGCGATATTTTATCTCTCATGCTAGATCATCAGGAGCTGACGAATCCACTTTAGATGAGCTTGGAATTGAGATATCACGACTAAATGCCAAGTTGCTAATTTACGCATTAAAAGACAAAGCCTACCCTCACCCACCAACAACTTTGGCTGAAGTAAAAAATGCAGTAGATAGCGGTCTTATTGTTGTTGCAGGTGGACTGCATCCGGGCCAAAGTACCAATGGTACTGCCGCACTGATTGCAGAAAAAGTAAAGGCAACTGAATTTCTTAATGCTACTGACGTTGATGGAATTTACGATTCGGATCCCAACAAAAATAAAAAAGCTAAAAAATTCTTACAAATAGACATTAAGGTTCTTCGCAGCATACTAGTACGTGAAGACTCGATGGCTGGCGGTTATGATCTCATGGATATTGTTGCATTAAAAGTAATTGAGAGATCTAAAATTAAAACAAAAATTATCAAAGCTGACATTAAAACTATTGAAAGTGCTATGAATGGCCAGCGTGTGGGAACAGAAATAGTTTTTGCAAAGTAATTATTTTAGCTCATCTTGCACAGTAGGATATGTATCAGTCCATATTTTTATTTCCTTACGTGAAAATTCCGTAATCCCAGAAGCCAAAACTTTGCTAAGTATTTCGTGTGCATCTTCCTTCTCCAACGCTTTTGTTTGTGCCTTGGTAAATCCGCCTTCATCTACCAAAATTATGACAAAACCATCACCAGTTTTAATCGCGGTAACAAATGATTGTTCTCCAACCGGAACAAATTTTCCATCAATCTTTTTAGTAGTAAGAGTTAGCATTGCAAAACCAGATATATCAAACAAAACCATTTGTGCTTTGTTTGCTCTTTGCTTTCCAATTTGCACTGCTTGAAAATACTGCATAATCTAATGAATCCTTAGCACTATATGCACTTTATCTCAACATTTAAGAAATGTGCCCAAGAACCAAAAATCGATGAATCCTAGAATCTTTGTTGGTGCAGCAGCTGGTGTGCTTGCTGTAATTTTAGTTGTTTTTACATTAACTGGTACTTCAGTAGTTAGTGACGTGGGTGGAGGATTTTTCTCACCATCAACCCAGGAGGTACAACCACTTGATATTGAATTATTTGACTTTTCTATAATAGAGATTACTGAAAAGCAGGCAACACTTGAAGTAAAATTCAAGTTTTCAAACCCAAACTTCAAGTCAATCATGCTTCATAACGTAAAATATTCAATCTATCATGATGATGTAAGAATTGCTGTAGAGGAAATAGGTTCTAGCCCAGAGGGATTTCTTGCGTCTCCAAATTACTTTATCATAACTAATGAAAGACCAGTTCCTATTGGTGAAAAATTTACTATCATGAATACAGGTAAGACTCCTGAACTTTGGGATACACTAACTAGCTGGAAAAATTCTGGTGAAGAATTGAATTGGAGGATTTCCGGTCATGCATTCTATAACCTCAGTTCAATAACAGCAGGATATGAGAACATTCTAGAATTTGACTTCTCAAAACATGATTAATTCTGTATCATAGAATTTAAAAATTATGATTATTTGTAAAAATATAGGAAAAATTAACAATACTATATATGATTGACTTTAAGCATGTCAAGAATGGCAGAAGCAAGTATGGCAGCATTTGGAGCCGCAGTTGGAGTTATGATTGCTATGGCAGTAGTAGTATTTGGACTGCGTGGCAAAGGACATTCCAGAGCACCAGACGCATAAAATATTGGAATATTCCACCATTTTCTTATTTTTCTATTAGTAGGTTATTTTACATTTTTATGGCATATGTTAAATGATGTATCATGGTTGTTGGCGATAGAGACTATAAGCAGATTGTAAGAGATGCCATTGATTCGATTGGCGAAGATGTTCAATTAAAGTTTGATACAAAAGATCCTAACATAGTTTATCTCCACGAAGCAACAAAATGTTTGCGCCGTTCCTTCTATGATAGAACTGAACCACTCGAGACTGAACAGACACAATTCAATAAAGTTTTGG
>Ga0310124_10002249_pt1 | contig 13338 bp, 11 predicted proteins | sample CB11b_AW_Bot5_MG_FD_203507 | JGI IMG/M metagenome (GOLD analysis project Ga0310124, IMG submission 203507) | Marine microbial communities from Western Arctic Ocean, Canada - CB11b_AW_Bot5 | ecosystem: Environmental > Aquatic > Marine > Oceanic | place: Canada: Western Arctic Ocean | collected...
GCCCGCTAGGGTAGACGTAACAGCGCCGGAGCCGTCACCGGACAAATTGACCGCGAGCAAGTAGAACGTCGGACCAGGTCCAGCCACCCTATCGCCAACCGACGAGCTAGCCAGCTTGAGCTCGCCGAAGTCGAGCTGACCAGCTGGACACGGCGCAAGCGTTGCTCCGGCGACCCAGTTCAGACCGGCCAACGTAACTTGCCCCGAAAACTCACGCCTTGCTTCGCAACCGTCTAGGAACTCCGTCAGTGTTCCCGTAAAGAATCCTGAACGCCCTCCGGTCAAGGTCCCCTGGATCCTGCCCCCTCTGGGCGGACTCGTCATGAGCTCCCAGTCTCCGTCGACCGTACTGGTCTCCTGAGCTATCAGCGGGACAACGAATTGTGGAAGCCGTATCGATGCTTCGGTGCTGAGACTCCGGATGGCAATGGTCAGATTCATCAAAACCGGCGGTGGGAGGACGACCTCGCCGGAAAACGCGCGAGTCACATCTTCAGGCTGCACCGAGGTTGGCATATTCGTTGGTCCAGACGGCACCCCTCCGCACGTAAACGAACTCAGAAGCAGTGTCAGCCCTAAGCCAAAAATGCAGAATCGGACGCTGTAATGGCGAAGGGAATTTTCGCCGCATCCGAACCGTGTGACAGAAAACATAACTTGATTACCAGGAGGCCGACAGACGACTACTTGACTAGGACGATAGGAGACATTAGACCACTCCGATTAACGTAAGATCCACCCACGCGCCGCCCGCAGGCAACAATAGCGACATAGAGTTGCTTCACCAGCGCAACATTCTCGGCTTCGCTCATTGCAGTATCTCCTTCGCAGAACTACTCAACCGTCACGCACAACAGGTCGCTCGCAACTGTGAGCGGGCCATGGTAGTGCTCCCGCAGGTGCGCGATGTTTCCCGGCAAGTCCGACATGATGTGGTCTGTGTGGCGAGGGGCGTCGGCAGCCGATTGTGAGAGATGGCTCAGCACCACTGACCCAACGTCGGCGTCACGAGCGAGCCGTCCCCACTCACTCGGTTTAGCGTGCAACGTGGACGTTGGTCCGCCTGGTGCTTCCGCGGCCGCAAAATGGATGACCAGCACATCTACGCCTCGGACTAGCTCGGTGAAGGCCGGGTTCGTCCCGAGTTGGTCGCTGCTGAACCCGACGCTCGCTTCTCCGACGTCCACCCGGTACCCAACTACCGGGACATCGCCGTGTGGCACGCCGATGCCGCGCACAGTGATGCCATCGGCAAAGTAGACCTCAGTTGGTTGTCCCGCGTTCACATCAACAGTCGCGACGTCGAAGTCGTTGATGGTCCCGAGCACCCGAAACAGGCTGGTCTGGGACTCGAACAACCCGTCTACAAACTCGGTTACGGAGGGATACCCTTGACTGCCCGTAGGACCGACAGTACGCGGGATCGACCGCTGAGGCCAGAACAGGGCCGGGACCTCGGATAAGTGATCTGGACCGTCGCGAACGGAACATTGGAGCTAACAAAGTAGTGTTAGAGTACCCGGTTAACGTAAGAGCCACTATCGGACCCGCGCGCCGCCAGCCCGCAACGTAATTCAGATCACACGTCAGCCAGTTCCTGCAACTGCTCGCCGGTGCTGTCGCCGAAGGTCTCGGTCGGGATCCCCAGCTTGTTGAGCAGCGTGAGCTGCAGGTTGGTCAGCCGCTGGGTCTGGTCCGGATACTTGACGTGCCGGCCGCCCTTGATCCGCCCGGCCCCGCCACCGGCCAGGACGAGCGGCAGGTTGCGGATGTCGTGGCTGTTGCCTTCGCTGATGGCACTCCCGTAGAGAGTGATCACGTTGTCCAGCAGGGTCGCATCTCCGTCGCTCGTGGTCGCCAGCTTCTCGAGGAAATAGGCGAACAGGGTCGCGTGATAGACATTGATCTTCGCGAGGCTGGCGATCTTGTTCTTGTCGCCGCCGTGGTGCGAGATCGGGTGGTGCGAGTCGGAGACGCCAATCTGCGGGTAGGTGGCCCCGCTCTGCTCGCGGCCGATCTGGAACGTGATGACCCGCGTGGTGTCGGTCTGCAGCGCGAGCGCCTGCATGTCGAACATCAACCGGGCGTGGTCGTCGTAGCTGACCGGAATGCCCGCGGGCGACTCGACCAGGGGTAGCTCGCGCCCCTGGGTCTCGGCCACCTGGATACGACGCTCGATTTCCCGCACCGACTGCAGATACTCGTCCAGCTTGGCCTGGTCGCGGCGCCCGAGGTTGCCCTGCAACCGGTCCACCTTGTCCAGCACCGAGTCGATGATGCTCCTCTGGCGTTGGAGACGGGCTCGGCGCACCTCAGGATCCGTGCTGTCGATCCTGCCGAACAGCCGGTCGAAGACCACGCGCGGGTTGGTCTCAACCGGGAGCGGTGTCGACGGACCGCTCCAGGCGAGCCGGTTCTGATACGCGCAATTGAACCCCACGTCGCAGGTGCCGACACCGTTCACGGTGTCGGCGCCCTCCAGCCCCAGTTCGAGGGAGGGGAGCGGGGTCTCCTGGCCCAGCGTGTTGGCGATGATCTGGTCCATCGAGATCCCGAGCGACAAGCTGGAGCTGCCGGTGGTCGGCAACGGTTCGATGCCGGTCATGAACGCGCCGGCGGGCTTCGCGTGCGCACCGGAGGCGCCCGAACGAGACCGGGCGCCGGTGTTGTCCAGGCCGCTCAGCACCAGTAGGTGATCCCGGAACGGCTCCAGCGGGAGCAAGGTCGGCGTGAAGGCGAACCCGGTCCCCTCGGTCAGGGGCGTCCACCGGTCCATCACGATGCCGTTCGGCACATACACCGTGCAGAACCGGACGACCGGTTCTGCGGCGGCGCGCGCCAGCGCGGTGGTCGGGACCATGCGCTCCAGCAGTGGCAGGGCCAGGGTGGCGCCGACGCCACGCAGCACGGTGCGTCGGGGGATGGCTCGTGTGGGGATGATCATGATTCCGACCTTCGCATCAAAAACGGCGAACTCTTCACGATGGCGGTGACGAGCGACGACCAGGTCAGCTCGTCGGGTGATGTCTGGCGCGCGATCTGTCGTACCACTGGCATGTCGCTCGGGCCCAGCGTGCGCCCGACCGCATAGGTCAGTAGCTTCTCGCTGACGGTGTCGACGAACTGATCCTGGCGGGCCAGGATGACCGCTCGGAGTCCGGAAAGCTCTCGCACCTCCGTGCCGTCGACCAGGGTGCCGGAGGCGTCGATCGGGACGCCGGTGTCGAACGGGGTGCCGCCGCCGTTGGTGGCCCGCCAGCGGCCGATGGCGTCGTAGGACTCCAGCGCGAAGCCGAGCGGGTCGATGATGTTGTGACAGCTCGCGCAGACCGCGTTGGTGCGGTGCTGCGCCAGACGCTCGCGCATCGTGGCCGGCACCCCCTCGTCACCCGCGCTGCGGAGGCTCGGCACGTTGGGCGGCGGTGGTGGCGGCGGAGTGCCGAGGATGTTCTCGAGCAGCCACTTCCCGCGCACGACCGGCGACGTCCGGTTGGCGTAGGAGGTGATGGTCAGAATGCTGGCGTGGCCGAGCAGGCCCCCACGGGTGTCGCCCGGCACCGACACGCGACGGAAGTGTGGACCGTAGACATTCGGGATGCCGTAGTGCCGGGCCAGCCGCTCGTTCACAAAGGTGTAGTCGGCGCGCAGGAGATCCACCAGGGGACGGTCGGCCCGGAGCTCCGCTTCGAGGAACAGCTCCGTCTCGCGTCGCATCGCGTCCCGCACGTTCTCGTCGAAGGCGGTATAGGTGGCGGTGTCCGGCACCGCGTTGCGCAGCTTGCGGAGTTGCAGCCACTGGCCACCAAAGTTCTCCATCAGCGCGCCTGAACGTGGGTCGGCCAGCATCCGTCGCACCTGCCGCTCGAGCACGTCGGGCCGGCCGAGCCGGCCGTCGACCGCCAGGTCGAGCAGCTCGGCGTCGGGAATGCTGCTCCAGAGGAAGAACGAGAGCCGGGATGCCAGCTCGAGGTCGCTGATCTGATACGCCGTGTTGGCGGCGATCCCCTCGGGATCGGTTTCCAGGCGGAACAGGAACTCCGGGTCGACCAGCAGACGTTCTATGGCCGCCTGGATGCCCGCGTCGAAGTTGCCTGGTCCGCCCTGCGCCGAGCCGTCCTCATAGAACGCCATCAGCAGCGAGACGTCGGCGTCGTTGGCCGGTCTTCGGTAGGCCCGGCGTGCCAGGGTCGAGAGGATCTCTCGAGCACACCTGGTGTCCTCGGTTTCGGTCGCGGGCTGGCAGACAAACACCCGGTTCCGGCTCGGCAGGGCGGTGGCTCCGGTCGGATCGAACGGGCCGAGAATCTCGATGCCCGAGACAGCCGGATTGCCGTCCTGCATCTCGTCCTGCCCGTAGGAGTAGGTGGAGCGGTCGAGTGGCAGCGGCAGGATCCCGTCCGGGACCGCTGACCGACGGTCGAAGGCGACGCCGACCTCGTGACGCCCACCGGCAACGGTGAGGCGCACTTCGAGCCCCTCGTCGGCGGTGAGCGCATAGCGCTCCCATTCCGGGAATGAATTGCCGTCGTAAACCTGCTCGAACTTGCCCGCATAGCCCATCGGGGGCAGCTGTCCGTGCTCCCACACCCGACCCACGACGAAGGTGTCGACCCGGGCGCCGTCGAGCCGGAGGTCGAGCAGGTGGGGTTGACCCATCCCGCGCGCGTACCCGTACTCCTGCTTCCTGAGCGTGACGCGAATGACGTATTCCCCGTCGACCGGGAAGTTGTGCTCGATCGCCGTGCCGCCGCGCGACCCGAGTGGCAGATCGAGGCTGACCGCGTTGTTCTGGTCGAACGCCCCGTGCACCGGATAGATCTCGGACACCGGTCGCAGTGTCTGGTCACCCACGACCAGACGGCTGATCCGTTGCGCCGCTGCCAGATACCGCTCGATCAACGTGGGCGAGACCGACAGCACGTCGGCGATGTTGTCGAAACCCTCCTCTTCGTCGTCGGCCGGTAGGAGCGCGTTGACGTCGACCTCGAGGGCGAAGAGGTCGCGGATGGCATTGCCATACTCGACCCGATTCAGGCGATGGATGGCCGGTCGGCCAGGGTTCGGGGCGGCCAGCCCGGCTCGGTCGAGCTCCGCCTCCAGCCATCCGACGAACCGTGTCGTGGTAGAGGCGTCCGGACGCGGACGTCCGGCCGGGGGCATCGCGCTCGCCTTGAGCCGACGAATGACCTGCTCCCAGGTGTCGGCGTGCTCGCCCACGTGTGCCAGGTCCAGGCTGTCCAGCGTCAGCTCTGCCGTACGGGTCCGCTCGTTGTGACACCCAACGCAGTAGCGGTCCAGCATCGCCCGGGCACTCGCCGCATCCATGTCGGCCGGCGCCTGCGCCCCGACAGGTCCCTGACCTGCGGCGATGAGACACCCGAGCCCCACCACGGCGACGAAGCAGCGGGCAAGCCGTCCCGCCCCCCCTGTCTCTTGTCCCCTGATTCCTATCTTCTGGGAACGCTCCATCATGGCCCCGTCTCCAGTCGGTCGAGCAGCTCACGCGCGGCGGTGCCGGCTTCGTTCTCGATGTCTGCGTTGGCCCCGGCGGCCAGCAGGAGCTCAGCCGTGGCGGGAAACCGATAGCGGGCGGCGGTGTGCAGGGCCGTGTTGCCAGACGGACCGAGGGCGTCGATCGCGACGCCGGCCCCGGCGTCGAGTAGCGCGCGCACGGTCTCGCGTACGCCCTCGTCATTAGCCCACTCCTCGGAGACCAGCTCGGGGGCGATGAGCCGGTTCCGCCGGGTGGTGCTCCGGTTTGCGCTCAGCCCGACGGCCGCCATCAGCGGCGTGGTACCGTCCTCTTTCGGCAGCAGGACGTCGCCGCCGTGTTCCGCCAGCAGCCGGACCATGTCTGGCTCGAGATACTTGGCGGCCAGCAGCAGGGGAGTGGCCCCTTTCTCCCGCAGCGTGAAGATGTGCTGGTAGGTCCAGCGCGGCACCGGCGTGCTCTTGACCAAGGGCAGGTTCGGGTTGGCGCCTCGCTCCAGGAGATGCGCCATGAGCTCCGGCAGGGTCCGCAGGGCGGCGGCATGCAGCGCCGAGTAGCCGGCGTCAGTGGCGTTCGGGTCCGCACCGCGCTCGAGCAGGTAGCGGGCCAGGTCCTCGTGCCCGCTCATGGCCGCCAGGACGAGCGCGCTGTTGCCGTCGGCGCCGGTGTCGTTGACGTCCGCGCCGGCGTCGAGCAGCCACCGGGCCGACGCGATCTCGCCGTGCCGCGCCGCGAAGAGCAGGGCGGTGAAGCCGCCCGCCTCGAAATAGGTCGAGCCCTGGGGGCTCGTGGTGCTCCGTTCGCCGGTGCCCCGGAGCTGCTGCACCGCGATGGTCCGGGTGTCGATGGCGGCGCCCGCCTCGAGCAGCGTCTGGGTGACGTCCGGGTGCCCCATGGCGACCGCCCGCATCAGCGCGGTCTGTCCTTTCTCCGGTTCCGTGGCGTCGATATCGGCGCCAGCGCCGACGAGGGCACGGACGGCCACCGGGTCGCCGGTATGGGCGCATCGTATGAGCAGGGTCTCGCCGGCGCGGAGACCATGGTTGGGGTCCGCGCCCGCCTCGAGCAGGCGGCCCACCGCGTCGGCGTGCCGGTTGGCGCAGGCGGCCCAGAGCGGCGTGGCGCCGTACTCGTTGGCGGCGTCCAGGTTCGCACCGGCTCCGACCAGCAGCTCGAGGGTGGCCGTGTGGTTCCAGTACGTCGCCCAGTGCAGGGCGGTGGCGCCATCGGGCTGGGGGCTGTTGACATCGGCGGCCTGGCCGACGAGCGTGCGGACCTGCTCCCAGCGTTGCTCCTTGGCCGCGTCCGCGAGTGGGGCGTCGGCGGCGCCCAGCCGAACGACGGCGAGGGCACACAGACCGAGAGGCGCCAGGAGCCGTCGGACATGGTGGTTCGCACGGGGCGTTTGCGGCGTCACACTCGACCCTCGGGAATGAACGATAATCGTCACATTGTAGCCGTTCGAGCGTATCGGTGGACCAGTATTCGACCGCGTCGTCTTTGCCTACGGCTTCCGGAAGATGGTATTAAGACGGTATTAGTCTCCCTGTTGACATAATTCCAGATATTCGACCCAGCCGCCTCGCCCTCGTCGCGACGGTCGACTCCATCCTTCGCGGCGATCTCATCGAACGAGCCGCCGCCGCCGGACTGCGGAGCCTCTTCGTCGGCTTCGAGACGCTGTCGCCCGCGAACCTCGCGCGCAGCAACAAGCGGCACAATCTGTACCGCGTTCAGGCGGCGGTGACGGACCGGCTGCACGGCCGCGGCATTATGATCAGCGGCTCTTCCGTCTACTGAGGCGGGGTTCGAGGGGCTTGGCTGTCGCGGGGAAGCACGGCGCATGACGGGCGGATAACCGATCTTCCGTTAACTGGGGGTGTCTAATCCGGCCTGAATCCGGCCTATCGTCTCTTCTCTCTCTCCCCCCAACCTGCTCCTGCCGCGTTCGTGATCCGGTTTGTGCTCCCTTTACACGTATACCAAGGTCACGAACACCAGACGGAGGTGTCCAGAACCGCCTGCGGCCAATACGACAGGCAGACCGCGCGGCCGTTCGAGACGGTGAACGGGGTCGAGGCCCACGGCGGCTCCATCGACAACGCGGGGGTGCAGGTGGCCGGGCGGATGGTCTACGTCCAGTCCGGATACAGTTTGTTCGGACAACTGCCCGGGAACGTCCTGCTCGCCTCCGAGCTGCCCGACGGACCAACGTCTTCGTGATGCGGCGAACGGCGCCCGAGGCGTCGGCGGGCAGGACCATCCGTGTATATCGGCTGGCACGCGATGTCCGGTTTGGCCGGGCGACCAGCACCTCCCTGGACCACTCAACGACGCAACTGACTGACATATCGACCCTTTGCCGACAGATGCCGCGCTGGCACAGCATCTGCTTGTGTCCTGAGCGGTTCTTGCCCGAGGTGAGCTTCGGGCGCGCCCGTCGGTCAACCGCAGGAGGGCTTGGATGGGGGTATTCAACAACGACCGCGCAACGGTCTGGCTGGTGGTCTATCTGATCGGTTCGATCCCCGTGCTGATGTTCAATGCCGCCGGCTTCGCCGGCTGGTTCTTCGATTACCCCATGCCGCTGTTCATCTCGATTCTCGTCGTGCTTGCGATTCCCCTCGTGCTCATTCTGCTGAAATCGCCCGAGGCGGCGCGGTGGAACATCTTCATGCTCTTCTGGGAATCGTGACGTTCTCGGTGACGTGGACGATGATCTGGACCAGGTGTTTCAAGGAGTCAGGTGAGGCGGTGAGCGGGATGAACCCCGTGGACGGCATGGATGGCTGACGCGCAGGCGGGGTCGGGCCACTCTGTCACCAGCAGCCTGAATTTGACAGTGCCTCGCTGAATGCTAAACGTCGCGCCAAGAACTGCCGATAACCTGAGTATGAGAGCAACTCTGCATCGTGGCGCCGAGCAGCTTCACTACGAGATCCATACCGACAGCGGGAAGACGCCCTATGCCTTGCGTGTCGCCGCCCCGGAGGGGCTGGTCATTGACGAGCAATTCCCGGATCCGTACTTGCTCCACGAGCGGGCCGCACGCGTCGAGCGGCTTCTCGTGCGACACGGTTGGCACGGCCCGCTGGTCGACTGACCCTGTGCACTCCGTTGGGCGCGTGCTCCACGCGGCTCGACGCTGAGCGGGTTCGCCGGGGCGCCGTCCGGCTCCACTCCCCGCCAGGCGCTCTTCGCGCTTCTGGGCACCATGTGCGGTGGCGACGGGCAGTCGACTTTCGCGCTGCCCAATCCGCCAAGCCTGGCGCCTCTGAACTACCTCATCTGCATGGACGGCGACTTTCCGCAGCGGCCGTAACGGCCGCGCCGTCGCTCGACTCCACGATGCGCACGAGGATCCCGGACTGCGGCGAAGCTCGCCTCCGTGCTTGACTCCGTGCCGTGCACCCCGGACAATCGCGACATTCAGGCTCAGCGAGCCTTGAGCACGGTCGTCTCGGGACTCCGTCCGGTCACCTGAGCTTGCGGACGGCGTCATTACGCAGGGGAACCACCATGAATCGACTGACCGTTGCCGTCGCCGCCGTCCTTGCCGCAAGCGCGCTCGTCATCGGTGCGTCCGCCCGTCAGTCTGGTGACTCGGACTACACGCCAACGCGGATCAACAAAGCGATCGAACTGCTCGAGGCCGGTCAGCCGGTCTACTACTTTCAGTTCCCCGGCGGTGGGTACGACGAGGGCAAGGAGCTGGCGCAGACGTGGGCCGACGCGATCGGCTACAACGTCGAGCAGGCCCCCTTCAACGCGCTGCAATTCAAGGCGTTCATGCAGGGCTTGATCGATGGCGGGCCGACCAAGAGTGGCCACCGGACACCAGCCGTCATCGTCACGCTGCCCGTGGGCGGCATCGACGAGATGACGGTGCGAGCCAACTACTGGATGGTGGAGCAGGTGCTCGCCGCCGGCGCCCACGGCGTGCTGATGGTGCACATGCGCGAAGAAGGCGCGGCCCGGGCATTCGTGCAGGCGTCGCGATACCCGCTGGCTCCGAAAACGCCAGGGATCGGTGAGGGGCTCAGGGGCAGCGGTGGGCAAGGCCTGGCGGCCCAGATGTGGGGCATCACCGCCGCGGAGTATCTTCGCATCGCCGACCCCTGGCCACTGAACCCTGAGGGAGAGCTCCTGATGGGGTTCAAACCGGAGGATCAAATCGCGCTCGAGGTGATCGACCAGACCATGGCGGTGCCGGGAATCGGCATGGTCGAGTGGGGACCGGCCGACATGATGATGTCGTTCGGGCTGATCCGCACTCCTGGGTCCAGCTACCCCCCGGCCGTGACGGACGCGAGAGATCGCATCCTCGACGTAGCGCGCCAAAACAATGTGATCTTCTCTGAGGTCGGCACCAACGCCGGCAACGTGATCGAGCGGGTCGACGACGGCATCATGTTCCACTTCGCCAACGAAGAAGCCGCTCGAATCGGCCGTGAGCACACCGACCGGGTGATGCCTTACTAAGGAAACGCGTACACTTTGGCGTCGTCCCTGACAAGTACCGATACGTCCTTCGACGCATCTCTGTCCCCGGAGCACCGAACCAATGAGTCACGCTCTCGCCGATTTCCGCTACGCCTGTCGGGCCCTGCGACGCCAACCGACGTTCGTGTTGATCGCGGTGCTCACGCTGACGCTAGGCATCGGCGCCAACACGGCGATCTTCAGCGTGGTGAAGACGGTGTTGCTGAACCCGCTGCCGTATGACGACCCGGAGCAGATTGTCGTTCTGTGGGAGACGAACCCCGAGGGTGGCCTCGATCAGGTGTCGATTCCGACCTTCCTCGACTGACAACGCGAGACACGGAGCCTCGGGTCCGTCGCGGCCGGTGGGCTGGACGTCTATACCCATGCGGACGGCGTGCCAGACTGGGCCGATTCACTCCTGCTGGCCAGCCTGACGCGTGGTGCGGTCTATCGGCTCAGATTGAGTGCCGACCACAGTCGGGTCATCGATACGCCCGCGATGGAATTCAAGTCGACCAACCGGTATCGCGATCTGGCGATTCGTCCCGATGGGAGAGCCTTCTACGTGGCCACCGACAACGAGGGGGTCACCCGGAACGACGCAGGGGAATCGACCCGGGGGGTGGCGAATCCGGGCGCGATTCTCGAGTTCAGCTACGACTGATATCAGGTGACTTGCCGCAGGATTCGCAATAGGATAAGTGTACCGGGAACTATGCAGGGTTTATCGAGGCGAATTGTGGCAATGTCACGCATGAGACACCGGACGCTGATGACCTGTGCGAGCACCTTTCAGCCCCGCGTGTCAGTCGCGCGCACGCTGACCATTGGGCTGGCTCTCGGCGTGTCTCTTTCCGCCCAGACGGCGACCGCGCAACCGTCATCGTCGAGTGCCCGCGAGGTGCTCGATCGCTACTGCGTGACCTGCCACAGCGAACGGCTCGAAACGGCGGGCCTGTCGCTGGAACAGATCGATGTCGCCAATGCGCATGAGGGCGCCGAGATCTGGGAAAAGGTCATTCGCAAGCTGCGCACGGGCACCATGCCACCGTCCACGCGACCCCAGCCGTCGGCCGCCGACCGGGGGGCGTTGGTGTCGTGGCTCGAAACGTCGCTCGACCAGGCGGCGGCGGACACTCCGAATCCGGGTCGTACCGAGACGCTACGACGTCTCAATCGGACCGAGTATCAGAACGCCATCCGGGATCTGTTGGCGCTCGATATCGACTCCCGGGCACTGCTGCCGCCCGATGAAAGCGGCTACGGCTTCGACAACGTCAATGTGGGCGATCTGTCTCCGGCGCTGCTCGACCGTTACATCTCAGCCGCGCAGAAGATCAGCCGGTTGGCGATCGGCAGCACGCACACATCGTTGCAAAGCGATGTCATCCGCGTGCCGGCCGACACCACGCAAGAAGACCACGTGGCCGGTCTGCCGATCGGCACCCGCGGCGGGATGACCGCCCCCTACACCTTCGCGCAGGATGGCGAGTACGACGTCAGTATCCGTCTCGCGCGCAACCGCACCGGAAACATCGGCGGGTTGCGCGGCGACACCATGCACACGGTGCAGTTGCTCCTCGACCGGATGCCGATGGCCACGTTCACGGTGCAGCGACCCGAAGGTGGCGACGACAAGTTCGCGGATGCCCACTTGACGCTCCGGCTGCCGGTGACGGCGGGTCCGCACGATGTGGGAGCGACATTTCTCAAGCAATCGTCGTCGTTGATGGAGACCGAGCGCCAGCCGCTGCTGTCACACTTCAACGAGCAGCGCCATCCCCGGCTGACGCCGGCCATCTACCAGGTCACGATCACCGGGCCGTATGCGCCGCGAGGCGCCGATCAGACTCCAAGCCGTGACCGGCTCTTCGTCTGCACGCCGGACGGCACTGGCGAGGCCGCCGAGGAATCCTGTGCGCGCGAGATCCTGGCCACGCTCATGAAACGAGCCTATCGTCGGCCGGTGTCCGCGGAGGATGTCGATGAGGCGATGGCCTTCTACCGCGAGGGGCGATCGGCTGGCGATTTCGATGCCGGCGTCGGCAACGCCTTGACCTCGGTGCTGGTCAATCCTGAGTTCCTCTTTCGGGTCGAGCTCGACCCCGAGCCGGCGGCCGCGGCCGGCGCGTATCAGATCAGCGACCTCGAGCTGGCGTCCCGACTCTCCTTCTTTTTGTGGAGCAGTCTCCCGGATGATGAACTGCTCGACGCGGCCATTGCTGGGCGGCTGAGTCAGCCCGACGAGCTCGATCGGCAGGCGCGGAGAATGTTGGCCGACCCGCGGTCTGACAACCTGGCGAGCAACTTCGCGGGCCAGTGGCTGATGCTGCGCAATCTCGAGGCGGTCAGCCCAAGTCCCCGGTTGTATCCGGACTTCGACGACAATTTGCGGCAGGCGTTTCGGCAGGAGACCGAGTTCTTCTTCGACAGCGTGTTGCGCGAAGGCCGGAGCGTACTGGACCTCCTCCAGGCCGACTACACCTTCTTGAACGAACGGCTGGCCCGGCACTACGGCATTCCCGGTATCCACGGCAGCCGCTTCCGCCGGGTCGAGCTGGATGAGGACAGCAAGCGGGGCGGGCTGCTTCGGCATGGCAGCATTCTGTCTGTGACCTCTTATGCGACCCGAACGTCGCCGGTCATCCGGGGCAAATGGGTGCTCGACAACATCTATGGCGCCCCACCGCCGGCACCGCCGGCGAACGTCCCCGTGCTCGAAGACAATTCGGTGCAGGCGGGACTGCCGATGCGCGAGCGGCTGAGCCAGCATCGCAACAACCCGGCGTGCGCCAGTTGTCACAACACGATCGATCCGGTCGGATTCGCTCTCGAGAACTTCGACGCGGTGGGTCGCTGGCGGGATCACGGGGGCGACATCGGGGCGATGGACACCTCGGGTGGACTACCGGGCGTCGGCGAATTTGTCGGCGTCGACGGGCTCGAGGCGGGGTTGCTGAGCCGTCCGAAGCTCTTCGGCGGCCGGGTGACCGAGAAGCTGCTGACGTTCGCACTCGGACGCGGGGTCGACTACTACGATGCCCCCGCCATTCGCCAAATCTTGCGCGACGCGGAGCCGGATGGGTACCGCTTTTCGTCGCTCATTCTAGGGATTGTGAAGAGCGTACCGTTTCAGATGAGGAATTCGACATGATCATCACCAAAAAGGCGTTGCCGCGGCGGATGTTCCTGAAAGGGATGCAGGCCACCCTGGCGCTGCCGCTGCTCGACGCGATGGTTCCGGCGATGACCGCGCTGGCCCAGACCCCGGCCAAAGCGGTGCGCCGGCTCGGCTTCGTGTTCGTGCCGATGGGTTGCGACCACGCACGCTGGACGCCGGAGGGGCAGGGAGCGCTCGGACA
>Ga0310124_10002250_pt1 | contig 13336 bp, 11 predicted proteins | sample CB11b_AW_Bot5_MG_FD_203507 | JGI IMG/M metagenome (GOLD analysis project Ga0310124, IMG submission 203507) | Marine microbial communities from Western Arctic Ocean, Canada - CB11b_AW_Bot5 | ecosystem: Environmental > Aquatic > Marine > Oceanic | place: Canada: Western Arctic Ocean | collected...
TGTTACCGAACACAAAACAACCTTTCCACACACCGCGTCTTGCATTCAAGATCCTAATACACCCTGTAATTCACACTTGATCAACACTATATCGTTTTATAAAATAGGGGGAAATATCTTGGTGCTTTGCACAAGACACCACCCAATATTTTCTACTATCGCACCCATTGAGGATGATCAAATGAAACTTGCCACGGAGAACTACGACGAATATTGGAAACGCGGATGGACAGTCGTAGAGGAGGTCTTCACAGAAGATGAGGTGGACGCCATCTCCAAATTAGCAAGTCAGATGTGTGATGAAAAACTGGACAACCAACTTGGGGACAAGCATAAAACTGATCGCTCCGAGGACGGACAGGCTGCCCCACGAAAGCTACCCAGGCCTTTCCAGGCACATCAGGTCTTTCGCAACTTCATTCTTGATCAACGAATGCGAGCGCTAATAGAACAATTAATAGGCAAGCCCCCACATCTCATGATTGATCAGATTTTCATGAAACCGCCACATTTTGGATCTGCCAATCCATATCACCAGGATAATGCTTATTTCCGCTGCCAGCCTGATGATGAAGTCCTGACCGCATGGATTGCCCTCGATGACGTTGACAAACACAATGGCTGCTTACGTTATATCGACGGCTCACACCTTGGCCCGATCCTTACGCATCATGATGTCCCTGGTGAACCGCATAACAAGGTTCCATCTGATGATGATATCGATTTGGACCGAGAATCTTTGGCCCTGGTACGCAAAGGTGGAATCGTATTTCACCATAGCAAGGCCCTACACACCTCACATCGCAACGAATCCGACCGATGGCGACGTGCCTACGCTTCACACTGGGTTAGCGCTGATGTGACCTGTGATGAGATCTTTGTCGAGGCCAGTTACTATAAACATGACTCAGAGCTATACGAAGCAGCACTGCGGGTGAATGCAAACGATGTATAAGTCGTAAATGCCATACGTCTACATCTTATTTGGCTTTTAATCCTGCCCGCATCTGTGACTGGCCGATACCTCGAAGCTTTGGCTCGTGTAGCCATGAGCACACCGCGTCCAACACAAAGCGATTGGCAAGCGCAGGCAACTGCACTTTTAATTCATCTTCATTAAACCAGCAAAACTCATATTCCACTGAATGCGGCAATGGCGGCAACTCGTCAAGAGGCCGTGCATAGACACGACACAATTCATTGTCTTCCACATAATCACCGACATAGGTCATCCAATCGATCTCCAGACCCGTCTGGTCCTGCACATTGGCTTCCAGCGATGCAATCACATTGCCAATATCCCAATCCGTGACAACGTCCCGCTGTTCAGCAACCCCGCCTGGCAACATCCAACCTGTATCTTGACCATTTTGGTGGCCTTTCATGCGGACCATAAGAATTCGATCCTGATGCTCCACAATCAGGCGGGCTGTCCCGATTGAGCAGTGACTGTGATGACGGATTGTCTGCCTACCGCGCTCGTCGAGTGCGGTATAGGCTTCATCGCTAAACACGAATGGGCCACAGCCAGGAGGCGCATCAACACCCATATACTTGTTGTAAATCCCCCAACGGTCCTGGTTAGAACGATTGCCCGGCGCTTCGTGCCAGCAGAACATATGCATGAAGACCAGGTCGCCTCTACACAGTTTACTGTCCACCATGGGCGGGATTTCATCGGCCCGTGCACGGTGAACATGCGTGATGCGGCCACGTTGTTCAAGACGAGTACATTTGTGGGAGCCCGGCGACAGGTAAAGAGGGCCAACCTCCTCCGTGTAGTCTGCGAGGGCGAGGATTGTAAAAAGCCAATTCAGCGACGACCCCACCGGGCGAAAAGGCTTGTAATCACAGTGGCCTGTCTGGCTACTGCCCTGATAATCGCCGACGGTACCCCGATCTCCGGGCGTGCGCAAATAGGCGACAAACGCCTTGAGGCATGGTTGCTGTCCCAACAAGATCTCAACCGTGTCAATAATGGACGGGGCATTAGCGATGGAGGCCAGATCAGGATCGAGTAAACCTTCGTAGGAGATGGTGTATTTTGAAGGTTCAGGATAACGGGCTTTCCGATCACTGGATTGACAAGTTGGCAACTTGGCAAATTTCAGAATAGCCTTGTCAAACCCAGCAAGTTGTTTTTCATCAAAAACGCCCCGGGCGATGAGAAATCCATTTTCTCGGTAGAAGTTAATGTCTTTTTCAGATGGCGCCCACGGCATATCAGTACTCCAACATTGGTGGCAGAAACCCCGCATCAACCACGGAGCCGCTTGCGATCCTTCTCCAGCAGAAACGGATCGTGCTTTTCTAAAAATTCGTTGAAAGTCTCTTCAACCGTCACGCATGATGTATCCAGGGTCATTTTATTTTCAAACAACGAGGCATTGAATTCTTCCTCGAAACGTTTGAGTACAAAATCAACATCCTTGTCCTTTACCACACCACAGACGGGCTCGTTGGTTTCGGCCTTTAAATCCACGCCATCGCGACCGGTTCGATTCTTATGCTCAGCAATTCGTTGTCGGATGACATCCGCATTGGTTTTCAGCAATACAAGTACCATGTTGGGCGCGTACCGAAGAATATCCTGCTCAAACTGACGAGCCATCTTCGTCCTCTGACCCTCCTCACTTCGAAAGCCGGCCTCGCTGTCTTGACCACCATAACCATAGTAAAGCGGGGCGTAGACAGCCTCCTCGATAAAGAACCCCAAATGGTGCCAATCAGGCCTTTGATAGGCATCCGGCTGCATGTGATAGGTGATCATGAATCGTTGATACATCTCCTTAATCTGAGGCGGCGCCTTGACAAACCACTGCCGTGACTCAGCATTCATCTCAGTGTTTGGAATTGTAAAGTGATCGTGAAAATGTAAACCGGGTCTTGTCCCAGACATGTGCTCTTTCTGCCATGCGATAATCTTCCCCGCCAAAGTGGTTTTGCCAGAAAATTCGCATCCAATCAGGTAGATATTCATACACAGTTTCACCTTTTACAAATGAAGTGTGGCACTGACCAATACATCCAGGGCAGACATGCATATTCTGAAGCTGCATAACAGTTACTTGTCTTTTTTAGCAGAACGTGCATGGGGTGGTTCGGCTAATACGTGCGTAGAAGTCACCTGTTGTACACGAGCCACAATATCAGCTGGCAACTCCGGCTGTTCAAGGGCATGGACAAGGCCGTTAACCTGATCAACCGTATTGAGGCCTACAATCACACTGCTGCAAACCGGATGCGCAAGTGCAAACCGGACTGCAAATGCCGTCAACGAAGATCCAATTTCATCCCCAAAAGTTTCGCGAACCATTCCGAGTGTTTTGTACACCTCGCGATAGGCTTCAGTAGCACAACGATCGTCACGAGATAGCAAGGAAACATCAGCCCGCTGGTCGGTCAAAACACCTTGGTAAAGTGGGCGAAACGGCATAAAACCCAAACCCCGGCTCGACAGATCCTCAAATAGATCGGAAAACTCCGTTTCCAGGACATTAAAAGGTGCAATCAGACCGGCGAAATGACCTGATTCCAATGCCAAGCGACCACACGACAAGGTATAGGGATACGTCATGAGGTGCCCCACTTTGCCCTTATCATGCAATCGATCAAAGGTTTTGCTTACATTCTCAATGATTCGATCGAAAAGCGGTAAACGCTTGTGGTCACTGTTCGGGCTGCTACGCCACATCCACTGCAGGACACTGATTGTCTCTGCATGCAGGTCCTGCAATGCCTCATCGATGCGCATTTCAAATTTGGCCGGATCAAACTGCTCTTCATCTGCTGCATCGGGAACGGGCAACTTGATTACGTGGTGTACTTCACCCCGCTTGGGATGATCCTTGAGCACCCGTTCCATCATCCATCGGGTCCCATATTCATAGCTGGAATGTAAAAAGTTAACCCCGCAATCCAATGCATGACGAAGGGCTTGTTCTCCCCTTCTTGATTTATCATCATCTTCAGGCTGCCTTGAAGCTGAGCGCATGGGGCCGAAGCAGATGACGGAAACATTTAAATCAGTTTGGCCTAATGTTCGGTATTTCATCGATGTGTAGAAATTACAAGGAATCCATGATCTTTACCAATTCCAAGGTGAACCGCCATGCTGGATGCAAGCACTATGATTAAAGTTCGGCAGCCCATCCACAGACCTCATCCATCAATCATATCGCGAAGGCCCCTCACAAGACGACCAATCCCCTCTGCCACTGTCTCCTTGCCCAGGGAGCCATAAGCAACTCGCAGATAGCAGCCATTGCTCATCCCAAAAGTGTCGCCCGGGATTGCGGCAACACGATGATCACGCACTAGACGTTTCACAACTTGCAACGCGTCCATCCCTGTTTGCAGGCGTAGCAGGAAGTAGAATGCACCATCTGTTTTTGGAACGGTGCAAAATGAACTAATTGCCTTTAGTTCCTCAAGAACCAGTTGTCGAACCTCTGCCATTTCTTCCAACCAGGGCTGACAATAGGCAACACCCGCCTGTAATGCTCCCACTGCAGCGGCCTGACTAATGACGGGTGGGCAGATCAAAACAGTGTCCTGGACTTTTTTTACTGACAGAAGCAGATTCTTGGGTATGACCATGTATCCAATCCGCCAACTGGCAAATCCATAAGCCTTTGAAAAGGAATAGAGGCTGATCGTATGGTTCCCGCTGCCATCGATTGCCCCTGGCGAAAAATGCTTCACCCCATCGTATGTGAAATATTCGTAGGCTTCGTCACTAATGTGATAGATGCCATGGTTCTGGCATATCTCGTTAATCTGGCGCAACAATTGTTCGCTGTAAATAGCACCGGTGGGATTGTTTGGACTGACAGTTACAACCGCGCGGGTGCGTTGGGTAATCGCTTGCTCAATCAAACCCACATCTGGTTGATAGTTTTCGTCTGTCGGTACCAAAATGGACTTGCAGTTGGCCATTGTGATGGCCATTTCATGGTTAAAGTAATACGGCACCAGAATGATGATTTCGTCACCCGGATCGGTGATTGACAGAAGCGCGTTGACAAAAGCCATATTACCACCTGCCGTAACGACTACGGCACGATCCGGCCCAAGAAAAATGCCATTTTCCACCTCCAGTTTGGATGCAAGTGCGGTCCGTAATGAGCGGATACCATCAACCGCACGGTATTTATGGTTCTCTGGTTTTGCCAGCATTGGCTCAATGCTGGCCATCGCCTCAGGAGGTGGTCCATAATGGACAACCCCTTGCCCCAGAGAAATGGTCCCCGGATGAGCCAGAATCAGTTCACCAACTACCGGGATAATTGGCGACTGCACATTTTTCATGCGTTGAGCCTGATGATTCATCAACTAGCATCCTACCAGATTATGCGTGGTTCTTAGGACTCAGTCGCCACACTATGGGGCCGGCATGCCCTGGACCTGATTGAAGTTACCGCTACGGCCGCTAAGATCTTATGGTGCCAGTACGTGTAAGATTGCACCGACCACAACAGTGTATTGAAGCCTAAAAAGAGTAACGAACGTGAAGGCGGCTGTACTACATCAACCTGAAGACCTGCGAATCGAGGACACCAAACAACCCCAGGTCGGTCCCGGCGAACTTCTGCTCGAAGTCAAAGCATGTGGAGTATGTGGAACCGACCGCCGTGTATATTTGGGCACCAAAAGCCGTGGGATTCATTTCCCGTGTGTGATAGGCCATGAAATTGCAGGCGTTGTTGTTGAGTGCGGTACAGGTCAACAGGAGTTTCAGACCGGGGATCGAGTCGCTGTTGTCCCGGTCATTCCATGTGGCAGTTGTGCTTACTGCATGCGTGGGTTGGATAACATCTGCCTTAACCGAACCGCCATTGGTTATGAGTTTGATGGTGGTTTTCAAGAATATATGAAGATTCCAACCGCCGCACTTCAAGTAGGTAATGTGGTCAAGATCCCCGAACAGCTCAGCTTCGATGAAGCCGCCCTGATCGAACCATTTGCCTGCTGCGTTAATGGCAACCAGCGATCGAAGATTCCACCGGGTGGAACAGTGGTCATCGCGGGTGCAGGGCCAATTGGCTTGATGCACCTGAAACTGGCCAAGGCGGTTGGTGCTGCCAAGGTGATTGTAAGCGAGCCAAGTCCACAAAGACGGGACTGGGCAGGTCAGATGGGTGCAGACCTCATTATTGATCCGCAGGAAGAGGATCTCCACCAAATCGTGATGGATCAAACGGATGGACTTGGTGCCGATTCTGCAATCTTGGCCATAGGTGTGGCACCGCTGGTCAGCCAGTTGGCTCGGCTGCTGCGCAAAGGCGGAACACTTAATTTGTTTGCAGGTTTTCCAGAAGACGCTGAAGCAAATATCACCTGTAACCTAATCCATTATGGTCAGATTAATATTACCGGTTCCGCATCCGCATCCCGGCAACATTTTCGCCAGGCAATGGCATTAATTGCATCCGGCAAGATTGTGATCGACGATCTCATCACTAACCGATTTCCACTCAATCAGATCCATGATGCCCTTGACATGATGGCCCGCGGACAAGGGCTTAAAGGCATCATGCTTCCTGCATGATGAAGGACCAGTTCGATGGACTCACTTGGAAAACAGATCCGCTTTAATCGAATTATTAACCAGGAAAGTGGCAAGGTTTTCTTTGTTACTATTGACCACGCAATCAACCGCGGCGTCATGCCCGGTATAGCTGACATCAAGACAACGATCGGCAAGTTGGCGGCAGGGGACCCCGACTGCCTGGCCATGCACAAGGGTCTTGCACGTGAATACTTTCATCCATACGCGGGTAAAATCGCCATGGCGCTGAAGGTCTCAACATTTTCCCCCTACCATCCCACCTTTGATACAGTTGTAACTGATGTAGAAGAAGCTGTGTCGTTGGGCGCTGATGCTGTTTCAATCGGCGCCATGGTCGGTGGCAGACAGCAGCCGGAAATGATTCGTGAATTGGGGAAATTCTCGAAGGAGGCCACGGCAGCAGGGATGCCATTGATCGCCCACATGTATCCCGCCGGCGAGCTGATCGATGATGACAAACGATATAACTGGGAGAACATCGCCTACGCTGCCCGGGCGGGTGTCGAAATGGGTGTCGACATCGTCAAGACATGGTACACAGGTGATCCAGACAGTTTTCGCAAGGTGGTTGAGGCAACACATGGCCGAGTCGTTGCGGCAGGTGGCGCCAAGGCAGATACACCACGTCAATTTCTCGAAGTCACAAAGGATGTAATGTCTACCGGAGCTCTGGGCGTTGCCTACGGACGCAACATCTTTGAATACAAAGATCCAACCCACATGATAAAGGCCTTAAAGTTGATTATCCACGGTGGTGGCGATGTGGATGAAGCAATGAAGATCCTTGGATAATTCCTATGCCGATTGACTGCCGCCTGATGGGCGTAGACATTGGCGCACAGAGTATCCGGGTATGCGTCTTTGACGGCAGTGGCCGTGTTCTTGGATCATTCCAACGATCACTTGATATCGACCGGCCCCATCATGGATGGGCCGAAGCAGACCCTGAAACATGGTGGCATGCATTTATCGAAGGTCTCGGTCGCGCTGTTGAACAGGCAAGGATCAGCCCACAGGACATCTCTGCCATCGGCATCAGTAATATGTGCCCTTCTTTGATTGCAATGGACGGCCAGGGCCGTGCACTAAGGCCGGCTATCCTTTACCAGGATCAACGCAGCCTGGACCAGGTAGCTCATATTAAGAAGAAGCTATCGCCTCAACGAACATTTGAAATAACCGGTAATCGACTCGCTGCCGGCACCTACTCTGCCAGCAGCATGCGCTGGATAAAAGACCAGGAACCAGAGATCTATTCGCGCACAAATTACTTTGGACATGCAAACTCTTTTCTGGCCATCAAGCTGACGGGGAACACCAGCTTTGACCCCACAAATGCTTCATTCACTGGAATTTTCGAAACTGGTGCATTGGAAAGTGAACCCAAGGATGCTTATGGAAGATGGTCATCTGAACTGACTGACGCATGGGAAATTGATATTGCCAAACTTCCACCGGTTGTAGACTCCTGGTCACCAATAGGTGGAATTTCAAAACAAGCTGCGCAAATAACCGGTCTAAAACAAGAGGTGCCCGTCGCCATTGGAGCTGCCGATACGGCCTGCTCAGCTTTGGCCGCAGGCGTTACAGATCCAGGTCAAGGCTTCAATACATCAGGATCATCCGATGTACTTGCCCTCTGTATCGAAAACCCGAACTTTGACAACCGGTTCATGAATCGCTGCCATGCCGTCCCGAACCGATGGCTGGCAATGGGCGCCCTGTTATCTGCCGGTGCTGCCATGGGCTGGTTACAGAAGAAAATCTTGGCAACAGAAAACTACGATGCCCTAAACGAGGCGGCACAGCAAGTCGATCCCGGTGCCAATCACGTAATTTTCCTACCTTATATGCAAGGTGAGCGTAGCCCCATTTGGGATCCAAATGCACGCGGCGTCTTTTTTGGCCTGTCCCTGGAAACCACCAGAGGTCATCTTGTTCGTGCCATGATGGAGGGTACTGCGTATGCTTTGCGCCAAAACCTCGAGATCGCCACGCAAAACCTTGGATTTGCCGTGAATGAAATTCACCTTGGCGGCGGCGGGGCCAAGAGCGATCTGTGGTGCCAGATCAAAGCCGATATCCTAAACCGCCCCCTTATCCGCCTCGACAAAGAAGAAACCGCCGTACTCGGCGCCGCGATGCTCGGTGGAATCGCAGCCGGATTTTATCGTGATCATGATGAAGCGGTTAAGGCTGCAGCAGCGTCGCCAACTCAAATATTTACACCACAGCCTGAAATGCATCGCAAGTATGAGAAGGGATACGAAATCTTCTGCAACCTTTATCCACAACTCAAGAACTCTTTTCATGCACTAGCAGCAGGTGACCAGGGACCATCATTGAACAGGTGATGGCATTGCCAAAGTCCTGCCCATCAGAATCATGCATGTGCATAAAGGCGCCTCATTACGAAAATTCCTTATCGATTAGGCCGACCGCCTGATCAACGGTCTCAACATGGTGAATGAGGTCAAGTTCATGTTCACTAATCGTCCCTTCACGAACCATGGTATTGCGCGCAAACTTGCGCAACGATGCCCAAAACTCCCCCCCCATTACAATGATGGGAAACGATTCAACCTTCTTGGTCTGAACCAGGGTCACAATCTCAAATGCCTCATCAAGTGTGCCAAAGCCGCCAGGCATGATGATAAACGCGGAAGAATACTTCACGAGCATCACCTTGCGAACAAAAAAATGCTCAAACTCAATAAAACGATCAAGATAGGGATTGGGCTGTTGCTCTTTGGGTAACTGGATATTGCAACCGATGCTGAGACCACCCCCTTCCTTTGCACCACGGTTGGCAGCCTCCATCACACCTGGTCCGCCACCGGTCATCACCACATAATCATGCTCAGCCAGTTTCCGGCCCAACTCCTGAGCCAGTTTGTAATAACGATGTCCAGGATTAAATCGTGCGGAGCCGAAAACCGTCACACAGCGGCCCTCAAAGTCCAAGCTCTCAAATCCCCTCAGGAATTCGAGGAAATAGCGGATAGCACTTTCTAAATCGTCGCCACGATCATGCCGCCCAGCCAGAAAGTGCTTTTCCGAATCTTGCACCATCCGCAGGAATGGCTTGGTGACTCGGGGGTCAAATGGAGACATATCGTCCATAATGGTGGTGATCTTGGATATCCTTCAGAATTAAGTCAAGTCTTTGGCCATATGGCCGCCGGAAAGTGTCGCCTAAATTCCGTCATTTCAAGGACTGCTTATGAGGGCGTGGGAATACTTGATCGCCATGGGCAAGTACACGTCTACCCCGCCAGGCTGACGCCAAGCACCTTCCCAAGACTAACTGGATTTCACCAAAACCACAGGGTGCCCAGCAAATACCCGATACAGACAGATATCTGCCACGATATACAATTCAAGAAGATGATGGGCAGTATTTAAAGAAAGGTCACGTCGATGGCAACCACGGGGATTGAACCCGACGACCCCAACCAACCCAACGGCCAAAATCTCTGGCAACGTTACTGCCAATACGCGTATATCAACCGGGCATTAGGATTCAGCCTTGATATCAGCCGCGTGAAGTTTGTCGATGCAGATATTGATCGCCTGTCCCCCGCAATGAACCGTGCATTAAAGGCCATGGAAAACCTGGAACAAGGTGTCGCCGCCAATCAGGATGAGCATCGCATGGTCGGCCATTACTGGCTACGGACGCCACGGATTTCACCAACACCTCAAATCAGCAACGAGATCACGGCAACACTGGAGGCAATCCACCAGTTTTCTGACGACGTACATTCGGGCAAGATTAAGGGTGCAGGCGGGCCGTTTAAAAACCTCCTGCACATCGGCATCGGAGGCTCGGCACTTGGCCCCCAGTTTGTTTCCCAAGCATTGGGCTCCGGCGAGGACCAGATCCATCCTTACTATCTTGATAACACTGATCCTGATGGCATTGACCGGGTACTGCAACAGATTGGCGGCGACCTGGATCGCACACTGATCTCGGTGGTTTCCAAATCAGGCTCCACGCCTGAACCGCGTAATAGCATGTTGGAAACCAAGGCGGCCTATACCAATGCCGGCTTAAATTTTCATGAACATGCGATTGCCGCAAGTACCCCCGGCAGCATATTGGACAAGATGGCCATCGAAGAACAATGGCAGGCTCGCTTTGCGATGTGGGATTGGGTTGGTGGCCGAACATCTGTTATGTCTGCCGCGGGTCTACTGCCACTTGTGCTACAGGGAATTGACATTGATGATTTTCTCCAAGGCGCTGCCGCAATGGATCAATTGACCCGCGCCAGCAAGACCGAGCAAAACCCTGCGGCAATGCTTGCTTTAATGTGGCACATTGTTGGCAATGGCCATGGTGAGAAGGACATGGTAATCCTGCCTTACAAGGACCGGCTGATGATGTTCAGTCGATATCTCCAACAACTTGTCATGGAATCCCTGGGCAAAGAACAGACCCGATCAGGCCGTACGGTCCACCAAGGCATCTCGGTTTACGGCAACAAGGGTTCAACCGACCAGCATGCCTACATCCAGCAACTTCGAGATGGCCTGCCTAACTTCTTCTTGACATTCATCCAAGTGCTTGAGGATCGATCCGGTCCGTCTATGGATGTGGAACCCGGTATTACCAGCGGTGATTATCTATTGGGATTTCTGCAGGGCACACGCCATGCTCTTTATGAAAATGGACGAGATTCGATTACCATAACGATTGATCGTATTAGTCCATCCAGGATCGGATCCTTAATTGCTCTGTTTGAACGCGCCGTGGGCCTGTATGCCGAACTGGTCGACATCAATGCGTACCATCAACCTGGAGTTGAAGCTGGCAAAAAAGCTGCGGCTAACGTATTAAAGCTACAGCAGAATGTGATGACTTATCTCAAGTCGACACGTATGGCTCAAACTGCTGATAATATTGCCAAAGCGGTCAACCAACCGGACAGTGCGGAGACGGTGTACAAGATCCTAGAGCACCTCGCATTCAATCCGGAACTTGGAGTGAAAATGCACCTGGCAGACTCTCCACAGGAAACCCTATTTGAGGCTGATTGATTCCTACTGATAAGCTTGTCGTCGTCACGAGGATAAGAAACCAATGGACACCGTAACCGATTCAGCACACCTATCTACAGCCGATACTCCCCTCAACCCAGAATGCCCCAAGGGGTCATCTGCCGTTCAGAACCTACTGGGTGATAAGGCCGGGGAACTACTAAGTTACACGGCTCAAGGCATCGACAAAAGTCAGTTGCATTTGCCGGGATCTGATTTCGTGGATCGTGTGGTTGCATGTAGTGACCGATCACCGCAGGTGCTACGTAATTTCGAAGCCATACTAAACAGTGGACGGCTGAGCGGTACGGGATATGTATCAATCCTACCTGTGGATCAGGGCATCGAGCACTCGGCAGGCGCATCGTTCGCACCGAACCCCTTGTATTTTGACCCGCAAAACATCCTCGAGTTGGCAATCGAAGGTGGTTGCAATGCAGTCGCTTCAACATTTGGTGTGCTTGGCGCTGTTTCACGTAAATATGCTCACAAGATCCCCTTCCTGGTAAAACTTAACCATAATGAATTACTGACCTATCCCAACACACAAGATCAAATCATGTTCGGTCACGTCCAACAGGCGTATGATCTCGGTGCAGCTGCGGTCGGTGCCACGATATATTTCGGGTCTGACGAGTCCTCCCGGCAACTTGAAGAAGTTTCCGCTGCATTTTCACATGCACATGAACTTGGGATGGTTACTGTTCTCTGGTGCTATCTGCGCAACAGTGCATTCAAGACAGATGATGCCGACTATCACGAATCGGCTGACTTGACTGGCCAGGGAAATCATTTGGGCGCCACCATTGAGGCCGACATCATCAAACAGAAACTGCCCACCAACAACCGGGGTTACACCGCCATTGATTTTGGCAAAACCGACGAGCGTGTATACAGCGAGTTAACGCCGGGTGATCACCCCATTGAATTATGCCGCTACCAGGTGGCCAACTGTTTCATGGGCCGCTCGCCGCTGATCAATTCCGGCGGCGCCTCAGGCGAAAATGACTTCGCTGACGCTGTTTACACGGCCGTCGTCAACAAGCGAGCCGGCGGCATGGGACTTATCAGCGGACGCAAAGCCTTTCAACGCCCAATGAAAAAAGGGATCCAGCTGCTGCATTCAATTCAGGACGTATACCTGGATCCCGATGTAACGATCGCTTGACCTGCAACGCGAAGTTAAAGGTTTTCAACATCCGAATTAACTGACGGTGACGGATCGGCAGGGTCTGAACGGCTGGCTTTCCAATGATCGTTCTGATCGATGCCTCTGGTTATGCCAGATTTTGGATATGCTGCGATATTTAGAACTTTTCCGCCAGTCGATTTTGAAGCCTGCTATAATTTTTCCTAACCGATCAAACTCACGGCGCTCGTAGCTCAGCCGGATAGAGCGGCGGTTTCCTAAACCGCAGGTCGCAGGTTCGAGTCCTGCCGGGCGCATTGTCGTTCAGTCTTGCACCTCGTCGCACATGTTCGCGTTGGTCTGTATTTCCCAAGGGTTTACGTTTGTCAATTGCGTCGAGTCTATCGCTCGCCACATCGCAGTGAGTCGCACTGAATCGTGCTGTTTCGTGCTCTGACTGCTGGGGTATGCGCTGTAGTTTTTCCTGGGGTGATCCTGAGGCATCCAAGGTGCCTGTCGCTTGTGCTGGCTGAGACATGTCCTCTGTCAGTATCTCGTCAAACAACGCCACAGTGTCTGCTTCCTGCCCAGGG
>Ga0310124_10002251_pt1 | contig 13336 bp, 9 predicted proteins | sample CB11b_AW_Bot5_MG_FD_203507 | JGI IMG/M metagenome (GOLD analysis project Ga0310124, IMG submission 203507) | Marine microbial communities from Western Arctic Ocean, Canada - CB11b_AW_Bot5 | ecosystem: Environmental > Aquatic > Marine > Oceanic | place: Canada: Western Arctic Ocean | collected...
CTCGTTGCCGGAGGGGCCCGCGATCAGTTTTTCCAGGTGAAGCTCCGCTTCACGCACCACTTTTTCCTGCTTCAATCTCTGGGTTCTTCTTACTCGTAAGAGGTGCTCTGATTCGATTCCTTCCGTGACGAGTTGCTGCGATTTTTCGACGTCCAGCTCAAGGAGCTCGAGCGTCGCTTGCGTGGCCTCCAGTCGCGCCTGCGCCACGAGGATCTCCTGGCGCGGCGGTCCCAGTTTCAGGCGTCTCAGGTTTGCCTGCGCTTCGTTGTAGCGTGCTTCGGCCGCGCGCACTTCATCAGGAAGCCGGTTCTCGCGAGCCGTCTTGTTTGCTTCGGAAAATATTGAGTTTGCCTCGGCCGTTTTTACCTGTGCGTGGGCGGCTCCGATATCAGCTTTGAGGCTCGCCTCCGTGAGCCGGAATTCCGCGCGCGCCGCTTCGGCGCCACTCTCCTTGATCGTCGCCGTCGCCTTCGCCGCTTGCAAGGCTGCGCGCAGTTCCGTGTCGTCAAGCCGCCCCAGCAGTTCGCCGCGGGTGACGTGGTCGCCGGCCTTGACTTTCAGTTCGATCAATCGCGCATCGACGATGGGAGAGAGTGCGACAACGGCCGCACGGACGCGCGCGCTCATCGTGTACACGCGAGTAAACCGGAACCACCCGACCATGAATGTAGAGCCAACGAGGCAAAAGAGCACCAGCAACCCCACCAGGACAAGCCTCCGGCGCCATGGCCGGGCGCGAGGCCGTGGTTCGGCCCCCCGGGCGGCTCGTCTTGCTTCATAATTTCCATTCTCACTCATAGGCCACCCATCCTACGTCTGCGTCCTGATCAGTTCCAAACTCTCGCGATCGAGGTTTTGAATGTTATCGATTTCGAATCGATTTCCGTCTACATCCGTAATCATGCAACGGCCGTTCGGCAAAAGCCGTACCTGGCTTCCCCGGTCCGTGATTTCGAATACGGCATAGCCTCGATCGGTCATTCCCCGCCACTGCGATACTCCCATGACAAGGTTGATTTCGTCGATGCGCTCGATCCGGGCGACGTAGTACATTCGGTCCAGGGCCTCTTCGAGGCATTGTAGGCTCTTTTTGTCCAGTTTGTCGGGTCGCGCCAACATCACCACTTCTTTGCCGTCACTTACAAGGCTGATATAATCCGTTTTCTTCGAGACAGGGAACAGGCGGCGGGCCTCCACATCGTGGAATGGTATTCCATCTACGCTCACATGCAGGATGTGGAAAGGATCCCGCCAGACCATGACCCGGTCGGGCTCCACTGGGTGCCGCGATCGTGGCAGATCGACGATGTCGGCCATCGGATCCGAGTCAACAGAATCATTTGTCTTGCGTATCATTACACCTTCGTCAATTTTGACATCTCGGTCTGGAGCGATCTGAGTCGCGCATACAAGCCGCCGGACGCCAGCAATTCGCTGTGAGTTCCCATTTCGACCAGTTTCGAATTCTCCAGTCCGATAAGGCGGTCCGCCGTTCTCAAGGTCGACAGTCTGTGGGCAATGGCAAATGTCGTACGGTTTTTTACCAGTCGTTCTACCGCGGTCTGGATCAGCGCCTCGGTTTCCGTGTCCACGGAAGCCGTAGCCTCGTCGAGAATGAGGATTTTCGGGTCTCGCAATATGGCGCGGGCGATTGAGATCCTTTGTCGCTCACCGCCGGATAAGGTCTGCCCGCGTTCTCCAATTATGCTGTCGTATCCTTCCGGAAGATTCACAATAAAGTCGTGAGCATTTGCCGCTCTGGCCGCCTCGATAATCTTGTCGGCCGAGGCGTCCGGATTGGCGTATGCGATATTCGACCAGAGGGTGCCGTGGAACAGATACGGCTCCTGCAGTACCACCCCGATCTGCCGCCGGAACCAATGAAGATCGAGCTCCTGAATCGAATGGCCGTCAATCAGGATTTCACCCTCATCGACATCATGAAATCGTGTAATGAGATGAGCCAGGGTGCTTTTCCCCGCCCCGCTGGGACCTACCAAGCCGATCATCTCACCGGGCTCGACGGAAAAGGAGACCTCGTCCAAGGCGTACTTTCCGGGTTCATACGAGAACCGTACGTTTCGAAACTCCACCCGTCCCTCGAACGGATCAGGCCTCACGCCATTGTGGTTCAGCGGTTCCGGATCCGAATCCAGGATTTCGAATACACGCTCCGCTGAGGTCGCGCAATGCTGCAAACGCTGGTTTATCCGACCAAGCTGCTGCACCGGTTGGTAAAATGAAAGAAGGTAGCTGGTAAACGCGACAAGAGTACCGATCGTTTCGCTGCCATTGACCACCATAATTCCGCCCACCGCGAATACCAGAATCGAACCGAGAGCCGCCTGCAGCGTTATCAGAGGAAAGAATGTGGTCGTAATCTTTGCCGTTCGCATTTCCTCTTCAAAGACATCGCCGCTTCGTTGATGGAAGCGCGCTGACTCATGCTTTTCCCGGGCGAATGCCTTGACGACTCGGATACCGGGTATGGTGTCCGCGAGCAGCGCGTTGAGTCCGGCGACCCTCCGCCAAATTCTAAAATAGAGAACGCGAATACGTCGCCCCATGAACCAGGTGCTGAGCCAAATAAGCGGAATAGGGGTCAAAGCCAGTAGGAACAGCTGGGGATTCAGGAACAGTAGGATCAGGGCCACCAGGACCGTGGAGACGATACTGATGAGCAGTTCCTGGTACCCCTCTGCCACGAAATATTGGAGGCGGGCGAGGTCTCCGGTGACTCGTGACATGATTCGACCCGTTTGCCGCTGCGCGTAGTAGCTTAACCGCAAGATTTGCAGGCGGTTATACAACTCCACCCTCATGTCGAACAGCACTTTCTGCCCGACCCATTGCAGGATGTATGAGCGTACAATCGACAGAAGGGCGGCACCGGCATAGGCCGCGATCAACGCGCAGAGTATGATCGGAAGCAGCGGCAGATTGCCCGGCATAATGACGTCATCGATCAACATCTTGGTCAGGTAAGGAGGCGCCAGTTGCGTTCCCGTGAGAAGAAGGGTCAGGAAAAGACCGATCAAAGCCGGGGTCTTGTACGGCGCTACGTACGAAAAGAGGCGCATCAGCACCCGCCGTTTATCCAGGCAGTGACTACAAATCTGGGCGTTGCGGTTGATTGTCCTACCGCATGACGGGCACCGATGCTCTATGCGCTTTGTTGATGGCTTGGAAACTTCTTCGAACGATTTGCCGCGACCACGCCCTTCGACCACGGCGTTGATGTAGTAACAGAGATCAAGGGCTTCATGGTGCGAGCCGAGTGAAAAGCGCGTGACTTCGTATCCTTCATCGCCGCCCGTCACGATCAGCGCACCCGAACCGATATAGGACTGTACGCGTGCGCTGTCGAGGCGATCGATGGGAAGCTCCAGAGACAACTCCGGCCTGTCCGGCGCGCCATTGCTGCCCAGGACAAAGAGCCGGACGTTGGATAGAAAGGTCCACCGTTCGCCGAACTGGCCGTCCGGTAGGATATCGGAGAACAGACAGGCATGGACCGATTCACCCGGATGCAGGACCGCATCCAGCCAACCCGCAATCCGATCGGGAAGGTCCGGCACAGGAGAGTCGGCTCCGTCCTCGCTTTCAGCTTGATTCTGACTGGCCACAACTCACTACACTCTCGGCGCTTGCGGATGCCCCGATTTGGTAGGCAAACATCGCTTATGATTTATGGGAGCAACATCTTACGTCATTGGGAGATCAATGGAACAGCAAAAGTCTGCAATTGATTGGAAATCGCTCTTCGGGCGGCTGGGCCGCGGATACCGGCCTGAACAACGCCTCTCGCACTGGTGCGAATCCCCGGGGGGGGCCGAAAGGGAAAAAGCGATATCTGGGCAATAGTAGAAATAGTGTAATTACAGAAAGGAGAAAATACGTGGAGCAAGTGGATGCTTGCGTTAACCTTATATAAACGCGAAAACTTTTCGTTTGAATTCCGGTCCAGGGAGATCCTTGTGATGCGGTCACACTGGAATGTCGCTGACTTAGGGCCTCATCATGATCAATTCATTCTCGGGAACGGCAGGGACCGCCGTCTCCAGAGATGCGACAACATCCTGAAAAGCACGAAAATCTGAATTTGGAGACGGCGGTCTCCGCCGTGGCGAGAATGGATGGGTCATGAAAGGACCCTATCGGAGCGACAACTTAAGTCAGCGACATTCCGGTCACGCTGCAGTGTTTCTGCGCGAGGCTGAGCCAGCAAGAAGACTCCTACCGCAATGGCAACCGCAATCGTGGTCAGAATGATGATCAAACCCAGAATGCGAAGGAGCGTCTTCATGCGTGTTACTCTCCCAATGCCACCAACAACGAGATCACAGCGTATGCCGTTACCAGCACCGGGTCGGCCTCCATCCAGCGACTTGATTCATTGGCCCAGTAACCGGAACCGTCGGCCGGATCGATTTTTTGAAGGTTGACAATCTTTTGGATAATTTCGCTACGCCAGGAGATTTCTTTGCCACCGGGCAGCGTCAGCTTGTCGGCACCATAGACTGACAGAGCCTTGGTCAGCACGTTATAGAAATAGAACAAACCTTCGAGTCCCATGCCCGGGTTCTCTTGGAGTGTCCAGTGGGTAGTAGCCCAATCAAAGGCCGACTTGACGCGGGGATCGTTCTTGTCGACGTCGGCGTAAACAAGGCTGAGGAGTCCTGCGTAGGTCATGCTCCCATACGAGCGGAAAGTGACTTCGCCTGTCTTGTTGGTGTCGGCGCCCGCCATGCTCTGGCCCGGTTTGTATATGAATCCGCCATCATCATTTTGAAGGCTCTCCACGAAAACGCGTGCCGCATCCCAATCCAGATCGGCCGACTGGTGCTCGTCTTCCAGCTTTCTCAGGTCCGCCGTCAGCTTCATCGCCTCGTATGCGATATAGGAATTCGAGAGGTCGGCATAGGGGCGACCGGTGTCGGCATCGTATCCCATGCCGCCTTGAAATTTGTCCCGGCTGGTGTGTTGGGCGCGGGAGAGAAAGTTCCGGGCACCCATCACTACTTTTGAAAACCGGGTCCTGTCCGCGGCGTGAAGCGCGACCATGCATAGAGCGGTATTGTAATTGCTCAGTCCTCCACCTTTACGAGTCTCGGACGGTTGCCGCCAGATGGAGCCGTCTTTCTGAACACAAGTCAGAATGTACTCCGTGCCCTTCCTTACGCTCTCCGATTTGATGTGCCCCGCCAGCACAAGCCCCCACACGGGAAGTGCGGTGAGGGCAGGGAATTCCGAACTGGACCAATGGCCATCGTCGTTCTGCATGTGGATCAGCCACGTGCAGGACCGGTCCACCGCCGCGTGCGCTTCACGGCGCAAAGACTCTGAGATCGCCGGCTCCGTGGCAGTGATCGAGATTGAAGATGAATCGGTTTCCCCGGCCCGAACGAGAGATGGCGCCAGCAGGAGACCAAGAATCGTCGCCGCTCGTAGCACGGGCATCCGACCCGTGTAGCGGAGGCCAACCAAAGCCAAAGCAAGTCCCAAATAAGAACAAGGCTGGACTCGCAAGAGCCCTCGAATCGCGAAGAGTTCTTTCCGTAATCTTCTGCGGTTTAATCCTGATTCACCCGGGTCCGACGCGCGTGCAGATATATACGCAGCATTACGGAGAGGGGTCGATACCGGTGCCACGGGGTTGGGCTCTGGTTGGGCTTTGCTATACGGGTCGGATACCCGTGCCACGGGTGGAGGCTCTGGTTGGCCTTTCATGATGGGCGGGGTTGTTTTAGCCTAACCCTACCGCGTCTTGAAATTCCGGAAACTTCGATGTTGCCGTCTGCAACAGTTCCTTGGAGTCCTCCGGCTGCAGCATGGCAAAAGCCAGTGCCAGGTACACGAGATGCTTTTTCTCGTCTTCGTCCTCAGCGATCTCTTTCGAGCGGGCGTCTAAAAGCTCCACAAACTCTTTGGGCGACATGAAAACTTTCCGACCCTTGGTGTGGCTATGTTCATCGGCCGCCTTGATCAACTCTGTCGCATGTACGGTGAGCCAGCTCCAAATGACCTGGTAGAGGGTGAGAGGATTCTCGGTTTTTCTTGTTACCGCTTCCACCCGGTCCCGCCCCGCCCGCGTGCTGTGCAGACTCACCAGCATCTTTTTCATCGTCTCGGGCCCCACCGAATAGGAAATCGGCGGTTTCCCCGGCCAGCGGTTGCGCTTGACGAATTTTTTGATCTCAATCCGGGCGTCCGCGCCAGCATAAAGATCATAGAGAAAAGTGCCGTCGTTCAGCAAGGGACACAACGCGCCGTCCGGATTGATTGGGTAGGTCATCATAGTGAATGGAGCAAAACCATGGATGGGTGAATCCCATCTAAAACATTATATAGCATACTACGTAGTAGTACACAAGCGGAACTCAAAAACCTCTTCATCATACCAAAACCGAGAATGTAGTGAGTTGCGGTAATTGTGTCAACCCGCCAAATGAGTTCTATCCGGTACGGCCCGCTGCTCCTTCGCCAATCGACTCGACATCCGACGTGTTCTGAACGTGGAGGTAGACCGATCGGTGCAACGCGAGATGTGAATCTCCTTGATCTCGGTGGAGCCTTCGCGTCTTGTTTGACGCCGCCGACCGTGACAAGGTCGCCTCCATTGGTTACGCGGGAACGCGAGACAGGGATTTTATCTACGGCGAAACGATTTGAACGAAGAACTCGCAGGAAATGACGCCCGCAAGCGCAAATCAGCTCCGGGTCCCGGGGACGGAGCTGGGAATTCGCCTTTCTCCAAACGCCAACTCGCCGGATTTTGCGTCATGCTGGTGCTCACCCTGGTTGCGCTGAATATTGCGGCCTCGGTCCTGCTGCCCCGGATTCCCGCGTCCGGTTCCTCCGGTAGGAACCCATTCCGGTTCAGAGGTTTTCCCGAGTACCTCTCGGGGATCGATCAGGACCCAAAAGCAGGGAAGCTGGTTCTGCTCTCCAACTCCCAGGCCTATGCCGGCGAATACCCGCCTCGCGAGGGGTATCCTGCGCAATTGCAAAACCTGTTGAACGAAACGGATGCCGGCAGGATTTTCGAGGTTCACAACTGGTCGGTCGATGGAATCACATCAATGGAATACATGCTCCTGGCTGCCCGGTTGTTGGAGAGCTCCCCCGCCGTCCTTGTGGCGTCTATCGGGTATGCTGACTTCAAGGGCCGCAACGCCGACGAGGGATTTTCCCACTGCCGCTCGGATCTGCCGCGGTTGGTGAGCAGCCCCAGGCTCGCCCAACGTCTTCCTCGAGAGTTCTGGCAACGACACGGAAGGGTTGAGGATACGTTGGGTGCGGTTGCCGGCGACCTGCTTCCGGCACTCCGGTTCCCGGAGTTCGCATGGTCATGGCTGGATCAAAGGTACCCCGGTATGCAGCCGTTGCTCTATGCGCCTTCGCTCTATTTCCATCCGTGGGAACTCAACCTGGAGCGAAAGTGGAAGAAAGTCCGGATCGCCCGCCCTCCGGCGGAAGAAAATGACGCCGCATACTATGAGTACGACGATCGGTCGACGGAGATGCTGGAGGAGTTTCTGGCCATGCTAGCTGCCTTCGACGTGGTGCAGCGGCTGGTCGTGGCCTGCCCGGGAAATCATCAGCCCTCCAGCAGTCATGCATCCCGCGTCCGCAGGTTCCGGGAGAACGCAATGCGACTGACGGACCAGTATGATTTGCCTTACGTCGATTTGACAGAGGCTTTGCCGCGGGAAGACTTTCTGGACTCGCTTCACTTCAATCGGAAAAATCATCGCCGCTACGCGGAACGATTGTGGAGTGAGCTTACCCCGGATACAAGTATCTGAGCCGTGCTTTTCAACAGCTTCACATTCGCCGTATTTCTACCCGCGATTTTCCTCCTTTTCTATGTCTCGCCGCATCGGTGGCGCCGTGTCCTGCTGGTGCTGGCGAGCTACGTGTTCTACTGCTGGGAAACGCCTGTCTACGGTCTTCTTCTTTTGGCCTCTACCACCCTCGATTACACCGTGGGGCGTCTCATGGAGCGGACCGGCGGACTGAAGAGCCGCCGGGCCCTCCTGCTCTGCAGCCTGGCCGGGAACCTGGGCATGCTCGGCTTCTTCAAGTACGCCGATTTCCTCGGCGAAAGCGTCATCGGGCTGGGCCTACTCCTGGGATTCGAAGGCACCTGGGAGGCGTATGGATTTATCCTGCCGGTCGGGATTTCCTTCTACACGTTTCAAACCATCAGTTATTCCATCCAGGTGTATCGGAAGCAGGTGCCGGCAGAGCATGAGTTTGTTACCTTCGCCTTGTACGTTTCCTTCTTTCCCCAGCTGGTCGCAGGCCCGATTGAGAGGGCCTCTCACCTTCTTCCGCAATTGAAGAAGTGGAACCCGGTTTCGGCCGACGACCTCCGGTATGGGGTGGAGCGGATCATCACGGGTCTCTTCATGAAACTCGTGATCGCCGACCGATTGGCCATCCTTGTCGACCTGGTGTTCGCCAACCCGGGTCATTACCCGATGCTCACGGTCTGGATTGCAGCCCTCTGTTTCTCCGGACAAATCTACATGGACTTTGCCGGGTATGCATCGATCGCAATCGGTACCGCCCGGTTATTCGGGGTGCATATCGTAGAAAACTTCAATTATCCGATGGCTGCGCGCAGCGCCGGAGACTTCTGGGCCCGTTGGCACATGACCTTGACCAGTTGGTTCCGCGATTACGTATTCACTCCCCTGGGCGGGTTTCGCAAGGGAGGCGTACGGGCCGCCATGAATGGAGCCATCGTTCTCATGCTCTGCGGATTGTGGCATGGAGCCGAATGGCACTTCGTCATGTGGGGGATCTACCACGCGGCGTTGATGATCTGCTATTATGTAATTCGAACTGCCCGGAGACGCTTTCGGAGCGAGAAGAACAAAGCAGTGACGGCCGGATTTCGCGTACTGCCGTGGGTGCTGTTCACGCTCTGGCTGAATACGATCAGCGGCGTATTTTTTCGCGCTTCGACGATGGACAACGCCTGGGACATGCTGAAAGTCATGTTCGGCGTCTCGACCGGCGCCCCGGCCCCGGTAGAATGGTATGCGTGGGTGTTTCTGGCATTCGTCGGGTGCCTGTTCGCGGTTGACTTCACCCGCGCGCATCTCAACGTCGGCACATGGTGGGGGAGGGTACCCTGGTATTTCCGTTCCTTTGCATACGCCCTGCTGGCAGGTGTTACCGTACTGGGAGCAGTCAGCGCGGAGTCACCCTACATCTATTTTCAGTTTTAGCCTGCTCACGTCACCACAGATCGGTCCAATCCGCCCGATCTTTCTACCTCTCGCCAAAATCGCAAAGCGATTCGATGTGCGCCGCTGAACCGTCGCGCAGCCAGCCGTCGAGCTGCGCCGGGTCTTTGAGCTGCTGGCCCCGCCGCCGGTCGACGACCGCAAACGCGCAGTCTACTTCCGGCAGGGCGGACATGTCGCCCCAGAGCTTTTCGTATTGGGAAACGGGGAAAACGTCCTCCTGGCCGTGTCCCCACCGCTTCTTCACATCCTTGATCGTAATATAAGTGGGTAGTTTCGCGGCCAGTGTTCTGGCGGCCTCCTCTACCCTCGCTTCGTTTCGAAGGTCTTCGCGTTTCAGTCCGAACACGCCGAGAAGGTTGTCGATGTCGATCCAGGTTGTCATCGAATTATAGAACGATAGGTTGAACTCGATTTCTTCATTCGGCATGGCGAGTCCTTCCACCAGTCGGGTCCGTCCATTCACCCGGGCCAGCCCACCCCCGATATCCTCGATCCGCCGGTTTATGACTTCGAAGGTGAGGCAGGCCCCGTGGCGCAGATGAAGTCCAAGGTACGCCGGATCTACGTTGGCCCCCACGGTGTCGATGTTGTGCAGCATGAGAGTCTGCAGTTGCGGCCGATCGTCCAGCAGTTGAGCGAGCACCCCGTTGCGGAGAAGGTGGCTGAATTCGAACCAGTGCCCGACCGGGTGGAGACACTGCGCCGGCAGGTTGTCCGTGTAGTCGCACCCTTCACTCTCGTTGCGCGCCCATCCGATGAGCGCGGAGCGCAGGCTTTCCTGGACCTTCTGCGCCTGCTCGTCCAGCAATTGCTGAGGCATATCCTCCCAGAGAAATCGCAGATCGTCCTCCATGGGGATCATGCGGACGCCAACCGAGTGGCCGCGTGACAAGAGAAGGGGCGCTTCGTAGCCGAAGTTTTTGGCGCGTTCAAGGGTCTCCCGGATCGGATCATGTGTCAGGTAACTGGTGGTGACAATGTGCGGCAACCCCAATCTCGCCAGCGATCCCGAGCGGCGGCTTTTTGCCAGGTGAACTTCAATGAAACTCCGGTATCGTCCCGTCAATCGGCAGAACGGATGAAGCGCCTTGACGACGCCGGCGCCCTGGGTCCACCGGCTGCCGGTTCCCGCCGCGAGACTCACCACCGCGACGCGGCCCTCCCGGAGGGCCTGTAAGCCCTGCTCGCGCGACCGGCCGCCGTCGTCGGTAAGGCGGATGACATCCTCCGGCCGGACGTTCTCAATGCGCGTTTCCGCCGGGAGACGGTTTTGGGCAAGGCCAATCGTCCCAGCGCGCAGCTCGGCGCGAATCGATTCCTGTTGCCCGGCATCGAAACCGATCGAACTCTTCAGATCGTCCAGACTCGGGGCGTGGTTTTCCGGATCGGCGGTTTGGTCTCGTGGCGATTGCAGGGCAGTATATCCGGCCGTCATCACTGCCTCTTTGCCGGTCAGCAAGCGGGCGTCGGTGCCTACGTCATTGATGGAAAAGTCGTAGACGACCGGGTCCATGGCGAAGGGCAGGGCGGTCGCCAATTCCTCCTTGGTCTCCGCCATAATCCGGGCGAGAAAATCCTTGGCTTCCGCGCACCGGCTCGGGTCGAAAATAAATCCCATGCCTCCGCCGGACATGCCGCCCAGCATCCAGAATCCCCAGAAGTCATCCCCGAATGCGTCGCGCACCGTATCGACGAGCGTTTCGGTGTAGGCGTTGTTCGCCCAGGGGATGATGGTCTGGATGGGGCCGAAAAAATTTTCCGTGGTGAGGTTTCCCAGGGCGCGCACGTCGTCGGACGCAAGGGCGGCGATGATACGGTCGAGAAGGGCGATGGCATCGCGGCGTCCGGCAAACTCCGCCTCTGAGCGGAGCAGGTATTTCTCGGTTACCATTTCCAGGATCGGCCCCACATCCTGGGCCATGCCGCCGTGCACCAGTACAAGACTGGCCTGCAGATCGTCACGCACTGCACGCGACGCGCGCGAGGTATCGAACAGGGTGTGGCGCGGAAGGAGGCATCCCCGGCTTACTCCAAACTCAAGATCCTGTTCTGCCGCGGGAACTCCCTGGATCAGCTTGATGCCGGGCCATACTCCACCGGAGTCCTGCCACCCGCCACCCGAACCGGCCAACCACTCCCCGAGGATTGCGCGGGCTGCTACCAGTCGGCGTTCTCTCTCGGTCAGCGGGCCGGTAAGCGAAGCGGTTTGCGAAGTGGCGCGCATGCAGACCGCGATCAACGATGCGAGCAGGTTGGTGGAGACCGCCAGGCGTGATCCTTTGGGGATGTCATTGACCTCGCTGACAAGTTCGATTCCGCGCCCGGCTCCCACAAGGCGGGCCAGTTGGGCGGCCAGGCTTTGTTCAGAGCCTTCCAGTCCGGGCGGAATGACCCCGGAGGCGATCGTTGCCGCTTTAAGAAGACCCAGGTAGTCCCTGGCGTAATCAAATACTTCGCTGAGGGCGCTGATGTCGGCGGAAGCGCCCAGGTCGACGCTCACCAGCCTCAGCACCGGCTCGTCGATCACCCGGAAGGAGGCATTCACCGGTGGACGGGGAAGCGTGTCACGCCCGCGCAAGCCGAGGTTGATCGACACGTTCACGACGCGCGCGCCTTCGGGGAAATCCATGCCCAGAAAAAAAATGTCACTCCACGCGCTGTGCGAAAGATCCATCCGCACCGGGGTGGCCTCGTGCAGGATGGGGAACCGGTGGCCGTCCGCCGCGAGTAATTCGTGGCGGATCTGCAGCGGGTAATCGAGTGGATGGCCCATCCGGAACATCCACTGGTTGCCGGGAACGGACCGGACGCTGCGGCGGACCTGGTTGGCAAGCGTCTGAAACCCGAGGTGGTGATAGGCGGAGGAAAGTGCGCTGGAGATCGAGTCGTTGGGTCCGTCGCGCTCCTGCGCCCGTAAAAAGGCATCGGCGGCCTCTTCGAAGCGGCGAGCGAGTAGAAACCGGTATCCATCATAGGGGATGCGGCCCTCGATTTGCAGGCCGTCGGATGCCGGCAAGTGAAACCTGTGGATGGCGTACAGGAAGAAGAGCGCTCGAACGCGTTCGTAGAGATTATCGCTCTGGCGCCAGAACCGATCGAGTTCACGGCAGCTTGCCATGAGCTGGTCCACGGATTGATCCCTGCACGCCGCGTCCAGAGAAGTATCTCGAACCGCGGAGTCATTCGAAGTGATGATTTCTGTGAGCGAGGCACTCATCACTTCTTACGAGGATGGCGGGGTGTGGGTCGCCAGCAGTTCGACGAGTTGAGCGAGGACTTCATCACGGTCTTTGCCGCGCAGGACGAGGGCGAGCTGGGCATAGAAGGTCCCGTAGGTTTGGCCCAGGTCGCATCGTCGACCCGCGATGTCCAGCGCGAGGTACCGCTCCCGCCGGCGGAGTTCCTCGAGGGCGGGCGTGAGCTGAATGGCTGTCCCCGGTTCGGCCTCGGCGAGCTGGCCCTCAAGGATGTCCATGACCGAGGGGGTGAGTACGTGGATGCCGAAGAAGCAGAGATAAGATCCTGCGCGGAGACCGGGAACCACCAGGTCTTGCTCGGCCACCGTCGGGGTTGGCTTTTCAATAACCCGCTCCACGAGGTAGCGGCCGGGATGTCCGGGATCGGGTCGCCCACCGACCGTTCCGTACGAGGTGAGATGGTTTTCGCGGGTAGGATGAACACCCGAGACCGGGCAAGCTTCGACTTCCGCAACCTGCATCACCTGTTTTGCGCATCCGGTGGCGATCGTGCTGATGGGCAAGTGATCTCCGACCAGATGGAGGAACGGTTCACCGTCCGCGAAATCGCGGGCGCAGAGAATTGCGTGGCCGTATCCCCTCGGTGAGGTCTGGGGAATGAAGGTGATGCAATCCGCCGCGTCACCGGTCGCTTCACGGTACCTGGCTTCGTCGCCGGGGTGAACGATTACGGCAATGTCCTCCGCGCCCGCGGCAATGGACTCGTCGACGATCAACCGCAGCGCGGAAGTGGCCGGTGGACCGTTCGGGCCCACGAGAGTCTGCAGGGGCAATGCCCGTTGGTCGGCTCCCGCCGCGGTGATGATGGCCTTCGTG
>Ga0310124_10002256_pt1 | contig 13328 bp, 13 predicted proteins | sample CB11b_AW_Bot5_MG_FD_203507 | JGI IMG/M metagenome (GOLD analysis project Ga0310124, IMG submission 203507) | Marine microbial communities from Western Arctic Ocean, Canada - CB11b_AW_Bot5 | ecosystem: Environmental > Aquatic > Marine > Oceanic | place: Canada: Western Arctic Ocean | collected...
CGCCACGAGGTCCACGCTTGATTTTGCCGAGGGCTTGAGTGGTCACCTTATTGACCTGTTTCCTTGCCTGGGGCAGATCAACGTGATGCGCCAGTGGGCGGGCCTTTGCGACATGACGCCCGATTTTTCGCCGATCATGGGCACCACACCCGTGAAGGGTTTTTACCTCGACGCGGGCTGGGGTACGTGGGGGTTCAAGGCCACGCCCATCAGTGGCAAGACGATGGCGTATACCGTCGTTCATGACCATGACCATGAATACATCGAAGCCTTTAATCTTTCCCGTTACCGGCAATTTCGACTCGTTGGTGAAAAAGGGGCTGCTGCCGTCGGGCATTGATCCGGTGAAATCAGGCTGAACATGAAGGTCATTGACTGCCCTATCATCGGAACGCGACCCGCCCAGGAGTTTCACTACGGCGGCGAGCTACGCCAGATGCCAGAGCCTGGCCAGGTCGATGATGAACATTGGGCAGACTACGTTTTTAATCGCAATGGCGAGCCGGGTATCAAACGAGAATGGTGGTACCACCTGCCCAGCGGCACGTGGTTCATCGCAGAACGGGACAACAAGTCCGACCAGTTCATTCGCACCTACCTCTACCCCTGCCAGGAAGCAGATAGATGAGTCGCTTACCCACACCTGCGGGGCAGTGGATCAACCGCGATCAGCCCATCGAGTTTCGTTTTGAGGGCGATACGCACCGGGGCTTTGCAGGTGATGTATTGTCCAGTGCCTTGTGGGCCAATGGCGTGCGGGTACTGGGGCGCAGTTTCAAGTATCACCGGCCAAGGGGCATCTACAGCATGGCGAACCTGGACGTCAACGCCATGGTCGAGGATGTGAGCGGTCGGCGGACCAACCTGCGCGGAGACGTATTGCCCATCGAGCCCGGCCTCGACGTGTGTGCGGTCAATACCGCCGGCGGGGTCAAGCGTGACCGCCTGCGCATCACGGAACGGTTCGGCTCCTTTATGCCTGTGGGTTTTTATTACAAGGCGTTTCACCGGCCACGCAGCCTGTTTCCGTTTTATGAAAGGCAGATGCGCAAGGTAGCCGGTCTGGGTTCGATCAATCCCGGTAACACGCCGCAATCGACACCGAAGGAATACGCCTTTTGCGACCTGCTGGTCGTGGGTGCGGGGCCGGCCGGCATGTCCGCGGCGATCGAGGCCGCCGAGCAGGGTTTGCGCGTGCTGCTCGTAGATGAACAACCGCACATGGGCGCAAGCGGCGCTTGGCAGTTTGCAAGTGATGAGGCTGTTCAACGAACGTGCCACGACCTAGCCCGGCGGGCTGGTGCGCTCGATAACCTGGAAATCCGCTGTGGCACGCAGGTCGGCGGCTGGTATGCCGATCACTGGATCGCCTTGATCGACGATCAGCGATTAACCAAGTTGCGAACCGCGGCGACGCTGGTCGCTACGGGCTGTTTTGAGCAGCCGGCCGTGTTTGCCAACAACGACTTGCCCGGCGTCATGCTCGGCTCGGCGGCGCAGCGTTTGATTCATCTGTACGGGGTCAAGCCGTTTGAACGAGCCGTGGTCCTGGCGGCCAACAGCGACGGTTATCGCATGGCGCTGGACCTAGACCATGCCGGCGTGGATGTGGCTGCGTTGGTTGACATGCGACTGGCTGGCGAAGCAAGTCAATGGGCCAGTCGCATTTCTGAAGCGGATATCCCACTGTACTTGGGCCATGCCGTTTACGAAGCACACCCTAGGCCAGGCAAGAGTGGGATCAAGGCGGCTTTGATTCGGCCGGTTGATCAACAAGGGCGCGTTGTCGCTGACGGCGAGCAGCACATTGACTGCGATGGGATCGCCATGAGTGTGGGATGGATGCCGGCCTGCGGGTTGCTTTACCAAGCTGGTGTGCGTTTCAGTTACAGTCGGCACATCGAACAACTCGTGCCTGGGCAACTGCCTGCGGGTCTGTTCGCGGCTGGTCGGGTCAACGGCGTCTTTGCATTTGACGACCAGTTAACCGATGGCCGCCGCGCCGCTCTGGAAGCCGCCGTGTACCTGGGCAAATATGACGGCATCGTCCCCAAGGCCCCCACGCATAACGATGCGCCACCCAGTCACCCGTACCCGATCGTTGTCCACGAGAAGAAAAAGGCTTTCGTCGATCTTGATGAGGACATCCACCTGAAGGATTTCGTTAACGCCCACCAGGAAGGTTACGACAATGTCGAATTACTCAAGCGCTACACGACCGTGGGCATGGGTCCCAGCCAGGGAAAACTGTCCAACATGAACGCGACGCGCATCCTGGCGCGGCTCAACGATACATCCATCAACGAAACGGGAACAACCACCTCCCGGCCTATGCACCAACCGGTTTCGATAAACCACCTGGCCGGTCGTCGTTTCGCTCCGCTTCGTCGTACGCCCATGCACCGCTGGCACGCCGGACATGGTGCTCAGTTCATACACGCAGGTGACTGGCTACGCCCTGAGTATTACCGCGACGGGTCAAAGGCCCGTGACGACTGCATACTCGACGAGGCACGCCGACTCCGCCAGGGGGTAGGCCTGATCGACGTGGGTACGCTGGGCAAAATTACCGTCAGCGGGCCGGACGCGGTTGCGTTTCTTGAACGAATCTACACCGGGCGCTTTGCCAAACAACCCATTGGCCGTGTGCGCTACGCCTTGGCTTGTGATGAGGGCGGCGTCATCATCGAGGACGGTGTCATTGCGCGACTGGCAGAAGATCGGTTTTATGTCACTGCGACCTCTTCTGGGGTCGGCGCGTTCTATCGCGAGATGCAGCGATGGGCCATTATCTGGCAGATGGACGTCGTGCTGGCCAACGTTACTGGTCAATTGGCCGCGATGAACATTGCCGGGCCACAATCCAGGCATGTGATGGAGGCCCTGACCGACATTGACCTGTCCGCCGACGCCTTTGCCTACCTAGGTGTGCGTGAAGGCATGGTGGTCGGCGCAACGGCGACGGTGCTGCGGGTAGGGTTCGTCGGTGAATTGGGCTATGAAATTCATGTGCCTGCGTCACACGGCCTGCAGGTCTGGACGAAGTTGATAAACGCTGGCCAAACCGAGGGGATTGGCCCCTTCGGTGTCGAGGCCCAACGGTTGCTGAGGCTGGAAAAAGGCCACATCATCGTCAGTCAAGATACCGATGCGTTGACTCATCCCTACGAAGCTGGCCTGGCCTGGGCCATCGGCAAAAACAAGCAGTTTTTCATCGGCCAGCGTAGCATCGGCATTATGAATAAGCAGTTGCAGACGCGGAAACTGGTCGGCATCGCGTTCGACGAAAATTACCAGGGACCATTGCCTGAGGAATGTCACCTGATTATTGATGGCAGCGATATCGCCGGCCGTGTGACCAGCATCGCCCATAGATCAACATTGGGCTACGCGATAGGTCTTGCGTTTGTGCGTCCGGACCAGGCCGAACCGGGTACGCTTCTGTGCGTGCGAACAGATGGCGGCTGCATGGTCGAAGCCCGCGTTGCCGCAATCCCCTTTTACGATCCAGAGAATCAACGGCAGAACTGAACTCGCATGAATCTGATCGAAACACCACTGAGCCCGGTCCACGGTGAACTGGAAGCCCGCGGCGCACAATGGGGCCGGGTCGGACAATCGCCGATCGCAGTTCACGTGGATGAACCACGGATTGAGCGCCAGGCCAGAGCGACACTGGCCCTTTGCGATTGCTCGCCACTAAGCAAGTTGGGCGTCAAGGGGCCGGGCACGGCGACGTGGCTGGGAGAACAAGGTGTAAGCGTTTCCGACGAAGCATTTGAAAGCCGTGCCCTTGCCGACGGCGGTGTGGTGGTCAACCTGACCGGTGGCGAGTTTTTTGCTGAAAGCGGGCCGGCAAGTGAAATCGTGCCCAAGCTCGCCGCTCATCTTGGCCGAGGGCAGACCGGTGTGTTCGGTGTGGAGCGGCAAGACGCCACGTTTCTGCTCAGTGGCGGCAAGGCGAGGCAGGTGCTTGCACAGGTGTGCGGAATCGATTTCGATCAGGCAAGGCCGCGGCAATTGATCCTGACCCGTACGGCAGGCGTTACTTGTGCCGTTCTGCCTCAACCTGAGTCGGACGTCGAAATATACCGTCTTTGGGTGGATCACAGCCACGGGCTGTACCTGTGGCAGACACTGGTGCAGATCAGCGGCGAACTGGGCGGTCGCGTTGTCGGGGCGGCGTGTTTTTACCCCGGCCTGCAAGTATCATGACTGGCTTGCCGAGGAGATGTTGATGAAAGTGACAGTAGCCGCCGCGTGCGTACCCGACCATAAGGGCGACTGCGATAAGAATCTCGCGGCCGCGCTGGAGATGATCGGGCAATTGGCCAAGGCCGGTGCCCATATCGTCGTGACGCCCGAGGCCTGCCTGCAGGGTTATGCCGCGGCCGACAAAAATATCACCGATCGGCAATTGCATGAATTGGCTGAACCGTTTGACGGGCCTTGCGCCCAGGCATTTCGTGCCGCGGCGAAGGAAAACGGTGTTTTTCTCGTTGCCGGGTATGACCGGCGCGACGGTGACCGAATTTTCAACACGGCCGAATTTATTGCCCCTGACGGTACGACCATCGGTGTGTATGACAAGACACACACCGGCACTTATCCCGATACGCGTCTGTACACGCGGGGCGCATCATTGCCCGTATTCGAAACGCCGTTCGGCAAGATCGGCGTGTTGATCTGTGCCGACCGGTCGTTTGCCGAAAACTGGCGCATGATGATGCTACAGGGCGCCGTAGCCGTGCTCATACCTTCCAACGGTGGCTACGGGGAACTCAACACGCACCGGTTGCAGGTGGCGGCGTTCGATCAATGCCTCAACTGTGTTTTTGCTCACCCGCGACGCGGTCTTGTAATCGACACCGATTCGAACATACTCGATCGTGACCAGGACGAAGCTCGCCCTTACGCGATGGCGGAACTGGACCTTGACCCCGTTGCAGAGAGACAGGCTGAACTGGTGGCCAGACGCCGCCCCGACCTTTATACGCTGCTGAACTAATCTGTGAATTCCTGCTGGAGGTTTCATGCCAATTGGCCCCATTGAAATGAAGATTGTCAGTCAAGGGGGAACTGCACCGCGGTCAATACGGATAGGCTCGGTTTCCGGCGCCCGATTTTCCGCTCGCGATGTTGAAGCGTTGCGCAAGAAAATGGATGAGCAGATTGCCCGAGACGGGCATTTTACCATGTTGACGGCGACCAACCCGTCCATCTGCCGCATGGGCCGATACCTGCTGACCCAGGCCGAGCATATCGAGGTTCAGGGGCCGATGACCGGCGGTGAGGCTGAAGCCGTCGCGATTCGGGACGGCGATGATATCCTCATCACCGTTGGTATTGATCAATGCGATCGTGAGCTTGATAAGTTGTTCCCCGATAAGCCCAAGCAAATGTGTCCCCACCCGATTGCTACAATGGCCTGGCCCTATGGCGAGGTCAAGGATCATTGGGACCAGCTGCGTGTGTACAGTCACGTCGTTGTTGACGGTCACACGGTGACATTGCAGGACACAACCTTGGACACGCTAGTTGACCTGGAATACCTGTTAGCCATGGACGAGGTCAAGCAATTGGCCGATCCGGCATTTCTTTATTGCGGAGCTGCGCCGTTTCTAGATTCAGTGGCCCAAACCATCAAGCAACACGGCTTGGCCGACGAAGCCGGACTGGGTGTCGGTGACCGGTTTCTCGCGCGTCTGTACGATCCTATACTCGATCGTACAATTGAGCACCAGTTCGCCACTGTTGTATTGGGCGATCAAATCGAGGAACGCAGGCGGTTCCCGCGCACAATCGGCTAATACGTCAAATAGTGGATAAGATAAAGAGAGCCGGTTTCATGCCTATAATAAGGGTGGAAGCCAGAAAGCAGGTGACGCCGCATTGGCGTGTTGCTGCAGTGTATTGTCATGTGGATCGACGGCCTTGCCGATCCGTTAATAGGTGCGACCGTCATTGATTAGTCCGGGTCGAGATTTTAGAATTGTCTGATGGTGCAACCAGAGGTGTAGACGTTGAAACGAAAATGTGACCAATGCAACCGGCCCGCGACCGTCCACGAGGTGGAGATCATCAAGGGGAAGAAGGTCGAGAAGCACCTTTGTGACGATCACGCCAAGGAGGAAGGCATCACTCTCAAGGATGCGTACACGCCGATTAACGAGTTGCTGACGAATTTCGTCAAAACGCACAGCGGGGCGGCCACGCAACAGGACATGGTCTGCGACAACTGTGGCCAGACTTTTGCCCAGTTCCGTGACAACAGTCTTTTGGGATGCCCGCGTTGTTACGCGGCATTCGAAGAACTTCTGGGTCAGTTGCTTGAACGGGCCCACGAGGGCGGGACCCATCATCTGGGCAAAGTCCCGTCGCGCAGCGGTACGGGTGAGCGGCGTCAAGAGCAATTACTGAGGTTGCGGCGACGCTTGTCCGACGCGGTGACCGCCGAGGATTACGAATTAGCCGCCAAGTTGCGCGATGACCTTACCCATTTCGAGGATGGTGCCGATGACGATTCCACGGATGACTGACCACGCAGGTGAGTGGTTGCGCGGGGCCGGTCCGCAAAGTGAAATAGTCATATCCAGTCGCGTGCGATTGGCGCGAAACCTGGCGGGCTATTCGTTTATCAACCGTGCCGATCCACCCCAGCAGACAGAAATCCTCGAAAGATGCCGCAAGCAGATTATGGACGGGCATCTTGGCGATGATGTGCTGTGGGTCAGTCTTACCGAATGCCCGCAGGTGGACTGCCAGTTACTGGTCGAGCGTCACCTGATCAGCCGCCAGCATGCGGCCGCTAATGAGTTGCCCCGTGCCGTGGCCGTAGACGCCAATGAAACCTTCTCCATCATGGTCAATGAAGAAGATCACCTTCGCGTGCAAGTGTTGCGCAGTGGCCTGCAACTCGAAGAAGCCTTCGACCAAGTCAACCGGCTTGACGATGCGTTGGAGGAAAACCTTGAGTACGCCTTTTCTAAGCGGTTTGGTTACCTAACCGCCTGTCCGACCAACGTTGGTACGGGCATCCGCATCAGCGTGATGCTGCATCTGCCTGCACTGAAGCTGACCGGCGAGATCGAAAAGGTCCGCCGGGCCGCCCACGACATGCACTTGGCAGTGCGTGGCTTGTTCGGCGAGGGCTCTGAAGCGCACGGTGACCTCTACCAGGTTTCCAACCAGACCACGCTCGGCCGCGGTGAACGGGAAATACTCGGCGATTTTCAACACACCGTGGTGCCCCAAATCATCGCTTACGAGCAGCAAGCGCGACAGGCCCTAGTCCAGCACCGTTCCGTGCAGTTGGACGACAAGATATGGCGTGCCTGGGCCATGTTGTCGCACGCACGCACGCTTGGCAACGAAGAGATCTTGGCACTGCTGTCACACCTGCGCCTCGGTGTTAATGTCGGTCGCATTGATAAGATTGGTATCCGGCAAATCAATGAGTTGTTCCTGATCACCCAGCCAGCCCATCTCCAGAAAATCGGTGGTACGCCCATGGACGCGTCGACCCGTCGCGAAGCCCGGGCCACCCTCGTCCGCCAGCGCCTTGGTGTGGCGTAAAGTTACTTATTCAAGATCATCACACTTTGTTTGTGCAGGGGGATTGGTTTTGCAGAGCCTTGAAAGGCGAGTGTTTTTTAGCTACACTCGTTTGTTAACAGGGGGAAGTTTCTGCGATGGGGTTAAGACAGGACATTCTCAGTGACCCGGTTTCTGTGCTTGAGCTGCGGCAGTTGATTGCCGTCAAACCGGGGACGACTGTGCGCAGCGCCATCAAGTTGATGCACCAGCATCGGCTTGGTTGTGTAGTGGTCGTCGATGACAACAATCAGCCGATGGGTAAATTCAGTGAGCGCCTGCTCATTAAATTGCTCGTGACTGATCCCGGTGCACTGGATCAAGACATCAGCGAGCATATGGCCAGTACCTGGGCGATTGTCAAGCAGAGTGACCCTATCGCCAAGGTTATTGAGTGCATGGAAGCGGACAAATTGCGGTTTGTGGTCGTGGTCGATGAGCACGGCCATCCCGTGGGCATAACCGGTCAAAAGGGTGTGATGGAATACATCGCCGAACACTTTCCCCGCCAGGTGAAGGTGCAGGAGACCGAGGCCAAGTTATACATGGACCAGCGTGAAGGAGCCTGATGGCACGACGTAAACGCCGAGCACCGCAAGAGGGCGATTTCCAAGATCCGCTCAAGAACTACGATGGTCCGCAACGTGTTGATGACCTGGAACGGTCGTTGATCGAGGCTAAGGTTGGTGACATGAAGATTCAGCCGTTTGCCACCGTAACGCCGCAGACCAGCGTCCAACGGACGCTCGAAGAAATGGCTAAGCTGAATATTGCCTGTGTGCTCGTTGTTGAGGATGACCGCCTGCTGGGCATTTTTTCCGAGCGGGACGTGCTGATGAAGGTGGCCGACCAGTTAGAGCAACTCAAGGACCGACCCGTCAGTGAAGTCATGACTCCCAAACCGGTTTATGTCCACCGCACCGACAGTCCGGCCAAGGCGGTGAACCTAATGGCGGTTAGCGGCTTTCGCCACGTGCCCATCGTCAACGTTGATGACAAGGTTGTCGGCGTCCTTGGCCCGCGGCGTGTCACGGCCTATTTGCGAAACCACTTCAAAAACTGACCTACCGGCCTTACATGTATCTTGGCCCGCCCCCTACGGGGTTTGTACCGTGTCTTGCAATAGTTTCAGTGCCCGGTGTTGGGGGTTGGCAAAAGGCAGATCGTCCATCGCATCAAGGCGGCGCCACAGGCCGCTTCCGCGCCGGAGGTGACCGGTCTGTACGCACGAGCACCACAGCACAAACTTGATCGTGCGGTGGGTCGTCTGGTGGCCGAACGTTTTGACCTTGCGTGGACGGGCCACCGTCAGGCCGAAATGATCCTTGACCCACTGTGTCAATTGGCCGGCGCTGGCCTGCTCGGCCGTTGGAATTTGCCACATTCGCGACCACAAACCCTTTGCCTCCCGCTGTTCCAACAGATACTTATCGCCACGGTGTATTGCCACAATGTGGTGAGATACCTGCTGGGGCGCTCGTCGCGGCGTTCGCAGCGGTAATCGATTCACGCTGCCGTCTTTATATGCCCGGCACTGGTTCGCCACGGGGCAGGTCTTGCATTGTGGGCGCTTGGGGGTGCACACCAACTGCCCCAGTTCCATCAAGGCCTGGTTGAAATCACCCGGCCTCGATTGCGGTACCAGCCGCTGTGCCACCTGCCATAACCCATCACGCACCTTCGGGGCGTCGACAGGCTGTTCGATTGCCAGCCACCTGGCCAATACCCTGGTCACGTTTCCGTCCAGTATCGGGCTTGCCCTGCCGTAGGCGATCGAGGCGATCGCCCCGGCACTGTACCGGCCGATGCCGGCAAGGCGCATCAGTTGATCAACAGAGGACGGTACCCTGGCGTCAAATTCATCGACAATCATTTTCGCCGCAGCATGCAGATGCTGCGCCCGCCGGTAGTAGCCCAGCCCCTGCCATAGACGCAACACCACCTGTTCGTCAGCCGATGCTAGGGCCCGTACCGTGGGCAGTCGATCAACAAACCGGTTGAAGTAATCCACAACGGTCGCGACCTGCGTCTGTTGCAGCATCGCTTCGCTGACCAGTGTATAGTATGGATCGACCCGCCCGCAGCTGTGCGCCGCCCGCCACGGCAACCGCCGCCGGTGCCGGCCGTACCACTGCAACAGCACGCGGCGCAGATGCGTTATCCTCGCTGTGGTTAACTTGGCCTCAGCCATCATGGAATCAACTTACAGTACCGGAAAATCACGATGCGGCGAGTACGTTCATCTCGGGACGGCAGTTTAACCGCAGGCCGTACAAGTCGCCCACGTCGCGTGTCACATAGACTGACGATCTTATCCGGGCTCAAGTCAGCATGATCGTGCGCCGGAGCAAGGGACGTACTGAAAAAGGGACAGCCCATTGCCCGCCGTGCGTATGGCTGCGGCATCAGGCCAGTTTATAATTTGAACAATCGACAGGCATTTGTCCTCAGTATTTTAATTTTGTGCTGTGGGTCGATCTCGGCCTGCTCGAGCGCCTCTTGTCCAGCGTCAATTTGGATCCACGGATGATCACTGGCGAAGAGGAGCTTATCGGGTTGCGACGATCGGCAGGCAAACTCTATCGTCCGTGCCGACGTCGAGGCCAGGTCGAGATAGACGTTGGCGTAATACGCGGCGGGCGACTGCGTAATGTGGTGGCGCCCGCGTTTCTTGACCTGTGTTTGTTCTTCAACGCGGGCCATGAGATAGGGCAACACACCCCCGCAGTGCGGATGAACGATGCTTAGCTTTGGGTAGCGTTCTAGGATTCCGCTCAAAATGATTCGCAACATGGCGATCGACGTATCCACCATGAAGCCGAGCATGGGGATGATGGCGTGGTCACTGATTGCTTGCGCCCACGCCGGGCACGTCGGATGCAGGACTAGCGGGATGGCCTGCGCCTCGGCGGCCGCGTAAATCGGCTCGAAATCGGGATTGTCCAGCGACCTTCCGCCGGCATGGGAAAACAGCATGATTCCCTTCAAGCCAAGCTCGTTGATCGCCCGATGCATCTCCATCTGCGCCGCGGCCACGTTTTGCAGCGGCAGCACGCCTAGACCGGCAAAGCGATCGGGATATTGCCCGCAAAGCTGGGCCACGTAATCATTGCAAATCCGGGCGCCCCGCGCAGCCAGTTGCGGTTCCAGCAACTCCGGACCCGGCATGTTCACGCTCAAAATACCCAAATCAACAGCCGCATCATCCATGTCACGCAACTTTAAGGTTGGTTCAAACGCCACCGGGTCCAGCGTCATCTGAAAGTTCGGGCCAAAGGACACGACGTACTTTCTGCCAGTCTTTTCTGTTCGCAGAAAGCCGCTGTTTTCCATCAGCAGTTCAGCGTATGCCGGCGGAAATACGTGACTCTGGCAATCAACGCACTTCATTGGCCCAGTTTCCAACAGTTGGCGATGTAGTACGTTTTGACATCAAGGGGTGCAGATTTCGTCAATACGCAGGTCAGTCACGAAACTGTGCGCCGGCGCGTGGCTGATCATTAACTCTGGTTTCGATGCCAATGCCGCCTGTTGCGGTGTCACCCCGCAGGCCCAGAAGACCGGCATCATACCGTCAGGGATCGTGTTCAGCGGGGGGCCAACAATTGGCTGGGCCAAGTTAGCGCCAATGGTATTCGGATCGCCCAGGTGAATCGGTGCTCCATGGTATTGTGGAAAACGGCTGGTCAACTGACATGCGATGACTGCTTGGGCGGGAGTCATCAGCCGCATCGTCACCACCATGGGGCCATGGAACTGGCCCGAGGCGACCGTTTCAATGGTCGTGGCCAGCACCCAGGTTTGCATCTTGGGGACGCCGGCCCGCTCCAGCGGTTCGTCGAATGTCATGCCGGAGCCGATCAGAAATGCCACGCTGTCATTCGACCAGAGATCCGTAATGTCCGTGCGGTCACCCTCGCGCACTCCCCGGCGATATACGGCGTATTTCGGCAAGTCGGTGCGTAGGTCGGCGCCGCGTGCGCACGCCTTCGAATGCGGATCGCCGGCATCACAAACCTCCACGATCGGGCATGGCTTGGGATTACGCACGCAATACACCAGGAAATCATACGCGTAAGCTTGCGACAGCACCACCAGATTGCACTTGACAAATCCCGGCACCTTGTGCTTCGTCGGGCCAGTCCATTGCCCGCTTCGCATCGCCAACCGTGCTTCCTTTGCCGCGGTCATACCGTTTTATCACCTCGCTGGCACTGAAACACGACGCCGAGGATGCTGTCCGGTTCGTCGAGAATCTGTGAAATTTCTTGATCCACATTTTCCAGTGAGATCGTGTGCGTGGTCAGTGCATCCACGTTCAGCTTCCCTTCGCTGATCAAGCGCATGCACAGTTCGAGGTTGGTGCGTGTGGTCCAGCGCATGTACACGCTGGGATAATCCGGTCCGTATTCCCATTGCGGGTCATGATAACCCGGACCCGTGCGTGCCGAGCGGCGTATATCGATGTTAAAAGTCGCGGCGTTGTAGTTGAAAGTGGTTTTGCCCACGACAACGATGCGCCCGTTGCGTGGCCCGTCGGGTGCCTGCTTCATGCAGGATTGTAGCGTGTTAAAGGCATCGGTTCCGTCACCGCCGAACGCCATCACCGCCGAATCTAGTCCGTACCCGCTGGTAAATAAACCAGTAGCTTCCGGCGCATCTTGTACTGCAGTGTTCACGAGGGCATCTAGGCCAGATCTTTGTGCAATTTCCAGGCGTGTGTTGATCATGTCCCAGCCTATCACGTAACATCCGGACAGTTTGTGAAACTGCGCCGCCAGTTGACCGACTAAGCCCAGTCCCACGATCGCCACGTATTCACCGAACTGTGGGCTGTTACGCCGTAGCGCATGCATGGCAGTCGCTGCAAGGTGCCCATAAGCGCCTTGGGCGAACGTCACTGCTTTCGGCAGCAACACGCACAGGTGATGCGGCGCCACCGCATAATCCGTGTGACAGGCGTAACCACCGCCCATGCAACAGACCCGGTCGCCTACATTGAATCGATCAACCCCCTTGCCTACCTGTCGCACCACGCCCGCGTTGGCGTACCCGAACGGTCTGGATTTGATCTCTGGATTCGGTTTGCTGCGCATCTGCGACAAACCCCGCCAGCCGCCACGCAGCTCCGAACCGGGGCTGACCAGTGAAGCGTACACCTGCACCAACACGGTCCCGTCTTGCAGTTCAGGTATCGGCTGCTCGATCAGTCGGATATGCCCGTCACCGCCCACCGTCGCGATCTTGCGCTTTGCCGGTATGCTCATTGCTGCGATTCCTTTATCCAACGACCATGGGGCAAGGTTATCTTTCCAGCCAGCGGCGAAAGAATGCCACTTCCCGCTTTACCGCGCCGTCAAAATCATCCACACCCTTGAACTCACAGTGAATCGACATCGGCCCGTCGAAGCCGTTTTCGGCCAGGCACTGGCCGACGTCCGTCCAATCCACCATCCCTTGGCCAGCCTCGACCGTTTGTCCGATGGTGCAACCGTGCCCGTTCTTTTCGCCGCGTGTCACCAGTGCGTCCTTGAGCGACACAATACACACGTAATCGCGCACCATGGAAAAAGCGGCGAGGAAATCCTCACCCTCAAGGACCAGGTGCGCCGGGTCGATCTTCACACCCACCAGTGACGGGTCTAGACCAGCCATCAAGCAACTTGCACCGGACCCGTTGCTGCCGATGATTTGACCGCTGTGCGTATGGTGACAGATTTTTACGCGATATTTGT
>Ga0310124_10002257_pt1 | contig 13324 bp, 11 predicted proteins | sample CB11b_AW_Bot5_MG_FD_203507 | JGI IMG/M metagenome (GOLD analysis project Ga0310124, IMG submission 203507) | Marine microbial communities from Western Arctic Ocean, Canada - CB11b_AW_Bot5 | ecosystem: Environmental > Aquatic > Marine > Oceanic | place: Canada: Western Arctic Ocean | collected...
AAACTTGATTTCGAGGACGAACCGGGGGATATGGACCAGGTCATCGAGTCCAATGGTGTGCGCATATTCGTCGATCCCAAGAGCAGTCTTTATCTCAATGGCGTCATTCTGCGATATGATGACGGCTTGATGGGAGCCGGTTTCCAGGTCGAAAATCCCAATGCGCGCACAACCTGTGGCTGCGGCGAGTCCTTCAGCATCTGAGCCGCCCGATCTCGATCCTTCGGGTGGCGGTCCCGCGACCCCGATCTATCTAGACCATCTTGCAACGACACCCCTGGACCCACGGGTCCTGGAGGTGATGTTGCCGTATCTCCGTGAGAATTTTGGCAATCCTTCCAGCCGCACCCACGATTTCGGTCTGCATGCCGCCGCCGCTGTCGAGGCCGCGCGCGGCCATGTGGCAGCACTTGTTGGGGCGACGGCGAGAGAGGTCGTCTTTACCAGCGGCGCAACGGAAGCGAACAACCTGGCGATCAAAGGGACCTGTGCCGCCTGGGCCGGCCAGGGCGTTCACCTGGTAACCTGCGCGACCGAGCATCATGCCGTGCTCGACGTCTTCGACAGTCTGGAGCGTTCCGGACAAGGGTTCCGGGTTACCCGCGTCGCTGTGGATCACCAAGGGATCATCGACCTACCCGCCTTGGCGGCAGCCCTCGACGACGAGGCGCGCCTGCTGTCGGTGATGGCGGCGAACAACGAAACAGGCGTGCTACAACCCCTGGAGCAGATCGCCCGTTGTCTGCAAGGCAGGAACGTGATCTGGCACTGTGATGCAGCGCAGGGGGTGGGCAAGATTCCGCTCGACTTGCGGCGAATTCCTATCGATTTGCTGTCCCTGTCGGCACATAAGATGTATGGCCCTAAAGGGCAGGGCGCGTTGTTCGTGCGCCGCCGCCGCCCACCACTGCGACTGGCAGCCCAAATCGAGGGTGGCGGCCAGGAACGGGGGCTGCGATCGGGGACGCTCAACGTCGCTGGCATCGTCGGTCTGGGTGAAGCTTGCCGTCTCTGCCAACAGGAGAGAGCACCTGAGGCAGAGCGGCTCGCGCAACTGCGCGACAGCCTGCAGCAGTGCCTGGTCCACGCCTTCGGCGCCGCTGTGGTCGTCAACGGCGGGGCAGCGATACGATTGCCAAATGCGCTCAATGTGTCCTTCCCCGACAGCCACGTTGCCGAACTGCTGCCCCGTCTTCGTGACGTCGCGCTGTCGTCAGGATCTGCCTGTTCATCCGGCGCCGATACGCCTTCCCATGTGCTGGCTGCCATGGGTCTGGATGTGGCGACGGCAGCGGCATCACTGCGTTTCGGTCTGGGTCGAACGACCACTTTGGAGGAAGTGGAATGGGCAGCCAGACGAGTAATTACCGAAGTACGCTCTTGCGGTAAGCGACAGCGTCCCTACGTTTTTAGTCCCAAACCAAATCAACCCTGAGCGGGAGAAGGCATCATGGCTCTGACATCGAGCCAGCTTCTCGAAGAAGTCAAGAAGTCAATCAAAGAGGTTACCCCTGACGACGTCAGGCGCGGGCTGCAGTCCGGCGATATCCAGCACGTGATCGACGTGCGCGAGCGCGACGAAGTGATGGACGGATATATCCCCGGAGCGCATCTGATTCCGCGCGGCTTTCTCGAACTGAATGTCGAAGAGGATGTGTCGATGGATCGCAGTGAGTCCATCGCCCTCTACTGTGCCGGCGGCAATCGTTCGGCCTTGGCGGCGCGTGATCTGATCGCCATGGGTTACTCGAACGTGAGTTCCATGATCGGCGGCATCAAAGGCTGGAAGGACGCGGGTCTGAAGATCCAGACCGGCGGGTTGCTGACAGAAGAGGACATGCAGCGCTACTCACGGCATCTCATCCTGCCGGAGGTCGGCGAACAAGGTCAGCAGAAGCTGTTGCAGGGCAAAGTGCTCCTCATCGGCGCCGGTGGTCTCGGATGCCCGACGGCCCTCTACTTGGCTGCGGCGGGCATCGGCAAGATCGGTCTCGTCGATGCGGATGTTGTCGACAAGAGCAACCTGCAGCGCCAGGTGCTCTTCGGTGAGAGTGATGTGGGCCGGCCCAAGGTCGAAGTCGCACGCGAACGTCTTCTGGACCTGAATCCGGGAATCGAGATCGTCGCGCACCACGATCTGATGACATCGCACAATGCCTTCGACCTCATGGCAGACTACGATATCATCGTCAACGGCTGCGACAATTTTCCGACGCGGTATCTGGTCAATGATGCGGCGGTACTGACTGGCAAGCCAGTCGTCGATGGCAGCATCTTCCGCTTCGAGGGTCAGGCGACGGTGTATGATTCCGCCGCCGGCGGCCCATGCTACCGCTGCCTGTATCCGGAGCCGCCGCCCCCCGGTGAGGTCCCCAGCTGCTCAGAAGGTGGTGTTCTGGGCGTATTGCCGGGTACCATCGGGTTGGTGCAAGCCACAGAGGTGGTCAAGCTCGTGCTGGGCAAAGGGGAGCCGCTCGTAGGTCGCATGCTTCTCTACGATGCGCTGGATATGAAATTTCGCGAGCTCAAACTACGGCGCAACGCCGAGTGCCCAGTATGTGGTGATGCACCCACGGTGAAGGAGTTGATCGACTACGACATTTTCTGCGGCTTGCCGGGACATTCTGAGGCTGCAGGCTGAGAAGACCAACCTCCGTCAATCCAACCGACGCCACACGACGTGACCGGGGCGACCATCTGTGGGTGGTCGCCCCTTGTTCGTTGACCTCCAGACAACGGGAACCGCAGTGAGTTCATCCTTGCTGATACAGCTCGACGAAGAATCGGACGACGATCCGATCCTGAATCTGGCGACCTTTTTTGCCAATGATCACCCCATCGAGGTCGAACTCGGCTTCGGCAAGGGCAGATTCCTGCTCGATGCCGCCCAGCGTCGACCGGCGCACAACTTTATCGGTGTCGAAGTCGCCAGCAAATACCTTCGCCTTGCCCACGGCCGAGCCCGTAGGCGGGAGCTACAGAATTTGCGGTTCATTCACGGGGACGCTCGTGAATTCGTCGAATTTTTCGTCCCCGCCGAGTCGGTGCACGCCGTGCACGTGTACTTTCCTGATCCCTGGCCCAAGAAGAAGCATCACAAGCGTCGCCTCATCGACGCGGGCTTTCTCTCCGAGGCGTGGCGCATTCTCCAGCCAGAAGGGCGGCTGTGGATCGCCACCGACCATGACGCGTATTACGAGGTGATCCTGGAGGCATTTGAATCTTTCGACCAGCACTTCGACCTGATCGAGGCGCCATGGAATGGGGTGACGACGAACTATGAGGACAAGTTCGTCAGTCTGGGGAGCACCATTCACAGGCGTATTGTGGCAAAAATCTGACGCACACATCCCTGGTACTCCCCCATACACCACCCTGCGCTGCCCGCCGCTGATTCTCTCTGTATTCTGATCCATCCACGCTGTTGATCCGAAGAAATTGGCGTATGCTTGTGCCGTTGCATGATTGGCCTTGAATAGACCGGTATGTGGTCTGGTAGAGCAATGTAAATAAAATATTTACAACACCTTACATAATCACCTCAGAAAACATTAAGAGCGGAGGTGTTTTCCCTTGACATGTCTGATCTGGCGAGGTTATCATATGTCGTGGTGGAAAATGGTGTATAAGGGTGTCTATTGGAGGAGTTTCCTTCCTGACGCCTGTGAGGTGAACTTTCCTCCTCGACTGGATGCAGGCCCGTGGCGACGCAGTTTCTCGGTGAGTATGAAGTCCCCGTGGACGACAAAGGCAGGATCTTTCTGCCTGCCGAGTTGCGTCGCAATCTCGAACCGGAGGCGGATGACACGCTGATCGTCGTCCGTGGGCTGGATGGCTGTCTGACCGCCCACCCCCGAAATTCCTGGGCGCAGATTGCCGAGCGAATGCAGCAACTTCCACAGACTGAACAGAAGGTGCGACTGTACTACCGAGGGACGCTGTCCCAGGCGGCAGAGCTCAAGTTGGACCGTCAGGGGCGTGCCTCGGTACCGCGCAAGTTATTGGACAGGGCAGGGATCACGGATCGCATGGTGGTGATCGGTGGTCTCGACCATCTGGAATTCTGGAATCCTGAAGCCTGGCAGGTATGTCTGGCTCAGGCAGAAAGTTCATTGGAAGAGGTGGCGGAAACTCTCGATCTGTCGTGACGGGGGGACTGTCACCAACGCCTGGGAAGGTCGGTGCAGAGGAGTGGATCTTCCGTATCACGTTCCCGTTATGGCGCAGGAAGTTGTCGCCGGACTGATCGTCGACGATGACGGCGTGTATATCGATGTAACGACCGGAGGCGGGGGGCACAGCGAGGCCATCCTGCTGGCACTGGGATCGTCAGGGCATCTGCTGGCATGTGATCGAGATTCGGCGGCTATGAACGAGGCGGGCCGCCGACTCGCCCCGCACAGCGGGCGGGTGATCTTTCTCCAGTGCGCGTTTTCCTCCCTCACCCGGTCGGCGGCCCCACACTTGCGGCGGCTCTTGCAGGCTCCTGATGCGAGAGTGGCCGCAGGGGGGGCGAAGGTAAGCGGGATGCTCTTCGATCTGGGCGTCAGTTCGCACCAGATCGACGCATCAGAGCGGGGTTTCAGCTATCACCGGGACGGACCGCTGGACATGCGCATGGACCGCAATGCTGGAGTGCCTGCGGGACAGTTGCTGGCGCAGATCAAGGAGAGCGATCTGGTGGGGTTGATTTTTCGCTATGGCGAGGAACGGAATGCGCGCCGCATCGCTCGCAGTATTTGCAGAGCTCGAGACGAAGTCGCTCTGAACTCTACGGCGGATCTTACCCGTGCCATCGAGATGACAAATCCGCAGATGCCGAACAAGACTCTTGCCCGCGTATTTCAGGCCTTGCGCATCGCCGTGAACGATGAGTTAGGTGAACTGGAGCGTGGTCTCGATGCGGCAATCGAACTGTTGCGACCCGGTGGGCGACTGGCCGTTATCGCCTACCACTCCCTCGAAGATCGCATCGTCAAACAGAAATTCGTGCGGCTCGAAAAGGGCTGTATCTGCCCACCAGCGTTGCCCGCCTGTGCCTGTGGTCTTGTGCCCACATTCTGCTCTGCGGGCAAAAGAAGGCGAGCCACCGAGGCTGAGATCGAGGCCAACCCACGGGCTCGAAGTGCTGTGTTGCGTGTGTACGAAAAACTCGGAGAGGTATCGGTGTGAATAGGATCTTCGGAGACTGGCTGCGACTGCTCATCGTCGTCGGGCTCGTCAGCGCAACGACTGGATACGTGTGGGTGAAGGTCCAGATCACGGAGACCGCAATGGGCATCGCTCAGGCGCAGAAGAGTTCTGAGGCTCTGCGCCAGACACGCTCGAAGCTTCAAGCTGCCGTCGATCTGGCACAGCGTCCAGGTGTGTTACGTGTCCGGGCGACACGCGAGTTACAGATGGTTGATGCCACTGTGTTGACCACGTCCGAGTTGATCGTCGGAGCGAATCTCGGTGGCTGAATCAAGCAACAGCGCCTTGCGATCTGTTGCTGCATGCCGGCTGCGTTGGGTGCTGCTGGGTGGTGTCTGCTTGTGGATGGCGGTATCAGCCCGTCTCGTCCAAGTGCAGGGCGTGGATCATCTCAGCTATGTGGAACGAGCCAAGGCACAACACCAACGTCAGAGAGTTCTCAGCGCTCGACGGGGGAAAATTCTCGATCGGGAGGGCAGGGAGTTGGCCCTCGATGTGGCTTCAGTCTCGTTCTACAGTCATCCCGCCGACGTGCGTGATCGCGACGGCGCGGCGCGGCACTTCGCCCGTCTCAGCGGACGCTCCGTAGAAGATGTGCACAAGCTGTTGACGCCGGATCGATCCTTCGTCTACCTGCTGCGCCAGACTCGCGAGGAAGATCTCGAGAGTATCCGTGCGCAGCGTTTCCAGGGAATCTTCGAGCAGCCGACTGTACGGCGCTTCTATCCGTATGGCAGTCTTGCTGGCCAGCTTCTTGGATTTACCAATGTCGATAACGAGGGGCGTGAAGGGGTCGAATTGGCTCTCGACGAGCTGCTTTCCGAACGCCCGGGAGTAGCACGCTCCTTCATCGACAATCGCGGTCGCACTCTGCATGATCGCTCCCAGGCCACCGAGCCGGCGCAACACGGTGCGAGTGTGCATCTCACCATCGATGCCGTCATTCAAGGCATTCTGGAAGAGGAACTCGTCCGCGCGGTGACGGTATCAGAAGCCGAGAGTGCTCTTGGGATCATTACCGATCCGCGCACGGGAGACATCCTGGCACTGGGCAGTGTGCCCGTCTTCGACCCGAACAACCCGGGTGCGTCGCCAGCAGGTCATCGTCGGAATCGATTGGTCACCGACCCCTTCGAGCCTGGCTCGACGCTGAAGACCATCACGATGGCCGCAGTTCTCGACCGACGTCCTACCGTGGCCGATACGTCCGTGTTCTGTGAGCAGGGCCTGATGGAGCTGGCCACGGGGGATACGTTGCGCGATACCAAGGCGCATGGTTGGTTGACGGCCGCCGAAGTCATGTCGAATTCAAGCAATATCGGCATGGTGAAAATAGCTCGAACCCTGAATCGCGGTGAGTTCTACGAGTCCCTGCGTGCCTTCGGTTTTGGCACTCGTACCGGCACCGGATTGCCGGCGGAAAGTTCCGGCTTGCTACACCAGGCCCGTGATTGGTCGGAGCGTTCTCTGGCAACTATCGCTATCGGTCAGGAAATCAGCGTTACCGCGGTTCAGTTGGTGCAGGCCTTCGGTGCCATCGCCAATGGTGGCGTACTGATGGCACCAAGGCTGCTTGCCGAGGTGCGCGACACCGAAGGACGACGACTGCGTGAGACCAAACCGCAGCGGGTGCGTCGTGTTGTCTCAGAGCGCACGGCGACTCGACTGCAGCAGATGTTGCGTGGCGTCGTAGAGGATGGCACTGGGCGCAGGGCAGCGATTGGCGGCATCGATGTCGCTGGCAAGACAGGGACGGCCCAGCGGGCTCTTCCTGGTGGCGGTGGTTATGCCAAAGACGAATACGTCTCCTCCTTTGTCGGCTTCCTGCCGGCCACTGGTGAGGCGCGTTATCTCTGTCTCATCGTTGTAGAGAATCCACGTGTCGGCAAGTATGGCGGCACCGTGGCAGCCCCTGCCTTTCGCCAGGTGATGGAGCGGGTACTCTCTCTTGAGGGTTCACCAAAATTCCCCTCGGCGGAGAGTGCGTTGGCATCTGCCCCGTCAATGGCTGAACAGATTCCGGACCTGCGCGGCTTGTCGCCGCGTGGGGCCAAGACACAGGCGTCGCGCCGTGGACTGATGCTACGACTGGAAGGAGAAGGGGAACTCATCATCGCACAGTCTCACACCCCCTCACACCTGGCGGGTGGCTTGGCGGGTGTGATCGTTTGCCTACTTGGAAAGGCTGAGGATGTCTTGCCCCTCGTATCTTTGCGCGACGTGCCACTGAGACAGGCCGTGTTGATGCGTAAACTGGGCGCTCGCCGGCAGCTTGTGGCACTGGCTCCTTGACCTTGACCCGTGCTCTTGGAGCTCCCGTCGAAATGAACCTGCGAACACTTCTCGCCGCGTACCAACCCTTGTCGGTGTCCGGTCCCCTGGACCGACGCATCGACGGCATCGTAACCGACTCACGGCAGGTGCAGTGCCGGTCCTTGTTCGTCGCGATCCGTGGGGGCCAGGAACAGGATCGTCACGCTTTTATCGGTGACGCTGTTGCACGGGGTGCGGAGGCGGTGATCGTCGAACATGACGGCATCGATACCGGCGCGGCGACACGAATCGTTGTCGGCGACAGCCGTCATGCTCTGGCTGCTCTGGCGGCACGACTGCATGGTGATCCATCGGCGAAGATGATGTGTGTCGGTGTTACCGGCACCAATGGGAAGTCGACAACGGCGAGCATTCTGCACCGGATTCTCACCGCGGATGGGTCAGCCGGCGCCTATCTGGGCACTCTGGGGTTCCAATTCGGCGAGCATAAAGAGCCAGTGGCGAACACGACGCCCGAAGCCGGTCAACTGCAGGCCCTTCTCGCCAGAGCCCGTGATGCTGGTTGTCGATCGTTGGCGATGGAGGTGTCCTCTCACGGTCTGGCTCTTGGTCGTGTTCTGGGTATCGATTTTGCGGCGGCTGTGTATACCAATCTGACGCGGGACCACCTCGACTTTCACGGATCTGAAGAGCAGTACTTTGCCGCTAAGAGTCTGTTGTTCACGCAACTATCGGACGCCGCTGTGGCCGTGTTGAACGCTGACGATTCAAGGTCACCCGCCCTTGCTCGCCTGACACCGGCGCGGGTATGGTACTATGGTGAGAAGGGTGCCCACGTGCGTTTGCTGGGAGCTCGATTCGAGTCCGATTTTACCTGCGTGGAGATGGACACGCCAGAAGGCAAATTCGAGGTCGAAATGGCATTGACGGGGCGTTTTAATTGCTCTAATGTAGTGGCCGCCGTAACGACAGGTTTCGCATTGGGAATCGAGGCAGATGTGATTCGTCGTGGTGTGGCGGCGGTGACGCAGGTGCCGGGACGTTTCGAGCGTATCGATGAGGGTCAGTCGTTTCAGGTCATCGTCGACTATGCTCACACACCAGCCGGTCTCGAGACCGTATTGTGTGCCGCGCGGGAGTTGACGTCACGACGACTTGTCTGCGTTTTTGGCTGTGGTGGTGATCGGGATACGGGCAAGCGTCCCATGATGGGGCGTGTCGCCGAGACGCTGGCGGATCGGATCTACCTCACTTCGGATAATCCGAGGAGTGAGTCTCCCCGACAGATCATCGACCAGATCTCCGCCGGGATGCTGGGGGCAGAGGAGGTCATCGTCGAACCGGATCGGAGTGTGGCGATCCATGCCGCCCTCGAAGCGGCCGAAGCGGGTGATGTCGTCGTGCTTGCCGGCAAGGGGGATGAGCCGTATCAGATCCTTGATGCTGGGCAAGTGGTGCCCTTCGACGATCGTGACGTAGCAAGACAGGCTTTGCGCCACTAGTGTCTGAGCTGGGCGGTTCAGGGTGGCGGGACATTCGCCTCGAGGACGTGAGAAGTTGGGCTCGTGCCGACTGGATCGGCTCGAATGCAACGCGAATGGAGCCGGCTAGCGGGGTTTCGACCGACACACGATCCCTGGAGCCGGGGCAGATATTCGTTGCCTTGCGGGGCGACAGATTTGACGGGCACGCACATCTGGCCGCAGCATTTGAGGCGGGTGCCAGCGCCGCAGTCGTGGAGCGCACAGGTGACGTGACCCAGCGCACATACAGCGGTCCGTTGCTGGCAGTAGATTCGCCGCTGGCTGCGTTGGGCCGGCTGGCGCGACAGTATCGCAGGCGCTACGACATACCCGTCGTAGCTGTGACGGGCTCGGCAGGAAAGACGACGGCGAAAGAGATGATCGCCGCCGTGCTCGGTCGCAGATACCAGGTTCTGGCGACACCGAGCAACGAAAACAATGAGATTGGCGTACCCCGGGCGATCCTGGGGCTGACGCCCGAACATGGGGCAGCCGTCATCGAGATGGGGGCCCGGCGGGTAGGTGATATCGCCTACCTCTGCAGCATCGCACAACCAACGATTGGTGTGCTGCTCAACATCGGCGTCGCACATCTGGAGGTATTTGAATCTGTAGAGAGAGTGGCCAAGGCCAAAGGGGAGCTTCTGGACTTTATCGTAGATGAGTCTTACGTGGCTCTCGTCAACGCGGACGACTGTGTCATTGCCGGGGAGGCTATGAGGACAAAGGGGAGACTCCTCGGCTTCGGTTGGACGCGTGAGGGCCATTTCAGTGGGGAGGGACTTATCCTCGACCAGGAGGGCTGCGGCCACTTCTCTCTACAGAATACCTCCTTCCATCTCCGGATTCCCGGGCGACACAACGCCCACAGCGCTCTGGCGGCGATTGCGGTTGCTGATCAGTGTGGTGTCAGCGCCGCAGACGCATCGGCGGCGCTGGCCGATTTCGAGCCTGTCTGCATGCGCTCTGAAATCTTGCGCAAAGCGGGAATCCGTGTTATCAATGATTGCTACAATGCCAACCCCGATTCTGTTCGTGCTGCCCTCGACCTGATGGCTGAAATGTCGGTGGATGGTCGGCGCATCGCCGTGCTCGGCGATATGCTCGAATTGGGGGCACAGGAAGGTGCGCTGCACCAGGATGTAGGACGATATGCAGCGGACCGTATCGATCTGTTGATGGGCACCGGACCCCTGAGTGCTCAGATCGTCGGCGGTGCCCGCGAGGCTGGCATGAAAGCTGGACTGGCCAAGCACTTCGAAGACCGCGACTCCCTGACGCGGCAGTTGAAGTCCACGGTCCGGCCTGGTGATTTGGTACTGGTTAAGGCATCTCGCGCCATGGCGTTGGAGCACGTGGTCAAGGCGTTATAGCGCAGTTCGAAAAAGTACCGCCTCCCCGGGCGGTTGCAGCAGCGTCCCGCCCCCCCCCGGCGAGACGAGAAACCCCTTCGTTCGACCTCCTCCTACGGGTTGCTGGCGCCGCGTTTTTTATGGTTTGCCGCAATCACCCCTTTGCGTACCCGCCGGAAAATCAGGCATGTCCAGCGTCGCGGACCGGGCTGCACGTCAGGTTCTGTTCATAACCGCCATCCTCGTGGGGATCGGCGTCGTCATGGTATACAGCTCGAGTTCCGCCCTGGCGGGGACGCGCTTTGAGGATTCAGGCTTTTTCCTCCAGCGACAGATCCTACGGGCCGGCTTGGGATTGATGATCATGTTCGCACTCTCGCGAGTGCCACTGCGATTCTGGCGTTCGCTGGCACGACCGCTGCTATTGTGCGGCGTCACCCTGCTCGTGCTCGTGCTCATTTTCGGTGAAGGGCGCAGCGCTCAACGGTGGCTGCCTTTTCGCCTGCCGGCAATGACGACGCTCACATTTCAACCTTCCGAATTCGTCAAGTTGGTCCTCGTGTTGTATCTGGCCGATGTATTGTCTCGCAAGGAAGGGGAGATGGCAGACTGGAAGAGTGGTCTGGTGCCGCGCCTCGTCATCGTCGGTTTGGTTCTCGTCCTCATCGTCATGCAGCCCGATTTGGGCACCTCCCTGGCGATCGGCTCGGTGTCGCTCGTGATGCTCTGGCTCGGCGGCGCCGGGACCGCACACCTGGCCGGAGCTTGCGGCTTCGGTGCAGTCGTGGCGCTGCTCTCGGTGCTGTGTTCACCGTACCAGATGCAGCGTCTACTCACCTTTATGGGCGAACCGGATCCCCAGGGGGCCGGATTTCAGGTGTCACAGGCGCTCATCGCTCTCGGCAGTGGCGGACTCTTCGGTGTCGGCCTCGGCAACAGCATGCAGAAGCACTTCCTGCCCGAACCGCACACCGATTTTGTCTTCGCCTTAGCAGGGGAGGAACTGGGCTTGTTCGGCACACTCAGTGTCATCGCTCTGTTCATCGCCCTCGGTGTGCACGGGTATCGCATCGCCACGCAAGCGGCGACGTATCACGGATTTCTGCTGGCCTCCGGGATTACGGTCATGGTTGGCACATACGCCTTGCTGAATGTCGGTGTCGCCACAGGGCTGATGCCGACGACGGGGTTGCCTTTGCCATTCATCAGCTATGGAGGGTCCTCCCTTCTTTGGAATCTGAGTGGCATCGGTATTCTGGCGGCCGTTGCCCGCGACAACGGTGCCGAACCTGCACGCGCTTCGGCGCTGGCCTCGGGTCAGCGGCATGCCAGTGGTTCCCACGGTGGCACCAGCGGCTGGATGCCGCCCAGCGCCCCGACGGCGAATCGATGACGATGGTCGCCGCTGCTGTCGATGGGCTTGCCCCGGGAATGGATGGACCGCTGGGACCAGAGGTGGATCATGTCCATATGGTCGGCGTCGGTGGCGCTGGCATGGAGGGGCTGGCAAGACTGCTGCACGAGATGGGATATCGCGTCACCGGGTCGGATGCCGTCGATGGTCCGATTCTGGCAGATCTTCGACGAAGTGGCATCGACGTATTTCACGGTCACAATGCCGCGTACGTTCGTGGCGCCGATCTACTCATCTATTCTGCCGCCGTGCGTGCGTCCAACCCTGAGCGGCAGGAAGCGTCCGCCGCCGGTACCAGGCAGTCGAGTCGTGCCGAGGTGTTGGGAATTCTCAGCAGCAAACAGGATACAGTGGCCGTCGCCGGCACACATGGCAAGACGACAACAGCGAGTCTGCTCGCCGCCGCTGCTCGCGCCGCAGGCCGCGAACCCACCGTCGCAATTGGTGGCTGGGTCAATGGGCGCACGCAATCTGCCCGCGGGGCAGGGGAACTGATGGTGGTTGAGGCGGATGAATATGATCGCAGCTTCCTCGAACTCGAGCCCTGGCTGTCGGTGGTGACCAACATCGAAGCCGAACATCTGGACTGCTATGCGGACGAGGCGGATCTGGCGGAGGCCTTTGTCACATTCATAGGCCGTACACGAGCCGACGGCTGTGTTATCCTCAATGGGGATGATCCTCTCAGTCAGACAGTCGCAGAACGGGTCGCCGGTGTTCGCGGTGGTCCTCGTGTGCTCACGTTCGGCTTCAACAACCACTGTGACGTGCAGGCGACAAAGCTGAAAAGGGTTTCGGGTGGCACCTCCTTCACCTGTGAGGATGCGTCGGGAACGCGCCCTCTGCAGTTGCGGATTCCAGGTCGACACAATGTTGCCAATGCACTGGCGGTGATCGCGGTGGCGGGGGTGTTGTCTCTCGATCCAATCGTCGTCGCTGCTGCCCTGTCCGACTTCGCTGGTGTGGACCGCCGTTTTCAGCATCGGGGGCAGCTCGATGGTGTCAGCGTCATCGATGACTACGCCCATCATCCCACCGAAATTGCAGCAACCCTTGAGGCGACGAGAGGGCAAATGCATGGGGAGGGTCGTTTGGTTGTGGTTTTCCAGCCGCATACCTATACCCGAACGCAGCGATTTCAGGCCGACTTTGTTCGTGTATTGCGTGCTGCGGACAGCATCTGGGTAAGCGCTGTGTATGCCGCCCGTGAAGTTCCGCTCGAGGGTGTCGAGAGCGACGTCATCGTCAGCGGTTTGCAGGGGCATGACACGGAGGCTCATTGGGTGCCGGATGGTGATCGCGCCCTAGCGGCTGCACTGGACAGTTGTACCAGCGGTGATTGGTTGGTAGTGATGGGCGCCGGTGACATTGGCGCTCGACTCGAGAAGCTGCTGACGGAGCGACGGGCCTGAAATGGTTGGTTTGTCGACAAGGAAGGCTAGCCGGAAGCGGCCCATGGCTGCCCGGCAGGGAGACCATCCCGTCAAGGGGCGTCGGCATCTCGTTCTGGGAGCGGTGATTCTGTGTGCTGTCGCCCTCGCCTGGGGGACCTGGCGGGCGGAGCAGGC
>Ga0310124_10002258_pt1 | contig 13324 bp, 7 predicted proteins | sample CB11b_AW_Bot5_MG_FD_203507 | JGI IMG/M metagenome (GOLD analysis project Ga0310124, IMG submission 203507) | Marine microbial communities from Western Arctic Ocean, Canada - CB11b_AW_Bot5 | ecosystem: Environmental > Aquatic > Marine > Oceanic | place: Canada: Western Arctic Ocean | collected...
CTGTTTGAATTTTATTGAAAAAGTTTTTTGTGTTTATAGTTTCAACATCTTGATATTTATATTTATTAAGTATTTTACTGGAATTAATAATATCTATTTCTTCTTTACCAATACTTCCATCAACTCTTGCTATTTTTGCAAAGCATGATGTTATTGCTTTATTTAGTAGTTTGCTGCTCATGTTTTTATATTTAATATATTAATTCTTTAAAATTAATATATTATTTGCATAATTGATGATTATTATATAATTGAATGAAATTTATTAACATAATATGTTTATTGGTCTTTATTTTATTTGGATGTCAATCCAATACAAGTTTTAATTATAGTAATAGTACTTTATTACCAAATGCTTCAGGAGAAAACAATGAAATGTTAATAGTTATGGATTCTACAAAATTTAAAGGTAAAATAGGTAGATTGTTAGTGGGTACATACGGATCATATATTAATGGTTTACCTCAAGCTGAAAATAATTTTGATTTAATATTTATTAGACCTAGAAATTTTAATAGTATTCTTAAGTATGTAAAAAATATTGTTGTAGCATTTTCTTTGGAAGGTAATAGTTTGGATTCAAAGATTTTAAGGAAAGAATTTAATGAAAAATCAATAGATAAAATAAAAAGTGATACTTCTATTTTCTTTTTTAAGAGGAAAGATCAGTATGCGAAAGGTCAGACAATTCTGTATTTATTTAGTAAGACCGATAATGAATTAATAAATAAGATAAAGAAAAATAAAAAAATGTTACTAAAATATTTTCAGAATGAAGTTTCAATAAGAACTTCTAAGAAAATTTTTTCAAAAGTTGAAGCTAATATTTCTAATAAAATATTTAATGATCATAGAATAAAAATAAAAATACCTTTTGGATATGATTTAGCTAAAAATAATAACAATTTTTTTTGGTTAAGGTATCTTGAATCAGATCATGAAAAAAATATTTTTGTTTATTATGAGGATTATATTGATAATAAATTCAGACATTTTGGTGATTTTGTTCAAGAAAAAAATATTGAAAAAATAAGACAAAAAATTTCTTTAAAGTATCTAAAGGATTCTGAAAAACCTGAGATTTATATGTCTATACAAAAAACGTTGCCTGTTGCAACTAATGTAATTAATTTTAAGGGAAAATATTCTTTAGAATCTAGGGGATTATGGAAACTTAGTGATATTTCAGGTGGAGGACCATTTCATAGTTTTGTAATTTATGATAAAGAAATAAATAGAATTTATTATATAGAAGGGTATGTATATGCTCCTGGAAGAAAAAAAAGAGATTTAATGCAAGAAATTTCTTCCATATTATGGACATTTGAAATATGATTTCATTCATTAAAGGAAAAAAATTAGAGATTGATCCTACAAAAATTATTATTGATGTTAATGGTATTGGATATGAATTGAAAATTTCCTTAAGAACATATTCAGAAATTAAAGGACATAGTGTTGTTAATCTTTTTACACATTTACAAGTGAAAGAAGATTCTCATACATTATTTGGATTTTATGATAAATCAGAAAGGAAAACTTTTTTAAGTTTATTATCTATAACAGGTGTCGGTCCTAGTACAGCCATTATGATTTTATCATCTTTATCATCTTCAGAATTAAATCATGCCATTATTAGTTCAGATGTCCTAACAATTAAATCTGTAAAAGGTATAGGATTAAAAACTGCGGAAAGAATTATTTTAGAATTAAAGGATAAAATTTCGAAAAATTTAAATCAAAAAAATTCTAATAATTTTTTAATTGAAAGAGACAATACTATTAAAAATGAAGCGTTATCAGCATTATCATCTTTGGGTATTTCAAAGAATGTTGTTAATAATCATATCGATAGAGTTTTAGATAGTAATAATAATATTTCTCTTGAAGATTTAATTAGAGAAGTACTCAAAAGGTCATAAATACCAAAAAGGTTATTGTGAACTCGAAATATTTAAAATATTTTATTTTTATATTTATAGCTTTTGCTAGTAGTTTTTCTTATTCTAAATCACTTGATTATGATTCTTTATTGATTTCGGATACTATTAAATATGAACCATCTTTTTTTTCAACTTTTCAATTAAAAGATAGATACTCAGATCCATATTCAAATTTATTTTCAAATACTGCTTATGATATTAATTCAAGTATATTAAAAATAAGTTCTTATTATGATACCGCAAAAGTTTTTTTTGTTAGTGAGAAGATGGGCTCATTGTATTATAGACCCCCTATTGGGATACCTTTTAATAAATTCGATAAGTATAATACTGATAATCAGATTAAAAATTATTTTAAAGAAAAATCAATAGGACTTGATGGTGAAAATACTTTAGAAAGTGGTAGGTTAATTCCTAAAATATTTATTCCACAATCTTTAGATAGAATTTTTGGAGGAAATTATATTGATTTACAGGTAAATGGATTTGTTAATTTAGATTTTGGAGGGAGATTTCAAAGAATAGAAAATCCATCTATACCAATTCGTCAGCAAAAAAATGGTGGATTCAATTATGATCAACAAATAAATTTAAGTATAGATGGAAAAGTAGGTGAAAAATTAAAAATTACTGCAAATTTTGATAATAATAATACTTTTGATTTTCAAAATAATTTAAAACTGGATTATACTGGTTATGATGAAGATATAATTAAAAAAATAGAGGTTGGTAATATTAGTATGCCTGTACGTAATAGTTTACTTAGAGGTGGACAAAGTCTTTTTGGTTTAAAAACTCAATTGCAATTTGGTAGGCTAAGTTTAACAGGTATTTTATCAAGGCAACAAGGCAAAAGTGAATCTATTAAAGTTAAAAATGGATTTCAAGGACGAGAATTTGAAATTATAGCTTCAGATTACGATGAAAATAGACATTTCTTTTTAGGACATTATTTTAGAGATAATTATGAGAAATGGTTAAAATCTTTGCCATTAGTGAGCTCAGGTGTATATGTTAATAGAGTTGAAGTTTATGTATTAAATAGAACAAATAATTCTGAATCTTTAAGAAATTTTATAGGATTAATTGATTTAGCAGAAGGAACAAAAATTCTATCTAGTGGTAATCTATTTATTGGGTCAGGTATTTCTGGTCCAAATGATAATTTATCTAATAGTCTATTTAAAAATCTTATAGATAATAATAGCATAAGAAATGTAGATTTAGTAGATGACGTACTTACTAATCAATTTGGTTTATCAAAAACGACAGATTTTGAAAAGGTCACTTCAGCAAGAAAATTAGATAATGATGAGTATGTTATTAATAATTCACTTGGCTATATTTCTCTTTTAAGAAGACTACAAAATGATGAAGTATTAGCTGTTTCATATGAGTACACATTTAATGGAAATGTGTACAAAGTAGGTGAATTATCAGAAGATTATCAAAATAAATCAGATGATGAAATTATTATACTAAAATTATTAAGACCATCTAATATTAATACTGAAATTTTTACATGGGATTTGATGATGAAAAACATTTATAATTTAAATGCAACTCAGATCGAAAATGAAAATTTTGATTTAAAAATTTATTATAGAGATGATGCAATTGGTTTTAATAATCCAAGCATTAATGAGGGAATTCTTACTCGAAATAAACCTTTAATTCGTTTATTAGGATTAGATAACCTTAATTATAATAATGATCCACAATACGATGGAAATTTTGATTTTGTTGAAGGATTTACAATAGATTCAAAAAAAGGAAATATAATTTTTCCAGTATTAGAGCCATTTGGTTCTACATTGAATTCTTATTTTTTGGAAAGTAATGAAACTAATTTATCTGAAAAATATGTTTTTGAAGAATTATATTCAACCACAAAAAGTGATGCTGAAAAAATATTATCAAAGAATAAATTTTTTATAATTGGAAATGTTTCATCTGGATCAGGAAGTGAAATTAATTTACCAGGTCTTGATATTTCAGAGAATTCAGTTGTTGTCATGGCAGGAAATATTCAATTAAAAGAAGGTTCTGATTATACGGTTAATTATAATTTGGGTAGTGTAAGAATATTAAATCCTGCGATATTAACATCTGGTCAAGAAATAACAATATCATTTGAAAAAGCCGATTTATTTAATTTTCAAACTAAGTGGTTATCTGGTGCAAGAGCAGAATATAGTTTTGATAAAAGCACTAATATTGGCTTTACAATTTTTCATTTGAATGAGAGACCAGGAGGTATAACTAGATTTAGTGTTGGAAATGAGCCGGTAAAAAACACAAAGTATGGATTTGATTTTAACATTAATAAGGAAAGTGAATTAATAACAAAAATCATAAATACAATTCCATTACTTGGAACTAGAGAAAAGTCAAATATTAATTTTAGTTCTGAATTTGCTCAACTTATTCCTGGAACTTCAAATCTTATAAATGGTGAAGGGACAACTTATATTGATGATTTTGAAAATTCTGTAACTCCTCTTTCTTTAGGAAGTTCTTCTCTTTCATGGAAATTAGGATCTACACCTGAAACAAATGATAATAGATTTGATTTGAGTAATTCTACTGTTACTAATTTGGGGTATGCATATAAGAGAGCTAAAATTTCCTGGTATAGAATTGATAATATTTTTTATTTAAATGGTGGTATTAATAAACCTTCCAATATTAGTTTAGAAGATCTTCAAAATAATTATGTGAAGTCAATATCACCTCAAGATATTTTTAGACAACAGGACAGGCAATTAATTAATACTAATCTTCCTATTTTCGATATTGCTTATTTTCCCAGTGAAAGAGGACAATATAATTATAACTCAAATTTATTACAGTCAGGTCTTCTAAATAATCCAAAGTCAAATTTTGGTGCCATTACTAAAAGTATTTCAAATGATACTGATTTCGATAAAACAAATATTCAATATTTAGAATTTTGGCTTATGGATCCATTTATTGATGGTGAGAATGGTAAAATTTTAGATGGTATTTTTAATAGAAATAATACAACTGGTGGAAAGTTAATTTTTAATTTAGGAAACGTATCTGAAGATATAATGAAGGATAATATTCATGCTTTTGAAAATGGATTATCATCTGATTATAGTAAGAATGGTATAACAGAAAATGAGTGGGGTAGAGTTACATCTAAGCAATATTTAACTAAGTTTTTTGAAAATAGCTCTAGTTCAAGAAAAAATCAAGACGTTGGCTTTGATGGTTTAAAAAATGAAGATGAAATGAATTATTTTAAAACTAATTTTATTGATAATCTTAATCTTACTAGCGAAGCTAAATTAAATATTGAGCTTGATGTTTCTGCTGATAATTTTAAATATTATTTGGGAGATGAATTTGATAAGTCTAATAAAAAAATCATTGAAAGGTATAAGAATTATAATGGAATGGAAGGCAATACACCTTTATTATCAAATAGTAGTTACGCTGCTCAGGGCTCACCATATCCTGAAAATGAAGATTTGAATGAGGATAATACAATATCAGATTTAGAAAGTTATTATGAATATGAAATTGATTTATCACCTAATGAGCTTGATATTGGAAAAAATAATATAGTTGATAAGGTTATTGACAACTCAGGAAGTGCAACTTGGTATCAATTTAGGATTCCTATTAGAAATCCCGATAGAATTCAGGGTTCAATTTCTGATTTTAAAACAATTAGATTTATTAGAACCTATCTTACAGATTGGGAAGAACCAGTTGTATTAAGATTAGCAAAATTTCAATTGGTTGGTAGTCAATGGAGAAAGTATAAAGAATCTTTATTTGAATCTGGTTTAAATGAAGTTCCTGAATTATCTGAATCAGATTTTGACATATCAGTCGTTAATGTTGAAGATAACAGTATTGGATCAGATATAAAATCCCCTTATGTAGTGCCTCCAGGGATTAAAAGAGATATTGACAATACTACAATTATTCAGAGAAGAACTAATGAACAATCTCTACAACTTTGTTTTAATGATTTATCAGATGGAGATGCTAGAGCTGTTTTTAAAGAATCAAATTTTGATTTAATTAATTATGGTAGAATACGAATGTTTATTCATGCGGAAGCAAATAATGGTGAAATATTGACTGATAATGAAGTATATGCATTTTTAAGATTTGGATTAGATTATGAACATAATTATTATGAGATTGAGCTTCCATTAAAAATAACTAGACCGAGTTTACTTAATCAAAATAGTATCAATATAGAGAGATTAGTTTGGCCTGAAGAAAATGAGATAAATTTAGATATTCAAGAACTTTTATCTCTAAAGTCAGAAAGAAATAGGTTAAATATTGATGTAACTACTCCATTTTCTAAATCATCTAGTAATGGAAATTACAAATTAAAAATTGTTGGAAGACCAAATATGAGTACAGTTTTGAATTTTATGTTAGGAGTTAGAAACCCTTTAAGTATAGATAGGGGAGATAAATCTGCATGTGTATGGTTTAATGAATTAAGGCTTACAGATTTTGATAAAACAAAGGGGTGGGCAGCAAATGCTAATTTAAATTTAAAATTATCTGATTTTGCTACAATATCTTCATCGGCTAGATATACTTCTGTTGGCTTTGGCTCTATTCAACAAGGAATATCAGAAAGGACTAGAGAAGAAAGATTACAATATGATGTATCAGCTAATATTAATTTAGATAAGTTTCTACCATCAAAAAGTGGTATAAAACTTCCTTTGTATGTAGCCATATCTAAGTCTAAGATTACTCCTAAGTATGATCCTCTTGATAAAGATATTCCTTTAGAAGCATCAATTAATTCTTTTGATACTAAAAAAGAGAGGAGGGCATATAAAAATATGACTGAAGAAAATATTGAGTCCAAATCAATAAGTTTAAATAATATTAGAAAAGAAAGAATAAAAAAAGATTCAAGATCTGATTTTTGGGATTTAGAAAATTTATCCACAAGTTTTGCATACAATGAAAGAACAAGTTCAAATGTTACAACACAATCAATAGAATATAAAGAACATAGAGCAAATATTTCTTATAATTTTTCACCAAAAAAGATTTCGATAGAACCATTTAAAAATGTTGATTGGCTTAATTCAAAAATATTTTCTATAATTAAGGATATTAATTTTAATCCCCTTCCTTCAAATATTACAATTCGAGGAGATATGCATAGGAGATTTAATAAAATACAATATAGAAATTCTGACTTGACTATAGAAGGTGTTGATCCAATTTTTGAAAAATATTTTTCATTTAATAGATCATACAGTCTAAGATGGAACATATTTAAGAGTATGAATATTGATATAAATGTTATTAATAATTCTATTATAGATGAACCTGAGGGAGAACTTGATTCCAAAGAGAAACTTGATAGTGTGTTTTATAATATAAAAACTTTTGGAAGAACAAAAAATTATAATCAAAATGTTCAAATTAATTATAAAATTCCTATTAATAAAATTCCTTTAACTAATTGGATAAGTTCAAATGCAAAATATTCTGTTAGATATCTGTGGTCTGCAGGTTCATTTCAACAAGCTGACACATTAGGTAATATTGTTGAAAATAGTAGAAATTATTCATTGAGTACAAAAATGGATATTTCTAAATTTTATGATAAACTTCCTTTTCTAAAAAAATATAATAAAACGTATAAATCAAAAGATTCAATTAATTCATTATTTGAATCTAAGGTTTTTGATGGTATAATGAAATTCATTATGTCTTTACGGTCATTGAATTTTACTTATAATGTTAATGAAAGAACATCCATGGCTGGTATTATTGATGATCCAAACATATTTGGAGTAAATCTTGTCAGTAAGTCTCCGGGTTGGAATTTTATTATGGGATCACAAAATTCAAATCTAAGAAATATTGCTGCAGGTAATAATTGGTTAGTCAAAAATGATTATTTAAATACACCATTTATTCAATCGAGAAATAATAATTTTCAGTTTCGTGGAACTTTACAACCTTTAAGTAGTTTAAGAATACAATTAGATGCTAAAAGAATTATTTCTGAAAACTATCAGGAAATTTTTAGATATAACTCATCTAAAAAATCTTATGTTTCTTTAACTCCTACTAGGGGAGGTAATTTTTCGTTATCTTTTTTGTCAATTAAAACAGCATTTATTAAAGATGATGAATTTAATAATTCATCTGTGTTTCAAAATTTTGTAGAAAATCGAAATATTATAAGAAATAAATTAAATTCAATTAATTCAACTGGTGAATATGGTTTGAATTCTCAAGATGTTCTTATACCGGCTTTTATTTCTGCTTATTCAGGAAAAGATGCAAATAATTTTTCTTTAAACCCATTTCCCAAAATACCTATTCCTAATTGGAGAATTGATTTTTCTGGTCTAAACAAAATTAAGGTGTTAAGTGAAATTTTTTCATCTATTAGTATTAGTCATTCATATCAGTCTATGTATTCAGTAGGTAATTTTGTAAATTCTCTTATTTATTCAGATAATTTGGATTTTAATCATTCTATTATGAATTATCCTTTAGCTTCAAAAATTTCTGAGAATGGATTAATACCATTTTATATTATTAATCAGGTAAGAATAATAGAGAGATTTGCTCCTTTAATTGGTATAAGTGTTAGAACAAAAAATAATTTAAATGTAAGAATTGATTATAAGAGAGATAGAAACATAATGTTAAATCTTTCTAATTTTCAAATATCAGAATTACAAAATTCTGATTTTTCAATTGATTTTGGATATTCAAAAGATAAATTAAAATTACCTTTTAGGTATAGGGGTAATATTATTATTCTTGATAATGATATTCAATTTAAATTAAATTTTGTTGTTAGAAACACAAAAACAATTCAAAGAAAAATAGATGGTGAAAATGTAGTTACTAATGGAAATTATAATTTTCAACTTAGACCTAATATTAATTATGTTGTAAATAATAGGATAAGTTTGATTATGTATTACGATAAAATTATTAATAAGCCGCTCGTATCGAATTCTTTTCCTAGATATTCTTCTTCTTTTGGAGTAAGACTTAGAATGGGATTATCTCAATAAAATTAGAATTTCTATTATTAAAATAAATCCTTTATTATCTTCGTTTCGTGAATCCAAAAGAATTAAAATATACTAATGATCATGAGTGGGTAAAAATTGAAAATGAATTTGCAATTGTAGGAATTACGAATTTTGCTCAACAAGAACTTGGAGATATTGTTTATGTAGAAATTGAATCTCTCAATCAAAAAATTAATAGAGGAGAGATTTTTGGTACAGTGGAAGCTGTAAAAACTGTTTCGGATCTATTTATGCCTATTTCTGGAAAAGTTATAGAAATAAATGAAAAATTAGATTCTGAACCTGAACTTGTGAATAATGATCCTTATGGAGATGGTTGGATGATCAAAATAAAGATAGAAGATGGATTGGAGATAGAAAAATTATTAGATTTTAGTTCATATGAAAACATTGCGAACTAGTTTTTATTTATATCTTTCATTATCAATATTCTGGTTTATTTTAATAGTTTATGCTATGGTGTTTTATAATAACACATTAGAATTAGATTCAAGAGAATTACCTTTTTATTTTGATAAATTTATTCACTTTTTTTTATTTTTTATTCAATCTTTATTGATAACTAAATCAGTTATGATTTATGACATTAATTTAGTTTATAGATATAAATTTTTAATTTTATTTAGTTTATCTCTCTTCGCTATAATTACTGAGTACCAACATTATTTTATTGCATATAGAAATTTTGACATTTCTGATATGCTTACAAATATAATTGGAGTATTTGTAGGAGTTTTTTTATTTGATTTGTTCAAATCATAAATAATTGATTTATATTTGATCTATAAATGGAAGTTAAAAAGAATTTAAACGCAGATTTAGAAAAGAAATCAAGTCTTTTTTTAAATATAGGACTTTGTGTAAGTCTTCTTTTGGTAATCACAGCATTTGAATGGAAATTTTATGATAGAGGTGCTGGAATGGATTTAGGATCTATAGATGATAATTTTGAAGATCTTATGGAAATTCCACAGACGGAACAACCACCACCACCACCACCCGTGATTCAACAACCTGAAATCATAGAGGTTCCAGATGAAGAAGAAATTGAAGAAGAAATCGACATCATAATAGATGTTGAAATTACTGAGGAAACAGTAATAGAAGAAATTGTTTTTGAAGAGGTTCCTGAAGAAGAAGAAATAGATGAAATTTTTACAATTGTTGAAGATCAGCCTGAACCGCCAGGAGGAATAGCTGCTTTTTATAAATATGTTGCTACAACTCTAAGATATCCTGCTCAAGCAAGAAGAATGGGTATTGAAGGGAAGGTTTTTGTTCAATTTGTGGTTGATAAAGATGGTTCTTTAACAGATGTTCAAGCAATTAAGGGAATTGGAGCTGGTTGTGATGAAGAAGCTATAAGGGTTATTTCTAAGGCTAAAAAGTGGAAACCTGGTAAGCAAAGAGGAAGAGCAGTTAAAGTCAGGATGATATTACCTATAACTTTTAAATTAGGTTAATTTCTAAAGAACATTATACAATTGTTCTTTTATTTTTTCTAAAGAATCTTTCATGGATATAACTTTTTCTTGAATTTTAAATTTGTTACATTTAGATCCTATAGTATTAATTTCTCTGTTAATTTCTTGACATATAAAATTCAATTTTTTACCATTTGAATCAATTGTATCAAGAGTATTCTTAAGAAGACGGAAATGTTCTTTTAACCTATTGATTTCTTCGTTGATATCAGTTTTGTCTAGATAATAAAATAATTCTTGTTCCAATCTATTACTATCTAATTTTATATGTTCAATTTTAGATATTTCTGCTAATAAGTATTTTTTTTTAGAATCAGATCTTTTCTCATCAGTTTTTATAATTGATTTTAAGCTTGATTCTAAATTTTTTATTTTATTATTTATATCTTTTAGAATACTTTTTCCTTCTTTTTTTCTAGAATTACTACATTCATTTATTACTTTATTGAATAAGACTTGAATAGTTTTAAATTCTATTTTCTCTTCATTATCTAAAGAAAATAAACTATTTATATACATAGTATTATTAAAAATGGATTCATTATTAATTTTTCCAGTAGTTTTAGATAAAGTTTTTAGTTCATCATAATAATGTTTAAATAATTTTTTATCAAATCTAACTTTAGATTTAATTTTATTTTTTATTATGATATTAACATCAATATTACCTCTTATAAGCTTTTTTTTTAATTTATTTCTTAAACGATTTTCATATTGAAGTAATTGTTTGGGTATTTTAAAATTATAATCAAAAACTTTAGAGTTTAGAGACTTGATTTCAATTTCAATAATATTTCCTTTTATTTCTTTAGAAATAAATCCATAACCAGTCATTGAGTTTATCATTTCATTATTTTAAAAACTATAACCTATTGAAAAATGAATTTTTGTTTTTCCTATTGTATAATCTTCTATAGGTTTTGCTATATCTAATTTTATATAGTAATCCGTTATTAGTGATCTAATGCCAAATCCATAACTGGCTAACCAAGGATTTTTTGAGTTTTCAATTTCAGCTTGAAATACAGATCCGGGTTCTTTTATTATCCATGTATTAACATCACTTTGACTACTAAATGGAGAATTTTCATTCCATGATGATCCTAAATCAAAAAAACCAATTAATTGAAAATTATTTAGAAATTCAGATGAAACTTCATTATTAAATAAAGCTTTTACTAAAGGTATTCTTAGTTCAGAACTTAATAATAAAACTTTTTCCCCATTAAATTTATTAAAATCATAACCCCTTAAGTCAACAAATTTTGAAAAGAGTATTGTAGATTTATCTACACCACTAGAAATAGCAAGCGGATTATTGGGAGTGTCTTCATTTGTTGAACTAAATAATGAATTTTGCACTCCTCCAAGAATATATGTGTTTGGGCTATCTCCAAATGATCCTCCATAAAAAACCCTTGATGATAAAATAATGTGGTTACTAATTTTTTGATGATGAATTAGATCAACAACTAAATTATTAAAGTCCTTAAGATCATTATTTAATGAAAAGTAATTATTATATGATATTTTCAATTTAGTTCCTTCTTCCAAATTCATTCCTATTTTTGTTGAGTTATCATATATAATATTTGAAGTATAGCCTATGTAGTTTGTTTTATTATAATAGAGAAAAGGAGGTGGAGTATTATTTAATACTCTATAATCTAAATCTGAAAATTCAGTCTTAGCAAAAAATGGTACAATTTCTAATCTAACAAAATTTGATAGAGGATACATTGCTTTTATTTTAAACTCATTAAGCGAGTATTTATGATAGAGAAAATTTTCTTGATCTTCTGCAAAATATATTTTTCTATTATATGAAAGTTTAAAATCTATTCTTTTTTTAAGATAAGTGTATTCAGTATAAATATCTGAACTTTTTATACTTGAAAAAGGGATAAATGCTTTTGCATATAATTTGTGATCTTCTAGTACATCAATAAAATCAGTTTCAATTTGACTTCCATAACCCTCTAATGGATCAATTTTTATAAAACTGTTAAAATTGTTTTTAACTAGTGAATAGTTATAATTTATTGGTCCAGATATTTTAGTTTTATTTTGAAAATAATTTATATTATTTAATATAGAAGATGTTTTCTTATTGTCATCTTTAAATTTAAAATTTTCTGTTTTTTCAAAATCTATTTTTTTTTCTTTTTGAGATTTAGTTTCAACCTCTATTTTTTTTTCGTTTAATTTTTTTCTCTCTAAATAAATTAATCTATCAGTTTTAGGACTAAAAATCGGTTTCGGATTATATTCATTAATATTATATGTATTTATTTTTCCTTCTTTTAAAACAGATAATACTAAAGATTTTTTTTGATAGTTATAATCATAGTTAATAATATTTGAATAGAAATCAGAGAATTGACTAAAGGTATTATTAGTAATATTATAATTATAAATATTATTTATTCCTTTTAAATCACTTAGATAAATAATTTCATTTTTAGAAATTGGTATTGATTTTATGTCATTACTTATAGTTTTGGTTACTTGATGTAATGAACTAGTTGTCGTGTCTAAATTATAAATAAATAAGTTATAGTAGTCATTTAAATCATTTATTTTTGAATCAAGTTTTACATGTGCTCTATTTGAACTAAAAATTATAGAGTTTGATTTTGGAAAAAATTTTGGATATACGTCATCTGCTATATCATTTGTTAGTTGCTTGGTACTATTTTTATATGTACTTAATAAGTATATATTAGAGTTTGAATTTATTGTGCCACTTAATGCTATAAGATTTGTTGTATGATTAAATGAAAATCCATTTACATTTTCAAATCTTGCAAGT
>Ga0310124_10002260_pt1 | contig 13314 bp, 8 predicted proteins | sample CB11b_AW_Bot5_MG_FD_203507 | JGI IMG/M metagenome (GOLD analysis project Ga0310124, IMG submission 203507) | Marine microbial communities from Western Arctic Ocean, Canada - CB11b_AW_Bot5 | ecosystem: Environmental > Aquatic > Marine > Oceanic | place: Canada: Western Arctic Ocean | collected...
GTCAGACGGTTGCTGGAACTGCCCGTCGCCCGCACCCGCCGTGCCCCATTTGGTGACGAACACAGCGCTCGAATCCACATCAGGTGTCGGTGTAGGCTCGGGCGTGGGAGTAGGAGCAACGGGGTCTGGTCCCACGGAGAACTTCTGGATGCGGTCGTTCTGTAGATCAACAACGTAGACGCTGCCGTCTGATGCCACTGCGACACCATACGGATACTGGAACTGCCCGTCGCCCGAGCAACACATGCCCCATTGGTTAACGAACACGCCTTCGGAGGTGAACTTCTGGATGCGGTCGTTCTCTGAGTCTGTAACGTAGACGCTACCGTCTGGTGCCATCGCTACGCCCTGCGGGTACATGAACTCCCCGTCGCCCGAGCCCAAAGCACCCCATTGGCTAACGAAATCGCCTTCGGAGGTGAACTTCTGGATGCGATGGTTGCCCGAGTCTGAAACGTAGACGCTATCGTCTGATGCCACCGCGACGCCACTCGGATACTGGAACTGCCCGTCGCCCGAGCAACACATGCCCCATTGGTTAACGAACAAGCCTTCGGAGGTGAACTTCTGGATGCGATGGTTGTTTCGGTCTGCAACGTAGACGCTACCATCGGATGCCACCGCGACGCCATCCGGATAGTTGAACTCCCCGTCACCTGAGCCATTCGTACCCCATTGGATAACGAAGACGCCGTCGGAGGTGAACTTCTGGATGCGGGCGTTGCCTGAGTCTGTAACGTAGACGCTACCGTCTGATGCCATCGCGGCGCCACTCGGGTAGGCGAACTGCCCGTCGCCATTTCCCTGAGTACCCCATTGGCTAACGAAATCGCCGTCGGAGGTGAACATCTGGATGCGGTGGTTGTGTGTGTCTGCAACGTAGACGCTACCGCCGGATGCCACCGCGACGCCCATCGGGTTGGCGAACTCCCCGTCGCCCAAGCCCTCTGTGCCCCATTTGGTGACGAACACAGCGCTCGGAGCCACATCAGGCGTCGGTGTCGGCTCGGGCGTGGGGGTAGGAGCAACGGTGTTTGGTCCCACCGAGAACTTCTGGATGCGATTGTTGCTTGTGTCTGCAACATAGACGCTACCGTCTGATGCCACTGCGACACCATACGGATACTGGAACTGCCCGTCACCATAGCCACGCGTGCCCCACTTGCTAACGAACACGCCTTCGGAGGTGAACTTCTGGATACGGGTGTTCTCTGAGTCTGCAACCAAGACGCTACCGTCTGGTGCTACCGCGACGCCGTTCGGTCCGGTGAACTCCCCGTCGCCCGCGCCCTGAGTGCCCCATTTGTTAATGAACACGCCTTCGGAGGTGAACCTCTGGATGCGGTGGTTGCCTGTGTCTGAAACGTAGACGCTACCGTCTGTTGCCAACGCGACGCCCTTCGGGTGGGAGAACTCCCCGTCGCCAGCGCCATACGCCCCCCATTTGCTGACGAACTCGCCGTTGGAATTGAACTTCTGGATGCGGTGGTTTTCTTTATCTGCAACGTAGACGCTACCGTCTGATCCCACCGCGACGCCATTCGGGTAGAGGAACTCCCCGTCGCCCGAGCCCGGAGTGCCCCATTTTCTGACAAAATCGCCTTCGGAGGTGAACTTCTGGATGCGGTGGTTGCCAGCCTCTGCAACGTAGACGCTGCCGTCGGATGCCACCGCTACGCCAGCCGGGTAATTGAACTCCCCGTCGCCCGAGCCCAAAGCACCCCATTGGCTAACGAAATCGCCGTTGGAGGTGAACTTCTGGATGCGGTAGTTGCCCCAGTCTGCAACGTAGACGCTGCCGTCGGATGCCACCGCTATGCCACGTGGGTCTATGAACTCCCCGTCGCCTGTGCCACTCGTGCCCCATTTGCTGACGAGGGCTGCACTCGGCGTCGGGTAGTCGTTCGAAATCTGCTGGTCTATTTCTAGCAACGCCTCATCGACGTTTTGCAGGTCGAGACCGTCCGCCTCCATACCGGATCGAATTTCATTCAGTCGTCCGAATATCTCGTTGAAGTCCTCGGCCGAGGCCCTTTCTAACTCGGCGTCCACCTCTTCGTCACTCTGCGTAAGGAGATATTCGAGGTCAGATAAAATTATCTCTAGGAGTTCACCGACAATCAGGTCGCTGTTGTCCAGGGCGGCCTGAATGGATACTTGGATTCCCTCCAACTGCGACGACTCTTCTGACAACCTGTCTTGAATCTCTTCGCTGGCTGTAATCGACAGTTCTTCGGTCAGTATCGCCAACCTGGCAGAGTACTCACTGTTGTCTTCTATCAGAGCTAAAAGGTTGTTGTTCTCTTCGTTGAATGTAGCCATGTTCGTAGAAAATATGGAGAGCTGGTCTTCAAGATGCTCCATATCAGCTACATTACGGCCCGTCGCACTACCGCTCAGGCCGTCTCCGCAGGCCATTAACAAAAAGAGAATTAGGCAGAGCGCAGGCAGGACAACAAACGACGGTCGTGACAAAACGTACCTCAAAAGCACATCCGATGTGGGGCTATGCCTGCCTTGACTTCGTCAGGGAGTAAAATCGGCATAGAATGCTTGTGGAGTCTAACAAACATATTGCCTAGTTCAATAACTGAAACTGATTCCAGGCTTAGTCTGTAACAGGCTGCCCATCGTAGCAGTCCTTGCTTCGCTAATGTCCGACACCATACGGCGAGTTGCCACATAGCGAAAACCAGACAAAATCGAAGCGAGACCATTCCTGGTCAGATTTTTTAGTGAAGGACCCTCTCTTTTCTTTCGCCACAAAAGGGCGCGTCAGAGACTTTCTGAGAATATCCAATTAAGTTCGCGTGCCTCTGATGCAATTAACGAACATTCAAATCAGTATGCAACCCGGCGGATTTCTCCAAATCATACCCTATCAAACGACTCAGATAATGTGACCGCCATCACAGTTGGATATTTTGGGCTAACCGATTTTGATTTGCCTCCGAGGTACCGGCAATAACATCGAATCAAGATCTAAAAGTCTGGCCACGGTAATACACCCGAAGTTCATCGTATGCAGACTTCTTCAGTTCTGGCTTCTCCAGTGGTTCTGGTAGTAATGCAGTGTCATCTGGCTGTACCTTCCGTTTCTTGGGATTCACCCTGGGACGTTGCACCCATCTGAAGAACTCCACTGGATGGGTAGGCGGTTTCGGCCCTTGGCTATCAGCGTCATCGGTCTGATTGATCGTCGGGTCGATTGGCATATTGAACCTCCTAGAAATAGAAGTGGCCCCCACACATGGTGGAGGCCACAAGATTTCCCCACTTTCTCTGGAACTGGTCAGGTCATCCACTAACACCCACGGAAAGTGGACAGTTGTGGATTGAGTCTGCTAGTCATGCTATATTCTGCTTTGGGAGCAGAAGGTCAGCAGTTCGATTCTGCCCACCCCGACCATACCATCCGTGCCTAGAACCGCCTCTCTTAGAACAGCATCCCTTCCACGAACTCGCCTATGCAGTGGCCATTTCTGGCCCTGTGGGCAATGCAGGAGCAGTGGACCTCTCGTTCTCCTCCATATGATAGGTATGGAACCTTACTAGCTAGGAATCACGCAGCCAATTGACATAATTTCGGGGCAGGATAACGAAACCACCAGTAGCTCTAGTGTGATTGATCGGAGTCTATGGAGTTCATCCAGCTCAAAACGGCGTTAATCAGGTACTGGGAGGGCTCGCACTTAGCGTGAGGTGTCGTTCACTTGCATGATGACACCCGGCATCTTGCCGTTAATCATCACCACTGCCCCATCCTGCGGAATAACTTCGATGGTAAAGAGTGTGTTCTTCTCAAGTTGATGTATCACTCCGCCCGAGGCTCCGATGAAAATCTCTACGTATTCACCTGATTCCAGTGTTCGGTCCGTCTCCCCTGGCTGCCAACGAAAACACCAACGAGTATCGCCGACGCAAGCTCGTGCATCCGTTTCGCTCGGGCCCAACGGTGTGGTCTGAAAAAGAGGGACAAATTCGCTAACCGGGGGGTCGGCGTTTCTTCTACCGCTGCCAGTATCGTGCCACCATATTTGGGTTGCAGCTGGGTCAAAGAATACAGATTCCTTACCTCCTGGCGTGAGTTTGAACCGTATCAATTGAGCGTGCGCCAGGCAAGCGGCGCTGCTATCATCGTATTGTTGGACGCCCGCCGGGACAGAGGGGCAATTACTCCAATCTATAGCCTGGCTACCTCCAGCGTTGAACGCCCCCCCTGCTATAGTAGTCCCCATATGCACCAAAGTCGCTTCCGCAGTGGTCAATGCCGCTCTCGAGGCTTTCTCTGCTTCTTTGGACGTGAAAAGACCTGTAGTCAGCACCGTAAAAGCGAAAACGGCGGCTACCACTACAAAAGCGATCAAGACGATCGCGGTCTCAAGTCCGGTGATGCCTCGTTGGTCGGCCGCTAGCCGGAGCCCTATCTTTGAAATTTTTTCCATATGGAGACTACGTTCCATTCGAACTTAAGCTACCTTTGTAGACTGTCACGTACAACTCTACAGGTAACTGTACTCTGGTGTATGCAGCCTAAAGCCTAGTAATACAATCAATGGCGCCCAACGATACATTGCTGTATCAGTAATATTTGTCTGAATACGAGCTTGAAAAAAGTCGGATCTCGCCGAAAATAATCACGTTCTATATCGTTTTCAAATAGGACGTATTAAACTATGGCTCGATACTCAAGCAATAATAGGTCCACTGGTCACTCATGCTACCGCTGTGCCACAGAGAGTTTAGTGGAATGAGGTGTGCACGAGGTTGCAAAAGTTTGATTAAACCGGATATTTAGGATGGTGTGTTCCGGTCCCTACGCAGATATACGCGGCCCTCTAACTGTAGATTATCGGCCTGGTACAGTGACGAGCCCGTGATAATGCGCCAATCATTCAAGCCCAAAGGTTTCTTCTCAGCATATGGTCTTGGAGTGATGTGTCTAGACCGGCAGTTGAACAGACAAGGAATTTAAGATGCGCCCACCATCTCCTCAATATTGTTCGTATTGCAACAGGGGGTTCCCTTCTGTAAACCAATACCGATATTGTGATGCCTGCGGCCAACCGACGATGTCGGTTGGCGCAGGACTGCAACCACCCGTTATCGCTCAAGGACCAGGTGCTTCGGGGAAATCCGGGCTGAACTCGCTTGTCATTCTGGCGGTGGGCCTTGCTCTTATTGTCGCAATCGGCCTAGTTATTTTTTTTGTCTTGAATGGCCAAAACGAGGATGCGGCACCAGATTTGGGGCCTTCGCAGACCAGCCAACCAATAAACGCACCTCGTGCGCGTATCGTTGGATCAGTTGTCGGAACAGTAGAGACACCTGCGAAAGTCGACTATCTCGTTGTCGAAATAGTAAATCCCGTGTCTGGAACGCCTCTGTCAATAACAGGGGAAGAACTAACGATACTTTACCAAGATAGTCAAAATAGAGAGAGAATATCTTATCCTCGTGCTGAAGACGATCCAGGACTGATCACTAACGAAGATGATAAGGAATCGATAGACGCTTGTTCAGACCTAGCCAAACAGCCAAACTATAAAGCTGTCTGGTGCTACGTCACCGACGGAAACAGCAGAGTCCTAGCACCAGGTGCATCGGGCGATATATACATATTCATTGGTGGACTTCCTGTACCGCTTGGTGAGGGTTCTAGATTCCAGATAGACTTCATGTCATCAGACTGGCAACAGACCTTGATGGGCCAAACACCTGACTACCTTGAACCGTTATCGCAAACAGCAACCCCTGGTCCTACAGTGCTGGCGACACCTTCTGTAGCCACTCAACCTGTAGCCGCTCAACCAGCACCAACAACTCAACCGGACCTTAGATTCCCCGAACCGGTAGAGCCGCCGGATCCACCGCCAACACAGCCGCCGGATCCACCGTCAACACAGCTGCCGGATCCACCGTCAACACAGCTGCCGGATCCACCGCCAACACAGCCGGTTGTTACGCCTGCCCCTGCACTCGCACAACTGCCGCAGATAAAAACCATGGTAATACCTCACTTTTTCATGGGGAGAGCCACAAAAGGCGGTGAATTTGCTCCCGTAGGAACAAGGATCACGGTATGGATAGCGGGATACTCTAGCCCGGTTGGAGAAACCGTAACGTTTGTTCCTACTGCACCCGGATCAAGGGGTAAGAACTACCAAGTGTATGTCAATCAATATGGGGCAGTTTTAAGTGAGGGTTCTTCTCTCATGTTCCATATAGGCAAACAAGATACTGATCAGGTCTACCCATGGTCGTCAGGCCTAACAACTATATTGAACTTGGCGGTCCAATAAGACTTCATATTACGACCATATCTAACCAGATCTGGAGGCCCGGTGGCACACTTCACGTAAGCGTCTCACCCCCCGAGAACCCTGTATTGGTTGATGGCTACGATATATCGATAAATACGCCCGGCAATGTAACGGTCCGATATAGGTTCGATGGAGATCTTGACTCAATCCGTCCTCGGACACCACGTCTAGCCCCATAGTCATGACGGAGCGATTATCGTGATCAAAACGTCATGACAACTTCCAATCAACAAAGGCCTATCGTAGAACCTAGAAGATTCTTGAGATCTGCGATCATCTGATACTCCTTCGGCTACACCGCGGTACCCAAAGTGATCGCTGACTCATATCGTATCCTTGGTGTAGGCGATCACTAGATCAAAATGGTTATTCTCCAGATATGACCAAACACGTCGTCCTGATTTTAAACATCGAGACAGATCGAGAGGATATGGTGATTAGAACCCTCCATTACAATTACCATGGATAGAGTAATTGTCACTGGCCTTTTGATCATAGCCGGTGTGATAACCGCAGTCATATTGTTGGGAGTATTGAGTACTAGCGTAGGAGACACCGCCCAAACCATAAAAACAACGGGCAAGCAAGCAGACGCTCAGACAAAGTCCGGGATAACGATCCTACAAGTACTCGCACATGGAAACGGAACGCAGCTTGATATCTGGGTGAAGAACACCGGGTCTATTCAAATACAGCCTCTAGAGAAGGTCGACGTATTTCTGATGGATATAGAAGGGAGTTGGGGAGACTATATAACCTATTTACCCGGGGTTCCTATCGGAGGTGAAAACACCTGGAGGGTTTTAAGTCAAGTCGGACTTAAATGGAATCCTGGTGACACATTCCAACTTCGAGCTTCCTTACCCGCCAATCCAATCCTTAATAATACCGGGTACAATCTTTCAATCACGACACCTGATCTTTACACCACAAAATACAGATTCGACGCAAGCCCTTGAACCTAGTTGAGAAACCCAACATTTGGGGCAAGTGAAAACCGGATCCCAGATTCAAACAGACCATCAGCAAGTCTTTGGTCAGAAAAACGTTCTTTTAGCATGCTCTATAGGCCAGATGGTCTTGTCTGATGGATAAAGTACTTGTCGTTGGACTCCTGATAGTGGCCAGTGTGATAACCGCTACGATATTGTTCGCGGTTTTTCGGACATCCATAGAAGAGTCCAGAGGCTCGGCAGTAGGGCTACAAGAACAGGCATCAGAAAAAGCTCAAACCGGGCTGACCATAGTGGGAGTGATTCCAGGCGACGATGCCTCCAAAGTTGATATATGGGCTAAGAATATCGGGGTGGTAGATATTCACCCTATAAGGAACATCGAGTTGTTCCTGGTTGACGTCGACGGTGACCGAGGGGGGTACTTAAGATATTCAGAGATCGGCCCCGCATTCATGGAAGACACATGGTCGGTTGTCGGACCGTTTAACGAGCGATTGAGGCCCGGTGAAACTATCCAGTTACACGCGGACCTATTTAGAAACCCGCTAACTAAGGGTGAATACAACCTCACCGTAAGCTCGCCGAGCGATGTGGGCGCCTCAGTGCTTTTTTCGGCCGATCCAAACGCGCCCGTACCAGCTCAACCGCCGCCGCCGCCGCCGCCGATACTACCATTCACCCTCGTGACCAATGTCCTTCCTCCCGGCGCTGGTACTGTGATCGGAGGCGGGGTGTACCTCCCTGGCACAATCGCCCCGGTCACTGCTACTCAAAGCACGGGCTTCAGGTTCGACAACTGGTCAGGGGACTGCATCGGCACAGCCTTATGTAACGTCTTAATGGACTCAGATAAGGCCGTGACAGCTAACTTCTCACGCTCAGAGTTCACGCTTATTACCAACTCTCTTCCTGCAGCCGGTGGCACCGTAGCTGGCGGCGGGACTTACCCAATAGGGACGGTTGTGAATGTCACTGAGGTCGCCAATGCGGGCTCCACGTTCGATAACTGGTCAGGAGACTGCTCCGGCGCAGGATCGTGTGACGTCACCATGGACGCAGATAGGGCCGTCACGGCCAACTACTCGGGCACGTTGTTCACACTCACTGCCACCGCCGTTCCTGGCGCCGGTGGCACCGTGACCGGCGGCGGGACTTACGCCATGGGAACGGTCGTGCCTGTGACTCAGGTCGCCAATGCGGGCTTTACTTTCGACAACTGGTCAGGAGACTGCTCCGGCACAGGCCCGTGTAACGTCAATATGGACGCAGATAAGGACGTGGAGGCCAACTACTCCGCGGCGGCGCCACCGCCTCAACCACCTGCCGGTTGCAACCCCACACCAACAGGTGCTGCTCCAGTGCTTGATTCGATAACGATGAGCAGTGGCTACCCTCGACAGATGTTGGCTGTGGACGGAGATACGACTGGAGCAAGTGTGATATGGGGAGTTGGGAGCGGAACTGAGACGACTATAACCACCGGTGTGGGTGGGACAGAGTATTTCCAGATCCCTGAAAATGCCACGCCTGGGTCTTACCCTGTTGCCATCAGAGTAGGAGCAGATACATCGAATATTGTATGTGTTACCGTTTTCGCAGTTTCAGGAGCTTTTCCAGCTCCTAGGATCGAAGATATAGCTCTGAACGGTCGGACTGGCTCAGACATAGCGCTTACGGTATCTGCCGCCAACATGGACGCAGACGCAACTTTGACCGTTAATGGAGTAGCGATACCTAATGCTGCCCTTTGGGGCGCTCTACCCGTTCCGTACTTGAATAGTCATGTGCCGGCTAGTTATGGCTATCCGATTTATCATTACTCACAGTTGAAAGGCATCGTTTCTAATTCACAACCAGGTTCTACACTGGCAGTTAGGATCACAAATAGAGGCGGTGGATCATCTACTAAGTCATATACTTTGCCCGCTAGGTGGGACCTCCTAGATAGTGACGGCGACGGATTGCTCGATACCTGGGAAGACAGCGGCTATACAAGGCCAGGTGGGGGTACCGTCGATCTGCCGGCTATGGGTGCGACAAAATACCGAAAGGATATTTTGGTCGAATCCGATTGGGTAGCGGTCGCAGCACCATCAGTAAATGTTTTTACAGCTTCTATAAACACATTCGCCCAGGCCCCCGTACTTAATCCGGACGGTTCAAGCGGCATAGATCTAATAATCGATCGTGGGCAAGGCGGCCCATTTACCGAGGGGGGGGAGATACTGACTCCGCATAACACCATCTGGTTCGGTGGTGTTTCTAGGTGGGGATACATGAATTTTTATGATTACAAACCAACTAATTTTAATTCGGATCGAAATGGTCTTTTTCATTACAATGTATTCGGTCGTGCAAGCCCGACTGGGTCTTCAGGAGTAGCCGAAGGGCCACAAGGGGGACCCCAGAGGGGAGATGATTTCCTAGTCAGTTGCGACTGGTGTGACGAAGGAGGCCTAATCGGGACGTTTCTGCATGAATTGGGGCATAACCTAAATCTTCATCATGGAGGTGTATGGTCGCTCCCGGAGCCGCAAAATTGGCATACGAACCCATATAGGCCGAATAACCCATCGATAATGTCGTATAGATATCAAACCAGCGGTGGCACAAACACCTCGTGTACCAAAAGCAAGGACGGTTTGTATACATATTCTCAGGGCCAAATGAGAACCATCAATGAATTGAACACAGATGAACGCATCGGCATTTGCGATAACATAGCTTTAGATCTCAGCGAGCCATTTCCAGACGGAATAATATCCACTGGCAGAATAAATAGCGATGATCCGCAAAATAGAAATTCAAATTTCAGGACTGCAGACGACACTCATGTAGACCAGGATCAATGGGGGCAAATAGAATTAGATTTTCGGAACTATTGGTGATCTTTCCAAGAATATTATGCTGAAGAAATTACTATTGATAACGATCGTCTTGATCTCTTTGCCCGGATGCTCTAGGTCGGGCGAAGAACCCAAAGGTAGACCCTCAGATGGTATTCCCGTTACCCAACAACTCCCTGTTATTCCACAAATAGTAGTGGTACCGACCGAGACCATACCTCCAACCACACACCCATTAATGGTGCAACACACTCTGGTACCGAACAATGCACCACTTGTGATGTCCACTGTAGCTCCGGAACCGCCTAAACAGCCATCCTTATCGAATGACGATCTTCCAGACGTGGCCATTTCAGTGAGTTCGCAGAGATTGAACGGAAAACTAGATTACACAGGCCCAATTTCTATCGATAGTGAATCTATAGAAATCCCTACATCTGATTCTGGCCCTATCATCATTCAATACCGACTCCCCGAACAGATGGGCCCGATACCAAATATAGATACTGGAACTGTGCAATTGCTAACGGAAACTACACCGGCACTCGGCAATATCGAAATCTTAATAAGCGATGACACAGGGTTGATTTTCGGTCAAGTTAAGAAAAGTTCAGAATCACGGATAGAGATCAATCTCGGAGGGCTTGTATCGTTAAGACAGAGTAGTGTCGTCGAAGGATCAGCCACAAACACCCAGGTCGAGGTCAACATGATCGATAACGGAAGCATCATCGCCCAAATCCCGATAGGCGTACCTACTTCGATCAAAACTTCCATAGGACATCTAGATATACTTGTCGAAGGAAGTTTCTACTTCAACCCCGACGCTGGTTTAGCTGATATTTTCACACCGTATTCCATGACTACATGGATCGTCCGAAAAGGATGATCGATATCTTTTGGTGCTATCAATAACTAAACAACTCTACTGGTTCCGGGCGTGATATCCGAACTTCGAACAGAGTTTGTCGATTTCAACCCGGTCTCTAACAACGGGTGGGATCTGCCCGTCACTACGCCGGACCCTAATACTTGCAGGTAGCTATTACCTGCAAGCCGGCTGATGATCCATAACTCATGCATCGTCTACAAGATACCCGTGTGGGCCGTAAAGCCCGACTGAAATATGAATGTCTCTTGGGCGGGCGGGAATTATTTTGGTCAGTTGATATATAATCCTCATGGGTGGTGGCTTACATTTTTCATCGGTGACCAATGCTCTACTGTAGTAACTGCGACATCAAATATCCGGCTGATGAAGGTCAGGCATTCTGCGACAAATGCGGAGGACCTGTACAACCTCTTCAAGAACAATCGATAACGCCTACGACTGCTTCAGATATCGCGTTACAACGATCTACCACTGGGCCGTCCGGCGCAGACGAATTGCCAATTCGGGTAACGGACCAATCTAACGCCCAATCATCCGCGCCAACCAACGTAGACATCGGAGACAAGGTAACCAATGTCTACAACAGCACCAGCGGTCAAGACTACTGTGCCTATGGAGGAGAGCGGGTCTACCAAGACAAGTCTTTCCGGTGCCCCGAATGTGGACGGGATCCGATCTGTACAGACCACTTTGACAAAAGCCTAAGACTATGCCCCTTCTGTTTTGAATCTCGTACGACAGCATGTTCCACCTGTAAAACCCGTCAATTATCGGAAAAGATGCTCAAATGCCCGAGGTGCTTGAAGACTGTCTGCGATGATCATTCAAACGATAATAATGAGTTGTGCGTCGAATGCGCAGAACAATGGGCGGGTGTCGTGGCCGCCATGGAAAGCGGCGAGGTTGCCATCTCCATGGGAACGGTTATAGGCACTGATCAGATCGAGATCAAAGGTGATTCGATAGTAACCAGAGATGGCCATCCCGTAGCTACCATAAAGGAAAATACGTGGTACTCGTCTCCGAAGCAGTGGTACCGAGTGAAGGGTCAGCTATTGGTCCAAGAGAAGCAAGCCATGGGACGCTTCTACCCTAATATGTCACTTGAATACTCGGATGACGAGAATGCCCACTGGAGTGGAAATGTCGTCACATGGTCAGGGAAATCTTATTCGCTCAGATTGTCATATCCCGCGGCGTTTCCTTACAGGCCTCCAAAGGCCTATGTTATAGACCCGAAGATAGTTCGTAGCCGCCATATATATCCAGACGGGCATCTCTGTCTATTTCACAAGGACGATAAGGCTTGGCAGATCAACACTACGGGAGCGACGGTGATGTCGTGGGTTTCTCTTTGGCTCCACTGCTATGAAGCCTGGCTTGATACTGGTGAGTGGCCGCGCCCGGAAGCGGATGAATTGGAGATCTCGCCCACCTACTAGCCTTGATCAGCCGTCAGGATGGTACTGGTTGCTCCATACGCTAAAATTCATCGCGGTCAAGTAGAAAGGTTCTATGGAACCGTGTAAGCCTTCCGAATTGGTCGTGGTGATCCCCGAACCTATAGAGCGCCAACTCATCGAATTAAGTAGCGGTGTCTCGGGGTCGGAAACTCTCGCCTGGGCCGAATGCACCGGGATTTTCAGGACGGATGAGGGGCACATACGCCTGGAGATTCTCAGCGATATCCTGTACCCACCATCTACCTCCCTGTCCCATCATATCCCCTGCTTTATCGGCCAAAAACCTGCTGGTCCGATATCCTTTGATTCGCTACATGAGTCGAATGATTGGAAAATCCCATCTCTTTTGCTTATTTCTGGTCCAGAATCGAGCGGCTCCATAACAGCCTACTACGTTGAACCTGGCGATAAGTCGACTCCTGCAATAACTACTCCATGTACGGTTATATTGCTTGGTGACAGGCAGGGTTTGTTCGACCGTATAAGTCCAGTCGTCAACTTATCTAAGTTACAAGACAAGAAAGTTGCAGTGATCGGTCTTGGCAGCGGCGGCGGGTTCGGGGCCGTCGAGTTCGCAAAATCAGGGATCGGGTCGTTGATACTTGTAGATTACGACCGGCTGGAGATAACGAATGTGTCGCGGCATGTCTGCGGACTGTTGGATATCGGTCGATGGAAAACCCGCGCGGTAAAAGACAAGATCCTCCAGCATAATCCAGATACTGATATTGTATGCCACGAGGTCGACATTACAGAACAACCCGAATTACTAGAGTCGATAGTGGGCTCTGTCGATATGGTCTTCGTAGCTACTGATAGCGAAATCTCCAAGTA
>Ga0310124_10002261_pt1 | contig 13313 bp, 14 predicted proteins | sample CB11b_AW_Bot5_MG_FD_203507 | JGI IMG/M metagenome (GOLD analysis project Ga0310124, IMG submission 203507) | Marine microbial communities from Western Arctic Ocean, Canada - CB11b_AW_Bot5 | ecosystem: Environmental > Aquatic > Marine > Oceanic | place: Canada: Western Arctic Ocean | collected...
AATCCGCCACCGAGCCGCCAGCCCGCGATCCGGTGGTGCTGCGACGCGGTCACCACCGCAACATGCTGATCGTCTGCTCGCTCGTCATCGTGCTCGCTCTGACGCTCGAAACTCGAAGCGACCAGCGGGTCGAGTTTGCCTGGCTCAGAGGTGTACCGATGCCCGAGACGTGTGCCAGCCGCAGCCTGTTCGACATCGAGTGTCCCGGCTGCGGGCTGACCCGCAGTTTCATCGCGATCGCCCACCTCGACTTCTCGAAGGGCTTTCGACTGAATCGCACCGGCTGGCTGCTGGCCGTCGGGCTGCTGATCCAGTTCCCCTACCGGTTCTACATGCTGCACCACATCAGGACCCGGGGCCTGCCCGAACCAGGTGCACGGTGGCTGAAGCTGGCCTTCTCGTGGACGCTGATCGCAGCCCTGATCGGCAACTGGGCCCTGAAAATACTAGGCGTCTAACCCCCAGGGACTGGCACCGGCGCCCCGCCACAGGCAGGGCTCTGGAGCCAGTCCCTGGGCGGCATCACTTCACCGCGGCCTTTGCCTTGGCCTCCTCGGCCTTAGAAACCGACGGGTTGGGTGTCGCGTTGCCCTCGTCGAGATTCAACACCCAGCGGACCGCGTTCTCGGTCGACTTCAAGACCACCTTGTTGGTCCAGGTCGCCGGGTTGTGACCGAGATTCGAGTAGTAGATCTTGCCCCGGCCCCAATCACGACACCACGCCACCGGCACGTGGTAGGGCCGCTTCGGATTGCACTTGGACATGTCGAGACTCATCAACACCCGCACGTTCTTCGGGACCCAGTTCACATACTGGTAGATCTCGTCCTTGATCCGGAACTCCGCGCCGAACGGCTTCATGGCCGGGTGCGACTTGTCGTGCACGCGGATCGTGACCGTGGTGCCCGCACCCCAGGGATGACCGTTGAACGTCCCGCCGGCAATCTCCTGGTACCAGCGGTGCCCCGGATCCTTGGTGCGGTAGGTGTCGGTGGCCGAATGGAAACCGATGTAGCCGTGACCTCTGGTCTTCAGCCACGTGTTGACGAAGTAGTCGCGATCCTTCTCGGCGATCGGCAGCACGCCGGTCGTGTAGAACATCACGATCTTGTACTTCTTGAGATTCGCGGCGGTGAAGTCCGCCTGGCAGTCCTGGGTGCAGTCGACGGTAAACAGCCTGGTCTGCTGCCCCAGCTGCGTCATCGCGATCTCGGCCGCGGCCAGCTTCTTGCCGCCCCGGTTGACCGAGCCGTGACGGAACCCCTTGCTCTGGGTGACAAACAGCACCCGAGCCGGCTCGGCCGCCCCCAGTCTCTCGACACCAACGTACGACCCGGCCACCACGGCCACGGCCAACAGAATTCTCGGCATTGTTCTCACGAATCAGGCTCCTGGGGTTGTCGATTCCTGGTTGCTTACTTCTTGAGTTGTCTCAGCGTCCCGCCGATCTGGCCATGCACTTCCGCCGTGGTCCTCACAACCAGCACGAAGAAATTGGGGTAGTAGCGGATCGTGCCCTTGCCACCTCGCACGTCCCAGCTGTCGGGCGCGATCGTGTCCTGGATCAGCGAGATCAACTCCGAGGCCTGTCGCTCGTCGGCCGGACCCGCCAGCGAGCGGCGCGACGACACCACCGGCCTGCGGCCCAACCGTGCCCGAGCGAACTCGCGTTGCCTCTTTTGCATCCGCGGCAGCACATCCCTCAGCCGCCCACGAATCGCCAGGTGCTTCCGGCGACGCTCGGCAAAGGACAGCTTGCGCGTCGTTCTCAGATCTTCATCCAGCCGGACCAACTCCGGAACCACCACCGCCGGATCGGCCAGCGGACGACGGTTCCGCACGGTTTGCTTCATCAGGTCCAGGAACCGGCCGCGGAGCGCCTTGCGAGAGAACCTCGCAGAGTCCTCGGAGGTGGCCCGGGCCAGACCCTGGATCGGTTGGTCGAGAGCGGCTGCGGGAGTGGTCCCCAGTGTCAGAGCCACCAGCAATGCGGTGTTCATCACGGTCTCCTCAAAGAGAACTCGAAAACATCAGGTCCGCATTCCTCAGCATCCAGAACCGGCTATTCGCCGCCGTCGCCTCCTCCATCATCGGCTGCATCATCGGCTGCATCATCGGCTGCATCATCGGCTGCATCATCGGCGATCGGCGCCGGATCGGCTGCCGGTGCATTCGAACCAGAGGCCGGTGCACCTGAAGACTGCTTCATGAAGTAGATGCCAATGCCCACCACGACAACCACGATCACCGCAATGTAGGGCAGCATAGTCTGCAGCGCCTCTCCCGAACCGACTCCGGGTTCGTCATCACCCTTGATCTTCACATCACCCTGCTCGAACTGGTCCTTATTCTCGGCTCCGGCGTTCATGCCACCGGGAGGCATCTGGGGCGATTGCTGGGCCCCACCGGCTCCCGGGGTCCCCTGGGCGAACACCGGGTCAGAACCAGCAGACATCAGCAACAGGGCCACCAACAGCCACAGACTCGTCCGGATCGAAATGGTCATTGCAGCTCTCCGTTTGCACTGATTCGCGGTTGCGCCCAATCGGTCCATCAAGACTGAAAACAATTGAACACTCGGTTCACAGGACGAGTATTCTCGCCCAGCTTCCTTCGCTTGGCAAGAGGCGGTCAGCTTGCAACTGACCGGGTGGGCACAAGCAGTGGGTTTTCGAGGTAATGATCACCAACCGGGTAGTTGCGGAACTGGATCGAGTAGGTCTTTTCGAACCACGCCTGGATGTCGTCTACCGCTTCGAGATCGTAGTCGGGCGCAACGTACAGCGTGCGACCTCGCGTGTCCCGTACCACCTGAGCATCGTCGACGATCAGCTCGCCCCGGCTGATCACGTAGCGTGGCAGTTCGAACATCCGCTGGATGTCCTTGTCAGGGCTATAGAGTGTCACGTCGCCGTCGGCCCCGGGTCCGAGATGGCCCTTGTGCGAGAGTCCCAGCATGCGGGCTGGTGCGGCGCGGGTGATGATTGCGATCTCGTACAGAGAATACTCGCGGTCCAGGTCCATCAATGTGCACCTCTCGGACACGGCCCGAGGTGCTCCGGCCAGTACGTCGCGACGCAGCTCGCGATCCATCAGCAGCGAGATGATCTCGGGGTAGGCCAAGAACGAACTGCCGTTGGGATGATCGGTGCTCATCGCGATCCGCCAGGGATCATCGACCAGCAGGTACCACTCGAGCCCAATCGCCCACTGCAGTGCGTGCACCAGGCTCTTCTGCTTGTAGACGATCGGCACGATCCCGCATCCGGACTCCATCTCGGTATCGCCGCTGAACCACTTGCGGCCGGTGACCTGGTGCAGGTAGTAGCCCAACGGCCCGTCGCCGGTCAACGAGGTGGTATTGCCGAACATCACCTGTCCGACGTCGACGGTCAGGTTGTCGTGCGAATTGACATACTCGGCCAACTCGCTCACCCGCGACCCGAACGTCGACTGGTCGTCGGGATCGCCGTCGTAGCTGTGGAACTGGATGTGAGTCAGGTGGGCCCTGTGACCTTCCAGCGACGTCATCGTCTCCATCGTCGTCGCGTGATTGCCCGGCATCCCCAGGTTGTTGCAGTGGATGTGCACCGGGTGCGGCAATCCGAGTTCTTCGACCGCACCGGCCACGCCGCGAATGATCTGTCGCGGGGTGACATTGAAGTGCTCGACCGTGTCGTCGATCCCGCTGACGTTTCCGCCTCCGCTCTTCCACACCTCAACCCCGCCGGGGTTGACCAGCTTGGCGGTGTAGCCCTTGGTCGAGTGCAACAGCCAGGCGATGTAGGCCTTCAACCGCCCCGGTTCATCGGCGGCCAGCTGCTTCATCACGTAGTGGTTGTTGCCCATCAGGACATAAAACCCCTTGTCGATGATCGGGGTGTCCTCGAGTTCCTCGTGAGCGTGCCGGGCGGCCAGCGGCGGAACCGCGGCATCCATCGCCGTGGTGTAACCCAAGCCCGCATACAGGTACCCGGTGGCGAACGTGCTGGGCACACTGCCGCCGGACCCCGAGCGGGTCAGGCGGGTGCGACGGACCGGCTCGGCCGTCCGCTTGTCATCGGGAATCATCTTCCGGGCGGTGTTCACCTTCGGACCGGCGATGTGGCAGTGCATGTCGATGCCGCCGGGCATCACGACCAATCCGCTGGCATCCAGCGTCCGGTCGGCCGACGAGTCGGCCTCAACGGGCGGCTCGACCACCTGCCCATCGACGATCCAGATGTCGCCAACCTGTCCGTCGACCCCGTTGGCAGGATCGTAAATCGTCCCGCCGGTGATCCGCAGCGAACTCATGCGTCGCTCGCCGGCTCGGCCAACTGCCGCTGCCTGATCCGCGACTCGATCCCGCGGAGGATCTCGAGATCACTCATGTAGGGCGACTCGAAGGCCGGTCGCAGAGGAATCGGCACGTCGTCCATCCGGTACACGGTCCCGCCGGTGTTGATGCCGTAGGTCGACACGGTGAAGGCGACCGAGGCGGTGCGGGCGGTGTCCGAGAGCTTGGGATCGAGCACCACGCTGGGGATGCTCGCCAGGTGATCTCGTGCCGGCTGAGAAAAATTCGACATCGGGTCGCTGGCAATGATCAATGCCGCATCGGCCTCGCCGCGAGCCAGCACGTCCGAAGCAGTGAACTCGCCAGGATTGAACCTCGGAAACCCGCTGCCCAGGTGGACGCCGAACGGGAATCCCGTCGACCAGCTCACCACGTTGTCGGCTCCGGTCACGTTCCCGTGGCCCCGCATCGGCTTGGCATTCCAACGGGTGTGCTCGTTCATGTCGCGGGCCAGGGCGAGGATGGCCTCGCTGTTGAGATGCTTGCCGCGGGTCATGGTGACTCCCATGCCAAACAGAATCACTCCAAACTTCGCCCGCTTCATCCCGTCCATGACTTCATGCAGAGTCTCCAGCGAGATCCCCGTTGTCTCCTCGATCGACGAGTCCAGTTCCAGCCCGCGTGCCAGGGCCCGCAACGCCCAGGCCAGCTCAAAGTCGCGGCGGGGCTTGACCTGCAAAAAGTGATCCGCAGCCTTGGCACTCTTGGTCTTGCGCACGTCGATCAGCACCGCTGTGCGGTCCTTGCGACCGTTGGGCACAAACTCGCCCTTGGGCATCAGGCTGTACTTGGTGAAGTGGCGAGGATGACTCTCGGCGGGATTCCCCCCCCAGAAGATCACGTAGTCCGCCCGGTTCTTCACCTCGCCCAGCGAACAGGTCACCTCACCCACGCCCTGGAAGGCGATGCCCGAGGGTCCATGGCAGACACTGGTGGTCGTGTCGACAATGCCGCCGATCCAGTCGGTGATCGCCACCGCCACCCTCTGAGCCTCGCTCGTCGTGTCGCTGAGTCCGTAGGTCAGAGGGAACCGGGCCGCCAGCAGGATCTCGGCCGCACGGTCCATCGCCTGCTCGTAACCGGCCGGCTCACCGTCGATCAACGCCTCGGGCCGGTCCTCGATGTGATGGTTCAGGAACCAGGCCTTCCCCAGCCCGCAGGCGTTCTTCGCCTTGGTGATCCGGTTGCCCTCGACCGTCAGGTCCATGTCGTCGCAGACGCAGCCACAGAACGTGCACGTGGCATCCTCGATCACCCGAATCTCCGGTGACCCCTCGGTGGCCAGGCTGGCTTCGCTCGTGCTCATTGGGTTCTCTCGTCCTCTGAAACCGGTCGACTACCCGGCAGCAACTTCAAGGAATACGTCCAGGCACTTGCTGTCGGGCATCCCGCACCCCTGGGTGTCTCCGCCCATCAGGCGGCTCGACTTGTCGCCGTAACTGATAAACAACATGCCCGGCGGCAACTCGTCTCCACGAGACGCCTTGCAGGGCACGGTGATTGTGCCCACATCGTTGAACACCCGCACCAGGTCCCCCTCTTTCAGCTCCAGCCGCTGCATGTCCTCGGGAGCCACCTGCAGGGTACCGATCTCCTCGAGGTACCCTTCGGTCGACTTGCCCTCGTTGAGCGTCGTGCCCTGCCGACTGGTCCGGCCGGGGATCAGGATGAAGAGTTCAGCCATGAGACGCACATCAGGAGACGGGGGCGCACCGAGCGATTCTCGCACCAGCGGTCACCAAGGTCAATTCACGCCCAGGGACAACGATCACGTCAGCCCCAACACCGCCAGACGCTCGTCGGGTACATACCCCTGTGCCGTCCAGCCCCGCAACAGGTTGTAGGCCTTGACCTGAGCCGACAGCCGGTCGGGATCGAGCCGCGCACCGGCACTCTCGCCCTCGACCAGGGTCTCCTCGAAGAAACGAAGCGGCAGTGTGTCCTCCGCGGGGGTCCAGCCCTGGGCGATGTTGTAGGCCTTCTTGGCGGTCACGATCCGGCCGGCCGTCTCGAGCAACTCCTCGGGAGTGACATCCCAGCCGGTGACCGGAGCCAGCAGCTCGGCCATCCCCGATATCCGGTCCTCGAACACGCCACGCAGGAACTTGCAGAGGATCAACGAGTCCATCAGCACCGCCTCGTCCTCGACCCGCACCACCGGCTCGATCGTCTGCGGACTCGCGTCGATCCGGTCGACATCCGGAGAAAAATCGACCTCGTAGGCACCCGACCGGTTGTGATCGGCACCGCGGGTGCCCACGGCAAAGCCCAGCGCCATGGCCTGCATGGCCCGAGGTTCATAGCCGGGGATCTCGAGACCCTTTACGTGAGGAGCAAACTCGTGCGAACCGCCCCCGATCCGCTCGGCAGCCGCTCGCGTGCCATCGGCCAACATGTCGCCCCAATCACGACGGTGACCAATGTCATCGATCATCCCCAGCATCGCCTCGCCCTCCCCGAATCGCAGACCGGGAATCTCCACCAGCCCCCGCTCAGCACACTCCATCGCAAAGGCAATGCTCGCTCCGGTGCTGATCGTGTCCAGGCCCAACTCGTCGCAGCGGTGCGAGGCAGCCAGCACCGTCTGGGGATCCGACACGCCACACAGCGGACCCAGTGCAAAGAGATTTTCGTACTCCATGCGGACCCCGACCTCGTTCCCGTCGCCGTCCCCGGAGCGGGCCAGGGGGAAGATGTGCTCACAGCCGATTGTGCACGCGGCACAACTGGTCCGGGTCCGGTCGCGATCGGCCTCGAGTGACTCGGGCGCCAGGCTCGAGGCTTCCGCGAACACGCCGGACTGGAAGTTCCGGGTGGGCAACGAGCCGAGACGGTTGAAGGTCACCAGGTTGTCGATTGTCCCCAGCTCGCGGTACTTGGCGGTGGCCGGGCCCAGTGATCGCTTCGAGAGGTCTTTGGAGATCTCGAGCAATCGGCCGGGGTCGGCGAACTCGACCCGTCGGTCACCGGCCACGGCGATCGCCTTGAGTCGCTTGGATCCCATCACCGCGCCCAACCCGCCTCGACCGGCATGACGTGCATCGTGCGAGATCGTGGCGTAGCGCACCAGCCGCTCGCCGGCCGGCCCGATCGCAGCCACCTGGAACCCCTCGCCCGACCTGTTCAACCGCTGCTTGACCCTCTGGCCCGTCTCGCGGCTGCCCAGGCCCCACTCCGATTCTGCCGACTCGAACCGCACCCCGTCTGAGGTCACCACCGCCGTGGTCGCAGCCTCGGCGGATCCCACGATCACGATCGCGTCGTGACCGGTCCTCTTGCCGGCGATGGCGAAGTGCGAGGAGGACAGCGAATCGTTGATCCGACCCGTCAGAGGACTCTTGGAGAGTACGGCGAACTTGGCCGAGGTGGTCAGCGGGCTGCCGACCAGGGGACTGAACACGAACACCAGCGGCGCTTCCGCAGCCAGCGGGTCCACCTCGCCCTCGGTCTCTTCCCGCAGCAGCCACGCGCCCAGGCCCGCTCCACCAATGAATCGCCGCAAGACCCCCTCGGGCCACTCGATTCGCTGGCTGGTGCGGTCCGTGAGATCGATGCGGAGATATCCGCCGTGGTAGCCGGGGATCGATGCCATTCCCCAATTGCAGACTGCCCGGCGACCAATTGCAACAACAACACTCAGCCACCCGCGTCGGCCCCGAGCAGCAGCACGTGGTCACCGGCCTGCACCAGCACGTCCGAATCGGAGGTGAACCGGCGGGCGTTGATGTTGGCCAGGTAGCCCTCGCGGAGCTGCGACCCGTCGAGGCACTCTCGGCTCAGGACCGGCAAGGCCTCCGCGGCGGCCAGCAGCACGTCGCCCAATCGAGTCGACTCGGCACCTTTGCACACCACGATCCGGGTCGTCCCGGCCCGCCGGCGGGCGATCCCGAAGAACTCCACCGTCACCCCGTTGGCCGTTTCACCCGACATCAGCAGATCGACTCCAACGCACTCACACCAATCTCCTCGCGACTCGTCAACGGCTCGCCGTAGGACCTGCCAATCGTCCAGCCCCAGTAGCGGCTGCAGTCGCGGATGTCGTCCAGCAGAGTCGGAAACTCACTGTCGCGGCCCTCGATCACCTGGCTCTGGTAGCAAGCGACCGCCTGCATCTTGGCTTCGATCTGGTCGCTGATATCGAATACGAACGATGGGCGAGGGTGGATGCGGAGATGGATGCTGAAGTAGTAGTATAAACGAGGCGGCCAAAACCGCTCGCCAGCCATCTCGGTCTTGCTCAGCTTGCTCCAGAACCGGGCGTCATCGACCAGTCGGCTGGCGGCGACGTGGTCCGGATGAGCGTCTTCCCAGTAGGGGGCCAGCACGACCGCCGGCCGGGTCAGGCGAAATACCTCGGCCAACCGCTCTCGGGAATCCAGGTCGGCCTGCAGGCTGCGGTTGGGCAGACCCAGGTTCCCCCGCCAGGCCACGCCCAGCACCTGGGTCGCCGCCGCGGTCTCTGTGGCCCGACGCTCGATGGTGCCCCGCGGAGTCGGTTCGCCGTCGGTCAACTCCAGCACACCCACCCGCTTGCCCGCGGCGACCGACGCAAGAATCACGCCGCCCACGCTGATCTCAGCGTCGTCAGGATGAGCGGCCACGACGAGCAGATCCAGCGGCTCGCCCATGTAGTCCAACCCGCTGCCCATCAAATCCTCCGACATCATCCCCCCCGGCTCACGAACGAATCCCCGATCGGAAACCGATCTGGACCCGAAACCCGATTTCAACAGAATACCGCCTCGCACAGGGGACGAGCGAGGACCAGATGATATCCAGGCACACAACCATCCGCTTTTTTCCAACCGCCGCCGCCGGCTTGGTACTCGCCGTGACGCTGATCGCAGTCTCCGGCTGCCAGTCGGTCATCGACTCGGTCCAGACCTCGAAACGACAACTGACCCGGCAGTTTACTCCCTCGCCACACGATTATCGCGATTCGACCGCCGACACCGAGGACAAGTGGCTCGAGTACACTCGCGAGGCCAAGGCGACTCACACGGCCGAAAAGGACCCCGACCCGTTGTACCGACGCTTTATCATGTCCGAAAAGGCACGGCAGATCGAAAGCCACCTCGGAGTCGACTGACCGGGGAACCACTCGTGGCTCACCGTCACGCGCCTTCGTCCGCCGGTTCGTCGGCTGGTTCGTCGGCGAGAGCCCGCTGGACCGAATCGAGCAGCACGTCCATGGTGAAGGGCTTGCGGAGATAGTCGTGGACGCCGAGCATTTCGGCGTAGGCCTTGTGACGACCCCCCTCGTTGGCCGTGATCATGATCACGCGAGGCGGTTGCTCGAGCGTGCGGAGGAACTCGAGTACCGGGAAGCCGCCCATCCTCGGCATCATCATGTCGGTGATCACCAGGCCCGGGTCGTTCGCTTCAACCAGCTTGCGGCCCTCGATCCCGTTGATCGCGTGCTCGACCGTGTAACCGGCCGACTCGAGTACCCCGACCAACGTCGCGGCCGTCTCGCGGTCGTCCTCAATCAATACGATGCTCTTGGCTGTCTCGCTCACGCACACATTGTTGCCGCGCACCGAGGCATTCTCAACGGCTGAAACTCCCGCACCATCACAACAACCCGCACCGCAGCACATCCCGGGTCCTCTCAGCCGTCGTCGCTCAACGAGTAGAAGACCAGTCCCGAGAGCAGCTTGGGATAGAAGAAGGTGCTCTTGGGCGGCATGGTCTCCAGCCTCGAGGCGATCTCGCGGACGTGGTCGAGCGTGGCCGGAGCCACCAGCACCGCCAACGGCACACCGCTCTCCTCACCCGGTCCGCCCTGCTGACCTCCATCGATCGCGTCGTCGACTTCGTCCATCAGGTGAACGTATCGGCACGCGACCTGTGACTCGGCAAACGCTGGCTTCAGGATCGCATCGACCAGCAGGGTGTGCAGGCGGCTGACACCCAACCCACGCCAGTCGTCGCTGCGATCCGGTGCCAGTCGGGCCATCACGGCCGGGTCCTTCAACCGAGCCAGCAGCCACTGTCGATCCGACGAGGTGCCCAGTGCCAACGCGGCCTGGTCGGTGGTCGCTTCGATCTGTGCCCACGCCGCCCGAGCCGCCTCGCGGCCACCGCCCATCTCGCTCACCTCGAAATGATCGCCCAGCAGCCCCGAGAGCGTCTGGGCGTCGAGTCCATCGACTCCGGTGACCAGCCGATGAGTGGGCAGGATCGCCAGGCCGGGGTCGTCCATCGCCACCATCATCATCATCGTGTACCCGGCGGCATCGACGTCGGGATGAGCCCTGCGGTAGTTGAGTGCCGTTTCGTAGCGATGGTGCCCGTCGGCGATGAAGATCGGCACGTCGACCAGGGCCCCGCACGCCGCAGCAATCGCCTCGGAATCCTCAACCGCCCACAGCCTGTGGATCACCCCCTGGCCATCGATCACCTCGTGAGACGGGGTGCCGTTGCACGAGGCATCCAGCGGACCCTGGACGATCTGGGAATCGGCCGGGTAGAGACCGAAGACGGGTGAGAGGCAGGTGCGACCGTGTTCGAACAACGCGAGCCGGTCGGCCTTGGGACCGGGCATCGTCTGCTCGTGAGGAAACACGCTGCCGGTGCCGAATTCTTCGAGCCTGATGCGGCCGAGGAAGCCGCGGCGGAGGTACGAGACGCCCTCCCAGGTGAACTGTTGGTGATAAACGTACAGGCAGGGTGCCGCGTCGCGGACCAGTACGCCGTCCTGCTGCCAGCGGTCCAGAAAACCGGCGGCCCGCTGGTAACGGACCGTCTCGGAATCGTCGCCGGGTTCACTTCGATTGAGAATCAGCCGGATGACGTTGCAGGGGTGCTGCTGGTAGAGCCGGTCCTGCTCGGCGGCGTCGATCACGTCATAGGGTGGGGCCACGACATCCGAAAGTGCTCCGACCTGTTCGAGCCCGTAGCGCCATCCCCGAAACGGTGCAATCTCAGCCATCGGTCTCACCCCCGCTCTGACCAACAGCCGCCCGCGCGGTTCTGACAAACTGCACGACCGCCTCCAGGTCCATCTCCCCGTCCTCGTTCTCCACTCCACCGGCGGCGTCGACTCCCGCAGGAGACACCTCGCCAATGGCACGGCCAACGTTATCCGGTCGCAGTCCTCCGGCCAACAGCAGCGGAGGCCACTCGTCGCCTCGATAGTCGCTCGCCAACAGCGACCACGGCGGCGAGACCCCGGTGCCCCCGAACTGGCCCTCGACCCGCGCATCGACCAGGCAGCCTGCGAGTTCCACGCCGAGTTCGCTGCAGCTCTGCAGGTAGTTGTCCAATTCGCCGAGCCCCGAGTCACCCACCCGGATCGCCCGCACCAGCCTCACACCCCCGCAGGCCTGCTGCAATTGGGCGACGTATTCGGGAGTCTCATTGCCGTGCAGCTGCAGCATCCCGAGTTGCAACTCGTTTTGACACCTGAGCACCTGTTCCAGCGGCGCGTCGACGAACAGCCCCACCGCCTCGATCGACTCGCCCAGCTCCGCCACGATCGACCCGGCGGTGTTCGGATCGACACACCGCCGGCTGCCGGAAAAGAAGTTCAGCCCGACCGCGTCGGGACGGTCCGACTCGGGCAGGCCCGCCAGGGCGGTGGCCATCGCCGTGTCGCGAATCCCGCAGACCTTGACCCACATCGAGAACGCATCCGTTGAAGGAGGGTTGAGGGGGGGGGCGGCTCATATTACGTCGCTGGTCATCGCCCGATCAAGGGAGTACAAACGGAGTCATGGCGGGGTTCACGCACCATATCTTCGTCTGCTGCAACCAGCGCAGTCCGGGTCACTCTCGAGGCTGCTGCGACCCCGATGGCTCGGCGCGACTGCGAACGGAACTGAAGGCCGCCGTCGCAGAGCGGGGACTGAAGCCGGCCGTCCGAGCCAACTCGGCCGGATGCCTGGACCAGTGCGAACACGGACCCACCGTGGCCATCTACCCGCAGGGGATCTTCTACGGCAAAGTGACTCTCGAGGATGTCCCCCGGATCGTCGACGAGACGATCATCGGCGGCGTGGTGCTCGAGGACCTGGTGATCGCCGAGAGTTGCCTGAACAATCGGTCGTGCGAGCACATTACCGGCGGCGAGTCCCTCGGCATGGCGGATGGGTCGACATGAACATCGTCATCCTGGGCGCCGGCACGATCGGCACCTCGATCGCCCGGGTCCTGTGCGCCCGCCACCACAATGTCTGTGTCGTCGACCAGTCGAAGGCGGCCCTGGCCGAGGTGCAGGACCGGCTCGATGTGCACACCGTCTGCGGCAACGCCTGTGACCCGGTCACGCTGTTCCAGGCCAAGGCCGCCTCGGCCGAACTCTGCCTCGCACTGACCAACTCCGACGAGGTGAACATTGTTGGTGCGAGTATTTCGTGCGAGATGGGTGCCGGGCGGAGCGTTTCCCGGATCCACCACCCCTCCTACCTCGACACCACAACCTTCGACATCGCGGACCACTTCGGAGTGGCCCGGCTGATCAGCCTCGAAAGCCTGACCGCTTTGGCGCTGGCCCGCGAAATCCGAGTCCCCGGACTGCTCGCCCTGGAAAACCTCGCACAGGGAGCCGTCGAAGTGCAGGAAGTGGCCGTGCAGGAGGACGCTCGTGCGGCAGGACGACGACTCGATCAACTCGACCTGCCCGGCGAGACACTGGTCGGACTGATCGGCGACGGTGATCGCACCATGATCGCCTCGGCCGACGACGTCGTCGAAGTCGGCAACCGCGTCACCCTGATCGGACGACTCGGGGAACTCGACTCGGTCCGACAACTCTTCGAACACAAGCCGCCGCCTCGACAGCATGTCGTGATCGCAGGAGGCGGCGAGATCGGCTTCTCGCTCGCACGAGTCCTCGAACACCGACGACGCTTTCACGTGACGGTGATTGAGAGCGACGAGGACCGCTGCGAACTGCTCGCCGAACGACTCGACTCGACCACCGTGCTCCACGCCGACGCCACACGCCGCAGCCAGCTCGAAGAAGCTCGAG
>Ga0310124_10002264_pt1 | contig 13300 bp, 10 predicted proteins | sample CB11b_AW_Bot5_MG_FD_203507 | JGI IMG/M metagenome (GOLD analysis project Ga0310124, IMG submission 203507) | Marine microbial communities from Western Arctic Ocean, Canada - CB11b_AW_Bot5 | ecosystem: Environmental > Aquatic > Marine > Oceanic | place: Canada: Western Arctic Ocean | collected...
CCAGACCGCGTGACTGATGATGTCAGGGGGACATCGGTAGCCGCGATAGCTGGGCGGCTGGCTCGTCATCGGCCTACTCTGCCACCCGCAGCCTCAACTTGACAAAGCCATTCCTTCCTCAAACGGCTACCGATCCGTCGAACTCACTGCCGCCCGAGTGAAGAGGGTCAGCACGTCCCGGACGACGTCGTTATCGGCGCCGCTCAGGTTTATCAACCCGACGACAACGACACGTGTCTCGGGCTGGATGATGAGAAGCGACGTACCTCCGACCGAACCGCCAGCGTGAGACCACAGACGCCGCCCATCGGGATCGACGCCAATAAACCAACCAAAACCGTATCCGACGGGTTCACCATCTCGGGTCTTCTGTTCGGTAAACAGAAGGTGCCTGGCGTCGTGGGAGAGATAGCCATCTCCGAGATGGGCGTTCCCGAACCGCAACACGTCTTCGGTTGTTGACAAAAACCCGCCGCCGGCCCACTTGTAGGAATTGTTGACAAACGGAGCGTTCACGAGCTCGCCGTTGTCGTCACGAACGTAGAACCCCGCCCGATGTGGAATGATACTGGTGACAAAATCTGCGACCGTGTCGTTCATCCCTAGCGGGCGAAACACCACTTCACGAATGTAGCCCAGAAAGTCGGATCCTGACGCTCCTTCGACCACCGCGCTCAACAGATTGAATCCGTGGCTCGTGTAGGAAAAAGCGGTTCCCGGTTCGTGCAGGAGCGGATCGTCGGCAAAAATGGCGAGTGCATCGAGTACCGTCGGATAGGGGTCACGAATGAAATTCTCGTCGCCTTGATAGTGACGTATTCCCGCCAGGTGGCCACCCAGCTGACGAGCCGTGATGGGATGCGCCTTGCGCGGGAATGTCGGCACATAGCGTTCTATCGACGCATCGAGGTCGATCCGCTCTTGCTGATAGAGCGTGGCAACCGTGGCAGCGGTCATCGGCTTGGCGATGCTGCCTACCCGAAACTTGACACTCGGTGTCATCGGCACCCGATGCTCGAGGTCGGCGTAGCCAAACCCCTCGGACAATACGGTCCGCCCGTCCACGGAGACCGCAACCGCGATGCCTGGATATCGCTTCTCGGCAAGATCTTGTTGGAGAAGCTCGCGCGCTGCGCGGACGGTCGCGCCAAACGAGAGTGGAACGGGGGCGAGCGCGGGCGGATCGGTAGCGGCTGACTGAGACCACGCCAGAGAAGGACGCCCAACGAGCAAGCCCAGCGCCACAAGCGCGGTCGCCGTCGATACGGATCTCCTTTTCATCATTGCTTCCTCTTTTCTCTTCACCAGGTCTTGCGTGATGGCGTCAGCGCCGGCAGTACCGGGACACGCCCACCACCGTCTGTTGTCGGGAGATGGCGAGACTACACCCGGTCGCCTGTGACCACAAGCTCCGGAAAGGCCTGTGACCGCAGCGCGACGCCGGGACGGTACGGCTGTGTCCACATGGCGAGTCCTCCGATAGGCAGCACGTCGTTCGGAGCATCGCTCCGTCACAATAGGACCGGCGCGACCTACCACGGGGCCAACCGCGGATTCATTTGCTACGCGCGCCGGTCAAAATGTTTCGGACGACACGCAGAAGATACGCAACATCCGTCGTAAGAGGACGTTCGAGCTTTGCGATCAAATACCGACGATCGCTATCGACGACCTCGTAAAAGTTCTGAGGGTACAGTCAAGTTGAGCCGAATCGGGCTGATCGGCCCCCAAGATATTGGGCTCTGTCCGGTCCGTGAGCCCGCCATGCTGGGCCTTGGTTCCCGCGGTCGACCTCAACTTGACAGTGCCCCTCCCAGGGCGCACCCGGGAGCCCAAGTTGAGGGCGGGGGCCAGTGGATCTTGGAAGCATTCTACGTCTTAGCTGGCGGCCTCCTCGCTGGGCGCCGCATAGAATGACACGCGGAAGGAGCGCGCTTCCGTCTCTGTCATCGTGCGCGTCACATCGTAATCATGCGACTCACATCCTCGAGCCCGTTCGCGTACCTACTGGCCGCCGTTCTCTGTTCGCCGACGATATCGATAGCCCAGTCAACGGTCCCGCCGGACATCAGACGCCAGCTCATCGAGACAGGGTTCGACTATTCGGCCGAAGAAACACTCCGACTGTATCGGACGTCGTTGGCGACGGCGCCACAGGGAAATCTCACGGTCGTCAAAGACTTCAGCTACGGCGACCATTCCCGCCACAAATTGGACGTTTATCAACCGGCGAACGTCACCGGTGCCCCAGTCTTAATCTATGTGCACGGCGGGGGCTACCGCAGTGGCGACCGGGACGTCGACGAGTATGTCTACGCCAACGTGTCGACCTATTTCGCACGGCACGGGCTGCTCGCTATTAGCGCGACCTACCGTCTGGCGCCAGAGGCATCGTGGCCGTCAGGCGCCGAAGACATGCGCGGGGTTGTCGCCTGGGTCAAAGCCAACGCCGAGCAGTATGGGGGTGACCCCGACCAGATCTTTCTGATGGGACACTCGGCCGGTGCGACGCATGTGGCGAGCTACGCCTTCGACGCAAGATTCCAACCCTCGGAAGGACACGGACTGAGCGGCATCATCGGGGTGAGCGGACGGTACCGTTTGAGATCCGATCCGGAAGACCCGGGGCTCGCTACGATCCGGCAATATTTCGGCGACGACGCAACGCGTTATGGGTCCCGTTCGGTCATCAGCCATGTGTCAAACAGCCAGATACCGGTGATGCTGGTAGTGGCCGAATATGACCAGCGCAACCTGGTGGACACGACCGGCGAGTTGTTTGTGGCCTTGTGTCAACGTGACGATGGACGGTGTCCGCGGCTGGTCCAGCTGCGCTATCACAACCACCTGTCCGAGGTCTTTCATCTCAACACCTCGGACGATCTTCTGGGACGAGAGGTCTTGGCATTCATTGCCGAAGGCGCTGGACGTCAGCGCGACGGAGCGCACGCGCGATAGAGGTCGCGCCCGACCGGGTCTTCGCCCTTGCTTGTCGCAAGCGACGCGCCCATGATGGGCGTACTCGCCAGAGGCAAGAGAGCGAGAAGGAGTGTTCAATGGCCCATCAACATCGCGCGCTCGTACTCGGATGTGTCGCCGCCGTCGTGGTGTTTCCGCTGCTTGCGGCGGCCCAATCGACAAACGACCCGGAGATACCGCGCACGCCATGGGGAGCGCCGGACCTTCAGGGCATTTGGGATTTCCGGACGATTACCCCAATTCAGCGGCCGGAGGAGTTGGGCGACAAGGCTTTCTTCACGGTGGAAGAGGCTGCGAGCCTGGAACAAGAAGCGATTGACCGGAACATTCGTCTGTGGGAGCAGGATGCCAGGAAGACCGAGGCCGGCGGAAACGTCGGCGCCTACAACAATTTCTGGATGGATCAGGGAACCCGCCCTGTCGACACGAGACGCACATCGCTGATCGTGGACCCACCAAACGGGCGACTTCCGGAGTTGTCAGCGACCGGCCAACAAAGAACCGATGAGCGGCGTACATATTTGGAGATGCACCCGGCGGATTCATACGTTGACCGGAACAGCTCGGACCGCTGCATCGTAGGGTTCAACGCCGGCCCACCGATCACCCCCCTGGCGTATAACCAAAACATGCAACTTTTTCAGACGCCGGATCATGTCGTCGTGTTCACGGAGATGGTCCATACGCCTCGGTTCGTACCCCTTGACGAAAGTCCGGCGCTCGACAGCAGCATTCGTCTCTGGTCGGGCGACTCGCGCGGCCGCTGGGAAGGCGACACTTTGGTGGTCGAGACCGCCAACTTCAGTGCCAAGAGACAATGGATCCCACTCGGCTCCGTGCCCGCTGGAATGACATCGACCGCGGGGATGACCCTGGTCGAGCGCTTCACGCGCATCGACGACGACACGCTGGAGTACACCTTCACGGTGACGGATCCCGACACCTGGGCGAGCCCGTGGACTGCGTCGATGCCAATGCGCCGGACCGATATGCCTTTATTTGAATACGCCTGCCACGAGGGCAACTACGCCATGGAGGGCATCCTCTCTGGAACGCGGGCAGAAGAGAGGGCGGCTGCGACAGAAGAGTCGAAGTAGCGGATCAAGAAGAAGAACGAACGCGGGAGTATGGACTTGTGTCGCCGAAATCCCTGGCGATTCCGATTCCCCGCTCATCGCGCCAAGGTCTCAGAGCGCCGCCGGCGCTCGATCACCGTCAGCCGGGCGATGGCCCCTCCGGCGACAGCAAAGGACGATAAGAGATAATAGAAGGGGTGGTTCTGTTGCAAGGTTTGGGATCACGCGCGAGAATTCGTTGGGTGGACCTCGTTACGCGGCCACTCCGAACACGTGGTGGATCAGCTGCACCTGACCGACGACGTTGCCCTTCGCCATCCATCGCGCCTGTCTCTTGCGGAGCGCATGCATGATCTCGATGCCGAGCACGTCGTTGTCCAGTTCCTGGTACTCACCCTTGGGCAGGACGCCACGGGAGGCTGTCGTAGTCGGCCTCGATGGAGTCCATGGTCGCGATGATCGCCTTGGCGCGGTCTTCGCTGTCGGGCAGTGAGACGAGGTGATCGAACTGGGCCTTCTCTCGCAGAAAAATGGCGCTCAGTTGGGAGAAGTCTTCCTTGGTGAGCGAGCGGGTCTTGCCGCCTCGCGTAGGGAGGCTGCCCTCAATGTTGTCCTTCACCGCGTGGATTCGGACCGGGCGGAAGCGCACCTTAGAGAGTCGGGCCAGACGGAAGGGCATCCTTGAAGCCGGACTCTGTCGCACATTCGTCGCACAAACGGAAGATCGCCGCTAGAAGAGCGAGTCGGCTGTGTTTCTGTAAGTGGCTTATTCTAAAGTATTAAGTGTGGTGCCGAGGGGCAGAATCGAACTGCCGACACCATGATTTTCAGTGAAGTGCTGACGTTGGACACGAGTGGACTGAGCCCATATTTTATTGGGACTCTTGTCACGCATCGTGGCCACGAGTGGACCCTTGAGGACGGGTGTCTCGACATTGTTTGCACAGAGCCCTGCACCATCCGCCTGATGCCCCCGATGGCTGGGTCGAGGAGGGAGAACGCACATGTCGACCGAGGGCCGCCCGCTGCTCCTTGTGCTCGCTTCAAGGGGCGGTCGGAGTCGCGTGTGACAGGCCCGTGCGCCGAGAAATCTCTCGAATCGCCAAGCCCTCACGTAACCGCCACCGTCGGATCACACTCAATAGCGCCACGTCGATCACTCCTTCGCCTCCTGCCAGAGCATCGGGCAGGTCAGTGTCTATACGTGGGTCACATTTCGGTGCAAATATCCCCTCAGGTGGATCAGTTCTCAGTGCAAATCAACAGCAAAGTCTCTCGGCGTGGCCTGTGCCCAGGCGTGCCGCCCCGACTCCTTCGCTTGACGGGATTTGAGCATACCACCGCCTACCTGTTCACCCAAAAGCGTTCGAAACCGATTGAGAGTCGGCTATAGTCGGTTGACTTTCGTCAAGTCCGTTTGTGGCTCTGGCATCTGACGCCGACGCCGAGAGGCCGTATCGACAGCGATGCCAAGCCGTGTCGTGGTCCCGCGACGTTCCTGATCAGACCTGATCACAAGTAGAGCTTTCGCTGCGGCAATTGTCGGAGCGTACCGGTCGCCCGACGGGGTCTCTTGAATTCGTCGTGGCGCAAGGGGTTCATCCTCAAAAACGACGCCGGTACTTAGGAAATATTAGGTTCCTGTTGGTTCAATCAGGAACGGCCGCATCAGGCCCTGGGGCGGGGCGATCGCGGCGGTGTGCGGAGACATTGGACTCGACGCGGAGACCGCGAACGTGCTCTTCATGGTCTCGCGTATCCCGGGACTCGTCGCGCACGCGATCGAGGAGCAGCGCCGACAGCCGCCCATGCGACAGATCGACAGCCAGGCTGCGTAGAGAATCGGATGACCGAGCTTGGCAGACCAGAGTCGCTCGCGATCGGTCGGTGACGGGCCGGTAGGGTTCGGATTGTTGCGGGTCAGTTTCGATTCGCGCAACAACGCCTCTCCGGGATTGCGTTCGGCGACACTGACACTAGTTCCTGTCGCTTCTCGAGGGCGAGCTCGCGGGAGCCGCCAGCGCGTTTGCGGTTGCCAGTGCTTTGAGGGCGAACGTCGTGCCGGCGTGTGTAAGGAAGTTGGGCGTTGTCGGGTTGTTTTTTAGCGATTGGGTCCACCAGTGACCCTCGGCCCGCTGGTGAGTCTTGAGCCACTTGACACCACGCTGAATCCGCTCGTCTGTTGCGACCACCCCTCCTTGCAGCAAGGTGTAGATCACAAACCCGGTGCCGTACCCGTCGCTCTCGATGTTGACCACTGGGTGGGTCGGATCGCCGTCGCCCTGTCTCCAGCGGCCTAGGTCTCCGGATGCCCAGCCGCCATCCGCGCGCTGCCGTTCGAACAGCTCTGCCGCCCAGGCGGCGTGCTCGGTTTCGCTCACGAGATCATCGTGGTAGCGACCGGCCCACAACAACATGCCTTTGTGATGGAGATGCTGCGGTGGGTGATTGGCCAAGTAGTCTCCAATGCGCTGCAGCCCGACCTGCGCGGCTTCTGTCTGCTTGTAGGTGTCTGGCGTCATGCCGATCGCGATCGCCATCAACGTGACACCGAAGTGGTCGTCGCTCTCAAACGGCGGGCAGTTGCATTTGATCCAGCCAGGCCAATGTCCGGCTTGGTCTTGGATCGCCCACGCGCGGCCCAGCGCCGTCAATGTGTCGTCCGCGAGCGCTCTGCCTGCCTGGGCGTCGTTGATCGTCAAGAAGGCGGCGGTGGCCACTGTGTAGGTGTAGATGCTGTCCACCCTCTCGCCTTCATGCGCAGGAATCGCTGGTAACGCCGCATCCCAGGACTCTACGAACGCCCCGGCCTGTTGACGCGCCACGCGGAAGGCCGGCCTTTCGCCGAAGATGGCGTTCGGCGCCGTGAGGTAGAAGCCGTTCGTGTGGCAGGTCACGCAACGGAACGTCTCGCCCCAGCTGACCGCGACGCGGTCGAGAAACTCGGACGCGCGCTCCACCGAGAAGCTGTCAGCATACGGATCCTCGCGGGCATAGGGCGTGACGTTCGCCGCGTCGAAAAACGGCGCCAAGCGAGGATTTTCCAGCACGCGTAAGGCGGACTCGGAGAGCTCTGCCGGCGTCTGTGACGCCTGTGTCTGCCCCGCCGCTTCGGCCAACGCCCGGCGCGCACCATTCGCAGGGGTCATCATTAGCGCCATGCCTACCGCACATGAGACGACGGCCGCGAGGCCGAGTCGCCAGCGACGACCCAAGACGACTCGCAGTAACCTTGATGGTTGATGAGTTGGATGCATGATGCTCTCCCACGGGCCCCGGAGGTTGGATGCCGACGACGTTCCCGCTGTCATCGAACGCCTGCGAGGAGGCTACCACAGTCCTGCTTATCCCGAGGCTAGCAGCCCGTGGTAAAAGTCGGTCCGAATTAGATCAATTACCCTGATTGGACCATTCGCCAGAACGTGGTTGCGCGGCTGGGATTCCCACGGCAGATCGAGGCGGTCCATCTTCGCAGAGGAGAAATCACATGTTGCGCCCTCACCTTCGTGTCATCACGGCTCTGACCCTCGGTCTTCTTGCCACAGGCACTGTGTCGTCTACTGCCCAGGAGGGGTGGACACACTACGCCGGAGACACGTTCCAGCGGTACTCGGAGCTGGACCAGATCGACGCCGGCAACGTGCGGAGCCTCGAGGTCGCGTGGCGGCGCCCGGGTCTCGACCCGGCGTTCACACGGGGCTACCCGGACCTGCGGCCCAACAACTACCACAAGACCACCCCGATTCTGGTCGACGGCGTGATGTACGCGTCCAACGCCGTGGGCCTGGTGGAGGCCTGGGATCCCGCCACCGGCAGGACGATCTGGCGGCAACCCCCGCGCTCCTCGGAAGAGGTCGGTGGACAGAGCACCCGGGGCGTCGAGTACTGGAGCGACGGTAGGGACCGGCGCATCATCTCGGTGCGCGGTGAATACCTCTACGCCCTGGACGCGATTACGGGGGAGCCTTCCCGCGGCTTCGGCATCGGCGAGAGCGGAAGAGTATACCTGACGCGGGAGGGACCCGACGCCCTCCGCTTCGGTTGGGGGTCCGGCCCCGTCGTGGTGGGTGATGTGATCGTGGTTGCAGGGCTCAGGGGTGGGGCCGGCGACCGCTCGCTGGTGATGGAGCGGGAGCCGGAGGATATCACGGGCTACGACGTACGGACCGGCGAGCTCCTTTGGACCTTCCATGTTGTGCCCAGGGAAGGAGAGTACGGGACAGAGACGTGGGGCAACGACTCCTGGAGCTTCGCGGGTGACCTGGGATCGTGGTGCTGCCTGACTGCGGACCATGAGCTCGGCTACGTATACGTCCCCCTCTCGGCGAACAGCGGTTCCATGTGGGGCGGCTTCCGTCCGGGTGACAACCTCTTCACGAACAGCCTCGTCGCACTCGACGCCCGGACGGGAAGGCGGGCATGGCACTTCCAGATGGTCCACCACGGTGTCTGGGAGTTCGACAATATGGGCGCCCCTGTGCTTGGCGACTTCACCGTCGACGGGAGGCGCGTCCAGGCCGTCATGATGACGAACAAGAACGCGTTCTTGTACGTGTTGGACCGGGTGACCGGTGAACCCGTCTGGCCCATCGAAGAGCGAGCGGTTCCGCAGAGTCCAAGGGTACCGGGGGAGCAGCTGTCGCCCACACAGCCCTTCCCCACCAAGCCCGCCCCATTCGATCGCCAGGGCATCACCGAGGACGACCTGATCGACTTCACACCAGAGCTCAGGGCCGACGCGCTCGAGTTCGTGCAGGATTATGTGCTGGGTCCCCTCTACACTCCGACGACGCTCGTCGGCGACGAGCCAGGGGAGAAGAGAGGGACGATTCATGTGCCGGGATCGTGGGGGGCCGCCAACTGGCATTCGGCGGCCTTCGATCCGGAGACGGGCATATTCTACGTCGTGTCCCACACGCTCCCGGGGGTCGCCGGCGTGGCCGCGCGGGCGGACAGCGTGGACGGGACGATGGAGTACGTCCGAGTCGCCCCCTCCCCGATCTTTGGCCCACACGGCCTTCCCCTCACCAAACCCCCCTACGGTCGGATCACGGCGATCGACCTGAAGACCGGAGAACACGCCTGGATGGTCGCAAACGGCGACGGACCCAGGAACCATCCGATGCTCCGGGACCTGAACCTGCCCCCGCTCGGATACTCGAGCCGGCCCGTGCCTCTCGTCACGGCCTCGCTTCTCTTCCTCGGAGAAGGGAGCAACGTGATCGGAGGGACCTCCGGGGAATACCAGTGGGGGACGAAGTTCCGGGCCTACCAGAAATCGACCGGCGAAGTGCTCTGGGAGACCGACCTGGGCCTGGGGACGACAGGCGGTCCCATGACATACATGCACGACGGAAAGCAGTACATCGTCGTCCCGGTGGGCGACCGCCAGCATCCGCCCGAATGGATCGCCTTCGGGCTCCCGTGAAGCCTGGAGGGGGAACTGTCAAGTTGAGGCCGCTCCTGGCAGAGTAGGCGGATGACTTTGTGGGGGGGGAGGGAACCTCGCCTGATGGCCGGCCGCTCCAGATCTTGCTGGTGGTGATGGTGGTTGCTCGGCGGCTGCGGTCGTTCGACGTGTTGGAGACGCTGGCGGAGCTGTTCATGACGCACGGCGTACCGGCGCACATCCGCTCGGAGAACGGTCCGGAGTTCACGGCGGCACTCGTACGGCGGTGGCTCGCAGCGCTGGCGGTCCAGACATTGTTTATCGAGCCGGGGAGTCCATGTAGCCATCCCACGCTTCATTCATGATGTGAGCCTGCACCGCCGCGATCTCCTCATCTGTCATATCCGCATACTGCGGCATACCCAAGGGCTTGAGGATTCCGTCGCGCAGGATCTGCGGCAGAATGCCCAGCCTGAATTCGCGGATATTTCTTAGATCCGGGATTCGACCGTGGCCAGAAGTAATCACATCCTGGCCATGGCAGTTCGCGCAGTTCCTGTCATAAATTACCTTACCTTTTTCCGCGAGTTCGACAGGCTGGCGCTCGAGAACGGGCCTCAGAACCACCTTTTCTGTCGGAGGCAACTCCGTCGTTCCGCCCAACGCGAACGCGAGAAGCCGCGATGGCGCCGCATAAGTTTCGAGCGTCCTCGAAAGCCTGCCTCTCGCAGAGGCCACCGCTGTTCCATCTCCCGATGGGACGAGTACTATCTGCTTGCCGTCCACCATCACCGTCGAAGGACCTCCGCGGATCACGCTGTGGGTGTCGTAAGACCACAGCTTCTGACCGGTTTCTGCTTCGTAGGCATCGAACGTGCCGGACGGCGTACCTTGAAAGACGATGTTGCCCGCCGTCGAAAGCACGCCGCCGCTCATCGTGACGGGGTGCTCGACTTCCCAACGTTTCTCCTGTGCGAGCGGATCCCAGGCGATCAACAGGCCCTTGTTCTTGAATACCGCATCTTCCGCAAATCCGTACTCAGCGTAACGCCCGCCCAGCTCATAAGGCATGATGAAAGCGGGGATGTAGACAAGGCCAGTCTTGGGGCTGTACGACGTCAGCTCCCACGTGTGAGCTCCGTAGCCGCCTGGCTGCAGGACAATCGGCTTGCCGGGATAGTTCCACCAGCGAAGCTCATCCTTGAAGGACAGCGTTCCGGTCTCGAGATCAAGCGGCTTGTAATTGACGGTCGGAACGTAGTTCTTTGCGGAGATCACGTTGCCGGTCATGGCATCGATCACATAGAAATAGCCGTTCTTCGCCGCCTGCAAGAGGACATGCCGATCGCGCCCCTCGATGCTCAGGTCGGCGAGTTGCAGGTGCGCGACGGCATCTCCCGGGTGATAAATGTCGCCTGTCGTCAACTGTTGATGCCAAACATATTCGCCGGTCGAAGCGTTCACCGCGATAAGGGAATTCGTAAACAACATTTCCTTGTCCACATATTCCTCTTCGTGGCCGTCCGTACCCGGATTCCCCGCACCGAAGATAAGTAGATCCGTCTCCGAGTCGTAGATCATTGCTGCCCATACGCTGCCACTGCCGCCGCCTGGAAGATTGGTCCAGTACTCATCACCCCAAGTCTTGGCGGCCATCTCCATCTGCGGGTTCTCGAACGGCTTGGAAGGATCACCAGGCACGGTGTAGAACCGCCAGATCTCTTCGCCCGTGTTCGCATCGAGTGCGAGCGCATAGCCGCGTCCGGTTCCACTCTGTATGTTGTTGATGCCGACGAAGACCTTGCCGACGCCGACGCGCGGCGCCGAGTTCGATCCATAGAGCCCCGTCGGCTCGCAGATCTCCGCATGCCACAGCTGCGTGCCCCCTTGTCGATCGAGACCGAACAGCGAACATCCGCCGGAGATATAGACCTTGGTGTCGTCTATCGCGACGCCGCCGCGGTTCGTGGTCGCTAGATACGCAGCTGTCGGGCCGTAGCGATCCAATTCAAGATTCGGAACGAAACTCCAGAGCGTGTTCCCCGTGTTAATGTCGGTCGCTACCGCTGACCCATAGGGCCCGCCCTGATAGACGACGTTGTCCATCACCAGCGGGTTGCCCACCAATCCCGCGCCGATGGGAAGGTCCGAGTACCAAAGCAGCCCGAGCGAATCAATAGTTTTCTCGTTAATCTGATCGAGCACACTGTATTGATTGCTGTGAGGATTGCCCCCCAGATACCACCAGTCGTTTTCCGTAGCAGTCGTCGCGGCGATCGCTAGCGTCCCAATAAGCACGACGCCGACCAGATGTCCGAGCGCTGACGCAGACGACCTCTTGGAGAGAGAGGCGCAACGACGCCAACCCAACACGAGCGCGCTCCAAACATCATGAACGCGACCAAATCCCTTGGCTGTATACATGCTGGCAATCCTCAATTTGTGCGGCGGTAAGCGGAATCCCGCGCTTAACTGACCCTTCTTCACTTCTCTGTCTTGCGCGACCGACGAGCCGGCTCGAAGATTCGCCCACGCCCCGGCAAACGGATTGCATCCGGTCCAGACGTTTCGTGTCGAAGGTCCGCGAACGATGGGCCGATGTCAAGGCCGAATTCGTACACCGAGGCGCCCGTCGAGCCGGCCGGCCTCGCACACAACGCTGGTCAGACGGGGTCGTCGAAGAGGTTGTCGTGCGGGACCGGCCTCTGGCAACAGGTCTTCGACGTCCCGGAAGCTGAGCGCGAATCGGTAATACAGCCACACTCCACGTGCACTCTCAACCTGACAATGCCATCGGCGGTGCTCTAGAATTGTCTCTCGTCCGCTCGTGTTCACGCTGGCCGGGTTGGGCGCCTGTTTCCTCCCGGGCCGACGCGCCATGCGTGTCGATTCGATGGTGGCGTTGCGCAGCGAATAGCCGAAGGGAAGTTGCCGATGAGACTGTCGCGTTCGGGTGTCACGGTTCCGGGGCTGCACGCGTTCGTTCTCTGGGCGCTCGTTGGTGGCGCGGGCGCGCTGGGGCTGGGCGCGCAGGGCGAGACCGAGAACGGCGAGTGGCCCTACTACGGAGGTGACCGCGCCTTCACGAGATACTCTCCACTCGACCAGATCGACCGGAACAACGTGGATGAGCTGGAGGTCGTGTGGCGGCGTTCGGCGACGGCGTCGAGATGGACGGACGAGGTGTTTCCAGAGCTCGATCCCCGTCACTACCTGAGGTCGACGCCACTCATGATCGAGGGTGTGCTCTATGCCTCGAACGCGCTGGGCTTCGTGGAGGCGTTCCATCCCGGCACGGGGGAGACATTGTGGGTACAGGAGCCGGTCGAGGCGACGTTGCAGGAGGTGTCCGGTTCCAGCTCGAGAGGGATTGATGTCTGGACCGACGGCACCGATCGACGCCTGTTTCTGGTGCGTGGACCGTATCTCTATGCGATCAACGGCGAGACGGGCGGGCGATACGACGGCTTCGGCATGGTCGACCAGGGCCGCGTCGATCTGAATTTCGACGCACCTCTGGCCGGCAACTTCAACTGGACCGCCGGTCCGATCGTGGTCGGCGACGTCGTGGTCGTGGCCGGCACGACCGCCGGGGCTGGCGACGGCGGCGTCGTGAGGGAGGCGGCTCCGGAGAACATCCGGGGGTTCGATGTTCGCACGGGTCGTCACCTCTGGACCTTCAACGTGGTGCCCGCCCTGGGTGAATTCGGTGCCGACACATGGGGCGGGGGATCGGCCGAGTATTCGGGCGACCTGGGTTCCTGGTGCTGTCTCACGGCGGATGAGGAACTCGGATACGTCTTCATCCCCCTGAGCGCACCCACCGGCATGGTCTACGGCGGGCACCGTCCGGGCG
>Ga0310124_10002265_pt1 | contig 13299 bp, 10 predicted proteins | sample CB11b_AW_Bot5_MG_FD_203507 | JGI IMG/M metagenome (GOLD analysis project Ga0310124, IMG submission 203507) | Marine microbial communities from Western Arctic Ocean, Canada - CB11b_AW_Bot5 | ecosystem: Environmental > Aquatic > Marine > Oceanic | place: Canada: Western Arctic Ocean | collected...
AGAAAGAGCCCGCGAGTTCGCCGTAGGGGGCTCGGGGGCGGCCCCCGAGAGGTTCGTAGCGGTAGTACGCGTCGAAGGTTAGATCCTTCTTGCCATTACCCTTGTGCGCGGGCAGCCACCAGTGGTCGTAGATCGGCAGCAGGTTATATCCCACGTTGCGGTCGTTCGCGTGCTTGGGCCTCTCGGCGATGCCCTTGTAAACGTAAGTAACACCCGTGTTCGAAAAGCAATCGTCGCGGACAGAGTACCCCGAGTGCCTGTCATCCGCCCCAAAGACACCATGTCCGCCGGCCTCAATGAAAATCACCGGGTGGCTATTCTCGTGCAGTTCAATGTCGCCGTCGAGGTTGTGGACGTTCTTCTTAACGGCCCGGTCAAGACGATAGGAGTAGATATTGTTGTGCGCGAATGCCTCCATCACCTGCAAGCGTCCGAAGGTCGAGCGGTCCTTTGCGACGGTGAGAATCATGCCCTCGTTGTCGTTCTCGTGGCACCTCCCGAAGACACATTTGTCCGAGTAGTCGCGTGGATGGAAGAAGTTGTAGACGAGGAACCAGTGCGTCTCGGTCTCCATCACTGCGTAGTAGACGTAAGCTTGCGAGGTGCCTTCGAAGGTGTTTTCCCAATTATTGTCGCCGCGCCAATCGCCATCAAAATCGACACGCGCCAAGTAGTCGGACTTAGGTTCGAACCACGTCTCCTGAGCGACCATGGGTGCGTAGTGCTCGACGAGTTTACGATAGGGGTCGCGCGACGCCGGCAGACGATCGAAGCTGGTCTTCTCGTTGGGGGTTTGGGAGGGCACGTTGCTGTCGACCTGGATTTCAAAGGTCGTTTTCCGGTCGTTCAACTCGGCCTCGACCTTGAGCTTTCCAGTGCGATCAGCCGCGGCAAAGGGCACGGTATTCTGCAGCAGGAAGCGATTCTGAGCCTGCCCAACCAGAATCGCACCGAGCCCGGCGCTCTCTTTCTGATAGAACGATTCGTTATCCTTGCCCTGAAACCGGAAGGGTTTGGAGAGCCAACCTGCGTTCGAGTCAACCAGTTTCATCGCCGCGCCGCCCTCGCGCAGCCGGACCTTCTCTTCCTCACCGTTGGCGTCTTCGATCTCGCCATAGGCGCGGACCTGGATCGCGACACTCTCGAATAGGCGGATGCGGGCGTCTGCTGGATCGGTGTGAATCTTGATCTCCGACACCAGCACGGCCTGTGCGGTAGCGATGCCGGAACCGACCAGCAGCAGGAGCAAGCGGGAGCGCAACAGTATTCTCATTGTCGTTACCTTTACGGCGAGGTGGACAGGCTCGTACCAGCGGAAACAACTCCATTGCACCATACGATTTGGCAGGCCGCAAATGAGCCGATCAAATTCCGGCGTCATGATGGGTGCCGGACCGCGTGGTATTTTTGGCCGTGTGGCGCGGAGAATCATCGTGGTGTTACGCAAGGCTTTCTGATGTCCGCTTCCAATCCCCCTCAAACCGACCATAGCGAGCACGAGATAGCAAACCGGTCGTGGTGTCTCGCAGGGGGGCGTATCGCTCTCGGACCGAACGGGTCGGTGCGCACTGACATTGAGATTCACGAAGGGCGGATTGCCCGTATTGGGTCGGTGGGTGAGTCATCCACGCAGAGAGCTATTTCCACCATTGACGCCTCTGGCCTGCTCGTCTTACCAGGTTTGATCAATGCGCACGACCACCTTGAGTTCGCGCTCTTTCCGCGCCTCGGACGCGGCCCGTACTCGAGCGCCCGCGCCTGGGCGGAGGATATCTATCGTCCGGAGGAGTCGCCGATTCGAGATTACCTCGCCGTCCCGAAACAGGAAAGGTTGACCTGGGGCGGGATTCGGAATCTACTGAATGGCGTGACGACGGTGGCCCATCACAACCCCTACGAGCCGGCCTTCGAGGAGGACTTTCCGGTCCGCGTGGTGCGGCGATACGGATGGGCTCACTCACCGGGGTTGACGCCCGATCTGAAAGAAAGATTCAAGGCGACTACTGACGATGAACCTTTCTTGATTCATCTCGGTGAAGGGACGGATGAAGCCAGTCGTGAAGAGGTCTATCGGTTAGATGAGATCGATGCTTTGGGCCCACGCACCGTGTTGATTCACGCCGTGGCCCTCGGTCCAGACGAACTGAAGTTGGTCGCGAGCCGCGGCGCGTCGATCGTTTGTTGCCCGAGTTCGAACCTGTTCCTGCTCGGGCGGACCGTGGCTCGCGAGGTGTGGGGCTCGGCGGCGCCCGTCGCTCTGGGCACGGATTCGAGCCTCACGAATGATCACTGTCTTCTCGAAGAGTTGCGCGTGGCACAGCGCGAGACCGGATTGCCGGCGGAGAAGCTGTATGAGATGGTCACGTCAAGGGCCGCGGGTATTCTGCGGCTACGCGACGGCGAAGGTTCTCTTTCGAGAGGTGGAGTCGCGGACGCCGTACTGATTCCCGACCGCGGCGGGAGCCCCTGCGAGAGTCTGTTGCAGGCAACGGCGGCCGATGTCGAGGCCGTCCTACTGGGGGGAGCCTTGAAGCTATTGGGAGGAGGAGTGGTTGGTCGCCTGTCGGGTCTTCCACCCGAACTGGCACCGTTCGAGGTTGCCGGAAGACACCTCTACCTGTCGGGAACCGGCCGGGAGTTGGAGCAGGTGAACCTCCCTGGATATGGCGAGACGCGCCGTCTACCGAGGGCGTCGTAATGCGGGAACGCTCATCCACCCTCGACTCACTTCCGATCCTGATTCTGTTTCCCCACAGCCGCTGCAATTGCCGCTGCGTGATGTGCGACATCTGGAAGGTCACGGATACCGAAGAGATCTCGGTTGAGCAGCTAGAGAGGCACGCGGATGACATCGAGGCCTTGGGCGTCCAGTGGGTCGTGCTTTCCGGCGGCGAGCCGCTCATGCATAGCGATCTGTTCCGGCTGACCAAAGGTCTACGCAGGATGGAGATTCGCACGAGCTTGCTCACAACGGGATTGCTGCTTGAAAAGCACGCAGAGCAGATCGTCAACGGTGTCGACGACGTGATTGTCTCTCTCGACGGGCCGCCGGAAGTGCATGATCGAGTCCGGCGAGTTCCGAACGCATTCGCCATACTTCGGCAGGGCGTGCAGGCGTTGCATTCCAAGCGAGGCGCCTATCCGGTGACGGGCCGTTGTACGGTCCAGCGGGCAAACCACGCGCATCTGAATGTGACCATTGACACAGCCCGCGAACTTGGGTTGCAGTCCGTTTCGTTTCTCGCCGCGGATGTGACCTCCCAAGCCTTTAATCGGCCCGGCGGCTGGCCGGGAGAGCGCCGCGATGAAGTGGGACTAACGACTGCCGAAGTCGAGGCGCTCGACAGCGAAGTCGAGACGCTCATTCGAGACTACGGGGGATCCATTGAGGCCGGTTTCGTTCGGGAGAGCCCCGCAAAACTACGACGCATCGTGGCGTCTTTTCGCGCCCAGATCGGGCTCGCCGAGCCTGTCGCCCCGCGCTGCAACGCGCCATGGACGTCGGCTGTCATCGAAACGGACGGGACGCTACGGCCATGCTTCTTCCACGAACCGATCGGCAATGTGCGGGAGCAGGGCTTGAGCGGGGCCCTCAATAGTAACGAAGCAATTGCGTTTCGGAACGGGCTCGATGTGGCCACGAATTCCACCTGTCAACACTGTACCTGCTCGCTCTATTGGCAGGGATAAGTGCTGGACGCTAGTTTCGCACCAGGCTTCCGAGTTTGGCGACAGCATCTTCGGGCTGGTCGTACTTGAGTCGATAAGCGCCTTTCTGAAGCAGCTTGCGTAGCGAGGCGACTTGCGCGGCTCGCGTTGCCTGGGTGGCGATGGGAAGTTCGGCAAGCAAGCGGTCCAGAGCATCGCCTTCATCGACCGCCGTCAGCATTGCGGTCATGCCGGTCTGGCGTTCGAGAAATACGACGGCTTCTGCTCGACACTCGGTCGCGGTCTCAATGCCCGGAAGCAAGTTGCTATCGATATTGGCAACGTCCGCGCCTTTGGCAGCCTCCACCGCCAGCAGACCCCGCAACTCGGGAAACAGCCGCTCGGCGGAAAACTCGAATCGTAGAAAGCGCGGGCGGCCAAAGATGCGTTGGTTGGGATCGTCTCGGATCATGTAGCCCGCGTCGTCGCTGATGAGCGTCCATCCGGCGCGCGCGCACGCATAAGAGAGACACGACTTCCCGGCGGATTCCCCGCCGGACAGCAAGACGCCGCGGCCATTGCGGGCCACACACCCGGCGTGGATCGGCGTGAAGTAGCGATTGCTGAGGAGAAGCAGGATGAGCGGATCCAAGTAGTGATAGCCGAGGTAGGCAGACTTCCGCGCGGTGTCGTCCGCAACCCAGCAGGCCACGGTCGAAGCGGCCAGGTCACAGCAGCCGAAATGGGCCGAGTCCGCGACGAGGACGACAAGATGATCGCGGGCACGAAACCTCGGGACAGGCGACTGAGTCACGGCATCGCCCGGCGCAACCACAACGCTGAACGCCACGGGGTGCTCATCGAAAACAGGGTCGTGTCCCGACCAACGCGCACGAGCGGTTTCGAGGACGCCTGGGGAATTGGTCGACAGGTCGACAGCGCACCCCAGAGGATAGAAACGCTGCTTGAGCGGCAGCGCTTGGTGGTACCCCAAGGGGTCCGGACTAAACGGGGCCACAGGTTCCATCGCAGGCCTATCGTAGCAGCGAGGAAGGACGTCACCCACAACGAGAGCCGCGATTTAGATATGGCCGAAGACGGGCTCGGCTTCGCGGCGAGACGGGGCAGCGGTGGCAAGGCCGTCGATGACCTGCCGGATGATGCTCTGCTTGTCGTGATTCCGCAGCGACCTTCGGTTCACAAGCAGCCGCGCGGTCGAGTTGGGCAGTACCTTCTCGATAATCTTCAAGCCGTTGGCAACCAGTGTGCGCCCGGTTTCGGTGTTGTCGACGATGGCGTCGCCGTCTTCGGGCGGTTTCGATTCGGTGGCGCCGAACGAATGGAAGATCGCGACCGGTGACGAGCTACGGCGCTCGACATGCAGCCGCGAATACGGGCTGTAAAGAGACGGCTCGAGATCGGTGTGGCGCCGGATCAACGATTCGGTGAGATTGAGGTATTCCGTCCAAATGCGCAGGGGGTGAGTTCCCGTCGAATCAATGAACTTGCGGAACAGGTCTTCGGTTGATTGCACGTCTTCCCATTTGGAGGGAACCGCCAGTACGATGTCGACCCGGCCGAACCCGAGGTCAAGTACGTCTTCGACGTTCGACTGGCACTCACTCTCCTGATACCAATCGATGCCGGAGATCCCCATGTCGTAGAAACCGGCGGCGATCATGTACGGGATTTCCTGCGGCCGCAATACCTTCACGGTAAGTCCGGGGATATCGAGTTCGGGGCGGTAACTGCGGCTGCCATCCGCATACCCCTTGGGGCGCATGTTGGCGCGATCGAGGAAGTTGGCCGCCGTCTTCTCGAGGCTGCCTTTGGGGATGGCGAAACGGACCTGCGTCATGAGCTCACCTTGCTGTAATGACTCTACTATGCGAGCCGGCTTCCGCCGGATCGACGGATACTATCCGGCCAGCGCCGCGGCCACGGCATCCGCGTTGGCGGCAACGGTCGTGGACAAAGCGCCGTCACCGATGACAACGTCGGCACCCGCTTCTTCCGAGATCAAACCAATTCGTTCTGTCCGGCGAGTTTCGCAATCGGTTGCCGTGGTCTGCGTTTGCGGGCCGACTGCGACGCCGATCCGATGTCCACGGTGTCGTAATGCCTCCGCAAGCGCGACCGTCTGTTCCAAGACAGACTTGGATGCGGCAAGCAGAAGCAACTGATAGGGCCGGGGCATCGACCACGTACCCGCCGCCTTTACTTCGTCGACAAGGGAATCAAAGCGGACGGCGCAGCCGGTCGCCGGCAGACTGGGTCCGCCGAACTCACCGATCAGGCGATCATAGCGGCCGCCGCCACAATACTTTCGGATCCCGTGTGCATTCGAGGATGCGACTTCGAAAACGGTACTGGTATAGAACGTAAAGCCCCGCGCAATCCCGAGGACGACTTCCGGCTCGTGCTGTCCGTACATCTCAACCTGACGGCAGACGGATAGCAACTCGTCGAGAGCTCCTGTCGCCGCGGTTTCGTCCAGTAGAGCGCGGGCTTTCTGGTCCACTTCGGCGAGCGGCCCTTGTAGGCACGAAACATTGATGAGCAAATCGGCCGCCGCTTCGGGAACCAAGTCTTGCACGTCCCACAAACGGCGGTAGGTGGCGTCGGCTTCGCGCGGCATTACTTCCGCGAATTCCTCGACGCTGAGGTTCTGTCGTTTCTCGATTTCCTCGGCTCCCGAGTAATCGGACTGGACCTGTATCGACGCGAGGTCCATACGGTCGATCTTCAACTCGTCGAGCAACAGCCGGTCGCCTGACAGGGCAAGAGCACGGCAGCGCTCGCGGATGCCCATAAGCCGGTCGAGGTGGCCGATGACGATCGCTCGGTCTTCGGCATCCAGGTCCTCGCGCAAAAGTTGGCCGAAGATTCCGATGTTGCCGATGCGCAGGGCACCGTCGGAGATGCCAACGGAGTCGAGGAAGCGGCACGCTGCGGCGATTACCTCGGCGTCGGCCTGCGGTCCCGGCTCACCAACACACTCAATGCCTGCCTGGGTAAACTCGCGGTAACGCCCCGACCCGGGCCGGCAGTATCGAAAGCACGGCGCGACGTAGTAGAGCTTGTGAGGCAGGGAGGCTGCATCGAGCGCTCCCGAGGAGACAAGCCGGCATACCGGCGCCGTCATCTCCGGACGCAGGGCCAACTCTTCGTGATCACAGTGGAAGGTCAGCATCGAACTCTTGATTTCCGGACCGGAGCGGGCGGAAAAGAGTTCGACGTTCTCAAACGCCGGTGTCTGGATCGGCTGAAAGCCGTATCCCTCGGCTACCTGTGCGAACTGTCGTTCGAGATGCTTGCGCAGAGCCGCGTCGGCAGGTAGGAGATCACGGGTTGCGCGGGGAGGTTGAAAGCGGGCCATCCGATTCAGTATCCATTCCTTGCCGGTTGGTGCTCTCTCGAGCGCCGCTCGACCGCACAGGATTTGCGATAGGAGTAGCCGCTAGCTCGCAGGCAATAAATGGGAATATACGAGCGCGGGAACCGGCGGAGGGAGAACTCTCATTTATAACAGACCCTCCCGGCAGCGGCAACGATACGGAGGTAGTGTCTCATCAGTACGCGACGAGCCTCGCCAAGGGCGGGGTAGACCGTACCGCAAGCGCGTGATGGAAAGAGTGGTAGCGCGGGACGGCGGGTGCCCGGATCTCGGTCGGCGAGGCGCCGGGGTGGTTGACCGAGTCCGCGCCCCTTGCTCGACGAGTATCGTCGCCCGGTATGCGTTGCCGGATCTACGTGAGGCGAGGACACGGAACGAACACACAAGCGCCACCATGACCTCCCCGCGCACCAAGGTCCGGTCGGCGGTGTCCAATCCCCTTCTCGATAGCGAACCAGCCCCCTTCCAACTCTCCCCCATCCCGAAATTGCTTGTTAGCACAGATCTCTATGAACCAATAAGGCTTCCTTCTGATTCACATCCGGGAGGCTCTGGCCTGCGGCAACTAGGCAGGAAGCAATTGACCTTGCGTGACTTCCGTCCATGACATAGAAGGTCTATGTCATGCGCGCCGAACATCGCTCATCGATCCCCCAAGGCACACTGGACATGCTCATCCTGGAAACGGTCGCATCCGGCGGCGTCATGCATGGTTTTCAGATCGCCGAGTCCATCTTCGCGACTTCAGACGACGTGCTGCGGGTCGAGGAAGGCTCCCTCTATCCGGCACTTCAGCGGCTGCTCGTGAAAGGATTCCTGGTCGGGAAGTGGGGCAAGACACCTGACAATCGGCGAGCCCGTTATTACCGTCTGACGGCTGCGGGCCGCAAGCATCTTGGCCTCGAAGTAGCGGAGTACCTCCGCGTGAACCGCGCCATCGCTCGCATCATTCAACCTGCGGAGAGCTAGCAGATGGGAGAGACGCTGAGACGAATCTGGTACTGGCTACGGACAACCAGGGAGCAGGCAAGACTCGATGAAGAGATGCGGCTCCACATCGCGCTGCGTGCGGATCAACTCGAACGTGACGGCATGACCCAAGCCGAAGTAGCAAAGGCAGCGCGGTACAAGTTTGGGAATCAGCTTCAAATGAGAGAGCGGAGCCGGGAGATGTGGATCAGTCGATGGATGGAAGACATGTTTCGAGACTTGCGCATCGGATCGCGGCGGCTAACTCGTAGTCCTGGTTTCACCGTTGTCGCTGTCCTGACGCTGGCACTCGGTATCGGTGCCAATACGGCCATCTTTAGCGTCGTAAGGGCCGTTTTGCTCGAACCGCTGACTTATAAGGAGCCCGACCGGATCGTGGCCGTTCAGACGCTATGGACTAAAACGAATCGCCCCGGAAACGTCTCCGGAGGCGACTATTCAGACCTCGTGGCCGAACCGTCCCCCTTCACGGCCGCGACGCGTTACATCGGTGGCGAACTGCCGATTGAGACCGGTGGCCAAGCTGAGTTCGTCGGGGCCTACCGCATTGATCTCGGATTCGCGGACGTCTTCCAACTGAAACCCGTCGTGGGACAGCTGATCACGCCCGAAGAGTTCAAGACGAAGGCCGCCGTGGCGCTGGTAAGTGAAAGTTTCGCCGTACGTCATTTCGGCGAGAGGAATCGCGCAATGGGTCAGACGCTGCACTTTGAGGAGAGTGCGATGTCCATCGTAGGTGTGCTGCCCGCGGCATTCCGTTTTCCGCCAAAGGCCGAACTGTGGTTCCCTATGGCTTGGGGGAGCACGAATCGCACCTCGGGCTACTACAAAGCTGTTGCCCTGCTCAAGCCGGATGTTACGGCGGAGGCTGCGCGCGCCCATCTTTCCACAGTTGGAAGCCGCTTCAGGAGGCATTTCCATCGACGCACAAGGACAAATCATTTACCGTGACGCTGCTCAAGGACCTGTTCATAGAGCGCAGCCGCCTGACGCTCTGGTTGTTGATGGGCTCGGTGGGCTTAGTGCTGTTAGTCGCGTGCGCCATCTCGCGAACCTGCTCCTGGCGCGCGCTACGGCACGGTCCCGCGAGATGGCGCTGCGCACGGCCTTGGGTGCTGGCGGGCGGCGCCTGGTCAGCCAGTTGCTGGTTGAGAGCACACTATTGGGTTTGGTTGGCGGCGCGATCGGCCTCGCTCTCGCATTCGCCGGCGTGGGTGCGCTGCTGCACTTAGCCCCCGCGAACTTGCCGCGACTCGATGAGATCCGTGTCGACCTCGTGGCGCTGCTGTTCAACTTCGTCGTCTCCCTCGGCGCGGTTGCCTTGTTCGGACTGTGGCCGGCACTGCGCGCCCCTCGTGTAGGCGTGAACGAGGCACTGAGTCGAGGTGGAACGCGTGGCGTGTTGGGCGGCGGTCGCGGCGAGTGGGTGCGCGGAGCACTCGTCTCGGCGGAAGTGGCCCTGGCCCTGGTGCTGACGCTCGGCGCCGGCTTGCTCTTCCGCAGCTTTCTGGCTCTGAATGCAGTGGAGTTGGGATACCACACCGAAGGCCGCCTGGTGCTGACTGCCAGCATACCCGCCAAAACGGAGGCCCAGTACTTGCAGGCCGGCGCAACCTTCGAACGCATCTTTGCCGCGTTGCAGGAGTTGCCAGGCGTCATGGGACTTCCCAGCGGGCCGTACGGCTCTGACGGACTCTACGCTGTCGAGGGCATGCATGATTTCAGCAGTACACAACGTGACAAGCTGCCGCACGCCGGATTCCGGCTCACTAGCCCGGGGTATTTCGAGGCCATGGGCACGCCGCTGATTGCCGGCCGCGACTTCGATGAGCGTGATCGCCACGATGCCGAGCCGGTCGCGATCGTGAGTGCAACCCTCGTGCGCCAACTGTTCCAAGGCCAGAGCCCGCTGGGACGACGCATCAAGTGCGGCCTGGACCGAGACGTATGGATGCAAGTGGTGGGTGTTGTTGGAGATATGCGGAACGGCAACCCGGCGACACCGCCCCGCCCCGAACTCTATATGGCGTATCTCCAGCATCCGTATCACGCCAACGATCTGCACATTGTCGTGCGTGCACAAGGCGACGTCTCCACCGCAGCTCGGAAGACGATTGCCCAGATCGATCCCAGCATCCCCTTGAAGGTTGGCACGATGGAGCAGTTCCACAGCGACGCCGTCGCGCTGCCGCGTTTCCACACGCTGTTGCTGATTGTCTTTGCTGGTCTTGCCGGTGGACTCGCCATGGTGGGCGTCTATGGTGTCATGAGTTACGCAGCCGTACAACGCCGATCGGAGATGGGTGTGCGCATTGCGCTGGGTGCAAATCGAGGCGACATCGTCTCCATCCTGATCGGTAGTGGAGCGAGACTAGCCGGAATCGGGCTAGCCTTTGGGCTCATGATTTCGTTTGCGGCAGGACGTTTGGTGGAATCGATGCTGTTCGGCATCAGTCCGCAAGACCCTCTCGCCATTGGTGGGGCCATACTGCTCCTGAGCGCATCGGCGCTAGTGGCGGCGCTAATTCCGGTGTTGCGCGCCTCGCAAGTCAATCCGATGCTGGTCCTGCGCGAAGAGTAGCGCGGGAATGGCGGCTACAGAGCGTGAAGAGGATCTGGGTACAGGGCCAGATTGCCCCCACGTGTTGTTACTTCCGACAAGTCCGGTCCGCGGAACCGCCCCTTCGCGCCCACGCGGGACACGATCAAGATTCCCCCCGGCTGACAGAATCCGCCATCTCTCGCCAACCCGCCCCAAACGATCCAAACCCAATCCAGTGGCCTGTTTCCTTCCGTTCCAAGAAATCTGTGCAGATCTATGAAATCTGCGGATGGCAAGAAAGCCCGCCCAGGACCCCGAGACCGCCGTGCAACACGCCCTCCCGCCGCTCGATCCCGGCATCACGCCCGAACCACTCCAAAGCGCAAGCGAAATCGGTCAGTTACACTCCCCTGCATCGGTTCCCGCTACCCATCTGGCGCCCAACAAACGTTTCAAAACGTTTCATTTTGTTTCACTGGTTGCACAATACAAAGCCAAAACTCGTCGGACGAACCTAATCGACCGTCCCGGCCCCTGCGGGACCAAAGCCATCCTTGTGAATCCGCAAGCAGCCCGATTCCGCGCCACGGAGCAAACAAACGAGTTATACTAAGCTTTGTCACCCGTCTCCGAGGTTAGATCAACCGGATTCTCGCAAAGGGGAGTCGATGTCCACTGTAGAAACAGCACCTGTGGGGACAGGTGCACCCATTCAGCCTGATCGCATCACCAACGATTTCAGCATCCAAGTCGCCACCGTCAACGGTTCAGGAAGCCAGAGCGCGAACTTGATCTTGCTGCGAGCGTTGTTTCAGATGGGGATCCCTGTTTCGGGTAAAAATCTGTTCCCGTCAAACATTGCAGGCCTACCGACCTGGTATACGATCCGTACGAATAAGAAGGGCTTCATCGGACGCAAGAAGGAAATCGATTTCCTTGTCGCGATGAACGCTGAGACAGCCCGCGAGGATGTCTTAGACTTGCCCAGCGGCGCGGCCGTCGTTTACGACGAACCCCTGCACCTCGATGCGGTTCGAACCGATCTGTATTTCTATCCGGTGCCGTTCACAAAGATCGTTACGCCGGTGTGCCCCAACGCGAAGCTGCGCAAGCTCGTCAAGAACATCATCTACGACGGAGTATTGGCTTGGTTGTTGGGGATCGAACTCGATGAGGTCCACAAGGCTCTCTCTAAACAGTTCAGCACGAAGCCCAAGGCCGCGGAGTTGAACTGGAACGCCGTGCAAGCCGGCTACGAGTACGCCAAGGAGAACCTCCAGAAGGCCGATCCGTTCTATGTTGAGCGGATGAACGCCACGGCTGGAAAGATCATTATCGAAGGTGATGCCGCCGCGGCGATCGGCTCGGTTTTCGCGGGCGCATCCGTCGTTTCTTGGTATCCGATTACACCGTCGTCTTTACTGGCCGAAACATTTATCGAGTATGCGGGCAAGTACCGCATCGATCCGGAAACGGGCAAGGCGAACTTTGCCATCGTGCAGGCCGAGGACGAGTTAGCCTCAATCGGCATGGCGCTGGGAGCCGGTTGGGCCGGCGCCCGCTCGATGACCACTACGGCCGGGCCAGGCATCTCGCTGATGTCCGAGTTTGTCGGTCTTGGCTACTTCGCCGAGATCCCCGTGGTCATCTTCGATGTGCAGAGAATGGGCCCCTCGACGGGCCTGCCTACACGGACCGCGCAGGGCGATCTGCTGGCGTGCGCAACGCTGTCACACGGCGATACGTTCCATCCGTTGCTGATTCCCGCCAACCCGGAGGAGTGCTTTGAGATGGCGGGTCAGGCGTTCGACTTGGCGGAAGAGCTCCAGACTCCTGTCTTCGTGATGCTCGATCTTGATCTGGGCATGAACTACTGGATGGCTGACAAGTTTGAGTATCCGACCAAGCCGTTCAAACGGGGCAAAGTACTGACCTCTGAAGATCTCGATCGCCTTGGCGGGTTCGAACGCTACCGGGACGTGGATGGCGACGGCGTCTGCTATCGCACGTTGCCCGGCACGGAGAATCCGTCGGCCGCGTACTTCACGCGCGGGACGGGACACAACGAAGCCGCTCAATATAGCGAGCGGCCCGATGACTGGGTTCGCAACATGGACCGCCTCACCCGCAAATTCAAAACGGCCCGAGGGTTGGTCCCGGCGCCTGAGATCGACGAGATTGAAGAGGCGAGCATTGGGCTGATCTACTGCGGAACGACGAAGTTCGCGGCCATCGAGAGCCGTGAGCAGCTCAAGACCGAGCAGTCGCTGCGGACGTCTTCTCTGCGGGTCAAGGGCTTCCCGTTCAACGAAGACATCATTGATTTCATCCGAAGCCACGATCGTGTGTATATCGTGGACCAGAACCGTGACGGTCAACTCTTGCAGTTGGTGCGTGCTGATTGTCCGGCGGAGCTTGTGAGCCGCCTGAAGAGCGTCCGCTACTACGGCGGGCTCTCGATCGACGCCCGCACGATCACCGACTCGATCGTCGAACAGGAGGGATTGTGAGTACGACAGCAGCACGGCCACCCAAGAAGGTCAATCGCATTGGCCGGGAACTGAAGGAATACCGCGGTCTCAAGACGACCCTCTGTGCTGGCTGCGGACACAACTCGATCTCCGAGCGCATCATCGAATGCTGCTTTGAGATGGGCGTCGACCCACAGCGGGTCATCAAGCTCTCGGGCATCGGATGCTCGTCGAAATCACCCGCCTACTTC
>Ga0310124_10002266_pt1 | contig 13292 bp, 12 predicted proteins | sample CB11b_AW_Bot5_MG_FD_203507 | JGI IMG/M metagenome (GOLD analysis project Ga0310124, IMG submission 203507) | Marine microbial communities from Western Arctic Ocean, Canada - CB11b_AW_Bot5 | ecosystem: Environmental > Aquatic > Marine > Oceanic | place: Canada: Western Arctic Ocean | collected...
GCTGCTCGTTCCAGACGATGAACACGTCGCTGAGGGCGTGATGGATCACGTTGAAGCGCACGTTGGAGTTGAAGAGTCTTCGGGCTGGGTCCCACTGGACGAGAACGTCCGCGAACATGTTCTTGTGAAACGAATAGTTGGAGCGGGCCGTCCAGAACGTTCTCACGAACGAGGCATCGGGCTCGTCGAGGTCGGCTGAGGTCCTGTTGACGGACACCGTCGTCCGGAACTTGTACGAAGGGCGTAGGGTCACGCCTCCCGACACCGCCCGCTGCGTACCACTCCACAGTCCGCCCCATGTGCCCCGAAAGGTGGCCGATATCGGTCGACTCGAGTCGGTGCCACCGGTGAGCGCCCACTCCGTCCAGTCATGGCGCCCGGCTGGGATCGGACCGATACGAGTGTCGATAGTAAAGGGCGCGTCGATGACTTCCGTGTTCGTGTTCGCCTGGATCTGGATGTTGCCACCGGACTCCAGGAAGAAAGTGACCCCCGAGTGCAGACGCTTGGCGCGAATGGAGCCGTCGACATCGTCGTAGTAGTTCCAGGTGATGTGTGGGTGGATCTCTCGGATGCCGATGGCCCGGAACGATTCCGGTCGAGGTCGAACCCCCCAATCGATGAAGTACTTTCGGATGCCCGTGCGTCGGAAGAATCCCAGGTCATCCGTGAAGCCGTCCCCCAACTCCATCGAGCCGAGCTTGATGTGATGGAACGTGCCCTCCCGGTTGAGCGAGGTCCGCCAGGCGTATTGCCCGTCGTTGAACGCGGGTGATTCGGACTGGAGATAATATGTGCTCCAGTCGATTTCACCTGGGAAACGGATGTAGCTGTCCAGTCCGTATACCCGGTTGTAGTCGCCGCCGCCCACAGCGTCCCGCATCATGAAGATTCCGCCGATGTCCGAGCCTCGGAGCACGTTTTTCCGCACTCGGACGACCGCGTAATCGTTGCCCGGCACGCCACCCGATTCGTTCGTGCGCATCCACAGACCCCCGACCACCATCCCGGCCACCTGGCCCGTGAGACGGACGCCCAGGTCGATGGGTACGGCCAAGCGATCCGCACTGATGCCAATGCGTCTACTGAAGAAGGGAAGCAGGTCCTGATCCGGCGTAGGCGTCAAGCGTACCCGGATGTTTCGGGCGGCATCACCGACGTAGAAGACGCCGGAGTTCTCCAGGAAGAACTCTCGCTTCTCCTGGAAGAAGAGACTGAACTGGGTGAGATTTACACGCTGGACATCGGCCTCTACTTGGGCGAAGTCCGGATTGGCCGTGACGTCCAACGTCAGACCCTCCGTGAGGCGGTATTTGACGTCGACACCCACCTCGCTCTGACTGATGAAGGCGTTATCCCCCGTCTCCCGTACCCTTCCTCCCAGGACGAACGGCTTTACGCGGAGATCCCTTCCAGCGCTCGCACGGGGGAGTCCTACGAGATCGCCTGCCAGCGAAAGCCGGTACAAGTTGTAGGACCTCGGGATGGAAGCCCAAAACGCGACTTCGTTATTTCGGCGGAGTAGTCGGGCGAAGTTGATTCCCCAGCGGTCGTTGTCGGGATCGAAGCGGAGTGCACGAAAGGGGATTTCCATCTCGAGGGTCCATCCGTCGCTCACGCGCTGCGTCTCTACACGCCAGACCGCATCCCAAGAGGCGTTGATTTCCCGTCCTTCGTTGGCCACCTGCCTGTCTCCGCGGGCTCCTTCGGGGTTGGTCATGAATACGTAGCCGCTTCGACGATCCCGAAACGGGTCGAGGATTACCTGGAATCCGTCTTGGTTACTCTCGGAGAAGTCCTTCCGGATATCGTTGACGGTGGGCTCAGCCGAGTCGTGTAGGTACGCGGCCACATAGAGGTGCGTATCGTCGTACGCAACCCAAACTTCTGTCGGCTCTGTGGCGGGAAAACCCTGGCGGGGCTCTGCCTGAATGAAGTCGGTGGCCGCGGGTGCGCGCTGCCAGACGCTCTCATCCAGAGCACCATCCACCCGAATTTCTGTGTCCGTCCGGACCGCCCTCGCCTCTGGGCGCTGGCCGTCGGTCCTCGTGTCCGGAACCGTGACCTGGGCCGATGTCGCAAGTGGTGCGCCAAGGAAAAGGGGTACGAGGAGAGCGACGATCGCTGTAATCGGACGCAAGTGCTCGGCCTCCTGTATGTAGTTGGTGCTCGGCTGTCGGAATGTTGAGGCTCGATCCTACGGACGGCCTCTCTCGGTGCACAAGGGAGGCCACCGTCCAAGGTACGTCCGAGTGCAGGATCCCCCGTGCCCGGCTACTTTGGATAATCGCCCAAGTTACGGACCCATCCGACCCGAATCAGGGCCGAAGGGCGCCAGGGAGAAAGTACTGAGAAAGTTAAGAGAGTGGCTGAAGTTGATGGCATGCTCGTTCACCGTACGGATCAGAGGTGGACCGCTGGAAGGCATGAGGTGGGTCGCAACGTCCGGGACGAGCTTCATCAGAGGCTCCTACGAGTCCTTCAAGACCGAGGCCTATCAGCGGTATGTCGAAGCGGGCGACGTGGTCTACGACATCGGAGGTCACGTCGGATACTACGCCGTGGTCGCGTCCGTGTTGGCGGGAGAACGGGGGAAGGTCTTTACTTTCGAGCCTCGACCCTTGAACATCGCCTACATCAAGAAGCATATCAGCGTGAACGGTCTCACGAATATCGAAGTGATCGAGGCGGCAGTATCAGACTGCAGCGGATCCGCCAAATTCGAGTCGAGAACGGGCACGGGCACCGGCCGCTTGTCGGTCGGGGGAGATCTGGAGGTCACGACCGTGGTGTTGGACGACTTGATCGACGGATCACGCTATCCGGCGCCCGATTTCTTGAAGATCGATATCGAAGGGGGTGAGGTCGGCGCCCTCCGTGGCGTGGAAAGGTCGATCTCCAGTTATCGCCCGAAGTTGCTCGTTGCTACCCACGGGGACGAGGAGCATCGATTCGTCTTGGGTTTTCTCGAGCGACACAACTACGTTTTCGAAGTCTTGAATGAGGATGGGCCGAGGGGAGACACTGAAATCCTGGCCATTCCTCGCATATGACGAGCTGCCCCAGGGGGGGTGGTAGAGTACTGTCCAAACTTAGACAGGAGCCACACGACATGGTGGATCTCTCTAGGATGTCCCGTCGGGAACTGCTGGTTCGGGGTGGCGTGACCGCCGCCGGACTCGCCCTGCTTCGCGCCGACGAGGTGGCCGCCTTGTTGGGCCCGTCGGCCCAGGAGGAGGTCATCCCCTGGTTGGATCGCCCGCCAGAAGCGCCCATTCCGGACGTGAACGTCTTGGATTGGGAAGCGCTTGACTCGTGGGTCACTCCCACCGATAAGCTCTTTCGGGTGGCACATTATGGACGGCCCGTGATCGAGGAGCGCGACTGGCGTCTGGAGATCAGCGGACTCGTGAGCCAGCCGACGAGCTTCACGTTGCAGGAGCTTCGAGCGCGGCCCCGCCGCGATGTGGTCTGTACGCTGGAGTGCGGTGGGAACCGGGGTTTCCCAGGATTCGTGGGTGCGGTCCACAACGCGAGGTGGACGGGAACCCCGCTGGCTTCGGTGCTAGAAGAAGCCGGGGTCCTGGATTCCGGTATTGAGGTGGTCTTCTGGGGAACGGACGAGGGAGAAGAGGACATCCGTGGGAACACGGTTACCCAAAATTTCGCTCGTAGTATGTCCATCCAGGACGCGATGGACTCGAAACTTCTCCTCTGCTATGAGGTGAACGGGGAGCCGCTGCCCACTGCGCACGGTTTTCCTTTGCGGCTGATCGCGCCGGGCTGGTACGGCGTTGCCAACGTCAAGTGGCTCAAGCGGATCGAGGTGCGCCAGACCCGCTTCATGGGCAGGTTCATGGCAAAGGACTACGTCACGTTTCGGGAAGAGAATGTCGACGGTGAGTCCATGTGGGTCGAGACGTCTGTCGGTCGGACGCTCATCAACTCCGTGCCGGCCAAGGTGACTCGCGGGGGTCGTGGGTACCGAATCCATGGGGCAGCGTGGGGCGCGGACATTGAGAGGGTGGAGGTCAGCGTGGACGAAGGTCCGTGGCGACCGGTCACACTAGGTGAAGGACAGGATAGCCCCGACACGTGGACGCACTGGTACTTGGATTGGGACGGTTCTGCTCCCGGCGAGCACACGATCAGCTCCCGTGCTACGGACACGGAGGGGAATCTTCAGCCGGCGCTGAGCGACCCGGCGATTGCCAACAAGATGACGTATTGGGAGAGCAACGGTCAGGTGACCCGGCGCATTCGGACCGGCTGAGTGTTCGTTGGGAAGACCACGTCGAGGGGGGAGACACATGCGGCCGAAAGTATTGGTGAGGACCATCGTCTTCGTGGCTCTTCTGAGCGCTCCGATCGGGGCCCAGCAGACCCCTGAACCAACCGGCTGGGAACTCACCGGCCTTCCCGCGATCAACTACGACTCCGACGAGGGCTTCGGGTACGGGGTTCTCTTCGAGGCGTATAACTATGGGGAAGGGGGGTTCGCCCCCTATCGGTTCACACTCCAGCCCACCGTGTTCCTGACGACGGGGGGACGGCGCGACTTGACCCTCTTTTTCGACGCGCCCCACCTGCTCTCGGACGGGTGGCGCATCGACGGCTCTCTGGGGAGCGAGCGCCAGATCGCCAACCCATACTATGGCCTTGGAAACGCATCGGTCTACGACGAGGCGCTCGAGGAGGCTCAGGGCCAGTACTACTACAGGTTCGGTCGCAACCGGAGGCAGGGGACAGTGAATCTCCAGCGTCAGCTCGGGAGTTTGCCACTCCGTTTTCTGATCGGAGGCGGGGCGACCCACACGACCGTCGAGCGACTCCCTAAGGACGCGACCAGCACGTTTCTCGACCAGGAGCTCCTCGGCGGGAGTGGCCCGGAGGGTTGGTCAAACCACGTGCGGGTGGGCCTCATCTGGGATACGCGGGATCGGGAGACCGGCCCCCGACGTGGGACGTGGTCGGAGCTTCTCGTCCAGGTCGTTCCGGATCTTCTCGGGAGTCAATCTGAATACGTCCGATGGACCTTCGCCGACCGCAGGTATTTTCCCCTGGGGACCCGCCTCACCTTCGCCAATCGCTTCCTGGTTCAGAACGTCGACGGCACCGCGCCATTCTACGATCTGCACATCGTCCAGACGTCGTTCAAGCAGCAGGAGGGACTGGGAGGGGCGAAGACGCTGAGGGGGATTCCGAAAAACCGCTACGTGGGCGAGGGGCTGTTCCTCTGGAATGCCGAGCTGAGGTGGCGCGCACACGAGTTTGCCATGGTCGGTAGATCCTTCCACCTGGTCCTTTCCGGATTCGTGGATACGGGACGCGTATGGGAAAACGGCCTCGTGGCGGGTGAACTTCTGTCCGACCTCCACACCGCTTTCGGCGGTGGCGTTAGGGTCGGGATGGGCGAGAATTTCGTCGTGGCCATCGATGTCGGTCAGTCCAGCGAAGCGACGGCTCCGATGTACATCGGCCTGGGGTATCTCTATTGAAGCCCGGGGCTTCCTTCTGAGTAGGTCCTAAGGGGCCGGTGCTGGCTCGGGGGACTCAGCGGACCGCTCGACGAACGCAGAGCGGAGCATGGTGATCGCTGCGTACGTCACCACCACCACCACCAGCCAACGCATGGTGGTTAGCGGCAGCGCCCGTACGATGAAGGCCGCGATCAGTACCGCCGGCAACCCTCCCAATGCGAGACCGATGGCGGGCCGGAGACTATACGCATTCTTTGGCAGGAAGCGCAGGGCTGCCACCGGCATGAGAAACGCCGCGGAACCCATCATGATGGGAAACGCAACAGCTGGGTTCATGCCCAGCAGGCTGATCATGATCATCGAGGGCGCGTACATCCCGATGCCGAGGGTCATGAGCGCGCCGAGGATGACGTTGCCTACGATGCCGATTCCCAGAGTCATGCCGGTCAAGCCAATGGATGTCCCGCCTACGGGCGCGAACCCCAGGTTCGCCGCCACGAACGTGACGGCGGCGATCACCAACGCGATGCCCATACCGATCTGAATGCGCCGACGGGGCCACTGGGCCACGACGCCGGCTCCGAGCCAGGCACCGATCACCGACGCGCCGATCAGCGCGCTCAGGGTGAGCAGGTCCACCTGGATGATCGCCACGAAGATGAACGCCTGGACGATGACCGGGGGAGAGTGCCCCACGTGCATCGTGCCCGGGACTTGTTCGTCCGGTACGACCTTCTGGAGCTTGAACCACGACGTGGTCGGGGCGAAGGACCCGATTCCGAGTGTGTCGAAGAAGTTCGTGACGAAGCCGATGAGCAGATGAACCGCAGAAGGCCGCATGCCTTCAACGCTTCGATCCGGACCTCCGGCGCGAACGTTTTTCACCCAGACGGCCAAATAGACGACCGCCAGAGTGCCTAGAAGTACGAAGAGTAGGGTGCGCATGGCGTGGAAGGTATCCCGTGGCGGCCGCTATGCGACAGGCCGCCGGCGAACGGTTACTGCGTGCAGGCCATATCGCCCGGGCCGATCGGAACGGCAGTTCCGAGGCTGACGGCGGCCGCATTGCCGTAGTAGATCGCGCATCCGTCGGTCGAAGGGCAGCGTGCGTGACCGTCGCCGACCAGCCATCCGTACCACCGATGATGGTGGAGTTGACACCCGAGGAACTCACGTGGCTCAACGAAACGACCACGTTGGTATACTCATAGGTGTCGGAATAATAGATCTCCTGCTGACTGGCCAGATTCTTCAGGTCGGACTTCATGGCCGCGAAGTAGGCCTTCTCCCGCGTGGATGAGAACTTCGGGATCGCGATGGAGGCCGGGATCCCGATAATCACGACCACGATGAGCAGTTCGATGAGGGTGAAACTGTCTCTGTCCCGCATTAGAAAGCTCCCGCTGAAGTCTCTGATCTATATAAATGGTACTCAGGCAGTGTTTTCGCCTGTAGGAGTGTAAATATGGTTCCGGGGCCCATATGTGGGCATGCTAAAGTGTTATTGTGTAACTGTTTATCAGCTATTCGGAGTCCTCTCCGCAGGGACCGTTCGGGACTCTGCGGTAACGAATTTTGCGAGCTATTCGCATTATCACCCACCATCGAAGGATCGTCAGAGTACCGGCAAGTCCGCGAGGTAATCGGCCACGCGGCCAAGGTGCTGTTGAGATATCAGATAGCACGGCATAGAATTCGCTCTCTCATCCTTGGACATAAGGAAGCCCGCTTTCGGACCCCACATCGGACCCGACGGATGTATCACCTACCTAGAGGCGGGAGGTCATGATGCGGCATAGTCGTCGAGGGTTTCTCGGGGAGAGCCCGTGACCGAAGTCGTCCGTGCCGAGGAGTTGACGCTCTCGTGGGAGGACTTTGTCAGAGCCAGGGAGAACGTGGCGCCGCACGTCTACCACACGCCACTTCTCACGTCTCGTTCGCTCAGTGAGGCGACCGGGTTCGACGTGCGCTTGAAGGCGGAGGTGTTCCAGAAGGGCGGGGCGTACAAGGTTCGCGGCCCCATGAACAAGATCGCTCTTCTCTCGGAAGAGGAACGGGCCCGCGGTGTGATCTGTTCGTCGGCGGGAAACCATTCTCAAGGAGTTGCGTTGGCGGCCGCCCATTATGGGGTGCGGGCCGTGGTCGTCATGGCTGAAAACGCTACGCCGTCGAAGATCGCGGCCACCGAGGGGTACGGCGCCACGGTGATCCTGCACGGCTCCATCTGGGACGAAGCGAATGAGAAGGCGCTCGAACTGGTAGCGAAGGAGGGTCTGATCTATATCCATCCCTTCGACGATCCGGATCTGATCGCCGGGCAGGGGACGGTCGCCTTGGAGATCCTCGAAGATTTCCCAGAGGTTGAGTTGGTCGTCGTACCGATCGGTGGTGGGGGGCTGATCTCCGGCGTCTCGATGGCGCTCAAGAGCAAGCGGCCGGATGTCAGAGTGGTGGGCGTTGAATCTTCCGGGGCCCCCGCGATGAAGAGGAGCGTCGAGGCGGGGCACTGCGTCACCTTGGACGAGGTCGACTGTGTCATCGACGGACTTCGCGTGAAGAGGGTTGGAGAGCACACACGGTCCGTCGTCTCTCGCTTCGTGGATGAGATCGTCACCCTCCCCGACGCGGACATCTTCGATGCCGTGCTCTGGCTGATGACTCGGGCGAAGTTGGTCGCGGAGGGAGCCGCCGCCGCGCCGGTGGGCGCTCTGCTCCACGGTCTGATCGACGCTCCGCCCGGCACGAAGGTGGTGAGCATCCTGAGCGGCGGAAACCTAGATGTAGAACAGCTAAGGGGACTCTCTTGGAACTGACCGAAAATGTGTATCGTGGCTCCGCGCCCGCACTCAAACGGGTCCTTCGCGTTCGAGACGGGCTGGCAATTACGGTGGGGATGGTCGTCGGTGCGGGGATCCTCCGCACACCCGGACTCATCGCGGGCTATCTCGGCGACCCGTGGCTGATCCTGGCCATCTGGGTCCTGGGTGGAATCGTGGCGGCCTTAAGCACCATCCTGCTTGCCGAAATGTCGGCGGCTCTACCGGAAGCGGGGGGGAAGTACGTCTATGCACGGGAGGCATGGGGCCCCGTAATGGGCTTCGTGGCGGGATGGTCGGAGCTGTTGGTGACGCGGGGCTTCTCGGGAGCCTCCAAGGCCGTGGTGATCGCCGAGTACATCCGCATCTTGGCGGGGAAGGGATCCGTGCCGGTGTTGGCGGGTGCGGTGGCTCTCGCGTTTTTCTTCCTTCACACGCGCGGGCTCGAGGCGACGACCACGTTTCAGAACGTGACGACGAGCATCAAGGTCCTCGTGGTCGTCGTCATTGCGGCCGCGGGCATATGGGCCGGTGACATGGCGGGATTCGGCTCGGAGGGACTGCTCGCGGGTGGGGGTTTGCTCGGGTTCGCCTTGGCGTATCAGGCCGTTTCTTTCGCCTACTACGGGTGGGAGGACGCCGCCAAGATGGCTGAAGAGGTCCACGATCCCGGCCGTTCGCTCCCGAAGATTCTCCTGGGAGGCGCTGCGGCGGTGGCCGCACTGTACCTTCTGATGAACCTCTCGTTCTTGGCGGCGCTCACTCCCGCCGAGATGGCCGGCTCGCAGCTCGTCGCTCAGGACGCCATCGCCGGAGTGTTTGGCGGTGCCGCGGGGACCCTTGTCGTGGTCGCCAGCCTGCTCATCCTGATCAGTAGCCTCAACGTGAACTTTCTGGGGATGCCCCGAGTCGCTTTCGGGCTCGCGAATCACGGGCTGGCTTTCAGCGCATTGGGCCGTGTGGACAAGCGCGGGACTCCACGCAACGCGCTCTACTTCATCTCCGCATGGATCGGGGTTCTCGCGATCACCGGCCAGTTCGAGTTCCTCATCCGATTCATGATGTTGGTGGCCATAACCGTGGACACGATGGTGCTGATGGGGTACTTCCGCCTTCGTCGTCTTCGTCCCGACCTCGATCGGCCGTTCCGTGTACCGGGCCATCCCTGGCTCCCGGGGGTGACCGTCGTCCTCTATTTCGCCATCCTGGCCATAATCGTCGGAACGCAGCCGGCGCTCGCTCTCGGCGCAGGTTCGATGATCGCCGGGTTGGCCTTGGCCGGCTTGATCGTCACGCGGAGAGGTCGGGCGGCGGACTGAGCGAGTTTCCCGACGTCGTTTCGATGAGACGAACTAGCTCGCGACATGGACTCTGCGTTGGGCTCCGTATCGTGGCGAGCCGCGGGTGGTCTCCATGCGACTCATTGAGATGAGGCCCATCGAGACATGGATTCGCGCGCGGTGTGGCCCCTACTTGAACGGGTTCGAGGTCCACGATGGTTGGGCCCGGAGCGCCGTTCGGCGGAACCGGGGAAGAACTCACGATCACGTCGGTGTAGATCTACTTCTTGTCAATGACCGTCCGGCGATCCGGGTCTGGATCGTGCTACTAGGAGTTAGAAATCCCGTCCAAAGAAGCTCTCGACGGCTGGGACCGTCGAAGGTCGACCCGAGGTGGCGATGCGCATGCCGCCCTGGGGTCGCCGCATGGCCCCGAACATCTCCATGTGACTCTCGACCACGCGCCTGAGGGCCTCCTCGTCAGGTTCGAGTGACCACTCACCTGCCTGAGACGTTCCACCGAGTATGATGCCGTCGCTTCGTGGTTGCATGTGAATGAACCCCCCGCGGGTACTGCCGGGGATGCCGCCCCCCGTGTTGTAGTCGACTTCTGGCTGGGGAACCAGCACGGTGAGTTGTCCCTTCAGGGGCGTGAGGTCATGGTCGCGGAAGAGATCGTACGATCCGAGGCCGGAGCAGTTCACGATGACGGGTTCGTCGAGCGCCGTCAGGTCTCTGGGGGTGTCGAACTTTCGTATGACGATGTTACCCCCGAAGAGCAAGAAATCGCTGACCAGGGCATCGAGATAGATGGAGGGTTCGAAGCGCATCGTGGGTCGGTAGGCGGCATACCGTGACGGAAACGGATGCTCCCCGGGGCCTAGGACCGTCTGGCCGGTGCGGAGTCCGGGTGGCATCAGAGCGGGTTCTCGCTCGTCCCGCTCCCGCGTTGCGCCGTTCCCAGGCGCTTCATTCATCATCGAGTAGTTGTTGATCCATGAAATACCATACTTGGGGCCGATCAGGAGCTGGAGCTGCTTGTACGCGATGTCGACCGCCCTCCTGAACTGTCTATCCCACCTCGGCGTGCGCTCCTCCGCGGCATAGAGCCCCGACGTAGGTGTGAAGCTGGCCAGCGACATGTTCGACGTGGTGTTCGGAGGGACGGCCATCGCGTAGATGGTGACGTCGAACCCGCGCCGCTGAAGCTGCCTCGCGGTGGTGAGTCCGGCCACGCCACAGCCGATCACGGCTGCCCGGCGCCCCTCCTGTTCGGTGGCCATCTCGGCGGCCATGTACCCGGTGCCCCAGGAGAGGGACATGCCGGCGCCCCCGTGCCCGTAGTTGTGCACGAGAGTCTTCCCGTCGAGCCTGCCCGCCCCGAGCACGAAACCGGCCGGCCGGTGAGGTCGAAGGCCGACCGTGGTCCGGATGATCCGATCCCACGATACCCTGACGGGCACGAGCGAGAGGGACTGCGCCGTCCGTCCCGATCCGGTGGCACAGCCACCCAGGGCGAGGCTCAGGGCTCCCAGGCCGCCCCTTTTGAGCAAAGTCCGTCTATCCATATCCTAGTCTCCGCCCAAATCTGTCCGAACTCTAGCTCGACGTCTTCTCAGCCTTGTTCGTCAGCCTTGTTCGCTCGAAAATTGATTCCCACGGTGCCGAATTCGGCCGCGCTGGACTGCTGGGGAGCTCCCTTGAACACTTCCGCACGCCACGTGATCTCGAAATCGCTGAATCCGGCGGCCACGACCGCGGCCTCGAGCTCTGCTTCCAGCAGAGCGCCTGCGATTCAGCCGGTCCAGAGTTAGATTTTCTCCTTAGCGTTCTCCGGTACGGGTCGATCCACAAGGATGTCACCGAGTTGGAGCCTCCCCTCCGGTTTCAGGACGCGTGCCATCTCTGCCAGGGCGCGGGCCTTGTCGGGCATCAGATTCAGCACGCCGTTGGAGATGACGACGTCCGCCCAACCGTCCGGGACCGGGATCTCTTCGCCGAATCCCTGCTGGAACTCCACGTTGTCCACCCCGTCGGCGGCGGTTCTGGCCTTCTCCAACATCGCGACCGTCATGCCGACGCCCACCACCGCACCGGCCGGTCCTACCATCTTTGCCGCGATCAAGGAGTCGATGCCGGCTCCGCAGCCGACGTCGACGACCCGTTCACCGGCGGCGAGCTCCCCCATGCTGAACGGGTTGCCCGTTCCGGCGAACGACTCGATCGGGCCCTCGTCAATCCCCTCGAGCCACTCGGACTCATAGCCGAGCAGGGCCGCGAGCGGGCGGCCCGTATGGAAATGGAAGCCACGCTGGGGCTCACTTGCGACGACTTCGTATTCCTCCTGGACGGCGGCCCGAAGGGCATCCAAGTCCACCGTTGTCTGACCGATCGTGCTCATTGCATCTCCGTGCTACGACGACGTCAGCCCCGTTTCTGGACCGGATCCGTCCCTGGACAGTGTTCTCGGCCAGGTCTCGCCAACCTGTGCCACCGCCTGAACGATCGCAAGCTCTACGAGCCGTGACTTTCCGCGAGCACGCAAAGCAGCTCGTACATGACGGTTGCCGCCACCAGCGCGGTGGTCCCAGTAGGGTCCCAGGGTGGTGCTACCTCGACGACGTCCGCCCCGATCACGTGGAGCCCAGTGAGCTGCCTGACCAAGGAGACGACCTCTCCACTGGTAAATCCTCCTACCTCCGGCGTTCCGGTCCCAGGAGCGAAGGCCGGATCGACACTGTCGATGTCGAAAGAGATATACGTCGGCCCGTCACCCACCACGCGACGGGCCTCTTCTCCCACAGCTTCGATGCCCATCTCCGTGACGGCGTCCATGAACAGGACGCGCATGCCGCTCGACTCCGAGTAGTCCCACCCCTCGCTCGAATTCTGGGCCCCGCGAATCCCGATTTGAATCGTTCTCTCCGGGTCGATCAAGCCCTCTTCGACCGCTCGGCGGAAGGGCGCCCCGTGTGTGTGGCGAGAGCCCATGAACTCATCCCAGGTGTCGGTGTGGGCGTCGATGTGGACCAGGCCCACCGGCCTCTCACTCGCCAAGGCTCGAAGAATGGGTAAGGTGACCGAGTGGTCGCCGCCCGCGGATAACGGTACGACGCCCGCTTTGCTCAAGGAGCGGATGAAGTTCTCGATATCGGCGTGGGCACCTTCCACGTCATAGAGCTTCGTGAACGGTACGTCGCCCGCGTCACCGATTCGACAACGCTGATAGGGGTCCACGCGGGTCACGGGGTGGATCGAGCGCATCATGGTGGAGGCGCTCCGGATCTCCCGAGGACCGTGCCGCGCCCCCGGTCGGTTGGTGACGGCCCCATCGTAAGGGACGCCGACCATGGCGACGTCGTATGCCGAGGCATCCGTGATGAGGGGTGTCCGCATGAAGGTGGCGACCTCCATGAAGCGGGGAGCGGACATGGCGTCCGTGGTGCCGGGGTGTTTGTTGCTCAAGGGATCTCCAATACGGTGAGGCCGCGGGTGGCTGCGTCGGGTCGCCGAGTTCAGAACGCTTCTTCCAGAAGAGCCCGGTTTGAAACGTCGAAGGAACTCATCACTCTCGGACCCCGTACCGTCCCTCCGCAAGACCCGAGACCGTGTGTCATCCAACCGAATGGCGTGACGTGGCATCCAACCTCGTACGGGATGTGGGGCAGCCATGTCCGGTCTCGACACTACTTGGAGGAGTGGACGATCATGGTGAG
>Ga0310124_10002267_pt1 | contig 13286 bp, 10 predicted proteins | sample CB11b_AW_Bot5_MG_FD_203507 | JGI IMG/M metagenome (GOLD analysis project Ga0310124, IMG submission 203507) | Marine microbial communities from Western Arctic Ocean, Canada - CB11b_AW_Bot5 | ecosystem: Environmental > Aquatic > Marine > Oceanic | place: Canada: Western Arctic Ocean | collected...
CGTTGTAGTGGTATGGATGGTGGCTGGGGTATGAAAGCGGAATATTTTGACGAATCAATGAAAGTAGCAGAACGTTGTGTAAATGATATAAACCAAAAAGAATCAGATAGTGTATGTTCTGACTGTTCACTGGCAAGCCACCAATTGAAACAGGCCAGTAATGGTGGCGTTATGCCGAGCCATCCAATAATGGAATTATATAATGCCTACGGTTTTAATCAAAATTAAAGGAATATAATGAAATTGCTAAGGCAGATAGATTTGATGAATATTATTGATTACGAAAAGGTTCGCGAAAAATACCGCATAAATATCATTAAATATAAAAAACGCCGGCGTATTTCTTTAGGACCCAATATTACTATAACTTTTGAAAATCGAAAAACCATGAAATTCCAGATTCAGGAGATGATGCGCGCAGAGCGAATGGTCCATGATCGCCACATTAAAGAGGAACTAGATATTTATAACTCATTACTCCCTAATAAAAACGGATTGAGCGCAACATTGTTTATCGAAGTGACTAAAGAAACACAGATCCATTCTGTTTTAAATCAATTTATTGGTTTGACAGTGGGCAAAAATCTTTATTTTCAGATTGGCCCCCAAAAAATATACGCTCAATTTGAAGAAGGTAGGGAAGAAGAAGATAAAATCAGTTCAGTTCATTATTTACAATTTGATCTAGATGAAAAAACCATGACTGACTTTTTAGATGATGGTATTGCAGTTGCTATAACTATTGATTATAATGATTATCAATACTCAGAGATTCTTTCTAAAACAATGCGGTCATCTTTGATTGAAGATTTGACTATTTGATTTCATTTTTTTTACACCTTAATATCCAACAACTATAGGAGGCTTATATGGAACTTATTCATCCATTATTCAAATGGTTGCATCTCATTGCAGGAATCGCCTGGATTGGTTTGCTTTATTTCTTCAATTGGATCAATGGACATTTTGCTGCCACACTAGATGGTGAGACCAAAAAGAAAGTAGTTCCTGAATTAATGCCTCGCGCTTTGTACTGGTTTCGTTGGGGGGCTGCATGGACATGGGTTACAGGAGTTGTTTTATTATTAGTAGTTTTCTACCATGGAGGGATAACATTTGATGAAGGTGATTGGGGTACAAATGCATATGTAATGATTGCAGTTACATTCTTGGCTGTTTATTTGTATGATTTTTTATATAAAAGTAATTTGGCTTCAAATGTCATGGTTGTGACTATCATCAGTTTTATTCTACTTGGATTCATAGTATACCTGATGAAAGAATGGGCTGGGTTTAGTTATCGTTCCTTCAACATCCATCTTGGTGTTTTATTTGGTACTAATATGGCCTTTAACGTTTGGTATAGAATCTGGCCAGCGCAGCAAAAAATTATAGCCGCCATTAAAAATGGTGATGCTCCCGATGGTGATTTAGTTGCCCTAGCTGGTTTAAGGTCTAAGCATAATACTTATATGTCGGTCCCACTTCTTTGGACTATGATAAATCAGCACCATGCTGCAGGTGTTCTGAGTGGTGGAAATTTTGGAGTTACTGACGCCACGAATTGGGTCCCTCTAATGGTTATGGTTGCGGTAGGATGGCATGTTGTATGGCAACTATATAAAAAATCAGCTAAAGTACAGGGTATGTAACTTTACTGATTTATCATTTTATTAAGCTCCTGGATTAATTTCATCCAGGAGCTTTTTTTTGATTAATATTGATTCTGTGCTAACCTGTAGTTTCGTAAAATTCCGGCCAATTTTATTCGGCTAATATTTATTCCATGAGAATATTATTTAAGAAATCAATCAACTTGATTCTTGATTATCCCCGCTGGATTATAACGGGAGTCAGCGTCATTACTCTAGTAATGCTGGTATTGGTAAACCAACTAAAGATGAATTTTTCTATTGAACAACTTTTTGCTTTAAACGATCCAGCTGTAGATAGATATTTTGAGTTTCTCGAAGAATTTGAACGGGAAGATAATCTCATATTATTGTTATATGAATGCGATGACCCATTTTCATATCACAATTTGGTATTAAATAAAAAATTAATTCAAAATTTTGAATCCATAATTGGTGTTGATAAAGTTACTAGTTTATCCAATTTAGAAATATTCACTGATGGTGATGATGAATTATTACGGCCAGTTTACCCCTATATTCCCCAATCCACTGATTCATTGCAAGAGGCAAAAAATCGAATATTATCTTCTCCCTTGGTCCAACAAACGTTGATATCAAATGATGGTTCATTGGCATCTATTGCAATCGAGTTAGATGATGTATTTAATAATCATGATTTACGGGTAAAAATAATTAATGATATTGATATAAAGCAAAATACAGTTGATTGGACCTGGCATCAAGCTGGAATACCTATTCTTAGGACTAGATATGTACAATTAATGGTAAGTGACACCATTCGTTTTTTAATTCCAGTTGCTCTAATGATTATTATTCTTTTTACAGTAATATTTCGATCCTGGCCCGCATTAATCATACCCATGTCAATCATAATAATGGTTGTAATCTGGACTATGGGTTTGATGGCAGCATTAAATATTGACTTCAATATCATGACCTATATTATACCAACACTGCTATTTATTATTGGTATCAGTGATTCAGTACATTTCCTCGTAAAGTATTATGGTACGCTGGCTGTGGTGAAGGACAAACGTGAAGCATTGTATCAGACCATAGAAAAAATTGGGACAGCCATTTTTCTCACGTCCATTACAACAAGTATCGGGTTCGGATCTTTGCTGCGATCAAATATACTCATTGTAAGGCAATTTGGAACTATGACTGCAGCTGGTGTCATGTTTGCCTTTATTCTTACAATAACGTTTTTACCAGCGATGGTAATGCTGCTTAAACAAACCCCGACCAAAAAATTAAAATCCTATACAGTGGGATTTCGAATACAATTACTGAATAGATTAGTTAAAATTGTGAGAGTATATCCAAAACAGATAATTATTTTCACTCTTGTAGTTATTTTAATCTGTATCCCTGGTTCGCTTCAGATAAATTCTCATAATTCTTTAATGGATGACCTTAAACCGGGAACGACTCTTTATGATGACATGATGCTTGCAGAAGAAAAAATGGGATCGATATTGCCATTTGAAATCATTGTTAGTATAAAAGAAACCAATTCATCGGATATAGAGGATATAAAAGATCCTGAATTTCTACGCAATTTGGATCTTCTCCAGCAATATGTATCCAGCATTGAAGATGTAGGAAAAATGGTATCTATGACTGATTATATTAAAGAATTTAACCGGGCCATGAATGATGGCAATAATGAGTTTTACAGTATTCCCCGGTCTCGATCAGCAATTGCCCAGACTATCTTGATTTATGGAGACGAGTTTAATTCATTGGTCAATTTTGATTATACGAAGGCACGAATTTCGGGGCGGGTGAAGGATATAGATTCCCGACGAGCAGCAGAAATAACAAATGATATCAATAATTACATAATGATACATATGCCGGATTATATGGATATCGAAATAACGGGCACCACTTTTTTGGCCCTTGCGACTAATGATCATCTTGTGCACAATCTGACGACAAGTTTTATGGCGGCGTTTGTATTGATCACAATCGTAATGATCATCCTTTTTCGGTCTGTACTTATTACTTTAATATCCATTATTCCCAACATTATACCGATGCTTGTGATGGCTGCGATAATGGGGTATTTTGATATTCTGCTCAGACCGCCAACAGCGATGACCTTTGCTGTTGCATTTGGCATAGCTGTAGATGATACCATTCATTTCCTTATACGGTATAGAATGGAACTACCGGCATTGGGCTGGCATTATCGAGATGCAAATGATAGAACTATTATGACCACTGGGTTGGCAATGACCACCACCACCGGAATATTGGTTGCTGGATTTTTAATATTAATATTTTCTAGTTTCAGACCGACGGCTGATTTTGGATTACTTGCTGCCTCCACAATTTTTGTGGCGCTAATTATCGATTTGACTTTTTTACCGGCATTATTGGGTCTGATTAAACCAAAAATAGGAGAAGATTAATTTCTACAATTACTGAAAACGGATAGAGAAATGAAGGTAAAAACTACATTTATTTTATTATTAGTTCAGTTTCTCTATGGAAATGAGTTTCAATATTTCCAACAAATGGTAAAATTTGAAATTGATGTTACTCTCAATGATTCAGCGCACACCCTTTCCGCCTATGAAAGGTTGGAATACACAAATAATTCCCCAGATACACTTGAGTTTATTTGGTTTCATTTATGGCCCAATGCCTATAAAAATGATTCCACGGCATTTGCTAAGCAACAAATAAAGAGTGGAAGAAGGCGGTTTATAGATTCTGATGAGGAAAACCGAGGTTTTATTGATAGTCTTAATTTTCTTGTTGATGGAATCGAAGCAAAGTTGGAAAACCATGCCAACTGGATTGATGTTGCGAAGATTATGCTGCCCAACCCTTTATTTCCTGGTAAGTCTGTAATAATTGAAACCCCGTTTTTTATAAAATTACCGTTGGTATTTTCACGCTTAGGTCATTCAGGAAAGCATTATGAGATAACGCAATGGTATCCAAAACCAGCTGTTTATGACCATAAAGGCTGGCATCCAATGCCCTACCTAAATATGGGTGAATTTTACAGCGAATTTGGGATTTTTGATGTGAAGATTACTTTACCAAAGGATTACCGTTTGATGGCCACAGGTGATATGGTAAATGGGGAAGATGAATTACTTTGGCTCGATTCTCTTGCAGCTGAGGGTGATTCACTTCATGCCCAGCCAAAAAAGGAATTGAAGAAAAAGTTAAAATTAATGAAAAAATATGCTAAAAGAATAGAAAAGGAAGATTCATCGGCAATTGAAATGAAAACAATACATTTTCACCAGGAAAATGTCCATGATTTTGCCTGGTTTGCTGATAAGAATTGGATTGTGCGGAAAGGTGAACTTGTTTTATCAGATTCCACCAATTATGTGACTTTATGGAGTTTCTATCTACCAAAAAATGCAGAATTATGGGAAAATTCAATTGAGTATCTGCATGATTCAGGATATTGGTTTAGCAAATTCTATGGGGATTATCCCTACAATCACATAACTGCGGTGGATGGCGATATGTCTGCTGGCGGTGGGATGGAATACCCAAACATTACAGTGATATCTACTGCAGGTTCAAAAGATTTATTAGAATATGTAATTATGCATGAAGTGGGACATAACTGGTTTTACGGCATATTGGGATCCAATGAGCGTGACCATACCTGGATGGATGAAGGAATAAATGAATATAGTAATATCCGCTATTGGCAAAAAAAATACAAAGGTAGAAATGAGCAGATTATAGTTCAGGAATTTGTTCAGAATAAATTGGGGATTGCAAAAAATTTGTCAATGAGCTGGATTACATATGCAGGTTATGCCAATAGTGGTAAGAGTAAAGATGCCCAGCCATTGAATCTAACTGCTGAAAAATATACTGGCGGTAATTACGGCCAGCACTATTCAAAGACGGCTGTATTTATGCGTTACCTGCACCATTATCTTGGTGAAGATAAAATGGATGAAATATTACAGGATTTCTACCGGCAGTGGGAATTTCGTCACCCTTATCCGGAAGACTTAGAAGCTGTATTTGCTGAACACCTTCATGAAAATATGGACTGGTTTTTTGACGATGTCTTTGAAAACACAACCTATGTGGATTACGGGATTATAAAAACCGGCGATCATTTTGTTTTGTATAATTATGGGACATTCACCTGTCCAGTAGAAGTTGCTTTTTATAATGGCTCTGGTCAAGAGATTCAACGTGATTGGTATCGTAAAATAAAAAATAAAAAGAATTTAAATCTGCCATCAGGTACAGCCAGTGCACGAATCGACCCAGATCACCATATGCCAGATGTTAACCGAAGTAATAATGGAACAGAAAAAAGCATTAACCTAAATTTTGTTTGGGATCAACCAACCTACTTCAATCATGACGTAAATATTGTTCCTTGGTTGTTTTCCTACAATTATCACAATGGATTCACTCCCGGATTAACAATTTTTTCAGGTTTTTCCCCTGGTTATAATGGCAGTGGAAATGCTTTATCGTTGCTTTATGATTTTAAACATGATAAACCGGTAGGTGGTTTTTCAATTACACGCCCAATACAATCAATCAGTTTATTTCATGCAAGTTCTTTCAATATGAATATGAACCATGGATCTGGAAGAACCGGGTTTAATGCCAGGATAACTGGTACGATCAAAGAACCATATGTAGAAAGTCCAGTTGCCAGGATAAATGCAAATCTTTTTTATCATTATCTTGATTCAACTGCTCTTGATCCATTTTTATATGATGGGGGAAAATTTCTTATAACATCACTTCGTTACAGTAAGAATTGGGAATTAAATATTGATTCTGAGTTAATGTTTCAAATAGGGATTAAAATAGGAAAATATTTTTCACAGAGTTATTTGTCGGGTAATGTAAAGCATAGATTTACAAAAAATATCGCTTCAAATATTCGTTTATTTGTAAGTGGGTATTTATTCACTAGAGATTTGCCCGCACAGTACCGAACCTATTTAAGTGGTTCTATCGATCCTGATTTCGAAAATAATGTTCTTGATCGAACAGGAAATAGTGAAGCGATCCAAGTATTGTCCCACATTTTTTATGATAGTGGTCCAGGTTTGCGTGGACCTGTACTTGATGAAGAAGGTAGACCGATGGCAACCGAAAAAATGGCTTGGTCGTTACGTATAAATCAAGAATTACCCTATATACCAGGTGATATTTTCTTTGATATTGGCGGTATCACGGAAGAGAAGAATCCTTTTATAGTGTCTGGTTTACAATTTGGCCCGTTTTTGTTACCTTTTTACCAAAGCTGGGAATTAGAGCAAAAATTTCCTAGTGACGGTCGGTGGGTATTGGACAGATTACGGTTGGGTTTCAATGTATCACTACCATTTGGATTTAATTTTTAGATTTACTTAAAAACTAAGGTTCATTTTTTTTAAAACAAATTAAGCGTAAATTCTCCCCGTAAATTTTTTGGTAATCCGAGAACATTTCAAAGCGGGGGACAATCAATCTTATGAAATGGGACAAAAATACTTTTGTGGCTGATATGCGTGAAAAATGTAGTCGTGAAGTAGCGAAAATCGGTAACGATATCTGTGAATTCTCAGAAAACCATGCAGCTGATATTTCTTGGGGTCGTGGGAATGATCATGGAACATTGACCTACCGCTGCGATTCTGATTTTGGCTTACTTCCTTTATTCCATATGACTAGCGAAGGTCAATTAAATTTGCAGATTAATTTCCTACGTAGCAAGAATGTCACTAAACAGGTCTTGAGGGATATTATAGTTAAACTTGAATCGATATTTCTTGTTGAATTCGATGAAGAAATGTATCCTGCGGATACATTCGAACCAATGAACGAATTATTCCATACATCAAATCAGGTAGAAAAATTCTTAAAGACGATCGAAGGTTGTACCTACAGATTGAAACAATAATAACAATAACAAGATTTAAACCAATGGCCCTGTAAGACCTATCGCAGGGTTTTTTTATTCTATTTTTAAAGGGCAATAAGTGGGCTTCTCACTTTTTTTGTTTTCATTAATATTATTCTTTATCGTCATACTAGCTGCATTTATTGGCAAGCAAAAAAGCAGTGACGATCCTTATGAAGGATTATCAATTGATGAATGGAATTGTCCGGATTGTGGGTTTTTTGTACAGGCGGGCGATAGATGCATCTATTGTAGTTATACCAAAGATAATCAATGACAAATATGCATAATTCTATTAGTGTTATTATACCGGTTTACAATAGGTGTATCCTAATTGACCGGGCCATCAAATCTGTACTAGGGCAGACACTGCCCCCGGATGAAATCATTGTAATAGATGATGGTTCTACTGATGGAACGGATAAGATTATCAAAAATAATTATCCAGATATAATTTTATTAAAACAGAAGAATAGAGGAGTCAGTTGCGCACGAAATAATGGGATTATTAATGCAAAGGGCACCTGGGTAACCTTATTGGATTCAGACGATGAATGGCTACCGGAAAAACTTGAGAAACAATCACAGGCTATTCAGGTTAATTCGAATAATAAAATTTGCCACACGGATGAGGTCTGGATGCGGAATGGCGTACGTGTCAACCCTATGAAAAAGCACCGCAAATACGGTGGGAATATTTATAAATATTGTCTTCCTCTGTGCGTCATATCCCCTTCATCAATAATGATTCATAAAGATATTTTTAAAGATGTTGGACTCTTCGATGAAAATTTACCAGTTTGTGAAGATTATGATTTGTGGTTGCGTATATGTTCACGATATCCTGTGCTTTTTTTACGGGAAAAATTGATCAAAAAATATGGCGGGCACGATGACCAATTATCGCGGCGATATTGGGGGATGGATCGGTTTCGCATTCAGGCGTTGGAAAAAATGATCAATGATCCAGTTTTAACAGAAAATGACCGGATGACAACGGTAACTACAGCCATAAATAAGGCTAGAATATTGCAAAAAGGACTTGCGAAGCATAATCACGAAGAAGAAGCTGAAAAAATGACAAAAAAGTTAGCAGAATTAGAGACCTTATATGATTAATGTTTTCAATGTATTTTTCTTGAATATTTAAATTCACCCGCTATGCGAATATATATACTTATAATCATATCTATTTTGAGTGCACACTTATGCAGTCAGAATTTGCCGCGTAATCTTACTGGTGAAGAACAAAGTCGTTTGCATGAAATTGGTATCAATAGAACCATTACTGATCCACCGGACAGTATTGTCTACACACCAGCAGAATTTGATTCCGTAACCGGTGTCATTTTCGCCTGGGAAGGTTATCCAACACTGTTGACCAATTTGATTAAAGAGGTTGCAGAAGATGATACTGCATGGGTAGTTGTTGATAACACAAGTGAACAAAACTCCGTTAGTAACACTCTTTCTAATGCTAACGTAAATATGGACCGCGTGGTTTTCCAAGTAATAGAGACTAACTCAGTATGGGTTCGGGATTATGGTCCATGGTGGATAATTGAACCAGAAAATTCCCTGGCAATAATTGATCTGGTTTATAATCGACCTCGTCCATTAGATGACACATATCCGGAATCGGCCGCAGGATATTTTGGTATCAATTATTATGGTTTAGGACTCATTGAAGCAGGCGGAAATATGCTATTGGATGGACAAGGATCTGTAATCGTTTCAAACGTTATTTTTGATGGAAGTCAAGGATTTGATCCTACTCTAACCCAAGATCAACTGGAACAATATTTTCTGGATTATTTTGGCGTTCATAAAGTCATAGTTACACCGCATTTAATAAACGATGGTACGGGACATATTGATATGTTTGTTAAACTAATTAATGATTCGACAATCATTGTAGGTGAATATGAGAACCAGTCCGCGGGGTATCCTGGGAATTATGATATCTGTAATCAGGTAGCAAGTCAGCTAGCCAATGAGACTAATGGCGCAGGACGCCCCTTCAATATTGTCCGTATGCCTATGCCACAATATAATAATGGAATAACCTATACCTATATAAACTCACTTATTGTTAATAATAAAGTTTTGGTGCCGATATATGGACTTTCCACTGAATTTGCAAATGACGATTCAGTCTTAGCTCTATATGAAACTATCATGCCAGGAGTAGAGGCAGTCGGATTTGACTGTAACCAGATTATACCAGCAAATGGAGCAATTCACTGTATCGCAATGAAAGTTCCTGCCCTTCCGGAAACAATTACTTGTGATAATTTGATGGGTGATGTAAATCTTGATGGTCTAATTAATATCTATGATATTTTGAAATTAGTTGATCTTGCTGCAGGTGCAATTGAACCAGAATTATGTGTTATGGAGTCTGGCGATCTGAACAATGATGGAATTTATAATTATTTGGATGTGTGGGAATTAATCCAATTGGTGATGGGATTATAAAATGCCAAAAACGATTATTTACGAGCCCATGACAACGATCACAGATGTACTAATTGCGATAGTTGCTCTCTATTATTCTAGAGAGTTAACAGCACTATATTTGCATCAATTGCTTAATGTGCAATACCATTGGATTTGGACTTTTCGTATGCTATCACTAGGAGCTTTATTAGGTGCAATTAGTCATGGAATTGGGCCTTATTTTCATCCTGTAGTGGGAGATTTGATTTGGAAATTCACTACTTACTGCATTGGTATTATGAGTTATTTCATGGTACTTACAATGTTACATCATTTGTTTGATTATCCCATTGTGTTACGCCTGCGCTGGATTTTGATCGCATTGGTTGTTATTTACCTAACAATAGTTACCATAAATGATAATTTTATCAATGTGATTCGATTTTATGTACCCCTGATGGTAATAGTAATGTTTGGATTATTATATACTTGGTTGACTATCAGTGCTGCTGGAACAGATATGATCATTTTGGGGATATTGATTAGTGTTATCGCCGCTGGTGTTCAGCAAAGTGGTATTGTGTTGCATGAGCATATGAACTACAATGATATCGCCCACTTTATTCAATTGGTTGCGATGTGGTGTTTTTACCGTGGTAGTCTTGTTTTAAAAGATGGTGTTTTATAATTTTTCTTTCAGGCCCCATCAACAATTTGCTGACTACTTACTGAAGAAGTAAATTCGCCCGCTAAATTTTCGAGGAAATCGTGGAAATAAAGATTAAAAAAATTAACACCTATACGAGGGAAATAGAGGTAAATGTTGCTTGGGATGAATGTCGTAACGATTTTCAACTCACAGCGAAAAAATTTGGTAAAAAGGTAAGAATACCTGGTTTTCGTCCCGGTAAAGTACCGGCGAAGGTGTTAATGAGTAAATTTTTACCAAATATTGAAGCAGAGTTTATCGAAGAAGGTGTCAATAAATATTACCGGCAAGCGTTGGAAGAAGAAAAGCTAGTTCCGGTAAATAAGGCTGAAGTCAAGGATGTCCATTTTCACTTTGAAAAACATTTTACATTTAAGGCTGCGTTTGAGATTGAACCTGAAGTGGTATTGCCGAAAATGAAAAAGAATTGTCTCAAAGTACAAAAGACAGAATACATATCTGATGACATTGATATTGATAATGTTATTGAGGAAATGCGTAGGTCGAGGGCAGAGGTAAAAACTGTAGAGGATGGGGCAGAAGAGAATCATTTTCTTATTGTAGATTTACAAAAGTTGGACCAATCTGGCGTTCCAATCATCGGCGAAAAACTAGAAAAACGGTTTCTGCAGATTGGCGTGGATCCCTTTAGTGGAGATAATAAATCAAGATTACTAGGCTTAAAGCCTGGTGATACTGTCCAAGTGGAATTACCTAATGATAAAGAAAATGGTGTTAGTAAATATGAATTATCTGTAATAAACGTTGAGAAACAAGTTTTGCCAGAGTTAAATGAAGAATTCATCAAAGCAGTGGAACCGGATGCGAAAGATGAGTCTAGCTTTCGGGAAATCATAAAAAGTAAAGTTGATGATAGCTATGCACGACGAACCAATGAATCATTTGAACGACAGCTTGCCGATAATATGATCGATTATGTAAGCCCAGAATATGCTCCGGCTATGGTTGATTCATATCTTGATCATATAATTGATGAAGCGAAAACCCAAGAACAAGAAAAGGACTTGGACGAGGATAAAATTCGTGAATCGTATCGACCCGTTGCTGAAAGAAATATGAAGTGGTACCTCGTGAGGAGAGCGATAATTGATAGCCAGGATAACATTACTGTCTCTAAGAATGATATAGAGAAGGAAATAGAAAAACTTCTTGAACGATCACCAGATCATGCTAAAGAAATAAAGAAATATTATAAGAAACCCAGTAACCGGCAGAGAGTTGAAGATGATTTATTAGAAAAAAAGGTATTGGACTATTTAACCAAATTTGCCAAGATTAAGGATGTGAAAGTTCATACAAAAGTACTTCGAGAAGAAGCAGCAAAGGAAGGTAAGTAATAATGAACAATAGAGATTTAGCTCAATTAGTTCCGATGGTGGTAGAGCAAACCGGTCGTACAGAGCGAGCTTATGATATTTATTCTCGGCTGCTCCGCGAACGGATTGTATTTCTTGGAACACCTATTGATGATTCAGTGGCTTCGTTGGTTATTGCCCAATTGTTATTTCTCGAAGCTGAAAATTCTGATAAGGATATATTTTTATACATCAATTCACCAGGTGGATATGTTTCAGCGGGTTTGGGAATTTATGATACCATGAATTATATAAAACCGAGTGTGGCGACCATATGTATGGGGCAAGCGTCAAGTATGGCAGCGATCTTATTGGCTGGTGGTGCCGCAGGGAAGCGATCAGCGCTTCCCAATTCACGGGTCATGATTCATCAGCCGCTTGGCGGAGCAGAGGGACAGGCTTCTGATATTAAAATTCAGGCGGATGAGATCCTCAGGCTGCGTACAAGATTAAATTCAATTTTGGCGAAGAATACAAAACAAACTTTGAGAAAGATTGAAAAAGATACTGATCGCAATTTCTTCATGAATGCCGATGAGGCCAAAAAATATGGAATTATTGATACCATTCTCGTTGCCCGAAAAAAATGAAATCATCTGAGAAAAAACCCAAAAATACTCAAAAGCAAACAAAGAACAATTTGCAGCATAGAGCACTACCCAGACCTACCGAAATAAAAGCATATCTGGACCAGCATGTTGTTGGCCAGGAACGGGCAAAGAAGACCATGGCCGTAGCAGTCCATAATCATTATAAGCGGATCCTTTTTCAGGATTTGGATGATGGTGTCAAATTAGAAAAAAGCAATATCCTGGTTCTTGGTCCTACGGGTACTGGAAAAACACTGATTGCACAGACATTAGCAAATTTTCTATCTGTTCCATTTGCCATTGCCGATGCCACAGCCCTAACAGAAGCGGGTTACGTAGGGGAAGATGTTGAAAATATTTTAGTGCGCCTTTTACAAGTGGCCAACTATGACATTACTTTTGCTGAGCAGGGTATCGTATACATTGATGAAATTGATAAAGTTGGCAAAAGGGCATCCAGCGCAAGTATAACCCGCGATGTGTCAGGTGAGGGCGTGCAACAGGCATTACTAAAAATTCTTGAAGGGACTATCAGCAATGTACCACCAAAAGGTGGACGCAAACATCCCGAGCAAAGCCTTATACCAATTGATACAGAAAACATTCTTT